>Ga0209536_100005577_pt1 | contig 19501 bp, 16 predicted proteins | sample DeeMarSeWOR28_12_FD_187461 | JGI IMG/M metagenome (GOLD analysis project Ga0209536, IMG submission 187461) | Marine sediment microbial communities from White Oak River estuary, North Carolina - WOR-2-8_12 (SPAdes) (version 2) | ecosystem: Environmental > Aquatic > Marine > Intertidal zone >...
AAAGATTTTTTAAGAGGAATAAAAAAAGCCATTTATTACAATGGCTTCCTTAAAAGGGGTAATTATGTAATTAGTCAATCAATTCTACATTGATTGCATTCATTCCTTTTTTTCCTCTTTCAACATCAAATTTTACCTTGTCATTATCACGAATTTCATCGATAAGACCGCTTGAATGGACGAATATGTCCTCATCTGAATCTGATGGCTTAATAAAACCAAAACCTTTGGAATTATTAAAAAACTTAACTGTTCCTTCTTTCATTTGTATTAAAATTATTAGTTATAAGAATTATCATGGAATTCACCATGATTTTGTTTTTCATTTTGTTCCTCACATTTTTTTGTCGGAAAACATAAATCTCATTTTACCCCAGGTAGGATTTTAAGGTCTTACTTCTGGATGTATTTCTAAGTCGTCGTGTGGCTTTCTCTTTTATCTGTCGGACCCTTTCGCGGGTCAGGTTAAACCTCGCACCGATCTCTTCCAGTGTCATGGGATTATTGCCATTCAATCCAAAATAAAAGGAAATTACCTGAGATTCCCGGTAGGTTAATGTGGCCAGGGCCCTGGCAACTTCTTTTTTCAGTGAATCTACCATTAACCTGGCATCGGGGGTTTCTTCATTCTCATCCACAAAAACATCGATCAGGCTTCCTTCTTCATCCTGTTTGAAGGGTGCGTCCATGGATATATGACGACCGGACACGGTCATTGTGTTTATGACGTCTTCGGTGGATATATTCAAGGCGGCTGCCACTTCATCCGGCGACGGTTCACGTTGAATTTTTTGTTCAAGATCAGAAAATACCCTTGATATTTTGGTCAATTCGCCTACCCTGTTCAGTGGAAGCCTTACAATCCTGGATTGTTCCGCAATCGCCTGAATGATCGATTGCCGGATCCACCAGACCGCATAGGATATGAACTTAAATCCGCGGGTTTCATCAAACCGCTGTGCTGCTTTAATTAGTCCCAGATTGCCCTCATTAATAAGATCACCCAGGGTGAGCCCGCGGTTCTGGTATTGTTTAGCTACGGAAACAACAAATCGGAGATTTGCTTTGGTGAGTTTCTCAAGGGCGATGGAATCCCCCTGCCGTATTCTTTTTGCCAGTTCAACTTCATGATCAGCGCTTATCAAATCGACTTTTCCAATCTCCTGTAAATATTTATCAAGTGATTCACTTTCACGATTGGTGATCTGTTTACTAATCTTAAGTTGTCTCATTTGAAGTAGCTATTGATTTTACGTGTTTTAAAAAGCATTCTTCTAAACCTGTATTCGGGATGCTGATGAAATCTTCTTCACTCGTTTCCTGTCCATTATTATTTCTCTTCCGGTGGCTCGGAAGTGATATTCCCATTTTCATCAACGTAAGCCAACATATCTTTTAATTCACCACTTGTTTCCTGGCTTTTCCGTTCTTCCATCTTCTTTTTCTTCAGTTCTTTCTTTTTTCGCTTTTTTTCTGCTTTTTGTTTTTTAATGAAGGCATTGTTATTTTTTCTTCCCATTTAAAATAATCATTTCAGTTAATATGTACACATTTGAATTTTTCATTGATTTATAAATCGTGATCTGTGGGCTTTCTGCCTTGATTTTCTCCGATTTCCATCCATCTTTTTATTACCTGGAAATGTTTTCATGGGTTTTTGTTTATCCTCATCCCGGTTCACGCGGATACTTCTGCCTTCAATTTCGATGCCTTTGAATCGTTCGCCGAGTCCCCGGTCCTGAGCCTGGGCCACATTAAAATAAGAGAAATTTCTCTGCATATTGACCTCCCCGAAAAACTTCCTGTCGATTCCCGATACATCGGATAAAAAGTGAATAAGATCCGCCTTTGTCAACCCATCTATTAATCCAATATTGACAAAATAACGATGAAATCCATGCATTTCGATTTGATGACGAGAAGTTTCAAAAGATTCATTCAGATCCATCTTTTCAATTTCCCTGTCTCCATTCGTATTTATCAATAAATGGTCCAGTTGGGTGGTGATTAAGCGTTTAAGCAGGTCCTCTTTGCTTAAATGGGCAAACTGTCCGTTTAAATCATGTAATATTTTCTCTGCCTGATTGTCTACACGGGTATTTATGATCAGGTTTGCCCAGTTTAATATCCGTTTTGATTTTAATTCTTCAAGGCCCGGGACCTCGATCTGCTCAAATTTTATCTTGATTTTCCTTTCAAGTTCTGAGATCCGCTTTCCTTCCCGTGGATTGATAAAGGCCAGTGAGATCCCTTTCTTACCAGCACGTGCGGTACGACCACTGCGGTGGGTATAACTTTCAGGTTGGTCGGGAAGCGTATGGTGAAGGACATGTGTCAGATCGTTCACATCGATGCCTCTCGCGGCGACATCCGTCGCGATGAGGAGTTGCATGGAGCGGGTCCTGAACCGTTTCATCACGGCATCCCGCTGTGCCTGGGAAAGGTCCCCATGAAGGGCCTCAACCCCGTACCCCAGGTTACTGAGGTCATCCGAGATCTGCTGCGTTTCCCGTTTGGTGCGACAGAAAAGGATCCCTCGCATGTCGGGCTGCATATCCAGGAAACGTCGAAGAGCAGGTATTTTATTGGCGGTCCTGGTGGTTACAAATTTGTGAATTATGTCCCTATTGATCTTTTCTGTCGAATTAATACTGATTTCCTCGGGATTCTCCATATATTTATTAACAATCCTCCGGATCTCATCGGGCATGGTGGCGGAAAAAAGCCAGATTACCCGGTTTTCTGAAGTATGTGCAAGAATCCTGTCAATGTCCTCCTTAAATCCCATATTCAGCATTTCATCTGCTTCGTCCAATATCACATACCGGACGTGGTCAAGGTTGACTGCTTTTCTTTTGATCAGATCCAGCAAACGACCCGGCGTAGCCACAACGATCTGTACCGGTTTTTTAAGCGCTTTAATCTGATTGGTAATGGATGCGCCTCCAAAAACCACCTCAATATTGAGGTCCTTATTGTTATGTGAAAAATCTGTTAAATGCTGAGCAATTTGTTGCGCCAGTTCGCGAGTCGGAGACATGATGAGCGCCTGTGTAACCTTTTTATCCAGATCAATCCGTTGAATCAAAGGAAGGCCGAATGCTGCCGTTTTTCCTGTTCCAGTCTGTGCAAGTCCAATAAAATCAATTGGATCTGTACGCAATAATAATGGAATGGTCTTTTCTTGTATGGGAGTTGGATTTCTGAATCCGAGTTGATCAAGGACCTCAATAATCGATACGGAGAGTCCCAGTTTGATGAAGTTATTCAATAAATATTGTTTATATGAGCGACAAAGGTAGGTATATTATTCGTGAATAGTCCGAAATTTAAATAATTTATATAAAATGATGTGTTTCCACGGTGACCAGACCGCATCCCGGGAAACACGATAAGTCAATTTTTTTATATCATATGACGGGGAATCACCATATGAAATCATATCCTGATTGCGTGACCGGTTACATATCAATCATTACCTTCATGGTTTTGTCACCTTTTTGTTCAATAAATTGATAGGCCTCCATGTACTTTTCAAAAGGAAAACTTTTTGTAACCACAGGTTCAGTAAATAAGGAACCTGAAGCAATCAGCCCGACCGCCGCTTCATAATCCTCATGAAGGTACATCATCGATCCGAAAACATTCAGTTCATGTTCTCCCAGGTAATACATGTTGACCACCGGATTTTGGGCATAGACTCCCAGGATAATTATTGTTCCTCCTTTTTCGACATTCTGAATCAGCGCATCAAGTGAGGATTGTACTCCCGCAGCCTCAAAACCTACCTGGAAACCTTTTTCCCCAAAAAAAGACCGCACCTCCTGATCAAAGGAACAATTACTTACATTCAGTATGCCTTCGATGCCGCACTGTTTGGCGACCTCAAGCCGGTAATCACTGATATCCGTAATGAGTATTTTGCCGGCGCCTCTTTCTCTGGCAAATTGTGCTACCAGATTTCCGATGGTCCCCGCTCCGGAAACCACCACATTTTTTCCTATAAGATCACCTGCCCGCCCGGTCGCATGGGCCCCGACCGCCGACGGTTCGATAAGCGCACCCTGCTCATAAGACATTTGATCCGGAAAAACCACGATCCTATCCTCCGGAACAACAAAAAGATCCTGTGCAACTCCCGGCGCCTGAAATCCTTCCACCTTTAAATACTGACATGCATTATACCGGCCTTTCCTGCAGGGTCCGCATTGACCGCATACCTGCTGAGGCCTGCCGGTAACTTTCATGCCGGGTTTAACTTTTCTCACCCTTTTTCCGGTTGCCTCCACAATGGCCGAATATTCATGCCCCTGCACGACCGGATAAGGCGTGGCAGGATGTTCTCCATGGAATACATGAACATCCGAACCACAAATACCGATTTTTTTGATTCGTAGTAAGATTTCATTATCCTTAAGTTCCCCGGGTTCGGGTACCTCACGGTATTCAATGACTCCTGGACTTAACATGATTGCTTGTCGCATGATTGTGTTATTTTATACTTGATAAATATCTTTTTTAATATACTGATTTCGATAACTTCGATGAAACCTCCCCGGACCTGTCCCGGGATCTGTTCATAAGCTGAATTTAGTATCAACAACAAGATCCCGGAATAGATCCGGGAAAAGAACTGCTATCGGGAATGTTTTAAATCCCGGGAGGGGTAATCTCCGATTACTTAATAAAATTTCGATGCATTCCATTCAACAAATTAATTGTTTGATGATCTCTTGTATTCTGTTTTCACGCAATTTATCAATCATTTCAATGTATGTTTCCACGAACCGGCTGGAATCGGTCATTGTACCAAAAATATTTTTTATCTTCAAAAATGCAAGGGGGTTATCTACTGTAGAAGCTTTCACCGCATACAATATTTCATCAGCCATCGCATCCAGTATTTCATATTTATAGCCTTCTGTATTGGCCAATTCAAGATACCGGAACCAGGCAGTAACAATAAAGGTTCCGATTTCAATGGGTCCTTCCCTTTCGAGTTGTTCACGAATTGTCGGTAATAAAAACTTGGGGATCTTGGCGGAACTTTCCGCGCAAATCCGTGATAACCGGTCCCCGATATTCGGATTCCCGAATCGCCGGATCAGACTGTCCTTGTATTTTTCCAGATCGATGCCTGTAAGGTTTCCCAGTAACGGAGTAACTTCCTCGTCCATAAATTTCCGTAATAAAGCAGTGACCAACGGATCGCGAACCGTTTCATCTATCGTTGTAAATCCAAAAAGTGAACCGGTAAATCCCAATAAGGAATGCCCGGCATTTAACAACCTGATTTTCATATTTTCATAAGGAGATACTTCATGTACGAATTGAACTCCTGTCCGTTCCCAAGCCGGTCGTTCACCCGCAAAATTTTCCTCAATAACCCATTGAATAAAAGGCTCACAGACAACCGGACACCGATCTTCAATTCCAAAACGGTCTTTTAACATATTTATGTCTGTAGGGGAACTAACCGGTGTGATTCTGTCTACCATGCTGTTAGGGAAAGTGAGATTTGCTTCGGTCCATTCGATTATACCGGGTTCTGCTTCTTTCATATAAGATATCAGCATTTTTTTGAGGACGTCGCCGTTGTGCTGGATGTTATCACAGGAAAGCAGGGTCAATCCCGGGAGCTCCCGTATGCTTCGTAGTTTCATCGCCTGAGTAAGGTAACCGAATATGGTTTTAGGATTTTCCGGATTCTTAAGATCCCGTTGAATTGCCGGTTCGTTCAGCATAAAATCACCGGTAGCCGCATCAAAATTATACCCTCCTTCCGTAATTGTAAGCGAAATGATTTTTACATCCGGTTCCGACATTTTTTCAATCACGGTTTCCGGATCTTCAGGAGCAAAAAGATATTCGAGGATGGATCCTATCACCCGAATGTCCCATTGTCCTTCAGGATCTTTAACCACGAGTGTGTACAATCCATCCTGGCTAATAAGGTCCCTGTACATCCGGACATCCGAAGGCAATAGGCCAATCCCACATATGCCCCAATCGGTGGCTCCCAGAGCTAATAACTTATCCGTGTAATAAGCCTGATGCGCCCGGTGAAAATTGCCCACTCCAACGTGAACGATTCCTGTTTTAATATTCGACCGGTCATAGACCGGGACGTTTACCTCCTTGGGAAATCGATGAATGTTGGTAACTCTTAACTTTATCGTTCTCGACATCTTTTTTATGATTACGATAGAAATCCGACTTCCTGTTTCCGGCACCTCAAATCCCGGTCGTTTCCAGCCTTTAAATTGCAGGTAAGGGCACTATAAATACAGAGGTAATCAGGTTTTAAAACCAGCGTCTTTGTATCCTCACACCGCTACAGGAATCATTCCTGAAACCTTTGCAACAATACGGCAAAAATGATGATCAGTCCTTTGATTACTTGTTGCGAATAGGCGGGGACGGTCATCAGGTTCATGATATTACCGATCATTCCCAGTATGAACACCCCCAATAAGGTATTTATAGCCGATCCCTTCCCTCCCGCAAGACTGGCACCTCCTATCACCACGGCGGCAATCACATCGAGCTCCATGGCCACACCCGTAACAGGAGCCCCTACGGAGGTCCTGGCGGTCAGAATGATGCCTGCAATTGCCGACAGTACGCCTGCGATGGCATAAACCGTAAATTTATAAACCCGTACATTAATTCCGGATAATCGCACCGCCTCTTCATTACTTCCAACTGCAATTACTATCCGGCCGAATGCGTTGTATCTTAGCATTATGGCGGTGATCGTAAAAATGAAAAAAAGTATCCATGCCGGATTGGGGATTCCCAGCAAACTGCCACTTCCAAAGTTGATCAATGCAGAGGCATTGTCATCTACGAGGATGGGGGCTCCTTTTGAAAATATAAATCCAAGTCCGCGAACAATGGACATCATGGCCAATGTAGCAATGAAAGGGGCCATCTTATGGTAAGCCACCAGGTATCCGGAAAAACCTCCAACCAACAAACCGACCAAAATGGCCGCTATCAAGGCAACTGGCCAGGACATAAAATGTGTGAACAAAGCACACGAAACACCTACCATCGCAACGATCGATCCCACGGATAGATCGATTCCGCCCGTAAGGATCACCAGCAGCATTCCCATGCTGATGATTCCAACCGGGGTTACCTGCCTGATCAGGTTGAAAAGATTGGTGGATGTAAAAAATGCGTCCGATACAATAGCGGAAATTCCAAGCATTGCCAGGAATATAAAAAACGTATTGTATTCAATTAAAAATCGTAGATATTTTTTTCCATCTGCTTTCATTTCAACATTACGGCATTTTAGATTTTCTTATTAATCTCTGATTATCAATAATATAAAATAATATACTTACACTTTTTAATTAATTGATAAATTCCGATAACGGTCATGCTCCTATGGAGAGGCGAAGGATTGCTTCCTCCGAAAAATCTTGTTTTTCAAGATTCCCCACAATTCGACCTTTGCGCATAACGAGAATCCGGTCGCAAATACCCATCAATTCAGCGGTTTCTGATGAAACCACAATAATCGCAACTCCCCGGGTTGCAATTTCATTTATCAGTTGATAAATCTCTACCTTAGCCCCTACATCAATTCCACGGGTGGGTTCGTCAATGATCAACACGTTACAGTCGCGGTTGACCCATTTTGCCAGGGAGACCTTCTGTTGATTTCCGCCGCTTAAGGCGCCAACCTCCATGTTTTCACTGGTAGCCTTTATGGATAATTTCTTAATTAATTCCAGGGTATTTTGACGTTCCAGCCGCTCCTTTATGAAACCCAGTTTATTGGTTGTCTTGCTGAAGTTGGCCAGGGTGATATTCTGACGGATGGATAAAGGCAGGATAACGCCGTGCTTTTTCCGGTCTTCCGGCACCATGGCGATGCCTTCTCCGACTGCTTTCCTTGGGGAATCGATGTGGATCCGTTTCCCGTATAAAAATAGTTGTCCTTCCATTATGCTTTCAGCACCAAAAAGGGCTCGTACGGTTTCCGTCCGGCCACTTCCTACCAGTCCCGTTATGCCCAGTATTTCACCTGTTTTTACCGTCAATGTTGTGTCTGTAACCTTATCGGCAAGCCTTATGTTTTCAGCCTTAAGAATTTCTTCTCCAATAACAGACTTACGCTCCGGAAACATGGTTGCCAGGGATCTGCCAAGCATAAGCTGGATAATGGATTCTTTGTCGGTATTAGATACACTCCTGCTATCGCTTGAAATACCGTCCTTTAACACACTCACCCTGTCGGCAATTTGAAATATTTCATCCAAGTGATGTGAAATATAAATGATGGCCACACCTTCCTGTTTTAAGCGATATAGTGTATCAAATAACTTTTGAATTTCATAGGTGCCGAGGACCGCGGAGGGTTCATCCAGGATCAGTATATTTACTTTTTCCGATAAAGCCTTCGCAATTTCAACGATCTGCTGGTGCGCAATGCTGAGCCGGTCCACCCGCAGGGCTGGATTTATGTCGAAACCAATGCTTTTGATGAGATTTGAGGATTCTTTTTTCATCTTTCCCCATTTCATCCATAATCCGTAGGTACCCATTTTGCTTAAAAAAATATTTTCGGCCACAGATAAATCCGGTACCAGCGAAAATTCCTGATAAATAATCCCGATACCCAGTTTTTTGCTGTCATGGGTATTCCTTATTTGTACTTCCCCTTTATCGATAAAGATTTTTCCGGAATCCTTGGAATAAGCACCTGACAGTATTTTCATCAGGGTCGATTTTCCTGCTCCATTCTCCCCCACGAGCGCGTGGATTTCTCCGGATCGAACTTTGAAAGTCACATCTTTTAAAGCGGCGATTCCACCAAAAGATTTGGAAATGTTTTTGAGTTCTACCCGGTATCGTATTTCGCTGCGATCCAATTCTATTTGATTTCTTTTTTAAAATAATGCTTCCGGATCATAGTACTGGTCCACATTTTCATCGGTGATCAATACGGGAGGTGTAAAGATGATCCGGTTCAATTGTTTTCCGTTCAGGTATTTAACCACCGATTCGATTACTAACCTGGCCAGTTCGGCGGGGCTATTAAGGGCCGTAGCGCCGAACTTTCCTTCCTTGATCAACTCATATGCCTCCTTTTGGCCATCATATCCCACAACAAGGATTGCTTCCGATTTCCCGGCTTCTTCAATGGCCTTCAAGGCACCCATTCCCATAGCGTCATTTTCCGCTACCAGGAGATTGATATCCGGAAAAGCCACCAGTATGTCTTCCATAGCCTCCAGACCACCCAACAGGGTCCAGTTTCCCCAACCCTGCGACAGGATATTCAGGTCAGCATGCCCCCTTGTCTGAAGTTGCGATTCTGTGAATCCCCGGATGAATCCGAGTCTTTTTTCCCTTCCTACCGGATTCCCCTGGCTGCCGCTGATAAGTGCCATCCTGATCTCAGCGTTTCCCATCTTATTCACTACCCAATCACCCAGTAATTCGCCATTGCCCTCATTTGAAGCTTGTACACTGGTGATATAATTGGCAGCCGGATCTATCTGGCTATCTACTATAAATACCGGAACCCCTGATTCCGAAGCATTATTGACTGCCGGAACCAGTGCCTTATGGTCCAATGGATTCAGGATCAATATATTTAATCCTGTTGTAATCAGGTCTTCCATCGAAGTGATCTGTTTGATGATATCATCCTGGCCGTCGGCCATTACGAACTTCATTCCATAACGCTCAGCATATTTTTGAATATACTGGGATAATACGACATAAAAAGGAGCATTTAATGATGGTGTGCTGTAACCGACCTTGATCCGGGAGAGATCCCTATTGGAATTAATACGGACCATTTCGGTTGTATCGTAATTCGAAACCGTCTTGTCTTTCGTGGAATTACAGCCCATCAAATTAAAAAATATCAAGGCTGTATAAAAAACTGCAAGAAATTCAGAACGGGAGAAAAAGACGCTAAAAGAATTGGCTTGTTTTCCCATTTTAATATTTATATGATATTTTTTTAACAAAAACCTATAATAGTTTAAATAAAATATTAAAAATGCAGACCCGGATAAAATATTTTTAAAGAAAAATCCGGTAAAACATCAATACAGGAATTCCTCCGGGTGTTATCAGGTATTCAGATAAAATGGCTTTCCCAAATTAGATATTATTTTTATCCGGTTGAAAAAAATCAAATCGAAATTTGAATATTTTTTAAGAAATATTAACGACCATGGACGGTTTATGCTGAGTTAAAAAATTTTTCTTGAATTGAATTGTTAGAATCGTTAATATTATGTTTGATGGAGAAAAGTGTCGATCTGAAATTTAACTTCTTTTGAGATATGGTCAATCTTCAGGACATGATCCTAAAAAGTAATCTTTACAGGACCTTCATAGTGGAGGAGTTGTTATTCGTTCAATATCAGTGTCTTGTCAATGATGATCAGGCTGAAATCTGGGCTCATAACAACTATTTTGCCTACGTGCTGGGGGGCAAAAAAACATGGAAAACCCATCATAATGCATACACGGTATCGTCGGGGGAAGTGTTGTTCATAAAAAAAGGTGCCCATACGGTATATCAGTATTTTAAGGATCCTTTTTACGTGCTTTTTATTTTTCTTCCAGACAATTTTATATTTGGTATACTTAAAAAATACCCACAGATCATTCAATCACATGGATTTCAAAATAGTAAGAGTGATTCTGTGATATCCGTGGAAACTAATCAGGTGTTTGAATCCTTTTTCCAGTCTCTTTTAAGTTATTTTCTTCAGACAAATCCTCCGGCAAAAGAATTGGTAAAATTAAAAATGGAAGAATTGGTGTTAAGTGTGTTTACACAACCCGGCAATGAGGAACTCAGGCAATATTTTTTAACACTCGGACAAAATCAAAAAATGGAATTGAAGGGAATAATGGAAACTTATTATCCGGATCCATTGTCCATTGTAGATTACGCGCGCCTTTCTGCAAGAAGCTTGTCGACATTCAGACGGGATTTCAAGGAAGTTTTTCATACAACGCCCGGCAAATGGCTGAGGGAAAAAAGGCTTGGTTATAGCCGTCTGTTGCTTGAATCCTCCGACGATACGATCAATGATATTATAGACAAATGCGGATTTAAAAACCGGTCACACTTTATAAAAGTCTTTAAAGAATCGTACGGATTCCCTCCGAATCAATTCAGACTAAGGAAGCAATTCTCCGGATCCTAATAGTTGAATCTATCAGCATCAATTTTGATTCTCTCAGCAACCGCAACATCTTGCCGGTTTATTCATATTTGCAGAGAAACCAATCGGATAAGAAATAAGTATGATGGCTTCGAACGTAAAAGAAAGATTGAAAACGGGGATTTTTTCCTGTTTAACCATAGCACTAATGCTACTGATATCCTCCTCCTCTAATACCGGTCGGTTAGTAAACCGGAATTATGCGCTTCAAAAACCTGAACTCAGCAACGACATTATTCTTGACTTCAACCGACTCACCTATACCCTGGCCGACCAGCATGATCATTTTTACTCTTTTATTGGGATCAGAACCTTAACAATGGTCCATCTGTCCTTCCATGATGTGCTGAATGCCATTTCCCCACGTTATGAAACGTATGCTTATCATTTGGAAAATCCGGATACCAATCCCATCCCTGCTATCAGTCAGGCTGCCCGAAGGATACTTCTGGCGGCGTATCCGGACAGAGGCGATACAATTAACAAAGTATATGAAAAGTGGATCCAAACCATCGCGGATTCAAAAGTCAGAAAGAAAGGAATCGAATTGGGTAATAAAGTAGCAGAAATCTACCTCCATTTGCGAAAGGGGGATGGTCATGAAAAACAGGGAGATTACACACCGATGACCAAACCAGGAGACTATCAATATACTCCCGGATGGGATAGCTGGGTGCTGAAACCTGATTTTAATTATGCACGTCCTTTTGCCATGGATACGGTAATCCAGTTCAGGTCACCCCCGCCTCCGGATCTTACGAGCGATGCTTATGCCGATTCGTATCTGGAAGTGAAAACCTACGGTGGCAGGAATAGTTCAGTAAGATCTGAGGATCAAACGAATTATGCCCATTGGTGGGCTGAATTTGCCGAACATAGCTGGAACCGGATTGGAAGAATTACGGCGAAAGAACGGAAATTGCCTATCCATGAAACGGCGCGCATGTTTGCACTGGTAAATATGGATATTTATGACATCTACCTGGCTTCCCTGGAAAGCAAATACTTTTATGACACCTGGCGTCCATTTACAGCCATCAGAGGCGCTGAAACGGATGGGAATCCTACCACGGAACCCGATCCGGATTGGGAACCTGAGATGTTGACTCCCCCCTGGCCGGAATATCCGTCAGCGCATGCAGCGGTCGGTGCAGGAGGGGCTGAGATGGTTGCCCATGTTTACGGCACTTCTGAAATTTCATTTGCCATGGAATCCGTCACTGCTTTACCGGATGGCAGGATACGATTTATTTCAAACCTGGATACTGCTGCACAGGAATGTGCGGATTCCCGGATTATGAATGGATTTCACTTCCGGTTCGCTACGGAAGAAGGTCTTAAACAAGGCAGAGAAATTGCCAAATTCATTATTGCGCATTATTTGCAACCGTTACATTAGCCCGGATATAGGAAGTTCATTTATTTTAAAAAACGCTGCAAATAAATCGCTTTATCGAGATACCATGTATCCGCAAAGTACACCAATATAATATTATAATGAAATTAATAATATATTTTTTAACTATTTAGATTATTATAATACAATAAATACCGCGGTGTAGTGCGTTATTTTGAATCTCAGCCTGTAAAAATAGATGCATTCACCAGGAGACGATGTAATAACAGGAAATCTCGTAAATTTAAGATGGTCGGAGCCGTGCAGGGGAGCAAAAATTTGAAAGTTAAAACAAATTATTACTCAAATTCAAAAAACATGCCAAGCGGACCGGCATTGATGATAACGGTCTTCCCCAGTTTTTCTGTTTTACCCCCGGATTCATGTATATGACCGCAAACAACCAGTCGGGGAACCTTTTTTTCAATCACCTGACGAATGGTTTTACTGCCCAGATGCCGGCCACCTGAAGAAATATCCAGAACCCCTTCCGGGGGAGAATGGGATATCAAAACCGCATTTTCAGGGTAATCAAGCAATAGGGCTTCAGCTTCCTCCTCCGTAAAATCATAACTCCAGGATCCAAAAGGGGTAACCGGGATTCCCCCACCAATACCAAAGAAGGATATTCCCTTAAGTTCTATGCCGGTACCGTGCAGGACGGTGGAAGAAGGCCAAAAGTCACACGCTTCTTTTAATTCTTCGAAACTCTCCGCATTACCGGGCACCAAAAGGGATGGTTTTTCTATTTCTGAAAGCCATTGAATGGTCTTTTGAATGTCCCTGCGCAGGGAACCATAATCCCCCGCACCGATCACGATATCGGCATCAACAGACATTTCAACCAGGTTCAAACAATGACTCTTATTTGTATGAATATCACTGAATAAAAGAAGTTTCATGGGGATGAATTATTAAGTTATTGGTTAATGCATTTTTGGTTATTAAGTGATTATATTATTGATAACAACCTATTTTATAGCAATTCGTGACGTATTTATCTCCTTTATACTGGGTTCATATTCATCCGTCTTAAGATCCCGTATTTCGATCTGATGTGCATCTTCAAGCCAGACCGCCACCCTTGCATCCGGTTGCAACAAGTTGAATCGGATATTGTCAAGTATGATATTTCGGGCATGCCGGATATATAATCCATAAGCGGGAAGGCTATGTCCAAACATACGGTTCTCCGGATAAGCATTTTCCATTTCAGGAATTGAGCGGGTTACATCGGCTTTGGTACCTCCGCCTTTGCAATGGATGATCATATCTCTCAGAGCTACATTTTCCACATAAAATCCCGGAACTGCTGTTATGGAACTTGGTATCAGACTATGTGTGGTTGCGGTGATGTTACTTATCAATACATTTTTCAGGGATCCGGTTGGATTCCGCCGACTCCCAAGGCGAATAAATACTGGAGTTTGTACTCCTTTCATTGAAATATTTGTAATGGTCACATGGTCCATAAATCCTCCATCTACTACTTCAAGGGCAATACCCGAAATACCTGTAATTGAATCAGTTATTCCTGTTATAATTTTATTCCAAAAACGGATGTTCGATTCCGAGGCTGGCCTTAATACACAATTACTGATAGCTATATTTCTGAATCCTCCGAAACTGGCAGTTCCCATTTTGATAAAATTACAGTTGGAGGCCAGGATACAATTGGTAACTACTACATTTTCACAGATGGAATTACGGTCACTCTTAAAGCATAGGGCATCGTCGTCCGAATCTATGAAACAATCGGATATAATCACATCCTTGCTGTCGATGTCGATCCCGTCATTGTTGAAATTAGTGTGTGAATAAATGCTGATCCCTTTCACAATTACATGTTCGTTTCCCAATAGCTTCAATGTCCAGAATGCTGAGTTTCTGAGCGTAACATCTTCTATCCGGATATTTTTACTATCCCTTACAAGTATCAGAAAAGGTCGATCAGGTGCTGCTTCAGCCACGGTAAATGAGTTACCTCTCCCATCAATTATTCCTTCCCCGGATATTGATACTTTTTCAACCTGATCTATATAAATTAGACTTTTACTGGACTGATCGCCCGGGTAATCGGAGATATCCGTGCTGGCCCTCAGGATCGCATTGTTTTCCAGATGAAGTCTTACATTATTTTTCAAAACAACGGAACCTGTCATGAAGGTCCCACCCGGAATGATAACAGTACCTCCTCCCTGCCCTGAACAGGCATCAATGGTTTTCTGAATAGGCCCGGTACTGAGCATTGACCCATCTGGCCTGGCGCCATATTCGATGATATTGTAAATCTGCGAATAGGCTTTAATGGAAAAAAGTAAAAAAATTATCAGAGAGATGTGATACGTATTGCCCGCATTGAAAAACCTTTTTTGATTCCTATTTTTTCTACTGATTGGGTGTAGATTCAAAAATATAATTTCCATATCCATCTTCCAGCTGTATTTCCATGTTATATGTAAATGTATTCGAGTAAAATCTTAAAGGAACGCCCTTCCGCTCCGTCTCACCCTGTCATTTGATTTGTGGGGAACGCATTTCCTGAACCTGTCGAATATAATTATCATCCTTGATGCGATTTATAATTTCCCAGGATCTTACGTCAGATTATAAAAGTATTCTTCATCATTTGAATTTTATACTGACTGGAAAGCATTATTTTGAATTATAAAGGTTCCCTAATCATCTTCATCGTTTTTATATAAGATTGAATGCCTTATCAAGATAAGGAAATACTTAAAGTATATAAATCAATAAAGTTAAAAAATAAACGATCCCGTTAATTCAGGCTTAACAATTACTCCATCTTTGTTGAGATGGTTTTCAACAATGGAATTAACGATCCGACTCATCCTTATCTGTTCACCGGTGCTTTTTTACCCTTTCGAAGTGCCGGAAGCCATACTTTGTCTCTTACATACCGATAAGGTTCCTGCGATCCCTGCCTGTCCTGATGACCGGATCCGGCAAGGATCATCACCACCTTGGGGCTGTTAAGCTGGTTCAAACCGGCCAATAAACCTTCCGGAGGACAGGTTTCATCCAACAACCCCACTCCTACCAGTACCGGGCACTGAATCCGGGGAATAAAATTAGCCACATCAAAATAGCGGCTTGCTTCATGAACTTTGGCCGGATTTTTACCCTCCGTATGATCGTACCAATGCGGCCAGCCGCCTTTTCTTCCCACCTCAGGTCCCAGCATATCAAATCCTGCGGGAACGAGTGCCAGGCAGGCAGTAATTTCAGGATGAAGACCGGCCGTAATCAACGACTGCTGCCCTCCCTGGCTATCCCCCGTTACCACGAGGGTCTTTCCATTCCAGTCGGGTCTTCCGGTCAGGTAGTCTGCAGCCCGGCAGCACGACAGGTACATTCTTAAAAAATAGCTGGTTTCCCGGTCATCATTCCCGATCGCCCAATAATTCCTCAAGAGTCCCTGAGCCTGATCCTTGTAGAACTCAGGTTCTTCGTCGATAGGTAGATCATGGGGATTGATATTGAGTACCAGCCAGCCGTCACGCGCCCGCTCCGTCACCCAGCTTTTTTGTAAAGGATAAACACCAGCCCACTGTGTGATTAATAAGGCTGGAAATTTATTACCTTTTACCGGCCGCGCCAGTTGCCCCCGGATATGAGTTTCCCGGATATTATCTATGGTTATTTTCCAGTATTTCACTCCCTCCATTCCGCTTTCACCCATTTCAAGGATGGGATTCATGGGAACTCCGGCCAGATCCTTTACCTTTGTATCCCAGAAAACATCAAAATCGGCAGGCCGGATAGCGGATAATTTCAACCGGTCCGGATCAGCTACCGCCCCCCCTACCGCTTTATCCTGCCAGGAATCTCCGGCACCCCAGCGGATATCAAGCAGAATGGTTCCGGGTTCATTGAAGGAATAAGTGATCTTTGCGAGATTTTCCATAAAAGAAACCTGCCCCTGATCAATCACTCTAAGCCCACCCTTTTTTAAGGTATATCTAACTGAATTTAAAATAGTTGTATCATTCTTTTGAAGTATCCATTGAACTTTTTCTCCCGTTTTGTAAATACCATCCGGTTTATCAGGGATAATGATTAGCTGCGCATTCAAGCAGGTAGGAAAATGATTTAAAAGAAACAGCAGGATGAAAAGAAAAAGATAGAAGCGACGCATATTTATATAATTGCCTTGACTTTTAATAAAAATATTAATTTCTGATTTAACAGTTATTTATCGATACGGATCAATTTAAAATCTCAGAAAAAAACACCGATATAACTTTAATTACTTTATAATCATTGGTAATCCTTCATTTTTATAATGTGGCCAAAAAAATTTCAAGACATCTACAATTCATTATCTATTCATAAATAAACAATATCCGGAAAATTTACGCTTAAAAAGAGTAAATCTTAAAAACTTGATCAGTCTTTTGTTATTAAAAAATAAGAAGGATAAATTGAATATACGTATCGCTTTCAGGCTTGCCAACTATCGGGCAAGAATTCTTTGGTAAGACACGCATTTATGCGTATAAACAACTACGATTATAAATATATGCCAGGTTTTGAATAATATTTTTTAAAATCATGAGAATTATTGTTTTGAACGGGAGTCCAAAAGGTGAGTATAGCGTAACACTCCAATATGTAAATCTTGTACAAAAAATTTTCGAAGAACATGATTTCCAAATAATTCATATCTCCAAAAGAATCAAGAAAATTGAGAAAGATTTACATCTTTTTAATCAAATAATTGAGGATGTTAAAACTTCCGATCTGGTATTATGGTCTTTTGGCCTCTGGGTATTGGCAGTACCAGCCCAATATATGCGCTTTATTGAATTGATTATGGAAAGAAAGGCCGAATCAGCCTTTAATAATAAATATACCGCGGTAATTTCAACTTCAATACATTTTTATGATCATACAGCGCATAATTACATGAGAGCGGTTTGTGAAGACCTGGACATGCAATTTGTTGAAGGTATATCTTTTGATATGTTGGATTTAATGCAGGAGAAAGAACGCGGAGATTTAATTACCTTTTTTGAGAATATTATCCGAACGGTTGAAAAAAAGACAGTAATGTCCAAGATGTATCCCCCTCTGCAATTCAACCATTTCGTTTACGAACCCAGCCATGATTCAGACAATATAAAAACAAATAAAAAAGTCTTGGTTATCGCAGATTACTATGAGGAAAATTCAAATCTAGGGAGAATGATCCACCGCTTCTCAAGTTCTTTTGAAAATGCTGCTGAAGTAATTCCATTAAATGCCATTAATATTAAAGGAGCCTGTTTAGGTTGTATGAGATGCGGATATGATTACCAATGTCATTACAATGATGAATTCACTGATTTTTATAATAATCGTGTCCGTAAAGCCGATGTGATCGTAATAGCTGGAACCATGAATGGACGATACCTGTCCTCCAAATGGAAAACCTTTTTTGACAGAGCCTTTTTCTGGAATCATACCCCCTCACTGGTCGGGAAACAAATTGCTTATCTTATTTCCGGTCCTGTCAGTCAGAATTATAATCTGGTTCAGATTTTAGAAGCCACCGTCACAGCGCGCCAGATGGCCAATATGGTGGATATCGTGTCCGATGAATGTTCCGATTCAAACGAAATTGATGCCACATTACAAGGCCTGGCCGAACAGGTTGTATACTATTCAGAAAGGAATTATATCAGACCCTTTAATTTTCTGGGAGTCGGAGGTCATAAAATATTCCGGGACGATGTTTGGGGACGGATCAGAGGTATATGGCAGGCTGACCACAGATATTATAAAAGGCATGGATTATATGATTTTCCACAGAAAAAAATCGGCCTGAGAATCATGAATTTTTTCCTGTTATTGGCATGTAAGGTACCTTACATAAGGAAAAAATATTATGATAATGTTAAAAAGTTTCCGGCTGTACGATATGGTAAACTAATTGAAAAGTTGATAAGAAAAGGAGGGTATAAATATTCCGGAATTTAAACTCAGCTAATCCGTTGTTGTCGATTATCGGTAAGAATGAATTATAAGGATCAGTGAAAAGAGATTAAGCAGCAGAAAAATTTAATCGAAATAATAATTACCTATAATTATCCGGCTATCCGATTGATATCTATGTTTTCCAGGTGTTTTTTATCATATCCTTTTAAAACAGTAGCGATCATGGCTTTCCCCACCCTTACTGTAGTAGTGGCAAAATTCCTTTTTTTCATCCATGGGAACAAGGGTTTCATCACGGTATAAATGGCATTGTACCAACCCGTGCTGGATTTTACTCCTTTTTCAGGAATGATCATCCCAGGCCTGAATGCGTAAGCATCCCTGAATCCCATATTCAAAATGGCATTCTCGGTCTTTCCTTTTACCCGGGCCCACATGCTCCTGCCCTGCCCGGAACTATCGGTTCCTGTCCCTGAAACATAATTAAATACCATATCCGGATTGAGCGATAAAAGGGTTTCGGCAAAATGGAGGGTAAGGGAATAGGTTATTTTTGTGTATTGTTCTTCATTCAATCCCAGCGCCGATACGCCAAGACAGAAAAAACAGGCATTGTGGCCTTTCAATTCATTTTCTATAGGAGACAGGTCAAAAAAGTCCCGGATTATGCATTCCTTCATTTTGTTATGCTCCAAGCCGGTTGTTTTTCGGACAATCACCAGGACGGATTCGACAGCCGGGCTTTCAAGACACTCCAGCAGAACACCTTTGCCTACCATGCCGGTGGCCCCTGTGATGATGGCGTTGATTTTCATGTTGATGATGCATTGGGTAATGAAATAATATAGCAGAAATTAATCATTTATGCCATGTTTGAATTATATTCTAACGAACATCCCGGACTCGGCCGAAATTATTTTTCTGAGATAAAACCCAGATACCGGATAAGATA
>Ga0209536_100005578_pt1 | contig 19500 bp, 17 predicted proteins | sample DeeMarSeWOR28_12_FD_187461 | JGI IMG/M metagenome (GOLD analysis project Ga0209536, IMG submission 187461) | Marine sediment microbial communities from White Oak River estuary, North Carolina - WOR-2-8_12 (SPAdes) (version 2) | ecosystem: Environmental > Aquatic > Marine > Intertidal zone >...
AAGCAGTGTTTACCGTATACTCAAAAAAGCGGGACTGATAGCCTCACCAGCGCACATTGTAATGAGTGCAGCTGATGAATTTGAGTCCAAAACAACCCGGATTAATGAAATGTGGCAGACAGACTTCACTTATTTTAAAATAATTGCGGAAAAAATATTAATGACAATAATAGAAGTAAATTCCGATGGATATTCTAAAAATTATTTTCTTCCCCTGATCTACTATGAAAAATTAGATGATATTCTAGAACCAAGTGAGAAAACACGAGAAATAATATTAAACCTTACAGAAAATACATTTAGTAAAAGGTTAGCATTAACTATTGACGACAAACAGGAAGTTGTTACTTTAAACCTAATAGAGGCGGAATTTTGCATTTTTTTTTGGAAAAAAATATTGTTTGATACCGGCATTTCTGAATTATTTCCCTCAATGGATATGGAATTAACCCTTTATAACACACAATTTGAGGATGAGATTAATATGAGAAAGGTGCAAAATTTAATAGAGGCAGGGTTATATCCTGACAGATATGAACTGTCGTTAAGCCAATTAGGAAAAGGAAACACCACAAATACACTATTTCTTCTAAAAATCTCTAATAAAAGAAATCTAGATCAACAACCCATATCATATGTACTTAAATCTTACAAAGATTATTCAGTAAGTCTAGAACCCTCTACACTGTTTGTATTAGTAAAAAATAAATTTCCCCATGCTCCAAAAATCTATGGGACGATTAAGATTGGGGATAAAGAAACAATTGGTATCATTGAAAGTGTTACCAATTTAGGCAATTTGGGTGACATCTACTGGAATGAGTTAAATTCTATGATTAACAGTGTTTTTAAAGATGTCTCTAATGATTATTCGAAGTATATGGAGAAACCAAGCACATCATCATTAATTAATGAGAAATGTGTTCAATCCTTAATAATTTCAAATGAAATCGGAAAGTATGTCAACCAATTGCACGAATCACTCGTTTTGTCTTCTCAAAAAGAATATAGCGTAGAATCAGTTGAGAGCGGGTTATATCTGAAAAGATACACTGAAAGATTGAATTCAATGATAAAGGATTTGTTAAACCATATGAATCAACAACATGAGAGTACTTTTTTTAATTCACCAAAAGTCAGTTCTACTCTAATAGATATTAAAGATATCATTGAACGGTTTCGATCTGAATTCGAAACGACTTCAATAAATATTCAACCGGTACATCAAGATTTACATATGGAGCAAATTCTCTACAATAAGCAAGATGATCAATATTATTATTATTTCATTGATTTTGAGGGTGATCCTCAACTATCATTCGATGAAAGAACCAGAAAATTTCCTGTTGAAAAAGATCTCGCATCTTTTCTGAGAGCTCTCAGTTATATAAAATTTAATACGCTTCTATATTTCATAGAGACTAAAATTATACAGAAGGATAAATATAAAGTTCCTGAAGAAATCCTTTATAATCTATTCTTCAGAAGAGCCGCTAGACCTATAAATAAAGTTCTTGATATCGTGTTAAATGTTCTAAATGCCTGGGAATCGAAATTAATGAGAAAAATATTAAAAAATTTGAATGTGAGTAATATCCTTATTACTTATTTCTATATAGAGAGAGCGCTGTATGAATTAAATTATGAACTCTTATTCAGACCAAATAAAATTATAGTTCCTGTTTTAGGTTTAAAAGAAATTGTTGATAAAAGTTAATTTCTTAATTTATTTATTGTTTTACTCAATTTATTTTTCTGGCATTTTAGCAAATTCAAAGGAATAATAAGATGAAATTCTATCTGCCTTTTGAATTTCTTTTTTATATTGTTGAGTTAAACTCTTACTACCTTTTAATTCATCCTCGGTATATCGAGGATTATATTCCTTATTCATAAACAAGCGCCATGTGAAAGCCTCTACAAATTTCATGGGTCCAAATTTTTTCGAAATTAAAACATAATTTTGATTATCTATGTATTTACGGAAAAATCCCAAGTTATTGCACATATCTAATTTAAAATCTAAATCATCTGCTCTATTTTTTATTAATGCTATTGCATTAATGAATCGGGCAAATTTATCTCCAAGACTTATTTGTTGTTCTTGTTCAACTGTTTCGATTAGTTTTCGCAAATAACTTCTCTTGATTATAATAAAATCGCGATCATCAAGAGATTTTACGGAATTCTTTTGTTTAATCAGAGAATTTGATAATTCCAAATAATTTCTTATTAAATCTGCTTTAGAGACGCCCAAATCCTTTTTAATCTTATCTAAGTTATTATTTAATTCTTCATCTATCCTCACAGTTATGACTACTGATGATTTATTTAACTTAGATTGCTTTTCAGAAAGTGAGCTAGCTAAATCAGGTAATTCTTGTCTAATATTATTACTCAATTGAATTATCCTCGTACATTTTTGATTGTATTTATTGTATTATATCGATTACTAAAGTATATTAAGTAACTCTAGTATTTTAATGATTGTGTTTTTGACAATTTGATATACTTTCGATTTGCACCTTGCCGAGTTATGACTATCTAAATGTTTTGTTCTGGGAGATAATGTAGGAAAGACTATATTTAGCTTATTTTAATAAAGGAAAGTCGCTTTTCTTTAGTAAAAGAGAATTTAAATGATTATTTAATACTGTTCTATGAAGAATTAAGGAAATTTATCAATTTAGGGTATGAAATTGGGAACGATTAAGTATTCAAATTTAGATTTTCAAATAAAAATTGAAGTTTGATGAAAAATTGATAAACTCAGCTAAATAGGCTGTTATGCCCTAAAATTTAAAATTATTAAGGAATTTCGAAATTTTTATTAAAAAAATGAACGAAAACCGTTATAATGTATATCCTGAACGTTTGGATAACTCCAATGAAAATTTATAGCGAAATCACTAAGATTTATTTCTAGTTCGGAGATATCTCAAATTTTAATATAATACTATTATTTTAGCTGCTAGATGCCGACTTTATTTTATTAAACATATATTTATTGAAATAAGCATTTATCTATAGCAATTTAGATCTAACAATTTTTTCAATATCAAATGTAATCATTGTAATAATAGTAATCTTTTTAACTACAGATGAATCCATTCACCATTGCTAAAATCCACAAATTTTGATAAGTAAATATTAAAAGTAAAAAAGTACATAAATTTCGTGTAATCAAAACCAAAAATTTTACTAAGGGTTGGATAATACAAAATGGAAATTTCAGAAACCGGACTTTTGGAAGTGAATATGCATAATAATTCTGAATCTGTATCAGTGATTTCAGATGACCATATTGAAAAGATAGTAAAAGCTTTATCATCACATACTCGGAGACAAATTCTTCACCAGATTCAAAATGAGCCAATGGATGTTTCAAACATAGCTTCTACCTTGGGTATGACTGAAGCAAATATATCAGCTCAGATTAAGAAGCTTGAAGATGCTGGGTTAATTAGTTGCTCATATTCTTCAGGGGATCACGGAGTTCGGAAATTGTCTCATTTAAAGTATAACAAGGTTGTAATTAGATTCTAAACTAGGATTAATTAGTTGCTTATTCACTCCATTGAGGTTAAATAGTTAAATGCAAGAGGATTTTTCATCCTAATTTTATTCTAGCACTATTATCATAGTTACACACAAAATTGATTATTAGAATGGGTAAAGAAGAAAAACAAAACCTTAGAGATTTTTCGAAAATATGGAGAGCTACAACATATGCATTCATCAAGCATGGAAGTCTAAAACGGAAATCAAATAATATTCCGTATATCGTGCATCCTATTCGAGTTGCTATGATCCTTAGAGCAGCCGGATATTCTGATTTTAAAAATGAAAATTTAATGTTAGCAGCATTGTTACATGATCTCTTGGAGGATACTGATTTAACTTATGATGAGTTAAAGCAGCAATTTGGGGAACAAGTTGCTTTAATTGTAAAGGAGTTGTCAAAACCACCTGATTTAAATAAGAAAGAATGGTTGGAATCCTTTGGTGCTGCCTCAAAAGATGCAAAGCTCATAAAATTAGCGGATCGAATAGATAATCTATTAGATATGAAAACACCTGATTGGCCAGAAGAAAAGCGTAGGGATTATAGTACTCAGAGTTTAATTATTTTAGAGAAATGCGGCAATGTAAACTATAAGTTAGCCAGTAAATTAAAGGATGAAATAGAGCAGGCTTTATCATCACTTTGAGAGTATCATTTTTTTCCTTGAATATGGGGTTTTTATTAAATCAGGTAAGTTAAAAACCAAATAGATAAGAGCACCAACTACAAATCCGTTAATTAAGATAATGCTTAATGTAGCAAAATCTAATGGAGTAAGATTCCAAAGATTTTCTAGCTGATCGGTAATGGCATTGGCGGAAAACTATACTCTTAATGAGAATAATAAGGAAATTGAAACAATTATTACTGTTTTAAATTCTAATTAGATACCATTAGATTTAAAATAGTGCCCAATAAATATTAAAAAAAACCTCAGAGATCCAAATAGGAAGGACTTTAATCAGAAATTTTTGCTGGTTTTTTTGCTAGTTTGACTTTAACACCATTTTCAAGTTTTTCTTGTATGATTTCAGGTTTATTGACAGTTAGAGGTTTAATTGCGTCTCCTTGTGCCATAAGCTCTTTCATTTCATCGGAGAGTATCCCTCTAGTCATTCCCATTGAATGAAGCATATCCAATCCACTTATAAGTGCAGTTTTCGCAAATCGAGGAACGTTTCGACCCATCCAGTTAAATTTTCCAATAGGATTTAAATATCTTTTAACAAGCATTTTAAGCCATCCCTTGCTCAAATAGTACGCAGAGTAAGCTTCAGCAACCAACTGAAACATTTCGTTATTAGTTAACTGTTCGGTTCGCATCATGGGATGAAACAAGTTATAATGTTTAAAATCATTGCTTGTAACCATATTTTTCTCTTTCATTTCATTATAGAAATCTGTACCTGGAAAAGCTGTTATTGGGGTGAATTGTATACAAGTTAAATTGAGAGATCGAGCAAACTGAATATTCTGTCTCACCATAGTTTTGGTTTCTCCTGGAAATCCAATAATAACTCCACCAAAAATCGAAATTCCACGATCTTGTAGCATAGATACTACTTTACGAACCATGTCGGGAGTAGTATTTTGTTTATTCATAGCATCAAGGCTCTGCTGGTGAACTGATTCAATTCCAAGAAATACCTGTCTCATTCCCGCTTTTTCCATTAAATCGATTAACCACGGATTCCGATATAATGAATCAACTCGAGATTGGCAGGAAAAATACATTTTGTTCGGTACTCCTGAGCGAATAATAGTTTCAAGGATTTTTTTTGTTCGTTTGATTTTAATAGTAAAGTTGTCCTCACAGAAAAAAATGAAGTCATTTTTCAAATCTATATCATAGATCTCTTGCATTATTCTCTTGGTTGATTTTGTACGATAAGTGAGTTTACGATCTGAATTCCTCCACATCTTGATTATACAACAGAACTTACAATTATGTGGGCATCCCCGGGAAGATTCAAGTTGAGCAACTCGAGCCCCTAAATAAATATACTTTTTATCATCTAAGAGATCTCTTCGTGGCATCGGGAAATTATCCAAATTAGGTTCGATGTGTCGATCTTCGTTATGAAATACTTTTCCTTCTTTATCTTTATATGAAATACCATCAATTCTTTTTAGATCTATTTGTTTCTCATTTCCATCAAGGAATTGGATCAATTCTTGAAATGTATACTCTCCTTCACCTCGTATAGTATAGTCTACTGAAGGATGCCTTGCAACGTAATCAGGTGCTAACGTTGGATGATATCCTCCCATAACAGTAGTACAACCTTGTTTTTTCGCCATGTCAGCCACTTCGAACGCGTGAGCGATTTGAGGTGTCATGCTTGTTATAGCTACAACATCCGCATTGTTCAATAATGAACGAAACCGATTTTCACGGTATTTTTGAACCTTAAAATCGAATAATTTCGCCTCGTGTTCTGGAACCATTGCTGCAATAGTTATTAAGTTTAAAGGAGGTCCCTTTATTATTGCGTCAAGCCCTGATGTGATCCGAGACGGATTAACATAAAGAATGTTCAATGAATAAATCCTCTTTTTTTTCCTTTTTTCAATTTATCAAAATAATGCATCTATATCGGAGAAGTTATTATTAGATTGAACAAGAAAAAGTATCGAGAATCTCTTAACAACTCTCTAGTAATATAAATAATTATTAAACTAAAATATATATTACTCGTATTTAAATGTTTTGTTGATTCTATATAGTGGTCTAAAGTGCCACAAAATGCGAGATTTTGGGAAATTGTGCATGTTGCTTTTTTTCCCCTTAAAATGGAGAATCTTTACATAAAATAGGTGATTAGTACATTTTTTATATTTTCAAAATGACCTAAATTAAGTTTCAAAAGATCATCAAAGACCTCTCTAATTCCTACTTTTTGGATTCTCTTAGTTATCTTGAAGTAAGGGGATGCCTTTAGTTTCTTTAAAAGTTCCTTATTCTTCTCCAAACCATCCAACAGATATTCTATAGAATCTAACTGCTGAATCCCTAACATGCTTTGAATAATAGCAGTTAACATTGTATCAAATGTGATTCTCAAAATAACTTCATGATCGAAATCGGATACTTGTGGCAATAGATATAATTTGAGAAGGGATATAGATTCTTTAAATCTGTCAAGAGATTTCAGTCCAAATTTTTTAATTATTTCGTTATGTTCACGGTTTTCAGAAGCTCTCAAGCATATCGCAGCAACAGTTTGATATTCGGCAACAAAATGAATGAGTCGTGCTTTCACGTTAAGCCAAGTCTCTCTGGATTCTTCCTCATCTATTAAATCTGCTAAGTTATCTAAGGCCTTTTTGAAATAGCTAGCGATATTATTAAACTTTCTTGCAGCGGCTTCAAATTCTTCTCGGGATAAAAGATTAAACGCTCTTTTTTCCTCTTCTTCATAGAGTTCATCAAATTTATTTATTTTCATTACAGCCTTAAAAATTAAATTTTTCCCAATATCCTTTTTTATTCTTGATCGTTCAAATGCTTGACCAGCCTTTAATAAAAACATTGAACACATACTGTTAAATTCCTCAGGATCAACTTCGTTTAAATAATCGGCTGCCTTTTGCCAACATTCTCCTGCAGTCTCCCAATCTCGCATCTTGTAAGACAAATTCCCTAATTGAATCAATAATTTAGCAGAAACTTCATATAATTTTAATTCTTCAGTTTTACGGATGATTGACTTTAATCTGTAGGTTGCTTGTAGATTATTTTTATATTTTGAAATTATCTGGACAATTCGTGCGTACAACTCATCTAATTTTATATAACTTCCAAGATCAAGATATATTTGAGCAGCTCTCTCGTAGAAAAGAATGGCATCATCTCCTTTATTTTGGTCTGCCAGATTTTCAGCTTTATCTATGAGTTGAATTGCTTCAATTTCTTTATCTTCCCGATCATAATTGTTTATCATTGTTTCTCTCCAATTCAATAAAAAATGTAATTTTGTTACCAATGTGTTGAGACTTAATTAACATATGAAAACCTAAGTATTAATAGGTTTTTATTAAATTAATTCAGTATTTTAATGGGTTCATGATACGTTTCCCTAAACTAAAACTTCACAATCTTAGAAGAGTTTAATATTTTTCTCTTTGACAATGTTTTTGAACTGAATAGACTGATATGCTGAAGAAAATGATTCTTTTGCATCTTCAATAGCTCCATAGAAAATAAAATTAGAATACCATGATGCGATAAACATAATGCTTGCTCTCCTATATCTTGTATGGAACTTAATATTGAGTCGTGGTGAGGAGTATTGAAATAGAAATAGATTTGGAGCAGTCCCTACAGGGAGTTTCAATCCTGTACTGATGAGTTGATGTGTCTCAAGTATATGTGCTAAACTTTCCAAATTAATAACTCCCCCATCAATCCATATTTGTTCAACTCCTTGATTTTTTAGCCCACTCAGTATACTTTCATTATTCGGTTGGTTCTTAGCTGTAATATATTCATATCTCTGCGTCGAAGTCATATTTTCCGAACCAAGGATTAGAACAACAACAGAATTGATTTGATATTTTCTAATAATTTCCAATTCTTGCTTATTTTTTAGACTAGAAATTGTATTATATATATATTGATCTGGTTTTATCCCAGCTTCTTCAAGGTATTCAATTCCCGCGACTCTAGAATCAAAATTTCCTCCCAAGACAATTGGAGGTTCAAAGTTCCCGATATAAAACTCGAGATATTTTACCATTGCTTCAGGTGTTGTAGCAGATATTTCTACTAAATTTGGAACTTTGTACTTCTCTGAAAGTTTTAAATGAGTCTCTATTCGTTTTTTTGCTTTTTCAGCATTAAATACTTCGGGATTTTTCCTATCAATAATAGTTTGATTTTGATAAAATATAGTACCAATTAAAATTGGGGGAAGATCAAAACTGCCCTTCCCTACTCTTATTTCTCCGTAGGAATAGTAATTAGATTCATTCATGTATAAATTTAATTTAGAGTTTTACTGCATATATATTTTTTTCCACCAAAGAAATGCAAAATTCCAATAAAGATAAGAGGAATTAAATATCAGAAGACTATTAATCAATTGAAGTTCATAAAAAGATAATACATGATTAAAATGGATGATGAAATAATCTCGCAAGTTAATGTGGCTGCCTATTACCTTGCACAAAAAGGATATGCGTATGATAAATTGTGTTGGATGTTAGCGGAGAGACAATTAATTCTTAATAGGGACCCAAATTACGATCAGGAAACTAGAATAAGAGCTAAAGCAGCTGAAATATTTTATTCAGGACCCTCCTACGATATTCTATGCTATTTAATATCAGAAATAGATATCATGATGAAATTAGGAAGGAAATAACGTACCAGTAAACTCGTTTAATAAATTCCCTTAATAAAGATGCAATTTTGCATAACAATTTCGACAATGTCTGTCTTTTAATTTCTTAAAGCATTCCTCGTGATAAAGAATATTGCATTCAAGATTACCGCATTGAACTGCTTTTTGTCCCTTTTCAAATATTAAATGACATACTGGACATGGGCTGAAAAGTGCGTCTTCCCCCAGATTTGCGACATCTCCAATTCTCTTGGCAGGGAAAAGCTCTGGTTTCTTTCCCGGTTCTTCTTTAGTACCACGAGAAAGGATACGTAGCTTCTGAATTTGACTTACTTCTGTTGGGATTTTTAATAAATAAAAGCAATGAGGACATCGAGCAGTACCTGATTGTTTTATGATTTTATCCTTTTGGGAATCTGCCCATCCAGCCAAACAGTGTATATGGAAAGGAGTAGTACAATTAGGACAATATCTCCCAGTAATATAAAAAGATCCTTTTGTATAGGGATTCTTATCTGAAAAACAAATTGAACACTTCTTAAAATCACCTTCACCACGTAATTGTTTAACCCTCTGTTCATCATCTTTCGTCAGGTCTTGTACTCTCAGTAAATCCGCTGCAATTTTTCTAAGAAATGCGGGATTTTCACTAATCACATCTTTATCTGAACCATATTTCTTATAATTATCAGCAGCAATTTCTTTTGCGGATCTAATCAGACTCTGAGAATCATTAGTGTAAAAATATCTTCCTCCAGTAAGATCGCTTAACTTTTTTAAAATATTATTTTGACCGACGTCCCCTACTAAAAATGTATCAATTTTAATATTTAAGCCCTGAGCAAGACGTGCCATCTTAATGGGATCTACAGCAGATTTCATTATTTTCCCATCAGAAATTAATAAAATTCGAGGTGGTTTCGCTCCAATTTTCCGGAGTTCAGCAATAACAGTTTTGATAGCCAATGCTAAACCTTCTCCTATTGCTGAATAACCCCCACATCTTAGAGAATCTAAAGCTTTGTTAAAATTATCTACATAGGTTGATGTTGTAAAATCAATCACTTTTTCAGCTGAATTGGAAAACTTCACCAGAGCAAAGGTGCTGAGAGTATCCGACGTAAATCTTTCGGTTAACAGAGATTTAATTGCATTCACACATGATGTTAGTCGATTTGGAGAAAAATCCTTCCGATACATCGATCTTGAAGAATCTAGACATATAACGATATTTTCGGGAATTCTCTGTTCAGTCATTATATTATAGAGGTTTGTTAAGTATTTTGTTTCAAATATGCTTCAAAAACTGGTCTATCAATCTTCTTTTTATATTTTATAAATTATTTATTAACTAGTAAAATTACTAAAATTTAATAATATCTTATTAAGTATAAAGTATAAAGATAAATGTAAATTAATCTGATGTGAAATGCCAGATCAAAGTGATAAGAATGTTATTTTAAAAGACTTCTTTAAAAGTACCGTTTTGCTTAGTGAACTTGATGAAATTTTAAGATTAAAACCAGAAACTCTTATTGGTATTGATAAAGTTAGCTCTGATCAACTAATAACAAATGGTATAAAAACAATTGGTGATCTAGCAAATTTATCTGCTTCAGATCTTCCCGAAATAAGAGATATATTACCATCCATGCTACAGAAATGGGTTAAAATTGCCCAGTTAATTCATAAGAATGTTAAGGAACAATTAAAACGTCATAAGAAAGTCTTGATGATTGGATTAGATAACGGGGGAAAAACCTCACTCCTTGCTGTAGTTCAAGATAAATTTTCAATTATTAAATCTTTGCTTCCAACAAGAGGTGTAAAGAGAGAGAAATTAGACTTTTTTGGTTACCCAATTATCTCATGGGATTTAGGTGGTCAAATAATGTACAGAGAAAAGCTATACTTTAATAGACCTGAACTTTTCTTTACAGAAGCGGATATTGTGCTGTATGTTATTGATAGTCAAGATCCAGATAGGTTTACAGAAGCAGCGAATTATTTCCGAGAAGTATTAAAAGTTCTTATTGAGTTAAAAGAAAATCCCGAGTTTCTTATAGTTATAAGCAAAAGTGATCAAGACATTCGAAAAACGCTTCAATGGCAACAAAATGTTACAAACATAAAGAATAAATTTAGCAAGGTTATTAAAGAATTTGAGCAATTTTCCATCGATTTTTGCGATACAACGGTATTTCAATGGGAAACTGTTATGCAAATGTTTAGTATCGCATTGAAAAAGGTTTCTGATACTTCAGAAATAATTGAAAATATTTTAGAAGAATTTACTGATCAGGTAGACGCTAAAGCTGCCAGTCTGGTATCTATGGATGGACTTATTTTTGGTAATTATACCGATAGTGAAACTGATGAAATGTTGGTCAATAATACAGCCTTACTTCTCCAAACATTATCTAACTTCTACAACTCGATTGGTTTGGTGCGAGAAAAATCGATAAAACTTGATCTTCCGCTTAATGGTTTTACAGTTAGGGGTGAAAAATTGTTTGAATATTCAGATCTTCAGATCCCAGTATATCTTTGGGCTTTAGTGGTAGAGCCCAAGAAGTTAGAGCATAAATTGGATTATTTTAAACAACAACTGCTTCCTTTAATTAATTTATTCCTCTAACATTTTTTCATATTCTACGATTGTACCCGAAAACTGAGAAAGTTATTATTTCCTTATATTTATGCAAATCCATAAAAATTTACCCATTTTGTTTTCACTAATTAAATATTTCTTTTTATTTATTAAGGAGATATTCCTTCCATTTCATTATAAGCACTCATCAGATATTCATTACACTTGTCTAACATTTTTATCGCATAGGTTAATTTTTCCGCAACAGACTCAATCCCTTTGTTTAGAGCAATATTTTTCCATTTTAAGAAACTTTCTTTATGGGAATTATTATGATTTGCCCAATGTTTGCATAGTTTAATTAACTTCAAAACTTCTTTATCTTGAATATCCAGCATCTCTCACCTTTATCAGATTATAAAGAATAATATTTTTAGTTTTTTGTCCCACATTAACATTTAGATTTTTAATACAAAAGGAAATAAAAAGAATAAGAATATGTTAAAAAAAAAGAAAAATAAAAAGTAAAGATTAAGTTCGACACATTCTCTCTAAGAGAGTAGGATCTACGATCGCTTTTGGCTCCCATCCTTTTTCTTTTAGATATTCCTGAATTTCATCTTTCATATTTATAGGAATATCTGCATCTAAGCGGACGAATTTCTCCAAATCATTAGGGAATTTTACGCCTTTATATTTACGTTCCAAATCGATCCAGTGAGAAAGTTTTATCATCCGGCCTTTAGAGTTGTCAGCAGGTCTTAATGCCAATTTAGCAACTAGACAGATAGCTTGTTCAATGCTTTCAGCGGGAGTTAAAAGATGTTCTGGTCCAGGACCAACAATATGTCCTTCTGTTCCATCTCGAGCATTATAGACTTCCCAGGTCGATTCATCATCAGCTCTGCTAAGGTACATTCGACGATATTCGGCACCATGAGGTCCAATAACTGCTGGAACTCCTAAACCATTAGCCATACTGGCAATACTTGCGGCTTTTTGAGACATCGCACCCCAGGCAACTCCTACAGCACCTACACGATTTAGAATATAATCAGCTATTTCCTCGAAGTTACCTCGTAAAGGTCTTCGAGCAAAGATGTTAGCAACTTTAATTGCTGCACCAGTAATATGTGGATTAGAAACACATGAACCAACATTAACCAAGCAACCTCTGTCGAAATCTCCTGGGAATCTATCGTATAATGTCTTTCCCTCCTCGTCTTTTACAAGACCAATATCCATTGCACCGCAACCAGAAACTACAACAATATAATTCCTGATTAGAAATTCCTCTGCCATTTTGTATAATTCCTGAATCTCGTGGGCATAATTACCACAACCTATAATAGCCACTATCCCAGGAATTTCTCCTAAGACTATTGGAGCACCTACATTCCTAATTTCCGTATCTTGAATAGGTCCACGTCCCGATCGGCAATTATATCTTTCAGTTTTAATATATTCTCTGCCAGCATACTGAATAAGAGTTAGTGGTGAGACATTCTTCATACAGTCTGATTCACATCTTCCACAGCCTAGACAATCATGAAAAATACTTTCTAGAACTGAGAAATCAGCGTCTTTCGCGAGATTAATACCTTCTACAAGTGCTAAATCATTTGGACAGTTTCTCTGACAATTTCCACAGCCATTACATCTCATGGCCATTTCTTGGCATCCTTTTTCATCTGGAATGGCACTTCGACCTTTTCTTATTGGTTTAATCTTGAGTGCTGTTTCTGCTGCAACTACACCTGCTTTTATTGGATCTAAGATCAAGATCCCATCCATTTTTCCACTTACTAAATCATCAATTATCTCGTCTGTTGGATCATCAGTTCTATCAGGAAATCCACCCATTATTTTTTCATTAGTTGTGATATAGGGTGCTCCTATAGCTTTAGATTCTTCATAAGTTCTTAAATTAACACATTGCTCATCAACCATTACAACATCAGGTAATCCAGAGCGTATATAATGCAACTGTCTTGAATAAGATCCAATAATTTTAGCACCATCATAATAACGAGTAAGATCATGAGCGGTACAGCAAATTGCACCTACCTCCACCTTATCTTCCAAACCTTTTTCTCTTAAATAATCTACTAATTCAACTCCAGGTGCTACGTTATGACCAATCATCAAGATTGCTGCTTTATTTTCTGTGTCCATAGTACCCATTCCTAACTCTACAATCGGGGCTTCTGGATCTCCTAAAGGCATACCGTAAGCCGCGATCTGAATTGCATCAGATATTTCCATTCCTACCGAATCACATAATCCCGCTAAGAAGCTTTTAGCTTCGTAGTCAAGATTACTTGATTCTTGACCAGTGTGTCCAGCAGCTAAGAGTTGCGTTAAAGTATAATGTACATAGTCCATTGCTGTCTCTAGATCTTCTAAGTTTTCTGGTTTCATACCTAGAACTAGACGGGTATGTGGCATTTCAACTGCAATATTATTACCAAAATTAATTGGTACATTACCATATTTTTCTTTTAACCAATGAAGCAGGTGATCTCCGTGAGCAGAATGACATGCTGCTCCAATACAACATGCAATTTCTACAATCCTTGCATTTTGAGTAGCCATATCTATCCCACATGCACCTGTTCTCCCTTTAGATAGGTTACATTTACCATATGTACACAAGCAACACATATCACATATAGGCATATAAGTTGGTTTATACCGGTCCATGAGCTTGAAAAACCATGGTCTTAGATGTCTAAGATGGGGGGCTGGATGAGGGCCCATTGGTTCCCATTCAGTTTCGTCTCCGTAAGAAATCTTTCCCGTAGTCAGTTCAAATCCCTTGATTGAACCGAGTGGTCCTTTATATTCATCGATTTTTAATTTTGCGCCTTGTTTTTCCATATTTAAATCATTTTTTTTTAATTTTTGTTAAAATTTTTGATTTATGATATTATCTAGTTTTATGGTAGATTTTATTTTAATTATTATATTCCAAAACTCAAAAAGAAGTCTGTCCTAATTGAAAAAAGTGTGAAGTTTCACACTAATATTAAAATCGGTATTTATAAATAATGTATTTGTATTGAATTGTCTATAAAAACCTTCAATATTTAATATATCCGCTTAATTAAAAGTGGTTAAGATGTAGAAATAATGCAATTCCACAGTGATTTAGCTTTGAATATTATTAAGGTTAAAGCTTTATTATTTGTTCTAATTTTTTATTTCGTAGCGTCTCTAATAACCATAGCCATAGGCTTTACTGTTAGATTTTTGCATCCCCTGTTGATGATATTAATTGCGGATATAACCGCCACAATTGTAATTCTAACTAGGGGTCTTTGGAACTATTCAAGGTACCTAAATTATTTTGGGGAGATTTTATTCTGGTGGGGCTTATACATCTTTAGATTATCAGCAGATATCTCATATTACTGGGGAATTATTGGTTCGATATCGATAACAATACTCTTTAATGTTATAAGTATACCATAATGGAGAAAAGACACTTAGAAAGAAAACCTAACTATCCTAAATATAAAGAGTGTACTTCGCGATTAATTTTTTGGTCCCCAAAAAAGAAGCCCAGTAATGAAAACTAAAATTACAGGGTTGATAGGAATTCTGAAACAGTTTCCTCTGAAGCTTCATCCACAAGGCTATCGTTTATCTCCCCACTGAGGATGTCAAATTTATAGGTGCATTTTTCGTCCCCAAGCAATACGCACCCAATTTCTTCACCATCAACATCTAATTGTAAGACTTCAAATAATCCAAGTAAAATTCCCTGATCGAGTAAACAGAGATTTTTTGCCATAATATTATCCTTTTCTTCACATGAGAGTGATTCTTCAATCTCAATTAGAATATGATCTTTTTTAAATACAACTTTAATTTGTCCATATCCCATAAGTTCAAGAGCTTCGATCATACCATTTACTACTTCCTTTTTGGTTGCCATCGTTTCAGCACTCCAATCCTTGCTGTAAAAAATCTTTTCTACGAAGGTTCTTCCTAATGTCTTTCCAACCCAGATGAGGATATCGTCAGCGTTCGTACCTGTAAATTCTGAGAATTCGATTATATCTATCGGTCTTAACATTAATAATTTTAAGTCTTTCTTCTTCTCTCCGAAAAATAATTGCCCCATCTTCTCATCTATCATGATATTTTGTTCTTTTCGCAATCTCTTCGACATAATTATTCCCAAATTTGATAGATAAACTGATATTATATAAGCCTATTACGATATAATTTCATATAATAGAAGTTTAAGTCGCTAGATATTTAAATTTAATGTTGAAGTCAGATGGGGTTTGAAATAATCATGAGGAGACATTTTGCTAATTTTCATGGAGTTTGTATTTAGAAACTAACTCAAATATAGTTTGAACTGTTTTATCTATATTATAATTAGTTTTCACTGAAGTGAATAAGAATTCCCACTGTCTATTATGAATTTTATTGAAATTAAAATAAGTAAAAATCTCCTGTTTTAATTTCTGCAATTGGGATTCAGATTGGGTTTCAGGACGATTAACTAAATCAATTTTATTTCCTAAAATCAGAAGTGGAACACCCTCCAATTCAGAATTATGTAAAATATTCCAGATTTCTTCTTTTGATTCTTCAAATCTTCTTTGGTTTGCGATATCAATCATATATACTATTATGTTAGAATCTTGAAGGCCAATTAACCATTTTCTACGGAAAGTTCTTTGGCCAGGCATGTCCCAGATCGCCAATAGTCCTTTATCTTCAGTTTTTATATATTCAATATTGAATTTTCTTGTAGGTGTGAAATAATTTTCGTTAAATTCCCCTGTTTTTAGCCAATGAACGTAACTTGTTTTACCAACTTCATCTATACCAAATAGAAATACCTTGAATAATTCTTCACTTTGATATAGGAGCTCAATTTCAGGAGGTTTTTCAACGATTTCATCCCCATATCGTCGTATATCAATAAATAATGAAATTAAAAAGTTATCAATTTCTATTTCATCATCAAAATTAGTGGCTGAACCATTATTAAGCATTTCACACAGAATTTCTTCAAAGATTTCTTTATAATCATATGGATTATCATCTTCTTCGAATATTAACCCGATAATGATATTTTTATCAATGCAAGAAGTATAAATATTATAATCATTAATATATTGAGCTACGGGCTTATCAAGAGTAAAATCTTTTGAATTTCTACATTTAATGATTCTATGAGTACTGTCTTCAGTTGAATTTCCTTGATCGTGTCCTTTTAATATGTCATTAACCATGATTTTATTTTTGACATTAATGACTTCGTTCGGATAGCTATAGATATTTAGATCTTCTAGATCCTTCAGTTTCTTACCCTTGAATAGGAAGATATTATGTAGCAATTAAAATTCCGAACTCCTTAAATCCTTAAGAGAGAAAATAAAAAATACTTAAAAAACGTTTGGAAACATACGGTCTTTGCCCGTTTTTAAAGTTTTCGGTTTTTTTCTAGGGGAAAAGTGCCCTTTATGTCTAGGAATATTTGATAACGCAATTGTTTAAAAAAAGAAAAAAAATGGGATCGATCGGAATCTTACTCTTCGTCCTCTTCTTCTTCATTTTCTTCATCTGGTTCATTCAGAGGGATCTCCTCTTTTTTCTCACTGGGGTGTTCTTGAGATTGCTCACTTTCTTCTGATTCCTTCTCATCATCCTCGACTTTCACCCCCACAGGTGTTTCACAAAGAGGACATTTTGACCAACCAGGTCTTAATGCATAACCACATTTCGTACATTCTTTCATATCTTTGTCAGGTTCCCATTCTGGGATATCCAGCCCTCCTTGACGTTTTCGAGCTAATTCTTGTAATTCTTCCTCAGTCCACACCTCCATCCCCTCGGGTAGTCCCGATCCCCTTTCTGCTGAAAATTTTTCAAGTTCTTCCTCTGTCCAACTGGGCATATCTGGTTGAGATCCCATTCTTTTTTGAGCTTCTGATGCTAATTCCTCAGCCGTCCACATCTTAAGCTCTTGACCGCCAGGAGTCCTAACATCACCTGTCTGTTGGCTAGCTATTTGCCCAGAAGGTTGCCCACTCGGACTAGAGCCACTAACAGATGGGGCATTACAACTTTCTGCTGAAAACCTTAAGAGTGCTTCAAAACAAGTAGAAAAATGATTAGGATCTTCAGCCTCATCAACAACAATTATTAATGTGGTTTTATCGGTAATTATTGGCAAAGCTATGCTACTAACTGCAATGTCTGAAGAGATTCGATTTGATTCAATCCCTGTTGTTATTTTTCCCATTGAATTCATTAGTTCATCATCTTTCATTAAGAAATCACAGATTGGATCTCCGTGTCTTTGATAAGCTTCATGATATTTGGCTAGATGATTCCTTGTCATCGTAGAGTCTAAGGACTCAATTATGGCACTAACATATGAGTGAATTTGAGATTTAGGATCTTTTTGAGATTCATCAAGCTTATAACCACCTAGATCTACAGAACCCATGATTGGGGCAAATAATGGTTTTTCTCCTTCCATTTTCCCAAATACAGTAGGTCTTGAAAGCAGGCACTTTATCTCCCCATAATAGGCAATAGCGTTATCAATAAGCTCAACTTTCTTATCGAAAATTACCCGAGGAACTGTGCGAAATATAACATCTGTCCATGGCATTTCCTTTACGGGAATTATGGCAACGCAAGTTTTTTCGATAATTTCTTTTAGTTTTTTAATATAACTCTTCAATTCTTTCTTTAAATCGTCGTATTGATCATCTTCTAGTTCTTCATTTGCCTTATTTTCGAGTTCCTTTAATTTCTCTTCATTAACCTTTACATTTCCCCCAAAGGATTTTACTTCTTCTACAATATTGTCTTTCATTATAGATATTGCACTATCAATTGCTTTTTTCTGAAAATCTGTAAGTTCATTTGGAACCATAAACTCGAAAGGATCAAATTCTAACTTATTTATAAACACTTGGAAGAGCTTCTTTAAAACAGTATCCGACAAATCTATTACCTTTTTATCTCAATAATTTTGAACATTAGATAATTATAAATATAGCAACAGAATGGATATAAAAATTTAATTGAATACTGTTATATTAATTTTAATCAAATTTTAAGTTGATACTCGTAAAATCTTAGCAGATTTAGCTTATATAAAAATTATTTATTGAAATTTAAATTTTAATTAGAAATTTAGTTATACAAATTGAATGTTTCTTAATAAATATTTAAATAAATAAAACTTTTTCAATTTTTCATAACTTTCTGCATTAATTTTTTCATTTTTGACGGAATTTTATGATCAATTGTTTAAACGGAATATATATGCATCAAAAGTATCTAACAGCCATTAAATTTGAGGAGTACAGCCAAATTTTAAAAATAAATGCAATAAGTAACCTTTTGGTATATTTAAGACAATTTTGACAAGGAGTGCTTTAAATATATTAATCCAATAAAAAAAAATGTTTATATACTATCTTATCATACAAGATCATATAAAAAAAATTGTGGTTTAAGGCGATTGTTTATAAAAATGTTTTAGATAATTTGCCGTTTTTTGATTTTGAATGAGGAGAAGTGTGATGAAAATTGTTACTGTCAATATACCAGAATCTTATCTCGAGAGTATTGAGAGATTAATAGGGGAAGATGGACTATACCCTTCACGATCTGAATTAATCCGTTGCGCCGTTCGCGATTTTTTAATAAAAGAGTTAAGAAGGGCTAATGAAATGATCAAATTTAAGGAAGTTAAAGTTGAGGAACTTGACGATAAAAACTTTGTAAGGGTTCCTATTGAAAAGATGGATGAAAATAACGAGCCCGTTCGAGAATTTAAAACGTATAAAATAATAAAAAGACTTGAGTATTAATTTTAAATTGATTTTTAGGTTAGATTAGCCGATTCTTTCCTCGTTTATTTTTTTTTTGTTTTTGTTTTTTAGTTCTTTATTAAGTATGATTGATTAGTTAAATAAGGAAAAAAAAAATTCAAAAATGAATTTGAAGTAATA
>Ga0209536_100005579_pt1 | contig 19500 bp, 20 predicted proteins | sample DeeMarSeWOR28_12_FD_187461 | JGI IMG/M metagenome (GOLD analysis project Ga0209536, IMG submission 187461) | Marine sediment microbial communities from White Oak River estuary, North Carolina - WOR-2-8_12 (SPAdes) (version 2) | ecosystem: Environmental > Aquatic > Marine > Intertidal zone >...
CGCCACAGCCCTCGGCGGCCGGACCATGGCCTTGTTCACATCCTATAGCCAGTTACAGGCTACGGCCAAGGCCATCGAACCGGCACTAGCTAAGGCCGGTATAGCCATATTGGCCCAAACAGAAGGGACGTCAAGACAACAGTTGCTGCAGCAATTTAAGTCTGACGATGGTCACGACGACAGCCAGGCGGTGCTTTTGGGTACGCGCTCTTTTTGGGAGGGCGTCGACGTACCTGGAACCGCGCTCCAGGCGGTATTGATCGTTAAATTTCCCTTTGACGTACCTTCCGATCCTATTTTTTCGGCTCGTTCAGAGACCTTTGATAATCCTTTCTTCGAGTATTCGATCCCGGAGGCGGTTCTACGTTTTCGCCAGGGATTCGGCCGGCTTATCCGTCGTCAAGATGATCAGGGAGTGGTGGTCGTGCTGGACAAACGCATCTTGAGCAAAAGATATGGCCAGGCCTTTTTAGAGGCCTTGCCCGAATGCACTATCTTACGCCAGCGGATCGACCGGTTGGGAGAGCTGACGCTACGCTGGTTGAATCGGGATCGAGGCTAGCTAAAATTCACAAAAATAGCGAGTAAATCGCCCAAGCATGAACGAATAGCTTTCAGTTCATCAGCAAGCCGTAGCCTGATTAAAATGTCACCGGCCGCCTTGCTCTGCCCTCTGGATAATGTTATGCTTCACTCGATCTGGTCCTTCGAAGACGGAGGTAATCTAGATAATGAGGCTGTGCACCATTAATTTGTGACGATGAGTGTTCGCTGGCTAAAGATCGGTCACCGATTGAACTTGCCCACAATGGTGCGTTTTGGGTTCGCAATCGCCCTCATGGCGAATTTAGTGTTGGCTGGCTGCTCGTTGGCTTCTGAGGAGACGCCACAAGCCAAGGCAACAGCCACATCTCCCTATGCGGCCGAGATGATGGCGCAGGGTTTCGTAGAGTTGGTTGGGGATGACTTGGCTGCCCCGCCTATGCCACCCGAAGCATCTCAAGCCGATCTGGGGGCGGAGGTCTACTGGCAGATTTGCCTGGCCTGTCATGGCGATTGGGGCCAGGGCTTAACCGACGCGTGGCGGGAGGAGTGGGACGAGGACAGCAATTGTTGGCAATCCCGATGTCATGCTCCCAATCATCCACCCCAAGGCTTCCAATTACCCAAGACTGTCCCGGCCGTGCTTGGACCTGAGTCGCTGAATCGCTTTGATACCGCCACAGAACTTCAACAAAATATCTTCAATACCATGCCCTGGTGGAACCCAGGTTCATTATCCGATGAGCAATCCTGGCGACTTTCGGCTTACCTGATGCATGTTCGGGGAGAGTTGGGCGACCAGGTGACACTTGATGCTGGCAATGGGGCCGTCTATAGATTGCATATCTCAAACACCCCAGCTCCAAATCCACGTCCTGGCATATTCCTTTTGGCCCTCTCGTTGGCGGTCATGGCCTTGGTCTTGATTCGTTGGAGGCGGATTCCATGAGGGTCCACGAGCGTTCGACTCACACTGAAGGCGGGGAGGTTAGGCGGACTCTAACCAAACGTCCGAGTTTCTACCACCATCTCCACCCACCACGCGTACCACTTCGGGAGGCACGCTTCCGATACACATTTGGTTTGGGCGGCATTTCCTTGCTGATGGTTCTTGTCCTGTTGTTAACAGGGTTACTGGAGATGTTCTATTATGTGCCGAGCTTAGAAGAAGCTAACAAGTCGCTTCATCAGATTACATTGTTAGTTCCTTACGGTTCGGTGATACGCGGGCTACACTATTGGGCAGCCCAGTTGCTGGTGGTAACCAGCCTGTTGCACTTGATGCGGGTGGCGTTCACCGGGGGGTATAAGGGCGGCCGGCGCTTCAACTGGCTGCTGGGCCTCAGCCTGATGGTTATGGTCCTCTTTTTTGATTTTACCGGTTATGCTTTACGCTGGGATGAAGATATCGCCTGGGCATTAAAAGTTGGCACGAATCTCCTGCGGACGATCCCGTACGCGGGTGAGGGCTTGTATGCCCTGGTTGTCGGTGGAGACGAAATCGGTCGGCCGACAGTGGTGCGCATATTTGGCTGGCATGTCTATGGTCTGGTCTTGGTGGCCGCCATTTTCACAGGTTGGCATCTGTTCCGAGTGCGTCGGGATGGCGGTATCTCGCGCGCAGACAAAAAGGGACCGACCATCTCCCGAAATGAACTTGTCAGGCGGGAAGCTCTGGCTGCACTTATGGCCTTGATAGGCTTGTTGTTACTGACAGTGTTCTTCCCTCCCTCTTTGGCGCCGCCAGCGAATTTCGACGGTTTGCCAGCTGAAGCTACGGCGCCCTGGTTCTTCTTGTGGATCCAGGAATTGTTGCGGCTTGGCCCGCCATTGTGGATGGGAGTGATTATCCCATTAGTCCTTTTGGTCGGTTTAGTCCTGGTTCCCTACGCTTTGGATCGTTCGGCAGAGGGTGAGGGATTATGGTTTAATCGGCCCGGCCGGCTGGCCCAGATCGTGGTTTTTCTGATCGTCGCCATCATAGTGGCTCTTACCTTGGTTGGGGTTTTACGCTAGGCAGATTAGGATAGCGCAGGGGATAGCAAGGTGGATGAATTGGACCAAATCCAAAAGGCTCGACGAACCTTGCTCAAGTTGGGCCTGGCGACGGCCGGGTTGTTGTTGCTAAATGGCCTGCGCCGATTTTTAGGTTACCAGGAACCACGGTCTCGCCCGGTACGGGCAGTACTGGAGAAACCAGAGTCCTATGCACCAGACAGTATTATTTCGGTGCCCGAGATGGGCTGCTGGTTGGTGCGGGACGCGTCCGGATTCTATGCCATTAGTCGAGTGTGCCCGCACCTTGGTTGCCAGGTTAGGATGGAGGGGACAACATTCACCTGTCCATGTCATGGGAGCAAGTTCTCGATGGATGGTGGTGTTGTTAATGGTCCGGCTAATCAGCCGCTGCAGCAGGTACAGGTCGGTCAATCAAGTGACGGTCGGCTGGTGGTCGACGCCAGCGTGACTGTGGCGGCTGGAACCCGGCTTCGGCTATAGCGAATTTGTTGGCGACGAAATTATCAACCGTCGCCGAGCTTTTCTTCTTTATATCAATCTGCCTCCGAACTGTTGGACAGTGGTATTCGGTAGGCCAACCGTATGATCCCCATTGTGCAAATTTAGCTCCCTCTTGTTATTGTGATCAAAACGCAATAGGTAAACGGCGGAGATGTTTCCACTCTATTGACTCCAGCCGACTGGAAAACTTGAAAACAACAAATGGTCCAACAGCGCATGCTCATCACCTTTCCATTCGTGGCTATCGTCATGCTGGCCTGCGCTTTGTTGACGGCCACGCCAGAGCCAATGACCGATGTTGGTCAGGAGACGAATACCCAAGAAGCGACTGTCCAGGCCGAGCCAACGCTGGAGATATCCCCACCGTCGACCGGGACTAAAGCCAATATGCCAACCAATGGTCCTCCCACGTTGCCAAGCCTGACGCCGGTTCAGACACCGGCCCAGGAACAGAAAGGAGTGGTTGTGGGGACGGTCCAGCCCATCACGGAGTCATCACCGGAACCGTCGCCAACAAACACTCCTTCCCCTCTTCCCCAGGTCCCAGCCTCCTCAACGCCTGGCCCTCTACCCTCCGGCACGGCCGGGGCGGAAGGGTCGATCATCAACACCTTCCGCGCCGACGTTGAGGAGGCCGACCCTGGCGACACGATCTCGTTAGAGTGGTCCACTTCCCAAGCCGTCACCGTGACATTGTGGCACCTGGCCCCAACAGGCCAGTTTAGCCGCTTTTGGGAAGTGGGGGCTTTTGGTTCTTTTGACTACGAGATCAACAACGATGAGCGAAACCGGACAACCTTCGCCTTGTCGGCCGCGGACAGCTCGGGTAAGTCGGAGTTAGCTACTGTAGCCGTCATCCTGCGCTGTCCTGACGAATGGTTTTTTACCAACCCATCAGGTATCTGCCCGGCAAGGGCAGCCCTAAAATCAGATGGTGCCGAACAATCATTCGAACATGGGTTCATGATCTGGATAGCCAGGGAGGATCGCATTTATGTCCTGTTTGACGACGGCAATTCACCCAATTGGAACGCCTACATTGACGAGTGGGATCCGGGTACACCTGAAAACGATCCCACACTTAAACCACCACCAGGCATGGTGCAACCGGTACGGGGCTTCGGCTTGATCTGGCGAGAGCAGCCAATGGTGCGGGAACGTCTTGGCTGGGCTAATGGTGGTGAAGTGGCCTTCGAAACGGCTCTTCAAAGAACTTCCTATGCCAAATACAACGAAACCTACATCGAGGCTGCAGACGGCAATATCTGGCATCTTAAGGCCGAAAGAAGCGGCTGGGATAGAATAACAGGTTGACATAATTTGCGTTCTATGAATCCCTCAGCACACTACAACCAGCCTTTTGAACTGTATTGCTCCCCGGGGACGACAGTTCATTTTCGATGATCGCCAGAGCCTTCCTCCGGCCGGAGCTTTGTGCAACATTTCTTTTGTTCGCCCGCCTTCGAACCTTTCCGTAACTTCATTTCACCAAATGGGTTATAATCCCAGGTGCGGGCGGTCGAAAACGGGCCGCTTTTTTTCTGGAGGCAAAACGGATATGAATCGACGCGTGGTGGTCACGGGATTAGGCACCTTTAATCCATTAGGTAACGATCCAGATACGACATGGGAGATGATCACCGCCGGCCGGAGTGGGATAGGTCCGATCACTCAATTTGATGCCAGTGAATTGAAGACCCGCTTCGGAGGCGAGGTAAAAGAGTTCGATCCCTTTGGCTTGTTTGGACGAAAAGACGCCCGGCGCATGGACCGGGTTACCCAATTGGGGTTGGCCGCCGCTGACCAGGCTCTTGAAGATGCTGGTCTGCAATTAAATGAAGGAATCCGCGACGTCACCGGTGTGGTATTAGGCTGTGGCCTGGGCAATATCGGATCCACCATCGACGGGGTGAACACTTTCAATGAACATGGTCCCAAAAAGGTCAGCCCATTTTTTATCCCCATGATGCTAGCCGATGCGCCGGCAGCCACCATATCGATCAAACACAACCTACGTGGACCAAATATGGCTATTGCTACCGCTTGTGCGGCCGGAAACAACGCTTTGGGCGAAGCAGCCAAGATGATCCAACGGGGAGCAGCGGATATAGTGTTGGCTGGTGGGGCGGAAGCGCCCTTGTTTCCGGCTGTCATCGCCGGTTTTAACGCTACCGGCGCCCTTTCTACTTTAAACGAACGACCAGAACAAGCATCACGTCCATTCGATGCCCATCGAGATGGTTTTGTGACCAGTGAAGGGGCGGCCGTGCTCGTCCTGGAGGAACTGGACCGCGCACTCAACCGGGACGCCCGGATTTACGCCGAATTTCTGGGTTACGGAACGAGCGCCGACGCCTACCATGTATCAGCTCCGGCCGAAGACGGGGCCGGTGCGGCCCGAGCGATTCAAGCCGCCTTAGATGACGCCGGCTTAAAACCAGGGGATATTGATTACATCAATGCCCATGGAACCAGTACGAAACTTAATGACAAAAGCGAAACCAGGGCGATAAAAAGTGTTTTCGGAGAGCAAGCATACGATATACCAGTCAGCTCGACGAAGTCTAGCCATGGTCATCTATTAGGGGCGGCTGGGGCGCTTGAGGCTTTGGTGAGTATTAAGGCCCTCATGGCTCAATATTTGCCGCCAACCATCAATTACGAGACGCCTGATCCAGAGTGCGATCTGGATTACGTGACCAATAGCGGCCGGCCAGCAACCATCGGCGTTTTCCTATCCAATGGTTTTGGGCTGGGTGGTCATAATGCCACAATTATCTTGGGAAAGTACAGGGAGTAATGCGAAAAACGTTTCACGCATCACCCATCACATTCCTATGCTTTACTTCTTCCCGCTCCTCAACTCTGCGTAGTTTCTCGGCTAAATCTCTCTCGGTACCCAGCATGCCTTTGTTTACCTGGGGATAGGCTAACCAAACTAGCATCAATCCAAATAAGGCTCCAGTCAAGGCACGCATCGCCGGGGTGCTTTCGCGCAAGGGTAACAGCCCCTGAATCTGGGCTATCAATCCAGAAGCGGCCGAACCATCTGCAGGTGTGACCCAATAACCAAATAGCTGGCTGAAGCCGTCGAGGGCGATGGGACCTAAGCCGATAATAATAAAAAAGATGAGGGGAAGTGGCTTGACATTGATCCGGTATCGGATCATGCCGTAGATCAATCCGCCGATTAAAACAAAGCCATATATGCCTATATCCCGCTCGCACAGGGCTATTTTGTAACCCATTTGTTCATTGCCGACGAAACGACGGGCTGCAGTAAAGAAGGCTGGCCAATTATCAGCAGACACCCCATCAAACTCAGGGATCTCGTCGATATAGGCTTCGATGGGCTTTAAGTTGGTACCGGCTATCTCCCGTGGATAGGCGACCTGCTCGCCAAACAAGAAAAAGGAACGTTGTGTCATTTGATGGCACAGGGGGGAATAAACGGTGTAAATAACCCTTGCCGGCGCGGTTAACCCGGCTTGCATTAGAAAGGGTGCCAGGATGGGTAAGCCTACATAGATCAAAGCTACCAGGTTAAACATCGCCAGCCAGTGTTTAGTGAACCAGTGCACAGATCGGTCGATACCCAGGACTACCGATCGTTGCCGGCCTGCGATGGGTTTTTTGTCTGGAGATGTCGTCATGGGGGCTATGATCCTAGCTCGTCTCCACCAGCATATCGGCCAGGTAACCCTCTATCTGTCCTAGAGTGAGTGGCCCACGATGAATGGCCTGGACAATCCCATCAGAATCAATAAAAAACGTAGAAGGCAAAACGCCAAAACTGCCATATGTGGTAGCTATCGCGCTCCCTTCATCCTGGAGGGGGGTAAAGGTTAGATCCATTTCATCATAGAAGTAGGATCGGGCCACGTCGACCGGCTCATCTTGATCAAGGGCCAAAATGACCAAACCATCGCCCTTGTACTTCTCAAAAGCCTCCTGTAGTTCTGGCATCTCAATGCGACAAGGGGCGCACCAAGTGGCCCAAAAATTCACGATGACCGGCTGTCCACGGAAATTAGCCAAGCTTACCGGATTACCATCCAGGTCGCTGAGAGTGAAATCGTAGGCCTGGTCGCCCACCAATAGCCCGCTCCTAGAACCGCTAGTAGGTGGAGATTGATCTGTGTTGGAGCTGATAGAAGGTAATTCGGAAACCTGGTCTAAGACGGTTACCTCGGCTTCGCCAACAGTTGCAGGTCCATCACCCGATCCGCCCGTAAAAAGGTCTCGACCAAAGAACAACAGAGCCAAGGCAGCGCCTAGCAGCAAAAAACCGAGGAATATGACGATGGGATTTCGGCCAGATGGTGGCTCCTTTTCTGAGGACCGTACACTCATAATCGTCAGCCAAAAATCGTTATTAGCTTATCCTCAAACTCGGCAAACCAGAGAGCCAGGTCGGGTGGGACCAGACTGTTGAACGAGGCTAAGGTGCCATTCAACAGCAAAATACCCATAAAGATGAATAATATGCCGCTAACGAGTTGGGTTGTATGCAGATGCAGTTGCATGCGGCGTTGCCGACCCGGGCTGGTTAGTATCCACAGAAGAACGCCGATGATAGCCACCACCAGGAGGCCAATTTCGTGTCCAACAGTGAATTCCTGGCCAGCGAAATAGTCAACGTTTATGAAGGCATATTGCAGAGCGGCAACCAAAATTCGCCAGATAGCCAAGGCCCATACAAGTCCGACTAGAAATACACTTACATGGACATTCCAACCTTTGCCGCGTAAGGCACGCCAGGCGATGCTCTGGCGGCTGGCCCTTCCAAAAAAGGTCGAGACGATGATGAGGGGTAATCCTAGAGCCAGGGCGTAGATGAACAGGAGCATCATACCGCGCAACACGGATCCGGTGGTGCCGGCCATGGTAAGTACCGTACCCAGGATGGGACCAACACAGCTCGACCAGCCGACAGCAAAAGTCATGCCAAACAGGTAAGATCCGCCGAGGGTGTTGTTACGAACCGGCTCATCCTGTTGCTTTTGGACGCCCGTAAAACCCCTACCCAAAAGGGCCATTACGCCGAATACGATGATGAGAGCGCCACCCATAAGCATGATGAGTGATTGATTCTGGCGTAACACACGGCCTAATACCGAGGCGCCAGCCCCCATGACACTGAAAACCGTGGCCAACCCAAGCATGAAGACCAGAGTGTTGAGGGCTATTTGTTTCCGACCGCTTGCCACGGCAAAGGCAAAGTAGGCGGGTAGAATCGGCAAGGTACAAGGAGATACAAAGCTCATGACACCACCGAAGGCTGCCAGGAAAGCCAGAACCATGAAGGGTTGAGTTTGTAAACCACCAAAAGCCGGTTCAGGCGCCGAAGACTGGGTGATTGTGCCGATGATCAGAAAGATAACCACCAACGCTATCACGCCGGTGACTACTAACTGCATGGGCGATAACGAGCGAAACGGGCTTTTGGCTGAACTTAGCATGCTTCTATCTCCATCGTCGCTAGTCAGATAGTCGGGATTTTCATTGACTAACCCGCCGTCGGCTGTTGGTCCTTGTTCATTTAAGTCCATGGCTAAAAGTCCGCTTTTTTCTGGCCTCAGCTACCTTGAGCCACATTAAGAAACACAATACTGTATACAATCAATTGCCAAATTTAGCCCTAATTCATTACAAAAACGTAAAGATCCTTACTTGACAATGGCTTCCTCATCCTCTTCTAAGAGTTGGCGCAATAACTCGACTTCCTCCTTAACGTTGCGCTGCCGATTGGCCAGGCTCAATATATAAACCATAGCGATGATCCACATCGCAACATAACCGAGAATCATGAAATGGTTGAATTTATTAGGGTCGGCTAAGCCGGCCTGGACAAATAATTCAAATAAGATACTTGCGGTAATCATCTTTCACTTCCTGTTCACTCCATGCCTATTGCTGAAGGCGGGTCATGACCCGTGTCTTGAGGTCGGCCGCTACGTCTACCATCTTCTGCAATCGCAGGCGGTTGGCCAGCCAGGCTAAGTACAAGACGGAAAAGGTTAAAACCGAAACGTTCAGGCTGATGACCATCTTGGTACTGTCCAGGCCTGAAAATTCTTGCAAACCCTCAGCGGCAGCGCTACTTTCGCCGATCAAAACCGGGTGAATATCGCGGAGAAGCCGGATACTTAGAAATGTGATGATGACGGTCACAAATCCGGCGATGACGTAAACGGCCGAAAATCGACCTCGCTTCTCCTCATCTTCGATAGCCCCACGCAGCATGAAATAGGCCACGTAAACCAACCACAGTACGGTGATGGAGGTGAGGCGAGGGCTCCAAATCCACCAGGTATTCCAGGCTGGCCGGCCCCAAACTGAACCACTGATGATAGTCATGGAAGTAAAGACCAGGCCGATCTCCACCGAACCGACGGCGATAGTGTCCCACGTTCGAGATGGATTACGCAGGTAGGCAATGCCGCTCAGCAGGGCTACAAAGAAAGCCAGGGCCGCCACCCAGGCTGAACCTACATGGAAGTAAAAAATCCGTTGTACATTGCCCATGGTGATCTCAGTCGGGGCATAAAAGAAGATGACCAACAGACTGATGGCAACCATGATCCCGGCTACCCAATTTAGAATTGGGACGAGCCTATCCAGGTTTATTCGTTCTATACGTTCGGCCATATAAACCTCCTCATTTTCCGCTAGAAATTACTCTTCGACGACGTAATGATACGTTAAAAACCCGGCCGTCACCATAAAGACATCGTAAGCGACAACCAGGGCAACGGCAAACTGAACTTCAGACCATTCAGGCAAAACCGGCGAGACAAATGCGGCCGTCACTTGGGCTGCAGCTAGAACGGCCGGCAATGTCAAGGGCAACAACAACACCGGTAGGAGCACCCCTCGTGTTCGGGTCTGAACCGTCATGGAGGTCACGATGACCCCGGCTGCCACGTAGCCGATGGTGCCCAAGATGAGGATAAACAGCACCTGCGGCCGCCAGAATGGTTTATTGAAGAAAGCGGTAAAGACAGGAACCAATATCGCCTCCACCAGGAGCGTAAATGCTGTCACGCTGATGACTTTGCCCAAATAGATAGCACTTCGATCGATGGGGGCGATGAGTACCGCATCCAGACTTTGGTTCTCTTGTTCGGACATCAAGGATCGGTTGAGACCCAGGGTACCGGCTAATAGGATGGTAATCCACAAGAACCCGGTAGCAGCTTCTCTGGCTGCCCCCAGGTTTCCGAACAAGGCGAAATTGTAGACGACCACGGTCGTTAGCGAAAAAAACAGCATCACGCTTAGTATCTGTCGCGTATGCCGCTCCATCGTCAGATCTTTCCATATGATAGCCCACATGGCAGAGAAGTAACTTGGCTTTTCACTTAAAGAGCGATCACCCGCCGTCACATCGGTTTCTCTATCGCCGACCTGTATTTCCTCGCTCGTAGTCACAGCGGCACCTTGCCCCGGGTTACATCGGCATAGATTTTTAAAAACTCGGCCGGTGTAGTTCTTTCACGTTCGATCTCGCTGGCGATTTTACCCCGATCAAGAATGGCGATCCGGTGGCATAAATTCAGACCGCGAGCCAAATCATGGGTTATCAAAAAAATGGTGCGGCCTTTTTCAGACTCCCTTTGCAATAGATCGTCTAACAGTTTTGTGGCATCCTGGTCCAGTCCAGTATAGGGTTCGTCCAGCAACAATACGTCGGGCTCATGTAAGGTTGCCCGAGCGATGGTTAGCCGCTGAATCATGCCCCGGGAAAATGTACGGACCGGGTCTCGTTGTCGCGCTGCCAGCCCAACCGTCTTCAGGGCATCGGATACTCGTTCTTCTCGCCGGTCCAATTGGTAGAGCCGGGCGTAGAAGGCGAGATTTTCGGCCGCGGTCAGGTCGCCATAAAGGAGGGCATGATGGGAAACCAAACCAATATAGCGGCGAACCTTATCGGCGTTTTCGGGCAAGGACCAACCGCCGATGAGAACCTGGCCGTTTGTGGGTTTGAGAAGGGTGGCAATAATTCTCAGCAAAGTGGTTTTGCCGGCACCATTAGACCCAACTAATGAGACAAAATCCCCTGCCTGCACGTGAAGGTTAATCCCACGTAAAACGGTATTGGCGCCGAAGTTTTTTACCAAGCCCTCTATCTTGATCATAACCAGTAATCAAAACGTCGTGACAACAACCTTACGTTCCGGTTTGGTCTTCCCATATTTCCATTAGCTCAGCCTTGAGCTCCTGGCGTTGGCCCTGATATTCCTCCTCGCTTATCTCTCCTGCCTCATAAGCGTCATCCAAATCAGCCATCTCTTGTAAGAGCTGGTCGCGATCCAGGTACTCTTCTTCTGGTTCCAGTCGCCATCTGCGAATCGCCACGGCGGCTATGCCAATTACCAGGACAGCAGCCCCTAAACCAATAACAAGCTCGAGGGCGTTATCGCTGACCAGATTCGCGGTAGTGCTATTCCCCGACCGGGGCCTTCCTTCCAGAGTTAGTACCAGTTCTTGGCCGGCTGGTATATTCGTCTGGGCATAACTGGTCACTGTGCCGCCCTCCATGGTCTGGGTGCCACCACTTACCCATCCATCTCCTTCACCAAGGGACACCCCAATTTCCGGCACCACCAGATTAACGTTGGTGGTGTCGTAGTTTACCGGCTGCGAAATAGTTAAACCATCTTCATAAGGTAAGGTATATTGGACCAGCATGGTCAGGCTACCCGGTCCCGGCCGTAGGGGAAGCGTATCGGCCCAACCTGAGTCTGTTTGAATAACCTCGTTGGCTGGAATGAATGAGTCAACTGAGCCAAAACCCCGTTGGAAGGAAAGCTGTTCAGCGCCATTAGGGACGGTTATCTTAAAGGTCCCCTCATTGGGATCGCCCGTCTCGCCGGCGAAGACAGCAGCTTCATCATTTCCGACAACGTAGAGTTCATTTACGACAACCTGATTTTGATCAAAAACCAGGATCAGGTGCATTTGTTGCACAGTGATGGACGACGGGTCCACCGTCTTTTCAAAGACCGTGATGGGCAGATCCAGATCTGGTTGATCAAGGGTAACCTGGCCAAAATCACTGCCAAATTCGACGTCGTTATAAGTCAAACCGACGCGGAAAAACCAATCTTGGGGCACATCGGTTAAAGCAAAGTTAAAACGACCTTCAGCATCTAAGGTGTCCGACATGGTCAGCGTGATTTCCAGATCCTGGGTGAAAGCACGCAGAAGGGCGGTGGCTTCTGAATCCAGGATAGACCCAGTTGTTCCGTTAAAAACCTGCCCGCTTATGCTGGCGGATTCCAATGGCCGCATTGGAGCTAGGGTATCGATGTAGCCGTAACTAAAGGTCCGCACATAATCGACAACAGACCATAAGTCATCATCACTGATGTCATATTGGTGTTCTAGGATTCGATCTGGGCTGGTTAATATTTCGAAAACAGCCTGGTTACTGGTGTTGAACCAGTAATCGAGCGAGGTCAGGTCTCCCGGATCGGCGTCCAGGCTGGCCGCTTCTGGCCCATCGCCAAACCCGCCCTCGCCATGACAGGTGAGGCAGTTCTCATCATAAAATACCTGTCCCGACTCAACGGACTCAAGCGGTGTGCCAAAACTATAGATGGCGGCGATGACGTCCCATCGCTCGGCCTCACTCAAAGGGTTACTGCTCTCCGGTCCAAAGGGAGGCATCCCTCGGGGAACCCGGCCGTTGGTTATGACGTCAAACATCTCGGACGGAATGGCCGTGCGCAAATATTCAGTTGAGCCATGAGCAGCAGGAGGGTTAGGCAGGTTGGCCGCGAGCTCCCCATCACCCTGGCCCGTCAAGCCATGGCAGGTGGCACAGCGTTCTTGGTGGATAGGCAGGCCTGAAGCTGCATCAGGGGGTTCAGCCGGTACGACACCTGCCTGGGCCAATACACCACCAGCAAGTACCAAGAATAAGAATGCCAATAAAAAGGGAAAGATCATGTGCAGGCTAACTGGCCAGAAGCTGCCCAGACGCTGGAATAGCGTTTTTGCAGATTTGTTCATGCGTGTTGGGGTTTTAGTAGTTTATGGCCGCAGTTGGCGCAAAATTTGTCCCCACGATCTGTGGGCTGGCCGCATTGTGGGCAAAAATTCGTCTTTCCATTCATCCCACTAACCGGCCTGGCTTCGGCCGTCACAGCGGTAACTTCAACCGGTTTAGCTCGCAGGCTGGCAATCGCTTTTTCGATATCTTCTTCGACATCTCGTCTTGGGGCAACGGCTTGGGGATCCAGAATTGGTTCGGCCGACGAAGCTGCCTCCCCCAAAGCGTCCAACTTTTTAAGAATGGCGGTGGCTTCAGCCATTAATTGCGACCTTCTCCCTTCATATTCGGCGTCAGGGAGCTTGCCAGTATCGTGGTCGAAATCCAGGCTCTTAATCTCGATCAGGATAGCGTCTTTCTGCTCCTGTAAAACCTGGCGTTCTGTCAACCGTGGCTTTCGTCGTGGATTGGGCTTGAATAATGGCCGGGAGATAAACAGTCCCACCAACCCTAACAGGGCTAACCCGAGTAATAGTGAGCCAATGGTCATTTTTGTTTTTAAGCCCAGGCACCAGGTGGCGGTCCTAAGCTATTCTCCTCCAGTAACTCCTACCCTTGTACTTCTGCGGCCAACATCTGATCGATTAATCCGGTCAGCATGGTCTCATTAACCGGTCCCAGTTGTACATGAACGACTTTCCCTTCTTTATCAATAAAAAAGGTTTCCGGGACGCCAGTGATGTCATATTTGCTGGAAATCGTCGAGCGCAGGTCAGGGGCGTTAGGATAAGTGATATTGTATTCTTCCAGATATTCCAGAGACTTTGGTTCTACGTCGATATAGGCCACACCCAGAAAGACAACGCCATCATCACGGTAGGCCTGCCAGGTTTCCTCCAACAGATCAGCCTCAATTTTGCATTCGACGCACCAGGAAGCCCAGAAGTTGAGGACGACGGGCTGGCCTTTAAAATCGGATAACTGGGCTGTCGATGTATCCTGCCATTCATACCCGTTGAAAAACTGCATCTGAAAATCAGGGGCTACATCGTCCGGCCGGTCGGTTGCCGCACTCTTCATGCCAAAAGCCAAGAAAGCTATAACAGCAACAACGAGCACCACGGCGCCGACAACGCTCCAGCGGAATCGGGCTGGTTGTTTGGTTTCTATTGCAGTTGGGTCTACTGTATCACTCATAGTTATATATCTCGCAATTCACGTTCTATACGCGCCACATAATCATCCTGGTCAGGCTCTGGCTGAATCTGGGGATCTTGTACAAGGGTGCCTGATTCGTCGACGCCTGAAGCTTGAGGTGACTGTGGTGTGCGAATACTTCGCATGTAATAGATAAAGCCGAATAATACAGCAATTACTAAGACGATTGGCATGATCCAGGCCGACAAAGAGAAGCCACTTTGCGGAGGCTCGGCCAGCGCACGCGCCCCATATTGCAACTCAAAATAAGCTTTGATCTCAGCTTCTGTCTGTCCTTCAGCCAGCTTGGTTCGGATCACCTCTCGCCAATCCTTGCAGGCTTGGGTAGGACAGACATCTAGTGGTGTGCTCTCGCAGATAGGGCAGTACAATTCTTTGGCGATGGCATTGACTTCGTCGTCGGTGACGGCCCGGCCGGATTCTTGGGCAGCGGCTGGGCTGAACAAAAACAGAAACACGATGCCAAACAATACGTAGGTCGTGAATCGTAATGCGTGATACATGATTCGTGACGGGATCATGTCGGGCTTAGTCTCCAGTGGCACCAGATATGGCAATTCGGCGACGCGACCTCTCGGCTGCCACAATTTTATCTTCGGCCGGATCCGGCCATGCCGCCACCAAAGTCCCGGCTAAGAAAATGAAAGCACCAGCCCAAACCCAATTGATCAACGGGTTCACATAGATTCGGAACGTCGCTGCATCGGCCGACGTCCCCTCCCAGTTAATCATAATGACGTAGAAATCCTCGGTGAAGGTCGAACGAACGCCGGGAATCGTCATGGGTTGTTGAGTACGGGTATACAACTCAGTCCTTGGATTGAGCGTTCTCACAAATTCCCCATCTTTGAATACGTCAACCGAGGCTTCGGTAATTTCCAAATCATCCGGCCCCGGATAACGCTCAACGCCGTTAAAGACCATGCTGAATTCACCCAAAGGCACCGAATTCCCTCTAGTGAGGCGGATTTGAGTTTCCTGTTGGTACAATTCTGTACTGATGATGCCAAAAGCCATCACTAACACACCTAGATGAATGATGTAACCACCATATCGCCTTCTATTTTGGGTGATAAATCCCGATACAGCCTTGAAAGGGGATTCACCCTTGTTACGAACTCTCTTATATCCAGGACGAATAAACTCGAAAATGGTCAGGATTAAGGAAAAGGTAACGATCCAGAATCCCAATAAAGCCAGCCAGTTTCTCACGTCTAAAATGAACAGTATGACAACAGCCAGGGTTGCCGCTACAAGTGGTCCAAAGGTCATCCGGCGTAGCCAGCGAATGCTTGTCCGGTACCACATCGTCAACGGAGCGATGCCCATCAAAACAAGCAAGGCGGCAAATAGGGGGCCGTTGAATTTCTCGAAGAAAGATGCGCCCACCGTCATCCGCTGACCGGTAACCAACTCACTCATGACCGGAAGATAGGTGAAAAAGAGAGTTACCGCAGCGATCAAAAGAAAGAGCACATTGTTTAACATAAAAGCTGCTTCTCTTGAGAGGAAAGAATCAATCTGATTCTTCGATCGTAACTGGTCGTAACGCACGACGATCCAGTAGAGCGAAAAGAGAATCATGAAGCCTAAGAAGCCTAGGAAGAACCAACCAATATTTGACTGGGCAAAAGAGTGTACAGAGGACACCAAGCCGCTCCGAACGTTTAATGTACCCAGAATAACCAGGATATATGTGAAAATGATCAGCCCCACATTCCAGCCTTTGAACATTTGCCGCTTTTCCTGGATCATGACCGAGTGCAAAAAGGCGGTGCCGGTCAACCAGGGTAGGAGGGACGAATTTTCCACGGCATCCCAGGCCCAGTATCCACCCCAGCCGAGCACGTCGTAGGCCCATCGACCTCCCAGGATAAGTCCTAAGCCTAAGAATAGCCAGGCCGTCAGCGTCCAACGCCGTGTGGTGCGGATCCAGCCTTCATCGAACTTGCCAGCAATTAGCGCCGCCATAGCAAAGACGAAGGGAATGGTGAAACCCGTATAGCCCAGGTAGAGCATCGGTGGATGGATGATCATCCCCGGATGGCGCAAAAGGGGGTTCAGGCCGTTTCCATCAGCTGGGAGCATCTCAGGCCTGAAGAACAAGTTCTTTACATAAGTGGTGGGCCAGCTTAGCAAAAGCCCTAAGCCAACACCTTCAGCTGTAGCCGCTCCAACTCGAACAAAGGGATTTTCTATTAATATCGTAATGCCCAAAAAGAATATTAAGGTGAAGCTGGCAACTACGATGGCATACGGCATGATAGCTCGCTGATTGTCCCAATTGATAGCCATGGCCGCGGCCGTAAAACCAGTTAGAAGGAGATTGAAGAATAATATCGACCCAGCTTGCCCTCCCCAAAGAGCCGTTACCTTCAAGTAAGTGGGCATCTCCCTACTGGATACGCGCCACACATACTCGATCGAATAATCGTCACGAAGGATGGATAAGACGAGCAGGATACAGGCCAGGGCAACCAGGGGGAAAGTGATCAGCAAGGCGTTGCGGGCACTCGCTATCCAGCGACCTTCTTTTTTCCGCACGCCGTAGTAGGCAGCTACAGCCGCGTATATGGCAGCCAGGAAAGCAATGGCAGTGGCAGCATATCCCAAGTCAGCTAACATAAAGTTTTCTCCGTTGGATTCCTGAGTTAGGAGAATAGAGATAGGGGATAAGGATTTGAGGGTTAAAGTTAAGGACTAATGTAGGGCGATACCCGATCTCTGCTCTCTATTATCTAGCCACTCACACCAGGCTCAACTTCCTCGTAGCGTGTCGGGCACTTTAGGAATAAGCCGCCCGGATTGGCATTGAAGATGGATCCTTCAGCACTACCCTCTACCAGAGCCTGGGCTTCGTGCTGGAGCAGATCTGGCATAGGCTCATTCATGGCCACGATACGCAGCCGCTGGCCCGGGTTAGCGAGATCGTCGACGATATCAAATTCCAAGCGAGAGGTGGTGTCATCAATTTGAGTATATTGAATTGTGTCGCCAATGACCCAACCGGATACTCGCAGGTCCCGGCCGGCTAATTTGTCCTGTTGGGTAAAATATTCGTCAACTGTGACATAGAGCTGGGTGCTTCCACGCATGGCGTTAAAGACGAGGAAAATGATTGCCGCTGCCATCAATAATCCGCCGATGATGAACTTGATCCGGTTACTTTTCGGCTTCTCGACAGCCGCATCCTCCTCCTTTGTCCAGGTCGCTTGTGCCATACCTATTCTCCTTTTTACCGTTCATACCGAGCATCAAACTCGGAATTTTGGCCGCTCAACCGTGCAAGGATGCTCAGTTTCACCAATGATGCTCTAATTTTATAAGTCGCTTGATAACCTCAAAAGTGACAAAACTCAGCTATTTAATGACAAATGTCACAAAAAATAAGCGATGCTTATCCAAACACGATAATATCATATTTTCCTGGCTATAATTACACGCCAGATTCCTCATCGATCATACCGTAATCGGCTTCTTCGTCTGCATTATCTTCATCAATTGAACTGGCGAGGAGTTCCTCTGCCTCTTCTACATAGGGTTCAGGGACGACGACGTATCCATTACCGAGCAATCCAACGGTTAAGCCAAAAGCCTGTCCGGCTCCTTCTTGCCAGGCGCGGGCGGGTATTCCCTCAGCCTGCAAGCGCTGGGCGATGATTTCAGCCGGAGCTAAACCGGCTGTCGTAGCAACCACTTTCCACTTCGTCTCTTTATCACCGCCAGGGGTGGTTGTTTTTTCCATCGGCTTGTCAACCTCTTTACGTTCTTCTTCCTGGTCCCTATCGAACGACAGCGCTCCAGAAGATATCGTGTTCATTTTCTTGAATCCATCCTACCGTGCTTGTGTTGGGGCAGATTATACCGCCGATCAGAGGCTATTAAAAACAACCGTTAAGCCTCTATTCATCACGTTTGTTCACGCCAAAATCATCTGGTAAAGTAGGTTCTGGCAACTTGTTCACTATCTAAAAGATGCATTACGACGATCAATCCTCTCCTAGATACAAGTTTGCCGTAAACAACAACGCCGATCTAACAGTCGGTGACAATGGATTCGGAGATTGTCATGCCTATATACGAGTTTTTTTGTCAAGATTGCCGAACAACATTCAGCTTGAAACGATCCTACGATCATGCCGGTGAAGTTGCCGGATGTCCTCATTGCGATAGCTATCGAACAAAAAAAGTAATCAATGCCGTCGCCATAATTGGAGCTAGTAGCGATACTTCAATCAAATCATCTGGCGATTTCTCCACTCCATTGCCATCAAATGGCTGTGGTTGTAGCTCGTGTAATTGTGGTGCATGACTACTTTAACCTTCCCATCCAGAGTCTGATATCCTGAGTTACGGCCGACCCCGACATGTCGAATAAACAAAGTGATAACGGTACCTCAAGAGTATTTTTAGTCACCGGCTCAACAGGCGCTATTGGGGAAGCCATCGCTCGCCAACTGGCGAGCGTAGAAGATCATGAGGTGGTATTGGTCGGCCGAAATGAGTCTCGAACGCGCCAAACTGTCTCGGAAATCATCCGGACAACGGGCAACGAACGGGTACGTCACGAGCTAGCCGATCTTTCACGCCAGGCCGACATCCAGGCTTTGGCCGATTGGTGGCAAGGTCCGCTGCACGTTTTGATCAACAACGCCGGGGTGACGCCACGCACCCGCCGGGAGACGCCTGAAGGCATCGAGCTTCAATTTGCGACCAATGTGCTGGGATATTTCTGGATGACCAAAGCTTTCCAAGATGTTCTCGCCAAATCAGCCCCTGCCCGTGTTGTTTTCGTGGCCAGTTACTGGGCCGGGGATCTCGACTTGAACGACTTGGAGTTCAGGCGACGGCGTTACAATAACAACCGGGCTTATCGCCAATCGAAACAGGCCGATCGCATGTTGACCGCCGCCTTTGCCGAACGGCTCAAATCCCACGGAATTTCGGTGAATGCTTGCCACCCGGGTGACGTTAATTCCAGGCTGAGTAATAATTTGGGTTTCGGCGGTCACGAGTCACCAGACGAGGGAGCCGATACGCCGGTCTGGTTGGCGACTGAAGAGATCGGCCAGAAGGTGACCGGAAAATACTTCGAGCATCGGCAGGAGATCCTGGACCGCTTTACCCAAGACCGGGCGGCCGTGGAGGCACTGTTCCAGAAATGTCTGGACTATAGCAACACACGCGCCAATGTATGATTGTGCCTTACAGGGTTATCA
>Ga0209536_100005580_pt1 | contig 19499 bp, 20 predicted proteins | sample DeeMarSeWOR28_12_FD_187461 | JGI IMG/M metagenome (GOLD analysis project Ga0209536, IMG submission 187461) | Marine sediment microbial communities from White Oak River estuary, North Carolina - WOR-2-8_12 (SPAdes) (version 2) | ecosystem: Environmental > Aquatic > Marine > Intertidal zone >...
TGCTCGCGGCTGACACATAGAGCTTCACACCAGCAGCCACCTTCTTGCCCTTGATCACGCCGGCGGCTGCTTCCAGGTCTTCCAGGCGGCTGTTCACGCACGACACGATATACGCCTTCTGTATCGTGACCTTGTCTTGCTCGATGTCCGCAAGTGACCGCATGACCTGGACTGTATCGGGCCCGGAAACGTGCGGACTCACTTGATCCAGGTCCAGCACGATCTCGCTGGCGTAGGTCGCGTCAGCGTCCGGCGCCGGGGGATTCGCAAGCCAGGAATCGAGTTGCTGGTCGGTGTATCCAACGGGGCCCTGAGGCTCCAATACTCTCCTACGCTCGCGGAGATAGTCGACCGTAACGTCATCCACTGGGAACCAACCGACCAGCGCACCCCACTCGGTCGTCATGTTTGAGATCGAAAACCGCGCATCCATACTGAGGCTGGCGACCCCCGGTCCCGTGAACTCCACGGCCGCGTTCAGCACTTCACCCTGGTTGTACATACCGCAGAGGGTAATGATGACGTCCTTACCGGTCACGCCCTCGGTCAACTCTCCCGCGAGAACCACTTTCACGGACCGAGGAATCTGCCACCAGAACTCCCCCGTAGCCCAGATGGCTGCTGCGTCCGTGCGAACAACCGGTGTGCCAAGGGCCCCCAGTGCCCCGTACATGTTGGAGTGGGAATCAGATGCCACTACCAGTGCTCCGGGCACAACATAGCCGTGCGAAACCATGATCTGGTGTCCGATTCCTGTGCCGGCGGGGTAGAAATCAATGCCATTCGCGCTGGCGAAGTCCTCGATCTTCTTGTACTTGGCGAGGTTGGTCTCTGAAGTATTCTGGATCTCGTGGTCCAGCGCGAACACGGGTTGCGACGCGTCGAAAACTCTGGTCGCACCGATCGCATTGAACTTGGTTATCACCGCGGCGGTATTGTCGTGCGTCATGACATGCCGCGGGCGCAGGGAAACCACGTCACCGGCCCGCAGGGGTCTGCTGGGGCCTTCTGTCATATGTATGTGGGCGATCTTTTCTACTATGTTCTCACCCATTCTCGTCTCCTAGGCCCTGTTACTTGTCGGCCTTGCAGAGGTCCATCAGCTCCGAGATCGAGCCGAGTTGCTCCAAGTTCCACACCGCCTGTTTGAGGCGCGCCCGAGATCGATCAGTGAGTACGGGAGCCGCCAACGAATCGAATTTCTCCTCGACTTCCTGGTCGCTCAACGGATTGCGCGGGTCACCCTTGGGGAAGTCCAATTGCTTGGGGATCTCGCGACCGTCAGTTGTCTTGATCGTGACGACAACGCGTTGGAGCTTGGGGAACACCGCCTCGATCTCCGGATCCGCTACCACATGGACCTTGTTCAGCTGGGCTCGGATCTGTGGATCCATGATCTTTTCAGGCTCGAATTGCGCCGGGGTCACCTGGCGATCCGCAATCGCAGCAGCAATCACATAGGGGAGGCTGTGGTCGGCGGTTTCCTTGGACCGCGGGTCGTACTTGGAGGGATCCGCCAAGATATCCGCCGCCCGGGCCAGCGACCGGATGTGTACTCTCTCAATCTGTTCGGGTGCCAAGTCGTTTTCTTTCACGATGTCCAGCACGGCTGAAATCGGCGCATGTGTCAGGCCCTCGGTTGGGAATGCCTTCATACTGCAGCGTTCGATGCGCCAGGATTCACCCAGGCCATCGACCAACACATTCAGGCGCCATTCGGGTCCGAAGCAGTGAGTGAGCCCTTCTTTACCGTCTATCACGTGCTCTGGTCCGGTGTACCCCTTTTCGGCCAGGAGTGCTGCCATCACCCCACTTTGCGTGGCCATGGGATCCACCGTGTTCTTCATCATGGTGAGTTTGCCGGCTGTTACGGCTCCCAGTGTCGCATGGCGCGCCGCCGAGATTCCGATGGCGTGCTGCATCTTGTCCCACGACAGTCCCAGCATCCGACTGGCGACGATGGGCGAGACGAAAGCGGTCAGAGTGGCGTGGTGCCAGCCCCGCTCTCTGATTCCGGGGAAGGCGGCCTCGCACAACCTCATCTCGAATTCGTGACCCAGGACTATTCCCAGTATGAGATCCTTGCCGGCCCCCCCCGCTCGCTCACCACAGGCGAGCGCCGCCGGGATGATGTCAGAGGGATGTGAGGGATCTTGCTGCCAATAGATGTCGTTGTAATCCATCACTCGGACCATCAGGGCGTTGGCCAGAGCGGCCGATACCGGGTCGGTCTTTCTGCCGCTGCCGAGGATGGTGGCCGGGCCGGTACCGCCTATTTCCTGCAAGACTTCCAGGGCAATGCGGGCGTCTTCCTGGCGCAATCCGCCCAAGGCGCAGCCCAGCGAGTCGAGCAAGTAACGGCGCGCTTCTTGGACCGCGCGCTCGCTCAGCTGTTCATACTTGAGTTGTGCGGCCCACCGGGCCATCACGGCCGTAATCGTATCGGGCATCTAGGACTCTCCTGCCGCTTGGACACAACGGCCTTGCCGCGGTCAAGCAGCCAAATTCTTGAATGGTAGATAGCTCATGAAATCGGCATGGTGCACGATCGTCGCTTCCGTGCTGCGTTTCACCAGGTCGCCCTCGCCAGCGTGCGCCGCGATGATGTGGCACACCTGTTCAGGAACACCACACGACATGGCGAGCGCCACACCGGTGAAGGGGTGTCTCAGGCTCTTGCCCCGCTCACTCTGCACGACTTTCCCGTCGACCTTCTCGTATTCCAACAGCTTCCCCACGTCGGCCAGTATCGCGCCGGCGATCACTACGTCCAGGTCTATCTCGAGCGACTTTCCCAAGAACTGCTGCATGGCCTGCGCTGCGGGTCTGGCGATGTGTACCACACAGCGTTTGTGCTCCATGAAGGTGGCGGGGCAATCGGGCACCAACAGGGTGAAGGGTATCTCATCCAGATCGCTGGGATCGAGGGGGCTCGCTTCGAACGCTTTCATCCAAGTCTGAGTGACCTGTTCCCGCAGTTCGTGGTTCTCAATCCACTCCAGTTCGGGCCACAGGCGCTCCACTGCTGCACGCATCGGAATCCTCCAACAGGACTTGACTATCAGAACGCGTCAAAAAGAAGGCCCTTGGAGGCCTTCTTGCTGCGATACAATTAAGCACAATCGCGGTCGTTAGTTAAGTTGTTCCAGTCGGTCTAATTCTCACTGGAAGTGCATATGCAAGTGATGATTACACGCCAACCGTTCGCCGCTGGTTTCAGACTGCTGGTGGCATTGATCTGTCTCGTCGCATGTACTGATCCGACATCTCAAGGGCAGGCCGTGCGCCCTGGAATTGACGTGCTGTTGGCCGATTCAATCCATCTGGTCGCGGCAAAGCGGGTAGGTTTGCTCACCAACCAGACGGGGGTCGATCGTGCCGGGGTGAGTGACGTGGATCGTCTGTTGCAGGCCGGTGTGGAACTCACTGCTTTGTTCAGCCCGGAGCACGGGTTCCGCGGGGTCCTTGAACAAGCCACTATCGGTCACGCCACGGACTCTGCTACGGGACTGCCGATCTTCAGCCTGTATGGTGAGCAGCGGGAGCCCACTGCTGAGATGCTGGCAATGATCGACGTGTTGCTGGTCGACCTGCAGGACATAGGCGCGCGGCCCTACACCTACATCTCTACGATCTTGCTCACCTTGCGAGCTACCGCTGCTGCTGGCGTGCCGGCCCTGATACTCGACCGACCCAATCCTATCGGTGGCCTGCAAGTTCAGGGACCCGTGCTCGAGCCTGAATTCGCGTCCTTTGTCGGGATGCTTCCCGTCCCCTTGCGTCACGGGCTGACGATCGGTGAGCTGGCACTGTTCGGCGATGATGTGCTGGAGATCGGAGCCGACCTCACCGTGGTTCCGGCAGATGGTTGGCAGCGCGAGCTGTGGCACGACCAGACTGGTCTCCCCTGGGTGCGGCCGTCGCCCAACATGCCCGACCTGGAGAGCGCCACCCACTACCCGGGGACTGTACTGTTTGAGGGCACCAACCTGTCGGTGGGTCGAGGGACGACGATTGCATTCCAGGTTCTCGGAGCACCTTGGCTGGACCCGAGCGACATCTTGGCGGCAGTTGGCCAGGAGCCAGGGGTGGAGCTGTCGGACACCGTTGTTGTGCCACACGCTCCCAGTGATGGCAAGTATCCCGACATTGCGCTGCCCGCGCTGCGTCTCCGGGTGATCGATCGGGCGTCGTACGATCCGACCCGGCTGGCCGTCCGGCTGCTGGGGGCGATATCACAGCTCCATCCTGACTCGTTTGAGATCAGGAACGCCCGCTATTTCGACAACCGGGCCGGCTCAGCGGCGATCCGTGACTGGCTCGACGGCGAGCCCCCACGCGCTGAGATCTGGCGGCTGTGGGAGAGGGACCTCGCCGAGTTCCGGAGAGCGCGGCAACCCCACCTCATCTACGAGTGACCGCAGGCCACTGGGTCGGAGTGACGAACGCCCCTGGTTCGGATTGCTAAGTGCATGTGGGGCTGACGCTTAGACGCTGGCACTCTGTGCCTGGGTCGCCCTGGGAATGATGCGGCAGGTAGTGTCAGGCCTGCCCGGTCAGCAGTTGACCCCAGCGGGCCACCAGAACATGGCATAGCGCCCATCTTGTGGTAGGCCGGGAAGCGGTCGCGACTCATGTCACAGGACCACCCTTCTGACCCAAACGGGAGACTGGATTCCCCGCGGAGCGCTGCGAAACTAGCTATGTGAGATATACATGCACCGCGGGGGTGAAATTCGGTCCGCTGGCCCTCTTCCCCCCGCTGCAAGATTGCCGTAGCCCTTTGCCTCGGTTATTGTTACCAGCCTGCACCCACCGATGAAAAGATGTCGCTGATACCCAAGGTCGTTGAGCGGGGCTTTGAGGCCTCTCTGGTCCCGATCATCCGCTGGCTGATTGCCCGCCGGGTCCACCCCAACCTGCTCACAACTGTGGGCACGGTTGTCCTCGTCGGCTCAGCGGTCACTTTTGCCTTGGGGCGGGTGCGCCTGGGCGGGTTCCTTCTGTTGCTGAGTGGTGTGTTCGACATGCTGGACGGGCGGGTCGCGCGTGGGAGTGAACTCGCCAGCAAGTTTGGGGCATTCTACGACTCGACCCTCGATCGGTTCGGTGAGGCAGCCCTATTCGGGGGCATCGCGATCTACTTCATGCAAGGCGGTGTCCCGTCATCACTCGCTGTATCCGCCGTGTGTGTTGCGATGGGTGCCCTCTCGTGCTCACTTCTGGTGTCGTATGCCAGGGCGCGGGCCGAAGGCCTCGGGCTGCACTGCAAAGTCGGTATCGCTCAGCGGGCTGAGCGGATCCTGGGATTGGGGGCGCCAAGCCTATTCTTCGGTGCCGGACCCAACGGTTTCCTGCTGCTGGGAATTGTGACTCTACTTGCTCTGGTGGCGTTGGTTACAGTGGTGCAACGGGTGCAACACGTCTACAGAATCACGCGCAAGGTGCGCCGCACGACTCAGATCCGTCGTGCTGCGCCTGTGCTAGCGGAACTACAGGGGAAAGGGAGTAGTGGTGACAGATAGATTCGAAGGTGCAATAGCACCCCCCGAGGGCAAGCTCGGTGTGCTATTGGTGGGGTTGGGTGCTGTAGCCACAACTTATGTAGCCGGGGTTGAGAACATACGAAGGGGACGGGCAAAGCCGGTAGGGTCTCTCGTCGAGATGGGGACGATCCGACTAGGCAAGCGGACTGAGGACCGGTCGCCCAAGATAAGGGACTTGGTCCCGCTAGCCGATCCCGACAAGGTCGTTTTTGGGGCCTGGGACCCGATAGCCGATGACGGGTATGAATCCGCCAAGAAGGCTGGCGTATTGGAGTCGGGGCATATCGAACCCATCGGCGAATTCCTGAAATCGCTCCAGCCCATGCCCGCCGTGTTTGACCAAGCGTACGTCAAGCGGCTCTCAGGGCCCAACGTGAAGAGCGGGAATACCAAGCGGGAACTGGCTGAACAGCTGCGTGACGATATCCGCGGGTTCAAACAGAACAACGCCTGCGATCGCCTCGTCATGATCTGGTGCGCCTCTACGGAAGTATTCATTCGCCCGGGGCCGGTACACCAGTCGCTGAAGGCATTTGAGAAGGCGATGGACGAGAACGACGCTGGAATTGCACCGTCGATGCTGTACGCGTGGGCAGCTATCATGGAGGGTGTGCCGTTTGCCAACGGGGCACCCAACTTGTGTGTGGATACGCCCGCCCTGCAGCAGCTTGCCGAGCAGAAGGGTGTGGCAATATCCGGGAAGGATTTCAAGACCGGACAGACGATGATGAAGACGGTGATCTCTCCGATGCTGAAAGCCCGCATGCTTGGCTTGTCTGGCTGGTACTCGACCAACATCCTCGGCAACCGCGACGGTGAAGTGCTGGACGATCCGGAGTCGTTCAAGACCAAGGAAGAGTCCAAGCTCGGGGTCCTCGAGTACATCTTGCAGCCCCACATTTATCCTGAGCTGTACGGGGACATCTACCATAAGGTGCGGATCAACTACTACCCACCGCGCGGCGACAACAAGGAGGGGTGGGACAACATCGACTTTTTCGGCTGGCTCGAGTACCCCATGCAGATCAAAGTCGATTTCTTGTGTCGTGACTCCATTTTGGCAGCGCCTCTGGTACATGACTTGACCCTCTTCATGGACCTGGCCCAGCGCGCGCGCCTGTCGGGCATTCAGGAGTGGCTGTCCTTCTACTTCAAGAGTCCCATGGCTGCCCCTGGATTAGTTCCTGAGAACGATCTCTTTATCCAACAAACGAAGCTCAAGAACACGCTCCGCTGGCTGATGGGTGAGGAACAGATAACCCATCTGGGGGTGGAGTACTACGAGTATCAGAAGGCGTGAGTCTGGCCGATGTAGTCGTCGCGACGCTCGGCATCGTGCTCATTGTGGGAGAACTCTGGTTCTTCCTGGGTCCGCACAAGCCCATGCCGTTCCGCACACCGCACGACCAGCTGCAGGAGATAAAGGTTCTAGTCAAGGGTGGCTACGACCCCGATACAATTCCGGTTGAGGCGGGCCGCCCGGTCCGCTTGCTGTTCTATCGAGACGAGACCGAGGAGTGCTCTTCCACGGTGACATTCGAGAGTCTCGGTATCCAGAGGGAACTGCCCGCATTTCAGACCACTGCTATCGAATTCACACCAGAACAGCCGGGCGACTACCCGTTTCACTGCGGTCTGTCGGTGCTGCACGGTCGCGTGGTAGCGCAGTTGGGTCGCGAGGGCGCCCGCGCCAACCTCGGTAAGGGACACGCCAAGCATGGGTGACGCGCGCATCACGTTGCCGGTCGAAGGGATGACATGCGGTGCTTGTGCGGTGACCGTCCAAAAACGCCTGCTGAAAGAACCCGGAGTGAAGGAAGCGGTCGTCAACTACGCGACCGGCAAATCGACCGTCACGATCGATGACTCGAGAACCAGTGTCGCGATATTGGTCTCGGCGGTCCGGGATGCAGGCTACGATTGCGCCAAAACATCGATCGCTTTCGGGGTTGAGGGGCTGCACTATGCTAGCGGCACCGGTCGCCTGGAGCACGCTCTCACGGCGCTTCCTGGCGTACTGGCTGCGAGTGCAAATCAGGCTACCGAGCAAGTGCGTGTGGAATACGTGCCCGGGCTGGTTACCTCACGGGCACTGGAACAAGCGGTGCAGCAGGTTGGCTTCACGGTGGCTGCACCGTTGGCAGAGGAAGATCCGGTCGAACGTGAACGTGTGCGTTTGCGCAGAGAGGTCCGCCAACTGACCTGGAAGTTCGTTGTGGCCGCATTCGCAGCCATCGCCACCATGGTGGGCTCGATGCCCCTCATGATGCAGGACGGTGTCAAAGGTAGCGATCTCTTTGCCCGCTTGATGCGGCCGTTGGGAGGTGTGCTACGGAATCTCCTCCCCATCCTCTACGAGTTTGACACCACCGCTGTGAAACTCGTCATGCTCGCACTGACGATTCCGGTACTGGTGTGGTGTGGCCGGCAGTTCTACACGGCGGCTTGGAGTGGTCTCAAGCATCGGTCCGCCGACATGAACACGCTCATTGCTGTGGGTACTGGTGCGGCTTTCCTCTATTCAACGGCGGCCACCGTACTGCCTGCGGTGTTCCGGTCGGCAGGACTGTCAGCAGATGTCTACTTCGAGGGAGTGAACGCGATCATAGCGCTCATCCTGTTGGGTCGGCTGTTTGAGGCGAAGGCGAAGGGTAGCACGTCGGCGGCCATCGGTCGCCTACTGGCGATGAGGCCCAAGGCCGCGAGGGTCCAGCGTCGCGGGCAAGACATGGATATCCCGATTGAGCGAGTGGAAGTGGGCGATCGAGTACTCGTGCGGCCAGGTGAGACGATCCCTGTAGATGGAACCGTCGTCTCGGGTGAGTCGAGCGTGTCTGAAGCGATGCTCACCGGCGAGCCGATGCCGGTCGACAAGAAGCCAGGCGACAAAGTGGTGGGTGGTACCACCAACGGTCGCGGTTCTTTCGTTTTCACGGCCGACGCCGTTGGAAAAGACACGATGCTTGCCCAGATCGTCCGTTTGGTGGAGGAGGCGCAGGGAACCAAAGCGCCGGTTCAGCGCTTGGCGGATAGAGTTGCAGGTGTGTTTGTGCCGATCGTCATAGCAGTCGCGCTTGTGGCTTTCGTAGTGTGGTTTGTGGTCGGGCCGGCGCCGGAGCTTGTGTTCGCCACAGTGGCTCTGGTGACCGTCCTCGTGATTGCCTGTCCCTGTGCCCTGGGCCTCGCGACGCCAACGGCAATCATGGTTGGGACGGGTAAGGGAGCGGAACTGGGCATCTTGATTCGGGGTGGGGAAGCGCTGGAAGACGTGCAGCGCGTCGATACCATCATCTTCGACAAGACCGGCACGATCACGGCCGGGGAGCCCACCGTGACTCATGTTCTGGGAGTCAAACGGTCCGACGGTAGCGTCGTCGGCACAACGGAGCTGCTCAAGCTCGGCGCCGCGGTTGAGGCTCACTCGGAGCATCCGTTCGCAGCGGCAATAGTGTCCGCTGCCCGAGACAAAGGAATCGACATCCCGGGAGTGGAGCGGTTTGTGGCGATGGAGGGAAGGGGTGTGCGGGGGATAGTCGGCAAGTACCTGGTCGAGGTGATCAGCATGCGGCATGCAGCGGAGCGCAGTCTCGATCTGGGTGATCTGACTGGAAAAGCTGAACGGCATGTCTTGGCGGGTCGCTCGCCCGTCGTGCTCGTGGTTAACGACACCGTTCAGGGGTTGATCATGATCGCGGATCCGATCAAGCCGACGGCTAAGGCCACGGTGGAGCGGCTCAAGAAGATGGGCTACGATCTGTTCATCTTGAGCGGTGACAGTAAGGTGTCGACCGGGCTGGTGGCCAAGGAGGTGGGTATCGATCGGGTTATCGCTGAAGTTGCGCCGAAGGACAAGGCCGATGAAGTGAAACGATTGCAGCAGGACGGCAAAGTGGTGGCTATGGTGGGTGACGGCATAAACGACGCTGCTGCCCTCGCGCAAGCCGATGTCGGGTTCTCCATCGGCACGGGGACTGATGTAGCTGTGGAGGCTTCGGACCTGACACTGATACGCGGGGACCTATCTGCTGTGGTGACGGCGATCGAACTCTCGCGTCGAACCGTTCGAGCGATCCGCGGCAACCTCTTCTTTGCGTTCTTGTACAATACCGTAGGCATACCGTTGGCGGCCGGAGTATTGTATCCATTCACCGGACTGCTGCTGAGTCCCGTCTTTGCCAGCGCTGCGATGTCTCTGTCCAGCCTCAGCGTGGTCGGCAACAGCCTGCGACTCAAGAGATTCGTACCATCAAAGGTTTCGTGACATATGCGCTACTTTCATCGCACAGCAGCATCTCTCGACGAGGTGCTCCAGGAAGCTGACCGGTACTTTCCTTCCCAGGCGGCGTCGCAGGACTCGGGGAAGCATCACCGGGTATACGGCGGGGCAGTAGGTCGGATCACGGTCAACGTACATGCAGAGGGTGGCCACTACACATTGGTCGCAGTTGAGACCGACCAGGTCGGCGAGAGTGAAGCCGACAAGATCGCAAAGCGTTTCCTGACCAAGGTCCACCAGCTAGCCGAACCGTCACACGTGGCTCGAGGAGCCTACTGATCTCGTTGAGGGTAATTCTGTGGCTTCCATTCAGCTGAAAGTCTCCGGCATGACCTGCAGTCACTGCCGTGGGAAGGTCGAGACCGCGCTGCAACAAGTCGCGGGCGTGTATTCGGTGTTTGTTGACTTGGATGATGGCTCGGCCGAAGTCGATTTTGATGCTAACGCGGTAACACCAGAAGTGCTGGTGGGTGCGGTCAAATCAGCTGGCTACGACGCGCTACCTGTCAGCTGATACCACCGTCACTGCCGCCTTCCACCGGGTCGCGGGCTGTACTCCGACTGCGGTGGATTTTTCCGTCGGGGAGCTTCAATGGCTGAAGTGACTTATCTCGAGGCACTGCGCCAGGGTCTGCGTGAGGAGATGAGACGTGACCCGAACGTTCTCTTGATCGGTGAAGACATAGGCGTCTACGGTGGTGCGTTCAAAGTCACTGCTGGTTTTCTGGCTGAGTTTGGCCCCACTAGGGTCATAGATACCCCCATCAGTGAGACGGCAATAGTCGGAGCGGCTGCCGGAGCGGCGCACATGGGGTTCCGCCCCGTGGTCGAGATGCAGTTCATTGACTTCATTGCATCTGCCTACGACATCATCACCAACTATGTCGCAACCGCCCGATACCGCGCCGGGCTCGCGACTCCCATCGTCGTGCGCGGTCCCTCTGGGGGGTACGTAAGAGGTGGCCCATTCCACTCTCAGATGCCAGAGGCCGCGTTCTTCCATACTCCAGGGCTCAAATTGGTATGTCCGGCAACCGTGCGGGACGCCAAGGGGCTCATCAGAGCCGCCATCCGCGACGATGATCCCGTCATCTACTTCGAGCACAAGTACTTGTACCGCCGCCTCAAAGAGGATCTGTCCGAGAACGAAGACGTGTTTACTCCCATCGGCGAGGCGCGGATAGTACGAGAGGGAACTGACCTCACCATCGTTAGTTGGTCTGCGGTGCTGTGGCACGTGCTCGACGCGGCAACGAAGATCAGCGAACAGGACGGGGCATCGATCGAGGTCATCGATCTAAGGACGCTGCTGCCTATGGATCACCAAGCGATTGTGTCCTCTGTGCGAAAGACCAACAAGCTGCTGATAGTTCACGAGGATACGCGCACTGGTGGTATCGCCGGTGAGATCACGGCGCGGATCCAAGAGGAAGCCTTTGCATGGCTCGATGGTCCCATAATGCGAGTCACTGCTGAAGACACGCCGTTACCGTACTCGGCTCCGCTGGAGGATATCGTGCTACCGCAGACTGCCGACATCGTCAATGCTGCTCGTCAGCTACTAGCTTACTAGGGCAACGCTTGGGACCACAGCAACGTGTCAGTGAAAGCCGGGAGCAAGGTGCGGCCCTGCGACTGTTGAATGATGTGCCGCTGAACGCTGGTGACGGCTGCCGCGTTGCGCAACGCGAAGCACCACGATTTGTCGCCCCAAATGGGCCGATACCAAGGGGTTGCTGAACCGGTGTTGCGGACGACAGGGGCGGCGGCCTTTTTCACTTTGCGGATCACCTCTCCTCTGCGTAGCCGTGGAGGGGTCTTGACCAGCAGCCGCACTTGAGTTGGGCTGACGCAAACGGCATATACCGTCCAACCCGGAAACCTGCAGGAGTCTCTAATCGACCGCTCGCAGAATCTTGCAGTAGCTGGTATTTTCAACAACTCTCGGCGGCGGTACGTGGTGCAGACTACGTGGTACCATCTAGCGGCGGCCGATGGGTTTGCATATGGATTCATGGCATGCAGTATGTGTGCGGTCGGCCCCGCCGGAGTACCCGAAACTGCGCAGCCAGGACCACTTCTTTTTGCTCCAGAGTTGAGCTAGCTCCGAGGAGATCTGCATGGCGCGGATAGACGTCGTTATGCCGCAAATGGGAGAGTCGATTGCCGAAGGCACGGTGGCTCGTTGGCTCAAGAGGGTCGGGGATGACGTCGGGCGGGATGAGGCCATCTTGGAGATTTCCACGGACAAAGTGGATGCTGAGATTCCGTCACCTGCTGCCGGTGTTTTGCTGGAAATCAAGGCGGAGGAAGGGCAGACAGTCCAAGTGCAGTCGGTTATCGCGGTAATTGAGACCGACCAGAGTGTGCCGGCAACCAGCGGCACGGCGGCCGCCGAGGCGGAACCGAGTCACAGCGTTGCTCCAGCAGAGGCGCCAGCTGAGAGCGCCCCGGCTGAGAGGCGGCCGGAGGCAGCCCCAGCAGAACAGTTAGCCTCCCGGGCTGGTGGTGAGGAGGAGTCGTCGCACGAGCGGTTGAAGCGTCTCTCTACGCCGCTGGTTCGCAAGATCGCTGCCGAACATGACGTCGACATCAGTGGCATCGCAGGGTCAGGCCACGCAGGCCGTGTCACGAAGCAGGACATCCTGACCTTCATTGAGCAGAGGGAAGCTGGCACGAGCCCGGCACCTGCAGCCGTGGGCCCCCGGGCACCCAGCGCAGCGATTGCCCACCCGACTGTGGAACCTTGGCCGGGCGACCGCGTGGAGCCGATGAGTCGCATCCGGAAGCTCACTGCGGACCACATGGTGCTATCGCGTCGTGTTTCGGCGCACGTTACCAGCTTCTACGAAGTGGATTTTACCCGCATCGCTCAGATCCGTCGCGCCAAGCAGAGAGAATACGAAGAGCACGGCGCGAAGCTCACATACTTGGCGTTCATTGCCAAAGTGATCGCCGACAGGCTCCGGCAACATCCCGGGCTCAACGCCTCGGTAAGCGGTGACAACATCATCTACCGACACCAGATCAACCTGGGGATTGCCGTGGCACTGGACTGGGGTCTCATCGTGCCGGTGCTGAGAGATGCTGACGAACTGTCTCTTGTTGGCATCGCGAAACGCATGGCTGATCTGGGTGAACGTGCTCGCACCAAGCGATTGAGCCCTGATGAGGTCCAGAACGGCACTTTCACCATCACGAACCCGGGTGTTTTCGGCTCGTACATGGGGGCTCCGATTATCAACCAGCCACAGGTGGCTATCCTGGGTGTGGGCGCAATTGCGAAACGGCCCAAAGTGGTCACCGTGGACGGCCAGGACGCATTGGTGATTCGCACCTTGGGAATGTTGTCGCTCTCTTTCGATCACCGGATCGTGGACGGTGCAGATGCTGATCGGTTCATGGCCGACGTGACGCGGGATCTGGAAGACTTCGTGGAAGGAGTTGTCTGATGGCGCGACGAAGCGTCGAGATCGATGGCGAGCAGTGGGACGTCTATCCGTCGGGTCGAGTAACAGCCTACACGAATGACGAGTTCGGACTCGTGTTCGAGAAGGGCACTGGAGCGGAGCGAGTCCTGAGGGTCACGCGGTTTTCGCCCCTGGGTGCTCGGCGGCGGGATGCTGCCCTAGCAGAGTTGTCTGATCGGCGGCTGGAGGAGCTCTACCGCCAATCGCAGCCGCCGCGCACTAGCCCGGAGCTGGCGTATCGGAGGGGCACCGGCTAACCCGTGTCCGTCGTTGATCTCCACGTACACTCCACGGCATCAGACGGCGAAAACACACCGGCTGAGGTAATCCACCGAGCCGCGGCTGTGCGCTTGTCGAGTATTGCCCTGACGGATCATGATACTGTGGGTGGTATTCCGGAGGCGTTAGCTGCTGGAGCCGAGCGCGGGGTCAGAGTCATCACGGGGTGTGAGTTCAGTGTGGAAGTGCAGTGGGGAGAGATGCACCTGCTGGCGTATTTCCTACCCTATGACAATCCAGACCTGGCACAGTTCCTAACAGGCGAACGGGAGAAACGTGTCGATCGGGCACGCGCGATGGTCGAACGTCTGAACCGAGTAAAGATCACGACCGATGCCAATGCGGTGCTGGCGGAAGCTGCGGGAGGCGCGGTTGGACGGCCGCACTTGGCCCGCGTCCTCGTAAGGGACGGTGCGGTCAAGACTGTTGACGAAGCCTTCCACAGGTTCCTGGGATCGGGGAAACCTGGCTACGTACCGAAGGATCTACCATCTGTAGGGGAGGTGACGGCATTGGTCCGCGGGTTGGGCGGGGTGACTTCAGCTGCTCATCTTCGCTCCCGGGCCAGCCGCACGGCGCTGGAACAGCTGCACGATGCGGGAGTGGATGCAGTAGAGGTGATTCACCCGGTGCACAACCGAGCGACTGTCGACAGGATCCGCGGGCTTGCAGGCGATGTTGGCCTACTGCCCACTGGCGGGTCGGACTGGCACGGCGACAGTGCTTTGGGCAGTGACCGCGCGGCCCTTGGCTCACTGCGTATTCCCGAATCATGGCTCAGCGGAATCGAGCTGTTGCACCGGGAACGGGTGGCCAATACCGCGGCAGCAAGGTGATTGCAACCAGCGCTGCCAACTTTCAGCTACATGCAGAATTGGGGATAAAGTGACAAACGAGAACAAAGAGAACCTCGACTATGATGTCATAATCGTTGGCGCCGGTCCCGCCGGGTTGTGCGCCGGCCTGTACGCCGGGCGAGGGATGCTCAAGGCGGTGATCATCGAGCGAGGCCTGCCGGGAGGGGAGTTGCTCAACACCGAACGGATTGAGGACTTCATTGGTTTTGAGAGCATCTTGGGTCGGGACCTCGCGCAGAAGATGACGGACCATGCCAAGAAGTTTGGTGCCCAGATCGTGACCGACACAGTCTATACCATCGAGAAGCTGAACGGCGGTGATTTCGAGGTCACGACAGCGTTGGGCAAGAAATACCATGCTCCAGCGGTCATCCTTACAGCGGGGGGAACTCCCGTGAAGCTCAATGTCCCGGGGGAGAAGGAACTTGCTGGCAAAGGGGTTTCCTATTGCGCAGTATGTGACGGAGCGTTTTTCAGGGACGAGACCATCGCCGTGGTCGGAGGCGGTGACGCGGCAGCCGAAGAGGCCGACTATCTGACGAAGTATGCGGCAAAGGTGTACATCGTGCACCGCCGCGACGAGCTGCGCGCCTCCCAGATCCTCCAGAATCGAGTGTTCAGTAATCCCAAGATCGAGGTGATTTGGAACAAAGTGGTTGAGGCGATCGAGGGTGAAGGACCGGGAGTCAGTGGACTCAGGTTGAAGGACACCCTGAACGGGGACATCTCCACATTACCCGTTACCGGTGTATTCGTGTTTATCGGTTTTCGACCCAACAGCGATCTGATCAAGGGACACTTCGATCACGACGAGCAGGGTTATGTGAAGACCGACTGGCAGATGAGGACGTCGATCGAGGGTTTGTGGGCGGCGGGTGATCTGAGGGTGCAGTTGACCCGGCAGATTACAACAGCGGTGGGAGACGGCACCACCGCGGCAATCTCGGTCGAGAAGTTCCTATCCGAGAGAAAGGACAGGGTAGGGACCAGTGCCGCCTGAGATCATCTGTCTCACCAATGGGATGTTCCAGGAGAATTGCTACATCATCGCCGATCCGGAGACACTGGATGCGGTGATCGTGGATCCGGGTGAGGAAGAAGATCTCTTTCTCAACCGCATCGGCTACGAGAAGTTGACGTTGCGTGCGATCTGGCTCACGCATGCGCACCTGGACCACGTACTCGGGGTGAAGCGGATTGCCGCTGAGACCGGTGTCCCGATCTACCTCCACCCGGCTGACCGTCTACTATACGACAGGGCCCAGCAACAGGGGGCCAAGTATGGGATTCAGCTCGAGATCCTTCCACCGCCCAGCTGTGAGCTAAGCCACGGAGACGAACTGTCGGTTGGCCAGTGTAGCTTCGCAGTCCGTCACGTTCCCGGCCACAGTCCCGGCGGCGTCGCGTTCGTGGGTCACGGGGCGGTGATATGTGGCGATGCTCTGTTCGCTGGGTCCATTGGCCGAACCGATCTGCCGGGTGGGAACTACGCGACCCTGCTGACCAGCATACGAGAACAGCTGCTCACCCTGCCGGACCAAACCATCGTCTATTCTGGGCATGGTCCCACGACCACGATTGGAACTGAGCGAGAGACGAATCCGTTTCTAACCGAAGCGAATCGATTTGGATAGGGACCACATGAAGGGCGGGGAGGAGTGCCGTGAGCGGTCACCGGCGAGCGACAGGATTAGCTCCCGCTCCCCGCTCCCGCCCAGCACCCACATCTAGCCTGCCGGAGATCTGATGACTCATCCTCGCGTCCGTCCCCGTGACCCCGAAGAGGTAGCACCGGAAGTCCGCAGCATCTTCGAGGTGTTCCTCGAAGAGCGGGGAAACATCCCCAACATGTTCCGCACAGTGGGGGCGTTGCCAAAGCACCTGACGACCATGATCACCCACTTCCGAACGGTCATGAACGAAGGTGAAGTGCCGTCGCTGCTCAAGGAGCTGATCGCGATTCGGGTCTCTTCTATCAATCGCTGCAAGTACTGACTTGCCTCGCATACTGCCTTGGCAAGGCGGCTCGGAGCACGGGAAGAGTGGATATCGGCAGTCCGTCAGGAGACTCCAGAACGCGATGACGCGGGACCCGGCTCCGTGGCGGGACTGGAGCCGGGTTGGATGGCAGCGCTCAGGTATGCTGAGTTGGTGACAGAGAGCGGACATGCAGTTGGCGACGGGGACTACGAGGGACTGTCGCAACATTGGAGTGATGCCGACATCCTCGAGATCACTTTGACGGCTGGGCTCTTCAGCTACTTCAACCGGGTCAACGACGCGTTGCGAGTGGAGGTCACAAAATGAGCGGGACTCGAGTCGAGCGGGATCCTCTGGGGGAGATGCCCGTCCCCGCCTCGGCTCTATATGGAATTCAGACTCTTCGCGCCATGCAGAATTTCACCATATCACAGCTGAAACCACTGCCGGCCTTCGTGGATGGAATTGTGTGGGTCAAGAAAGCTGCGGCCCTTACACACAAAGCGACCGGTAGATTGGAAGCCCGATGGGCCGACGCCATAGTGGCTGCGGCCGATGAGGTGTTGGGTGGACAGCACCGCGACCAGTTCGTCGTGGATCCCTATCAGGCGGGGGCCGGTACCAGTCACAACATGAATGCCAACGAGGTGCTGGCGAACCGGGCTAACGAGATACTGGGTGGTCGGCGTGGCAAGTACGAGCCGGTGCATCCCAACGATCACGTCAACATGGCCCAGAGCACGAATGACTCGATACCGACTGCCATCCGGCTCGCGTGTCTGGCGCAGCTCGTGAAGCTACTGGCCAATATGCGAGGCCTGGCTGACGCTTTCGCTGACCGCGGCAAGGCGTTCGATGACATAGTCAAGGTTGGGCGCACTCACCTGCAGGACGCTACGCCGATCCGTCTGGGTCAGGAACTCACTGCGTTCGGCGAATCGGTGGATCGCAACATGCGGCGTCTCGAGACGGCATCCGATTGGCTGAGAGACCTCAATATCGGCGGCTCAGCCGTTGGGACGGGCCTCAACGTGGAGCCGGAATACCCGAGTCTGATGGTCGGGCATCTTGCGGAGATGACGGGACTCGTGTTGCGGGAGGGTGGAAACAGAATCCAGCTGATGCAATCGATGGGTGACTTCGCAGCTTTCAGCGGTGTAGTCGCGAGCTATGCAGTCGACCTGGGCAAGATAGCCAGTGACATCAGACTGCTTTCCTCGGGTCCGCGGACTGGGCTGGCCGAGCTGCGGCTGCCACCGGTGCAGCCAGGGTCTAGCATCATGCCCGGAAAGGTGAATCCCAGTATTGCCGAGATGGTCAACATGGTCTGCTACCAGGCGATCGGGAACGATCATGTAGTAGCAATGGCTGCGGAAGCGGGACAACTCGAGCTGAACGTCATGATGCCGGTCATCGCTCATAACCTGTTGTTCACCATGGAGATACTCTCTGCCGCAAGCGTGACGCTTGCAACTCGCTGCGTGGCAGGCATGGCGGCCGATCCGGAGCAGTGTGCGTACTGGTTGGAGCGCAGCCCTGCAATAGTGACAGCTCTCGTTCCCAGAATTGGATATGCACGTGCAGCGGAGTTGGCCAAGGAGGCGGTGGAGAAGGGGGTGACGGTGCGATCGTTGGTGGCTGAGAAGGGGCTGCTTTCACGGGAGGACATCGAGAGGGTGCTAGATCTCAGAGCGATGACGGAGATAGGGATCCCGGGGCGATAGCAGTGGCCTTGCTCCGTATAGCGGAGGAATTGCCTGTGTCAGAAACTTCACGAGATCAGCTAGCGGATCTCACCCATCAGGAACTCAGAAGGTACGCTCGCCACCTTTCGATCCCCAATATCGGTCCTGCGGGGCAGAGCAGATTGAAGGCGGCCCGTGTGCTACTCGTTGGAGTTGGAGGTCTGGGCTCTCCCACATCGCTCTATCTGGCCGCGGCGGGTATAGGGACCCTCGGGTTGGTGGATTGTGATGTCGTGGATGACACCAATCTCCAGCGGCAGATCATCTACGGCACTGGTGCGGTGGGTGCGTCCAAGTTGGAGTCAGCTGAGGCGCGGCTGAAGGATCTCAATCCTAACGTCGCTATAGAGAAGTTCGAGACGAGGCTTTCCTCGGAAAACGCACTCGAGATCTTCCGTGATTTCGATCTGGTGGTCGACGGTTCGGACAACTTCCCCACGCGTTACTTGGTCAATGATGCTTGTGTGTTGTCACATAAGCCGAACGTATACGGCTCAGTCTTCCGGTTCGAAGGACAGGCATCGGTATTTGCTTTGTCGCGGGGACCCTGCTATCGCTGTCTGTTCCAAGAACCTCCACCGCCGGGGCTGGTCCCTTCCTGTGCGGAAGCCGGGATCCTAGGAGTTGTTCCGGGGATCATCGGGAGTATTCAAGCGCTCGAAGTGATCAAGCTCGTCGTGGGATGCGGTGACCCGCTCGTCGGCAGACTACTGCTGTTCGACGCGCTGGTGCCGAGTTTCCGCGAACTGCGGCTGCGCAAGGATCCCGACTGCCCGGTGTGCAGCGACCGGCCGACTGTGCGCGAACTCATAGACTACGAGTTGTTCTGCAGCGCCGGTGAGGAGCCGGATCGCCAACAGCTCGAGATCACCGCAGCCGATCTGTCTGCCAGGCTCGCTCAAGCTGCCCCCCCACTCTTGGTCGATGTGCGGGAGCCCTATGAGGTTCAAATATGCAGTATTGCAGGGTCACTCCACATTCCTCTGGGCTCGCTGCGTGACCGCATTGACGAACCGGACAGCAGTCGAGAGATAGTCACGGTCTGCCACCTAGGCGTGCGATCATTCCTCGCGCTGGAGATCCTCAAAGCGGCTGGATTCCCTAGCGTCCGAAGCCTGAAGGGCGGAGTCGAGGCGTGGGCCAATCAAGTGGATCCGGGAATGGCAAGGTACTAGGGGTTGTGAGGGATGGTGAGAAACGGTGAAAGACGGAGGGCGGAACGACACCCTCTCCGTGTCCACCGTCTCTCACCGTCTGCCACTCAGTGCCGAAGGGGGGATTCGAACCCCCACGGGCATGCGCCCACTGCGCCCTGAACGCAGCGCGTCTACCAGTTCCACCACTTC
>Ga0209536_100005581_pt1 | contig 19499 bp, 21 predicted proteins | sample DeeMarSeWOR28_12_FD_187461 | JGI IMG/M metagenome (GOLD analysis project Ga0209536, IMG submission 187461) | Marine sediment microbial communities from White Oak River estuary, North Carolina - WOR-2-8_12 (SPAdes) (version 2) | ecosystem: Environmental > Aquatic > Marine > Intertidal zone >...
GGGATCAAAATTTATGTTTGCTATTGTTTGAGCCCGGCTCGAACCGGTTTGTTGGGGTTCATCCCCACCTCGACACAGGTCCTCAGGAGTCTCTCCTTTTCTCCGGATACCGTCGCAATATGCTCAAAGACATCATATTTTTCCTTGTCTTTTTTGGAACGTACAATGAAGACATCCTGCTGCGACTGATGGTCGCAGGGCCGCCACCATTGATTGCCTTTGTAATTATCGTAGGTCCGGTCCTCAATGGCCTCGGCGATGGCAACCGCATCCTGGCTTTTGGCTCGGTTAATGGCCATCAGCAGTTCCTTGATACCGCCGTAGGAATATCCCGCGTAGTCGATCGGCGGACGGTCATGCATCTTTTGAAAGGCGCTCACAAATTTCTGGGCCGACGGAATGTCCAGACCCCAGTCGAAGGATGTGCCGCCGGCGACGCCGTCATAGGCCTCCCAGCCGGCCCCGATGCGGGCGGACATCAGAATGATGGGGCAGATGAGTTGCATTTTTTTCTTCAGGCCAAAGGCGGTCGCCTGCTTGATGGAATTGAGCTGATCTTTTCCGAAGTTGTTGAGCAACAGCACGTCCGGCTTTGCGGCCAGAATGCGCGGCATATAGGAAGAGTAATCACTCGTACCCAGGGGATGCTTGGTTTCCCCCACATCCTCGGCGCCGAACTCTCTGCCTTTGCGTTTGAAACCGTCTGTCATCTGCCAGCCGTAGGCATAATCGGAGGTCAGGTAGTACCAGCGCTTGCCGAAATTCTTCCCGACCCATTCTCCCACGGCCTGGGTTGTCATATGCGGATTCATGGCTTCATGATAGGTATAGACGCTATTGTCCTGTCGCTGGGTAATCTCGTTGGCTTGGCTGACGGAAACGTAGGGCACACCGTGCTCCTTGGCCAGCTGGTTTACGGCAAGCTGGTTGGAAGCCGAAAGGCATCCGGACATCAGCTCGACCTTTTCTGCTTCCAAAAGTTCCTTGGCCCTTCTGGCCGCTTCAGCCGCCTTGAGCTTGGTGTCGCGCACAACCAGTTCAACCTTGCGTCCCAAAACGCCGCCATTTGCGTTGACTTCAGCGATCGCCAGTTCGGCGCCGGCCTGCTGGTCCAGCGCCTCGGTCCCGTAAGGCCCGGTCAGGGGGATGGGAAAGCCGACTTTGAAGGGGCCTGTGGCTGCCTGCGTGTGGCGAACGAAATGAAAACCGCCAAAGGCCATCGCGCCCGCAGCCATACCGGTTGTCTTGAGGAAAGTGCGCCGATTCATGCCTTTACCTCCTTTTACCTTTTTCTTTTTGATCTCGGACATAACAAAACCTCCTGTCTTTTAAGGGTTGATGATGAGAGCCGCCCAATCCCCAAATCCACAATCGCTAGCGAAGACCTCCGACCCCAACAGAACATGTCCAGTAAGAAATCCGATGCTTGTCTTCAGGGCAGACCTCGTTAGAAGTGGTTTCAAAACCCCATCTGAGGCCCAATGGCTGCGTTGCAGACCTCCGATAAATGCTCGCATACCCATGTATGCTGAGAACAACGACTTTCTCGATCGGTCTGCGCCTTGCCCTTGAACCTGACCTGTGGTTTTGAAACCACTTCTAACTTGCGTTTTATCAAATCAAAGGCCGTGCCTGTCGCGGCCTTGTTTAGGTACCAGCGAAATTTTCTCCTGCCCCGGGTTTTAGCTTGCTGACGGATATCCAGCACCGGGCATTTCCATAGGCACCGTTATCAAACAATGACGCCTGTATGCAAGGCAGGTCTCTGTGGTCCGCAAAAGCCTGCTTATGAGCTCTTCTTAGCGAGGTCTGATGAAATGGATATGATCCGGGATGAGATGGATGCGCCCCGCTCAAACGGTCGGTTCCAAGAGTGATTCGATCACCCAGAGCCCGTTTTGCAAGTGTTTTCGTAATACTTTTTTTGCTTTCGCTCGATCACCGCTTCTCAATGCCTCTAAAATCAAGGTATGTTCCCTGTTGGCCCTGGTCACGGCTTTTTCAGATTCTGAGAAAATGCGCAGATAAGGCCCCGTGCTGTTCCACAACTCCTGCAGGAATTTGCACAGACGTGGCGAGCCGGACATTTCATATAAGGACAGATGAAAGATTCGGTTGAGATTAAACCATTCGGCGCCGCTGATCTTTTTTTTCGACATTTTGCGGTGGAGTTCATCCAGACGTTTGAACTCCCTTTTGTCGCAACGGTCAAAGCATTTCAACAATGCCATGATTTCCAGCGGAACCCTCAGATCGTAGATGTCATGAAGTTCATCGCGGGACAATTGCCTGGCCACGATGCTTTTGTTGGAATTGAAGCTGACCAGGCTCTCGATTTCAAGCTGTCGAAGCGCCTCCCGGACCGGCATGGTGCTGACATTTAGTTTTTCGGCCAGCTGGCTGATCTTGATTACCGCTCCGGGTTCTATTTCACGTTCCAGAATCGCCTGACGCAGGCTTTGATAGGTCATTTTTTGAAGGGATTGCTTTTTGATGGGTGTGTCCAGAATCATCGCTTATACCCGGTTTCCCGTGTCACTGTCGAATGCGGAGGGCGGCGTTTTCGTTCCGCATGTGTTGCGTGCAGGATTAACAGACCAGAAATCGGTTTTGGATATCAGATATATTTTATATTTCATTATTGTCAAGAAAATTCTTCACAGCTATCGGAAATATTTGACGGTCCGGGTTTGTACCACCGACGATGGACCTCCGTCATATGCAATCTGAATTCTGTCTTCTGCTCCCTGGCTTCGACTCGGCTGAGCCGTTCGGCCCTGAGCTCACGGCCGATGGGATGGTCGCAGGCTGTCCGTTGAATCTAGACATACCGAAACCAGAAATCTTCAATCTGCTCAAAATTTGACTTTACTTCTTGAGCGCCGGATATGATTTCCCCGTGCCCGGATAACAGCAGTTCAACATCCAATTGGGACATGCGCTTAATGCTTTCCTTTATGGTGGCACCGTCGCCGCCGGGTAAATCGGTACGCCCGAGGCCTTCTTTGAAGACAAGGTCACCGCTGAACAACGCCTTTTGCATCGGCCAGTAGAGACAGATCGAGCCGGGCGAGTGGCCCGGGGTATGGAATACCTGCATTTCAAGACCGTCAAGGGAAAGCACGCCTTCTTTAAGAAAAAAGTCCGGCGCAAATGCGTCAATATCGATCCCGAAGGCGGCACTCATCTGTTTGCCGGCGGTTTTTGCCCAATGCCATTCGGTTTCATGCAAAGTAAATAGAACCGATTTTTGCTGGAATAACTGGACGGCTTCAAGGTGGTCCGGGTGGGCATGGGTGCAGATGATCAGATCGATATCATCAGGCTTTAGTTCCAAATCCCGTAATTCCCGTTCAACATGTTCGAATAAGGCGCGATGGCCTGGATCGATCAGTACGCGGGTCGGGCCGTTAATAAAATACGCATTGCAATTATTGGCCGTCATAGACTGCCAGATAAAGGCGTGAAGGTTATTTGCGATTTTCATCTATATTGTCCTTTGATGCATTCTTTATTCATAAATTTGACACGCTGAATACCATAATTTGACATTTTGTCGACACTTAATTTAACTGTTGAGCCTTCTGAATATATGTTAAGTATATGAGATTAATATATTTTTCTTATTTACCCACGCATTAGCATTATTTTTGCATATTTTTGCTAAAAAATATTTAACCCTATCAGGGAGTCTTACACATGAAAAAGTATTTGTTATTATTGTTTGTTTTGTCGATGTTTGCCATCGCCGGATGTACGGCGGCCTACGTGGCCGGTGGAGCCGGCGGCGGCTATGCGGTCGGCACCGACGAAAGACCCGTTCAGCGCATGATGGATGATTCGACGATCACAACACGGGTTAACCATGAAATGGTTAAAGACGACGTCGTTAAAGCCCGGCAGATTGACGTTGACACCGTCGATGGCCATGTCACACTGACGGGTGTGGTCGGCACTTCCAGAGAATCCGTCCGTGCAGTGGAAATCGCCCAGGGCGTAAACGGCGTAAAATCAGTTACCAACAATCTTCAGATTGGTGAAAGGAGTTTCGGCAATATCTGGGATGACAATTTGATCAGCAATAAAATCAAAGCCAAGCTGATTGCCGAACCCGAGGTCCGTTCGCTCAATATCGATGTCGACGTGTATTTAGGGGTCGTAACGCTTACCGGGATTGTCGGCAGCCAGTATCAGAAGGACCGGGCTATCGAAATTTCGCGCAGCACCGACGGAACCGTCAAAGTCATCGATAACCTCAAAGTTCGTTGATCGATCTCTGATTTTCATTAGCCACAGACCCATACAGACTTACACATACAAATCTTTTCTTCGGCCGAACAAAAAGTTAGTGTGAGTCAGTGTGGGTCTGGGACCAATTTAACCTTCACCTTGCACCCTTTTTCATCAAATCTTACCCATACCTAATACCAAATACCCAATTTCAACCCTTTTCCACTTCTTCGACAATCCGCTGCAACACATCACCCGCTTTATCCCGAATAAGCACATCGCACATACCATCGCAGGGTGTTTCCGACAGATTGACAATGGCCAGAAAAGCGCTGTTTTGTCTGGCGTAAATCGGCATGTGCGCCGCCGGCTGAACCAGCAGGGTCGATCCCACCACCAGAAAGAAATCGCAGGCTTGCGATAGGGAAGTCGCTTTTTCGACTTCGATAACCGGCATGGCCTGGCCGAATGAAATCGTATCGGGCTTTAAATACCCGCCGCACTCACACTCCGGAGCGCGATCACCGGAATCCAGTCGCTTTTGGATTTCTTCCGCAGAAGTCACTTTACGGCAACTCAGACAACGGATGCGACGGGTATTGCCGTGGAGCTCAATTACGTTTTCGTCGGCAAGACCGGATTCCTGGTGCAGTCCGTCCACATTCTGGGTGATCACTGCCTGGAGCAATCCCATCCGGTAAAGTCTGGCAATAGATAAATGTCCGGCATTCGGTTTGGCCCGGGTGATTCCCTTGTAGAGCTCTTCCCAGCGCCCCCAGTACTCAATCCGTGCGTCTTTTGAGCTCATGAATTCGTCAAAATAGACCGGGCGAAATTTGTCCCAGATACCACCCTGGCTTCTGTAATCCGGTATGCCGCTTTCGGTGGAAATACCGGCGCCTGTGAATACGATATTTCTGCCGTGTTGCTTGATCTTCTCTGCGATCGGCTTTATTTTGTCGTCCATAGTCTTTACTCAATTTTCAGGTTTCGGGTGTCAGGCTTCTTTGAATTCTGCAATCAATTGCTGCAGTGAGGCTTTGGCATCGCCAAAGAGCATGCGTGCATTTTCTTTGACAAAGAGAGGATTGTCCACGCCGGCAAAGCCGGCGGCCATGGAGCGTTTAAGTATGATTACCGTTTTCGCCTTGTCGGCGTTGATCACCGGCATTCCATAAATCGGGCTTGAAGCGATTTCTCTGGCAGCCGGGTTCACAACATCGTTGGCGCCGATGACGACACAAACATCAATGGTCTCCATTATCGGATTGACATGATCCATTTCCGCAAGCTGCTCGTAAACAACATTGGCTTCGGCAAGCAACACATTCATGTGTCCCGGCATGCGACCGGCCACCGGGTGAATCGCATAACGAACCTCAGCACCGTTGTCTTCCAGAATTTCGCCAAGCTCCCGGACCGCATGTTGTGCCTGGGCCACGGCCATTCCGTAACCCGGAACAAAAACCACAGATCGGGCGGCCTCAAGGATATAATAGGCATCTTCCGGGGTGATCGGATGCGGTTCTCCTTGAACTTCGCCGGTGCCTTCTTTGCTGACCGCGGCCTGCAATCCGCCAAAAAGGACATTGGCAAGGGAACGGTTCATGGCTTTGCACATGATACCGGTTAAAATCAGACCACTGGCACCGACCAGTGCTCCGGCAACGATGAGTACATTGTTGAGAATGATAAAACCGGCCGCACTGGCTGCCAGACCGGAATAGCTGTTGAGCAGGGCAATGATCACCGGCATGTCGGCGCCGCCGATCGGGATAACCCCCAGAACCCCCAGGATCAGCGCCAGGCCGATGATGACAATGAAAATCACATAGGAAAATGAGGCCGCCGGGTTATATGCAAAGATGGCCCCGCACAATAAAATTGCAACGATAATGGTTCCATTGACGACTTGTTGACTGTAGAAAAAAATCGGTTTGCCCGACAGTCTTTGCGACAGTTTGCCATAGGCAATCACACTTCCGGAAAAAGCAACCCCGCCGATCAGAACGGCCAGAAGAATGGCGATCGTAATAAAAAGATTACTATCGGGTGAGCTATGATAATTTTCCCAGCCCACCAGCAAGCTGGCCAGCCCTCCAAATCCGTTTAAGATGGCCACCATTTGCGGCATGGATGTCATTTTAACAGTGCGGGCTGCAATCACACCGATCGACGCACCGACAACCATACCGACAATCACCCATGAGAACGACAGGCAGCATTCAAGCAGCGCCGAGACAACTGCAATCAGCATGCCCAGCGCAGAAACCAGGTTGCCCCGCCGGGCACGTTCCGGTCTGCCGAGCATCTTGATCCCGAGAATGAAGAGAATAGAAGCAACGACGTATCCAAGATCAATCAGAATTTCTATGTAATCCGTCATTTCTGCTCCTTGTCTTTGCGTTTAAACATCGCCAGCATTCGATTGGTAACCAGGTATCCGCCGACCACATTGATGGTTGCCAGAATAAGTGCAACCGTCCCGACGATGGAGGCAACCGTATCTGCGCCGGTTCCGGCGGCCGTAAGTGCCCCCACGATAGTAATGCCGGAAATGGCATTGGTCCCAGACATCAAAGGGGTGTGCAATTGCGACGGTACTTTGGTAATCAGCTCCACCCCGAGAAAAATAGCCAGAACGAATACGAAGATTAAAAGACCAATGGACATGGCACTAACTCCTTTTAACGGTTGTATTTGGTGATTTATGTTACATAAAATTAGTTTCAGAAGTGATGATCTCTATTGAGTTAAATCAATTGCGGATTTTAGATTGCGGATTGCAGATTGAATTAACTGATTTGCCGCAGATTTAAAATCCGCAATCCGCAATCCGAAATCGTATTCGCGCCATTACTCCAATAAAGTCTTTCACTTCTGATAGTGATTCCGAATCATCTCATTTACAATTTCGCCCTTATAGGTGATGACACACCCCTGGATAATTTCGTCTTCAAAGTCCAGGTGGAAGCGTTTTTTCTCTTCATCCCAGAACTCATCGACAAGAGCGAACAGGTTGGCGGAAAACATCTGGCTGGCGTTGACCGCCACTTGACCCGGCAGATTGGCCAAACCGATGATGCGAACACCATCCACGTCAACTTCTTGATCCGGTTGTGAACCCGCGATATTACCGCCGGCTTCTACGGCCAGGTCTACCAGAACCGATCCTTTAGACATGCCTTTGACCATGTCCTCGGTGATAATCAATGGCGCCTTTTTACCGAATACCTGGGCGGCTGTGATCACAACATCGGAAGCCGCACAGACTTTGGCCATTTCCTCCCGTTGTTTTTGCAATTGTTCCTCGGTCAACGCCTTGGCGTATCCATCTTTAGTCTGGCCGGTTTCTCCCAGATCGACCTTTACAAAACGTGCCCCTAAAGATTTTACCTGTTCTTCGACCACCGGCCGAGTGTCAAAGGCATCAACCCGGGCGCCCAGCCGTTTTGCAGTCGCAATGGCTTGCAGGCCCGCAATCCCGACACCGATGACAAAAACTCTGGCCGGCGAAATGGTGCCTGCCGGTGTCATCATCATTGGAAATATTTTATCCAGACGCGCGGCAGCGATAATCACCGCCACATACCCGGCTAAATTTGACTGGGAGCTCAGCACGTCCATTTTCTGTGCCCGTGTGATACGCGGGATCATCTCCATGCTGATTGCTGCGACGCCCTTATTCTTCAAGGCCTCAATTAACTCCTGTTCGTTAAACGGGTCCATCAAACTCACATAGATGCTTTCTTCTTTGAGCAAGGCGACTTCTTCTATTGTTGGTTTGCGGATGCGCAAAACAACATCCGCAGCCTGAAACAAATTACTTCGGTCTGTTTCCAAAAAGGCTCCGGCCTCCGCGTAATCTTCGTCGGAGATGTTTAAAGCTTCTCCTATTCCGGTTTCAACCGAAATATGCGCTCCCTTTTTTACAAGTTTAGCAATATGCTCGGGAATCAGCGCAACACGGGTTTCACCCGGATGAACTTCTTTGGGTACGACGACATTCATAATGTGGTGTTTTCCTTTCCGTCCTGACTGGTGCGCCCTGCAAGTAATTTACTAAACGCGGTCTTATTTTCGGCTTCCTGCTAGTGGCCGATCCAGAGACAAGCAACAAGCCACCAGTGACAAGAGTCCAGCTACCAGAAGCCTGTAAAGAACTCAACTGAACTAAAATACGGCACACGACTTTTGTAACATTTTTGTGGGACGTAACAGCAGATGGTTTGTCCGAAATCGGTAGTAAAATCTGAGAGAACTTAAGACATATTTTCTTCTCAGTCAATGTGATGATAAAGGGCCGCACAATGCTAGCATTTGTATGTTTGCCTCTTGAAGCGCTGGAATATTTCGAGGATTTGCTTGCGGGTATTTTCCCGGGTGCCTGAATTGTCGATTACAATGGTGGCCAAGTTTTTCTTTTCCTCGATCGGCATCTGGGAGTTGATCCGGGCCAGGGCGTCGGTTTCCGAGATGCCGTCTCTTTGCATCAGTCGCTTAATTTGGGTGTGTTCGGGCACATAAACGACGATAACCTCAGAAAGCGCCTTGTGTATTTGAGCTTCCAGCAACAACGGTATGTCCAGTATGACAATCGTATTCGGATGGGTTTTTTCGATGTGCTTCAGTTGGAGATTTGTTTCTTTGCTCACATACGGGTGTACAATCCGGTTGAGCAGTTGTTTTTTTTGAGGATCATTAAAAATAATATCGCCAAGTGCACTGCGGTCGATCTCCCCGTCGGGCGACAGAATGTTATCACCAAAGGTGTCTATGATTTTACGGTAAGCCGGCAGACCCTTTTTGACTACCTCCCGGGCAATCCGATCAGCATCGATTATTACGCAGCCGGCTTTTTTAAGTATTGCGGAAACCGTTGATTTTCCGGTTGCGATTCCGCCCGTAAGCCCGAGAACCTGCACGTTAGACCTCCTTGTAGATAGCGTTGCCGGCCAATTATAGGCAGCCATAATAGACTGCCGGCTGTTTTGTCAATACTGTTCTACTCACCGGCATTAAATCCCGGCCACCAACCCTTGCTTTTGACCTGTTGTGCATTAACATAATTTATGTGTTGAACAGGTTATTTTGCGAAACGAATATAACTATCTTTGCGGTGAATCAAGGGAGGTGATTGTTATGGCGGAAGAAAAATTTAAGATGGCCGCAGACGTGTGTTCATATGTGGATGATGACCGTAAACTCCTGAATCTGGAGATTTGCATACCGGGGGTTAAAAAAGAAAATATCCATCTGAAGATGCTTGATGACAGCTTCAGTCTCAATGCTCCCCGGGAAGACTATGACTACGTTACCACGGCGGCTTTCTGCTGCCCGGTAAAAGCCAAAGACGCGTCAGCGAAATACGAAAATGGGGTTCTGAAAGTCACGGTACCCTTCAGAGATCCCATGGACGGTGCGCATGAAGTGTCCATTAGTTAGACGTTAGAAGCAATTGTATTAAAAATTAAGTGCATTTTTAATTTGAGATAAACAAAATCAATAAGGCAGAGTCAGAAATGGCGCTGCCTTTTTGATTTTGGATTTCGGGCCTTGGATGACCGGAGTAAGCTATGTTTACTCAGTCCTCAGCACTCAGTCCTTATCCTTACCCGTCGTTTAACTTGTTTTTCGCACTACTACAATGTAATATTTTTGTATACTACAGTGTCGTAATAACATATAATCTACTGAATTTATTTATAAAAAAAATTATAAATTTAGTAAAAAAATATTTGACTTTGTTTTCTTTCTTGACTATTAAAATCGACAAATTTCCTGACTATAGGAGTCGACAAACTTCCCGACTTTAAAAGTCGAGAAAGCGATCCGATGCTGATCACTAAAAAAAATCAATATGCTCTGCGGGCCATATATGAACTTGCCAAACATGAGGGGCAGGGTCCTCGAAAGATTTCTCAAATCGCTGAAGCCCAGGCCATCCCCGGTAAATTCCTGGAAGTTATTCTCAACCAGCTCAAAGGCAGCGGTCTGGTGGATTCCAAACGCGGTTTTTACGGCGGTTATTATTTGATTCGATCCCCCGAAAAAATAACCGTGGGAGACATTATGCGATTTCTGGAACGTGACGTAGGCCCGTCTGATTGTGTGGCTCTGGTCTCGGAAACCAATTGTCCGTTTAAAGGTGATTGCGCATTTTTTCCCATGTGGAACAAGGTTAAAGATGCGATTTTCAATGTCTATGATGAAACCACTATTCAAGATCTCATTGATAACGAGAAAACACTAGGCAGCTGTCAGTAAAAAAAATATACAGTTCGGTATTTAAACATTTGTTGAAGACAAGGCATACAAGGAAACAAAATATGAAGATGGGAAAAGCTCGGCTGCGATGGACTGGAATCACACTTACCGTTTTTGCTGTTTCAATTTGCCTGACCGTTACCGGAATTTACGGTGCTAAGAATCCATTTGAATCCGGGATTGAAAAGCGAGCAGACATTATCCGCATTGATTCCATGAAGACATTTGGCAGGCTGGAACGGCCGCCGGTGACATTTCTTCACCAGAAGCACACGGAAGCATTGGCAGAGCAAAACAAGGACTGCAGTGCCTGCCATCTGGTTGAGAACAATCTTCTGGTCACCAAATTTATGCGGCTTAAGGATACTGCCAAACAGGAAGTGATGGATATTTACCACGCCAATTGTGTTGCATGCCACAAAGAAACGGCTTCTGCCAAGCAAAACAGCGGCCCGGTGGTTTGCGGTGAGTGCCACAGGGACAGGCCGGATCTTGTTTCCATATGGCAACCGATCGGTATGGACAGATCCTTGCATTACAGGCATTCCAAAGCACAAAACGAAAAATGTGAACGCTGCCATCACCAGTTCAATGAAGTCACTAAAAAACTATATCATGCCGAGGGCAAAGAGGGCACCTGCCGCTATTGCCACAAAGAGGTTACCGAAGAAAACCGACTTTCACTGCGGCTGGCGTCGCATCTTGCCTGCATTGACTGTCACAGCAAAACCCTCGCAAAATCCGATGATGCCGGGCCGGTTACCTGCGGCGGCTGTCACGACCCTGCCCAGCAAAAGCTTATTGAAAAACTTAAAGAGGTACCCCGCATAAAGCGCAACCAGCCGGATATGGTCTTTGTGCGCAGTACCAAGTCCGGAATCAAAAATTCCGGGCCGGTCACACGCATGAAGATGGTGCCATTCAATCACAAGGCCCATGAGGATTATAATGATACCTGCCGGGTCTGCCACCACGCGAATTTAAACGCCTGTGTTCAGTGCCACACCCTGCAGGGCACCAAAGAGGGTGAACAGGTAACGCTTGAGGAATCCATGCACCGCCTCAATGTCAACATGAGTTGTCTGGGATGTCATGAGATGAATCAGCGTAACCCCAAATGCGCCGGCTGCCATGCCGGTATTCCCAAAACCCGGCAGCAGGATCCCGCTGCCTGTCAGGCCTGCCATATGGCCGATGGGATACAGGTTGCTGAGAAACTCCAGTATACCGATGAAAAAGAACTGGCCGCCATGTATCTTGAGGCGCGTCAATCCCTGACAGACATGCATGCAGCGTCGGATATACCTGAAAACGTCGAAATAAAGAGCTTGATGAACCAATACGGGGCGGTGAAACTGCCGCATCGTAAAATTATTCAGATGCTGTCCAACAATATCAAAGATGACAAGCTGGTTGCATATTTTCACACTGATAAAGACACGCTTTGCCAGGGGTGTCATCATCACAGTCCGGCGGCCAACAAGCCGCCCGGTTGCGGCAGTTGCCACGGCCAGCCTTTCGATGAGAGGGATCAATTTAAGCCAGGCCTCATGGCGGCATACCATCGCCAGTGCATGGAATGCCACGAGGCAATGGGAATCGAAAAACCGGTGGCAACCAATTGTGTCGCCTGTCACCAGAAAAAAGGCTAATTCTAACCCGGATGAGCCTGGACGAGCGGGTTGAATTTTATCAAATCACGAAACCACGAAAGGACGAAAACACGAAAGAAAAAATAAAATTTCGTGCTTTCGTGATGAAAAAAAGTTTTGCAATAAATAACAAAAATCTCATTTCTAAGAAGCGAATAGCAGAAGTAGAGGTAATTATGTCGATTACACGCAGAAGGTTTCTTGGCTGGTTGGGTGTTGCAACTGCGGGCACGACGCTGGGGAAAACCGCCAACGCGGCTTCAAACAAACATTTTAGCGGTTATCCGAACAGTATGGGCGTACTGTTTGACAATACGCGCTGTATTGGATGCCGCAAGTGTGAAGAAGGATGCAACACCGTCAACGAGCTGCCGGCTCCGGATGTGCCGTTCGATAATCTTTCAGTTCTGGAAACCAGACGTCGAACCACCCCCAAAGCTTACACCATTGTCAATCGCTATGACACGGTCAGCAACATCAATGTGAAGGGGCCGCTGTACCGCAAAGTGCAGTGCAACCATTGCCTTGAGCCGGCCTGCGCCTCGGCTTGCTTTGTGCGGGCGTTTACAAAAACGCAAAAAGGCGCCGTAATTTACGATTCTTCGGTTTGCGTGGGCTGCCGCTACTGTATGATTGCCTGCCCCTTTGAAATTCCGACCTATGAATACAATAGTGCCTTGGAACCGAGGGTTATGAAATGCACCCTGTGTTATCCGCGAATTGTAAAAGGACAGCTTCCCGGCTGTGTCCAGTCCTGCCCGACAGAGGCGCTGGCCTTCGGCAAACGCACCGATTTGTTGAAAATTGCCCGTCAGCGGATCTCCAAATTCCCGGATCGTTATGTGGATCATATTTACGGCGAAAATGAAATGGGCGGTACCAGTTGGCTGTATCTCTCCGCGGTGCCTTTCAAAGAGGTCGGGATGCGCGAGGACCTGGGTATCACGCCGGCACCCAAACTTACATCCGGTGCCCTTAGTGGTGTTCCGATTGTCGTGGGTCTCTGGCCGGTGCTGCTCACCGGCATTTATGCCATGTCAAAGCGCAAAGAGAAAATTGCGAAACAGGAAACAGCCGAGGCGGTTGCAGCTGCCATAGCGCAAACCAACGCCGAGGCTAAAACCAAGCATGCCAAGGAAATGGAACAGGTACAGAAATTAAAGCAAAAAGAGATCGAAAACGCGGTGAAAAAGGCCCTTGAAGAGGCTGCCAGACCCGAAGCGGAAGACGCTTCCGCCCAGCAACCAGAAGAAGCGGATAAGAAGCCAACTGAGGAGGATTCCTGATGTCTGATGAAGTTGCGACAACCGGCAAATCTTTTTTAACCCCCTTTAACCTGATCGCCGGAATTATTGTCATAATGGGATTAATCGTCACGGTCCTGCGTTTTACGGGCGGCCTGGGCGCTGTTACCAATCTTTCCGATTATAATCCCTGGGGTATATGGATCGGTTTTGACCTTTTGGTAGGTGTGGCCCTGGCAGCCGGGGGATTCGTTACCTCAGCGGCGGTCTATATTTTTGGTATGAAAAAATACCATTCGGCAGTCAGACCGGCAATCTTGACCGGATTTCTGGGCTATGCTCTGGTCGTTATCGCATTGAATTATGATGTCGGCCGGCCCTGGCGTCTGCCGTATCCGTTTATTATCCAGCAGGGGACAACATCGCTGTTGTTTGAAGTGGCGGCCTGTGTGGCGCTTTACCTGACGGTGCTTTTTGTCGAATTTTCACCGGCGCCGATGGAATGGCTGGGTCTGAAACGAGCACGCAACCTGGTGGTTAAACTGACATTGCTATTAACTATTTTCGGCGTTATTCTGTCTACCCTGCACCAGTCATCATTGGGCGCGCTGTTTTTGATCGCACCGGCAAAACTTCATCCGCTATGGTATTCTCCCTATCTGCCGGTGTTTTTCTTTGTATCGGCTATCATTGCCGGCCTTTCAATGGTCATTTTTGAGAGCACCCTGTCCCACCGTTATTTTGCCCATAAGATGGACGAGGCTCATTTGAAGGAAAAAGATACGGTGGCGCTGGGATTCGGCAAAGCCGCATCACTGATGCTGGCCGGCTATTTTATTATCAAGGTGATCGGCATATCCGAAGGCAATAACTGGCACCTGCTGGGAACCAAATATGGTCTCTGGTTTCTGGTCGAGCTGCTGGGTTTTGTTGCCCTGCCCAGCTTTCTTTATGCTGTCGGCGTGCGTGATAAAAATTTAAAACTGATTAAATGGACGGCTGCCTGGACGGTGCTCGGCATTGTGGTTAACCGCTTAAATATTTCTCTGGTGGCATTCAACTATCACCTGCCGTCCAGCGAACGCTATTATCCGCACTGGATGGAAATCGTTATTTCGGTTTTTCTGGTGACATTGGGTATCATTGCCTTTCGCTTTATCGTTACCCGGATGCCGATATTATATTCGCATCCGGATTATGAAGAACACTAAAAATGGAGCGTCTCGCTGCTGGCGAAACTTGAGGAGCGGCCTTAAGGGGCTTGAGGAGTGTCCCGCTTCGCGGAACTTTAGGTTGGAGGTAAAAAAAGTTTAGACTTTGCCTCAAGCGAAGCGCTCCTCAAACGCAGCGCAGGAACTGCGCAAAGTACTCCTCCAGTTCCGCCGATTGCGGAACGATCATCAGCCGATGTATTTGGAATACGTTTAGAGGCTGAATTTATCTGAAATATAAAATGAATCGCGAACGATAATTTAAATGAGGCTGATACTATGGAAGGTACCATTCATACGTTGCAGGAATATATGTTTCAAACGGAAAGTATTACCTACATTATAATTGTAGCGGCTTTGCTGGGCATCACTTTTTTTTGGCTGTTTCTAAGTCAGCGGGATGATGATGACGAATAGGCGGTTAATTGATCAATAAAGGAGTCAGGCATGTATGAATTTTTAACCGGCCCGATGGTATGGATATCATTCGGCATTTTCTTTGTTGGCCTGGTTGTCCGGGGTGTGCGTTACGTCAGAGGACTTGATTGGAAACTCGACCGGGTTACTTATAGCGAAAATGTATCCTATGGAATCAAAGGGGCCGTGCGGTCCATTTTATTCTGGATTTTTCCTTACGGAACGAGAAGCTGGCGCAAAAATCCCTGGTTTACCCTGTGGGTCTTTTTGATGCATTTCGGTTTGATTTTTACACCAATTTTTCTGCTGGGGCATAATATTTTGTTGAAAGAAAAATGGGGCATCAGCCTCTGGGCGCTGCCCGAAGCCGTAGCGGACGGTTTTACGGTTATCGTTGTCCTTTCGGTGGTGTTCCTAATATTGCGCCGTATTGCGCTTCCCGAAGTTAGAATTATTACGAGCCTGTATGACTATCTGTTACTGCTGATTGCGGTGTCTCCCTTTATTTCCGGGTTTTTAGCGTACCACAGTCTGCCGAATTACTATCCTGTGTTGATCGCCCATATTATTTGCGGTCATATCTTTATAATTGCCATACCGCTTACCAAACTTTCGCATTTCGTGCTGTTCTTTATGACGCGGGCCCAACTCGGCATGGATTACGGTATTAAACGCGGCGGCATGAAGGGTAAAGGCATGGCGTGGTAGTCACCATACCGCAAGATCTGATAGTAAGAAAAAATTTAAAGGACATCTCAGTATATTTACAAAAACCGGGTTTGGAATACTGGGCTAAAAATGGAAATGCCCTCTAATTAACAGCATTCCAGCATTCCATTATTCCGCTATTCCTGTTATATATGGCTTTCAAGCCAATGAAACCATAATAATTAATATAAAATTATCTATAGGGATTTAGAACAATGCCAGAAGGAACACTTTGCAACAAAAAACCCGTAAATACAATGGAGCAACTCCAGGCCCTGTTGGCCGACAAGAGCGGCAAACAATACTATGAGGAGATGAACGAACTGGAAGTGGATCGCAAGACCCTGTGGGGAACGATCCAGAAAAGCTTAAAATCGCGCACCAAAACATGGCTGGAGATCTGCTCTCACTGCGGTTTGTGTGCCGAAAGCTGCTTTTACTATCTTGCCAACAAACGGGATCCTGAACAGGTTCCCTCCTATAAAATTCAAAAAACTCTTGGTGAAATGATCCGGCGCAAGGGCGACGTTGATAACCGCTTTATGCAGATGTCCATGGATACAGCTTATTCAAAATGTACCTGCTGTACCCGCTGCGGGGTCTATTGCCCTTTCGGGATCGATACCGGCATTATGTTCAGCTATCTGCGCGGCCTGCTTTACGGCCAGGGATTTGTACCCTGGGAGATGAAGATCGGCTCCGGCATGCACCGCATCTTCCGGGCGCAGATGGATATTACCAGCGAAGACTGGGTCGATACCTGTGAATGGATGGCGGAAGAATACGAGGAGGACTGGCCCGGGTTGGAAATTCCGGTGGATAAAAAAGATGCGGATATTATTTACACGGTCAATGCCCGGGAGCCCAAACATTATCCTGAAGATATTGCTGAAGCCGCCATTTTGTTTCATGTGGCGGGTGAAAACTGGACGGTTCCCAGCGAAGGCTGGGAAGAAACCAGTCTGGCCATGTTTGCCGGCGATTGGGAAGCCTGCAAAATGCAGGTCGAATCGGTTTACGACGCCATGGAGCGCTTAAAACCCAGGCGCATGGTGGTCACCGAGTGCGGACATGCCTATCGCGCCACGGTAATTGAAGGCCCGTACTGGGCCGGTCTTAAATCCGGCAAAACACCGATTGAAAGTCTGCATTACGTTGAATGGGTGGCAGAGGCCCTGCGCTCCGGCAAACTGAAAATCGACCCGGCCAAAAAAATAAAAGAGCCGGTGACCTACCAGGATTCCTGCAACTACATTCGCAACGGCGGCCTTGCGGATGTGGCCAGAGAAATTATGAGTTACATAGCCGAGGATTTCCGGGAAATGTCACCGAACCGCGAGCATAACTTTTGCTGTGGTGGTGGTGGTGGCCTAAACGGTATCGGCCGGTACCGGGAACAGCGCAATATCGGCATGAAGGTCAAGCGGGATCAGATCCTGGCAACCGGTGCCAAACTGGTCATCGCGCCCTGCCATAACTGCTGGGATGCGATCCGGGATATGGAAGAAATCTATCATATCGGCATTCGATGGTCTTTTTTAAAACCACTGTTGATCAGCATGCTGGATGTTCCGGAACATCTTAAACCGCCGGAAGAATAGCTATTAGTATCTGGTATTTAGTGTTTGGTGTTTGCTATGGGGCTGTTTTTCCCTCGCGATGAACAAAATCCAAATACCAAACACGAAACACAAAACACCCAATACCAAAACGATACGGCAAACCCGATCACTGCAAGCACTTCTTCCCGGACACATCGGGTAATAATTGAAAGCCCTTGACACCTCCTACCCCTATTGATAATTAAACTCCTTTGGTTAAATCGACACGAACCGCGAAAAGGTTTTCAGGAGCCATCATTAATGGTTGAATTTGCCTACCGGGAAATGTTTCCGCTGAAAGGTGATCCCACCGAATATCGACTGCTGACGGATAAGCATGTATCCCAAACCTCTGTTGATGGGATCGGGCTTTTGCGGGTGGCCCCGGAAGGGTTAACTTTGCTGGCCGAGCAGGCTTTTCATGATGTGTCGCATTTTTTGCGATCCTCACATTTACAGCAACTGGCAGAGATCTGCAGTGACCCCCAAAGCTCTGCCAACGATAAAGCCGTGGCGCTGGAGCTGCTCAAAAATGCCGTGATCGCCGCCGAAGGCGTATTTCCCATGTGCCAGGATACCGGCACGGCGATCGTGATGGGGAAGAAGGGGCAAGGTGTTTGGACCGGTTATGCGGACGAAGAAGCGCTGTCAAAGGGTATTTTTAATGCTTACACCAAAGGCAACCTGCGCTATTCTCAGAATGCGCCGCTGACCACATTCGAGGAAATAAATACCGGTTGCAATCTGCCGGCCCAGATCGAGCTTTACGCGGTGCCGGGAGACGAATATCATTTTTTATTTATCGCCAAAGGCGGCGGATCTGCCAATAAAACCTTTCTGTTTCAGGAAACCAAGGCCGTTTTAACACCGGAAAATCTTTTAGATTTCATTAAAAGCAAAATGAAGTCGCTCGGTACCGCCGCCTGTCCGCCTTATCATCTGGCGTTTGTTATCGGCGGAACTTCGGCCGAGCTTAACCTGAAAACCTTAAAACTGGCGACAACCCGGTATCTGGACAGCTTGCCGACGAAGGGTAGCGAAAGCGGACATGCGTTTCGGGACCTCGAGTTGGAAACGCAGGTGCTTAAAATATCAAAAGGGCTGGGTATCGGCGCCCAGTTCGGCGGCAAATATTTCTGCCTGGATGCCCGGGTGATTCGACTGCCGCGTCACGGCGCATCATGTCCCATTGGTGTAGGGGTCAGCTGTAATGCAGATCGCAATATCAAGGCCAAGATTACTTCGCAGGGGATCTTTTTAGAAAAGCTGGAGACAGATCCGGCCCATTATTTACCGCAGGTCGAAGTCTCGGTTGGCGAGGCCGAGCGAGTTGATTTAAATCAGCCGATGGACAGCATTCTGGCGCAGCTAAAACAGTATCCGGTAGCCACCCCGTTGCTGCTGACCGGGAAAATTGTGGTTGCCAGAGATATCGCCCATGCTAAAATAAAAGAACGTCTGGACAGCGGCGAGGCGCTGCCGGATTACTTTAAAAACCATATCATATACTATGCCGGTCCGGCCAAGACACCCCCCGGTCATGCTTCAGGCGCATTCGGGCCGACGACCGCCGGCAGAATGGATCCTTATGTACCCGTCTTTCAAGCGCAGGGGGGCTCGATGATTATGCTGGCCAAAGGGAACCGCTCCAGGGCTGTCACCGATTCCTGCAAAAAATTCGGCGGGTTCTATCTGGGTTCCATCGGGGGGCCGGCAGCCAGGCTTGGTAAAGAATGCATCACCAGCGTTGAGACCATTGAATACCCTGAACTTGGCATGGAAGCCATTTTTATGATAACGGTAAAGGACTTTCCGGCCTTTATCATCGTCGATGACAAAGGCAATGATTTTTTCGAAAAACTATTAAATTGAAATGTGTTGCGAGTTTCGGGTTACGCGTTACGAGTTGAGAAAGAAATATCGATTCAAAACGACGGACGCGCATCACGAAACACGGAACCCGCAACGCGGAACGCGCAACTCGCAACAGTTAATAAGGAGTAAACTATGGCAACGAATGATATGAAAACCATGGATGGAAACACCGCAGCCGCCCATGTGGCTTACGCGATGAGCGATGTGGCCACCCTTTATCCCATCACCCCGTCTTCACCCATGGGTGAAATCGCCGATGAATGGGCAGCGGAAGGTCGCAAAAACATCTTCGGC
>Ga0209536_100005582_pt1 | contig 19498 bp, 14 predicted proteins | sample DeeMarSeWOR28_12_FD_187461 | JGI IMG/M metagenome (GOLD analysis project Ga0209536, IMG submission 187461) | Marine sediment microbial communities from White Oak River estuary, North Carolina - WOR-2-8_12 (SPAdes) (version 2) | ecosystem: Environmental > Aquatic > Marine > Intertidal zone >...
CATTATCCTTTTTATCCATTTTTTTCCTGCTTGCGGATCCAGCGGTTGATTGGCGGAAATGGCATTCTGCCGCACCTTTAAATACAGAGTTTTTTTTGGGTGCCTGATATGGAAAAGCACATCGGGGGAGGTGAGTTTACCCAGTTTGTTCAAGCTTGTCGGGAAGGTCAATTGAAAGCCGAACTCTTCGTTGATGTAAAGTCCCGGTTTCGTTGGAGGTGGTGACATATTCTCTACTTTCAATGAAACGATCAGCAAAACCAACACTAAGACAAAGGATAAACCAGTTATAACGTAAAGAACCGTCTGCCAAATTCTTGAATTGATCTTTGTTTTCATCCCGAATAAAAAACGAAGCAAACTGAAACGCCTTATCAGAATCTCGTAAATCACCATAATAATGGCGAATGAAGTGATAGATATAATTAAAAATTTGCTTTCAATTTTTCCACTCCATTGAATTATATAGTAACCGATTATGTATATTACGGAATGGTGCATTATGTAAAATGGGAGAACTCCTTCGTTGCCATAGGAAAGGAATTTATTGTTGAAATTCAGAAATCGGTGGCCAAGACCCAATAATCCAATAATCCAGCACCAGACAAGTAATCCCCTCAATGCTTGAACGGCTACCCACAAGGATTGATTTAGGGGCAATAACGCACCGTCGTGTAACGGGTCATATCTGGTCAATCCAGGGATATTTAAGATAAAACCAAAACGCGAGTCCAGTAACAGTATTGTTAGAATTATGGCCACCAGGAGATATATCGGGCTATACTTTTTTATCGTCTCGCCAATTTTCGTATTAGAGAAAATAAGATATCCATAGCTGAGGAACAATAGATAGGATATTGGGTCCCAGCCTCCCATAACTCTCAACCCCCCTAATCCGATAATCTCGAAAGCAGCTGCGACTGCAGAAATTGGCAGGAAGAGAAAAAACAATGCCCAAGGCTTTTCAAAATGGATTGATAATTTTGAAAGATAGCTTATCCCCTGTTTTTTAGATCGAGCAAATAACGGAAGCAGTATCAATGAGTAGATAAAAAGGAATTCCAGATACCAGAGATGCGTTCCCTGTCCCAAAGGCGCGAAATTGCCCCCAAATCCGTACATACCGTCGAAAAATTGCGGGTACCACTGGAAAAAGCTGCTGGCAGTCTCGCCACTGGATAACCGTTCTATGTAAACATAGAGTGGATTAATTATGAACGTGCCAATAATAATCAGGGGAACGAGAAGGCGTAGGAATCTCGATTTGATAAATTCCCATGTTTTGTCAGGCCCTTTAGACAAAAAAACTGCAGCCCCTGATAGAACGAAAAAAAGCGGCATAACCCAAAGAAGACTGAAATCTCTAAAAACAGACAGAAAAGGGCTTCGAACCGTGTTAAAAACAACTATTGTATCATAATCGAAAATTTTACTGCAATGAACAAGGAATACTAATAGAATAGCAAAGACCCGAAACCAGTCGAGATAGTACAGCCTTTCTGTTTGAATGATGTTATTGGTCTCTGTAAAGGTGGGGGATTGATTATTCATAATTTAATCCTACTTCTTTAATAAGGAATCAATGCAGTTCGATAACAAAATTCGGATGAAAATAATTACTGCCAATAGCGTGATGGTTATAATCACGGTTTGTCATATTTTCCATTGTCCATCAAAATACGCGACTTCTCGTTGCACTACAGATACATGGAGAGACTGTCGAAAAAGTCCAAAAATAGCGATTTTTACAATTTCGCTTGTAATAAAATCGATAACTTACAACGATCAAAATCATACGTCCAGGCTTTTTCGACAGTCTCTGGAGATAGCACAGGTTTTGGAACTGCAGAGAAATCGGAATTTCATTTCAAAATGTTAACAATTCAATTTCACCCTCGTATCTTCATTCCAATCATGATATGCTTATTATTAATTCTATAGACAGGACCTGTCGGTGATAAATCCGCAGTTAACCCTTCAAAAAATCAGGGATACCCTCCATAAAACGCGCGATCTTTTATGCATCCTTGACACAAAGGACTAATTACCTTAAGTTCCCCCGCTGGATGAGAAAGACATCCATATATGTTCTTTCGTTCCGGGAAGGAGATTTAATTGAATAATTTCGATATTTTATCAAAATTGCAGAAACGAAAAATAGACCTCAGTGATATAGAATGGCCAAGATTTGATCTTTCGAAAATCCAGTGGTCCAGGATGCCTAAGCTAAGAATTGGTGATTCTGTAGCGAAACTCCCTATTGTTCAGGGAGGAATGGGGGTTGGAATATCTCTTTCAGGGTTGGCTTCAGCGGTTGCGAATGAAGGCGGTATAGGCGTAATTGCCGCAAATTCAATAGGAATGCTCGACCCTGATTATTATGCCAGCCATAAAGATGCCAATGCCATAGCCTTAAGAAAAGAAATCAGAAAGGCAAAAGAAATGAGTTCGGGAATCATTGGTGTCAATATTATGGTAGCTGTGCAGGATTTTTCTGCACTTCTCATGGTCGCAATCGAAGAAAAAGTCGATATGGTTTTCCTCGGGGCCGGGCTTCCGCTTAAAGGGATTCCGGTTGGGGCACTCAGAGCAGCGGGCGTCAAAGTGGTTCCTATTGTGAGCTCTGCCAGAGCGGCCGGCCTTATCTTCAGGTCCTGGTTGAAAAAATATGAGGATGTCCCCGATGCTGTTGTTGTGGAGGGGCCAAAAGCAGGTGGGCATCTGGGATTTAAAGTGGATCAAATCGATGATCCTGATTTTGCACTCGAATGTATTTTGCCCGATGTTGTTACCGTGGTAAAGGATTATGAGGACAAATTTCGCAGAAACATCCCGGTAATAGCCGCAGGCGGCGTTTTTACGGGCACTGATATCTATAATCTTTTCAAACTTGGAGCAAGCGGTGTCCAGATGGGCACGAAGTTCGTGGCCACACATGAATGTGATGCTAATATCAGATTCAAGGAGTCATATCTAGCCTGTAGCGAAGATGATCTTGAAATTATTAAAAGCCCTGTCGGCATGCCGGGCCGGGCTATAAAGGGCCGTTTTTTAAAGGATATATCGGCCGGGAAGAAAATGAGAATTAAGTGTGCCTGGAAGTGCCTGAAAAGTTGTGATATCAAGACGGCCCGCTATTGTATCTCTCTGGCGCTTGATAATGCCAGAAAAGGGATTCTGGAGAACGGTTTTGTCTTTGCCGGAACCAATGCTTTTAGGATTAAAAATATTATTTCGGTAAAAGAATTGCTCGAGGAGCTGCAAAAGCAATACCTGTGTGCTCGAGAGAAAGGAGCCGGTAGCTTAAGGAGTGAATATGAAAGAGCTCTTGGAAAACTGAGATCCCTGAAAGAGGAGTATTTAACAGCACTAAAAAACGGAGTTAATTCACTGAAAGATAATTATGAGAGAGATATTGAGAAGGGGGTCATACCATTCCGTGAGGAATATTTAGCCGTCCTGGATAAAATCAATTCGCTCATGTCCGAATATTTGAAAGCGGTGAATAATGCCAACTCCTTAAAAGACGAACTGACAAAACTGATTGAACAATATTCACTGTTCAACAGACTCCATAACGAGACAATTTGAAACAGGCCTTGCCAACAGATATCAACGGCGCCTTATATTCTGCCAAAAATAAAGGGAAGCACACTCAAGACTACCCCGATCAAAATAATATATACTGTGCCGTCGACTAAATAAGGATATCCCATGAGAGCTAAGCCACAGGTGAGCATTAGAAGTTGCTGGCTCTTTTTTCCATAAGCAAAATAGCCAAGTCCTATGACGCTGAAAATGACCATAGCTATAATGCTGGTCTTTGTGTAACCGCCAGTAAGGTCGTCAAAAATTCCGAGATCACCAGATAATTCTTTTGCCGTTGTCCTGAGATCATTTTTGTTGGTTTTTTGGGCAAGATCACTTGAACGCTCAACGCCTATGAATTTTTCGCCGGGTTTGTCTTGATAAGAAATAAGTAAATATGCTGATAGCAAAGCCCCTGTTAAAACCAGAATAATGGCAATCAACACAGCTCTTTTAGAGTGGGCAACCTTTGAGGCCTGCGTTGATTCCCTGAACGCCTCAAAAACAAGTCCGCAATACTCGCATTGTGGTGATTCTTCTTGTTCGATGTTACATCGTGGGCATTTTGTCATTGAACTAAGCTTTTTCAATTTCCTGCTGATGTTATAAACATCTTGATAATCGGGATAATGTCGGAAAACCAAATATCAGTCGGGTGCAGATTTATTGAGAATACAAGCAAAATCGCAAAATTACATATATCTTCCTAATATCACAGGCACCTCGTAATATAAAGCCACATAATATTGTCTACCATAAATCCACGAAACATTTTGCGATGGGAACCCCATACCAATATCAAAAGGGCGGGCCTTCCGATAATCCGAGGGGGTCGGAAAGACATCTGAAATCGACTTCTGATTATCATGGGTTATAAGTGATTAGGAGGAGTTTCAGTGTTACAGTTTTCGCGGACCTGATTTCGGGTACTTACAGGTCGGTCACTGAATGGCGCTCGTTGGTTTGCTTGGATTTACTTACAAAAACCGAGAAGTTGACATATTAGCTGTATCACACTGTTATTATCCTTTGGGTAAACCTCTTAATATCAGGGGATAGGGCAGAATCGGATCGATTGCCAAATCAAGCGCCCGCGAGGGCATGAATCCTGATCCACAGTTTTCTATATAGGTTCACGTATTTTTTCACACTTGACAGCGAACAGAAATACATATAATGGTCATACCATTAATATTTACCTAACCAGCCCAAATCGCACGCCGGGTGAAACCACTTCTATATAGGAACAGCGAATGGAAAACCATTTCACTTCTGTAAAAAAACAGTCCATTTCGAAAGTCGTTGCCGACCAGATTAAAGAATTGATTGCGGGTGGAAATCTTAAACCCGGTGATAAACTGCCCAACGAAAGAGAACTGGCCAAAACCTTCGGTGTTGGGAGGTTATCCTTGCGGGAAGGGTTGCGGATTCTTGAAGCAACCGGAATCGTCAGAACCCAGTACGGCGTGGATTCAGGAACATATGTAAAAGAAATATCGACCGGTGAAATTTCCGAAAAATTGTCTGAAATGCTGTTGTTCAGCAGTTTCACCATCGAACAGCTCACAGAGGCGCGACTCGAAATCAGTATGATCAACTTAAAATACTTCAGCCGCAATGCCGGGCAAAAAGAACTGGAAGCACTGGAAGCATGCTTAAAAGAGTGCGAAGCGCTGTTTAAATCGGGCAGGCGCACAAGGGAGAAAAATTTGCATTTTCACGAGTTGATCGCAGAAGGATCCAAAAACCCGATTTTTATCATGCTCCACGGGTCATTGATTGAAATATTGCGATATTTTTTATCGAAATTTGAAAGCCCCCCGGACCATTCCCGCAGAGTTCTGCAAAACCATAAAAAAACATTAAAATATTTAAAAGAAAAAAATCTTGAAATGGCATGCCGGTCGATGAAAGATCACATCATTTATGTCGGCAACAGGACTAAATCCCTATTAGATGGGGATACTTCTTCAGAATCGGACATCCCCGATATGTATTAGAGACCGGCATCTATATGAAAATGAAATTACAGAACAGGAAATGAGGCCCAATAATGGTGGACGTTGAGAAAAAGATGGAATGTGAGGTTCTCGTCGTTGGAGGCGGTAATGCCGGCCTGGTCGCCGCTATCGAAGCAAAAAATTGCGGTGCCGATATTTTGATGATTGAAAAATCTCCCCGAGAATCACGCGGCGGCAACAGCCGGCTGTCCGGCGGGCTCTTCAGGATCGCTTATCCCAACGGGACCAAAGATCTCGAGCCGCTTTTTGAAGGCACAAAACTGCCCAAAGGCGAGATCGAGCTGGAACCCTATTCAAAAGACGATTTTTACAACAAGGTCATAAAACTTTCAGAGGGTTTTTCCGACCGGCAGTTTACCGAAATGTTCGTTGAGAAATCTCTGGAGACGGTAAAATGGATGAAAGAACAGGGCGTTTTATGGGATCTGAACCCGAACTATATGGCCAAAAAGGACAACAAGCTCTTCTGGCCGGCCGGTACGACAAACCTCATAGCAAACGGCGCCGGAGAGGGGCTTGTCGAAATGCTTTACGGAATTGCAGAAAAATACGGCATCGAGATTTTATACGACACGGCCGCTCGAGAATTACTGGTTGATGCGGAAGGTAAAGTATGTGGTGTCATCGCCAAAGGCAGTGGGGGATTTATGCGGATCGACTCAAAATCCGTTATTCTGACCTGTGGCGGATTTCAGGCAAATCCGGCTATGCGAAGGAGTTATCTGGGAAAGAACTGGGATTTGGTCAAGCTTCGCGGAACGCGTTACAATACGGGTGATGGGCTGAAGATGGCTGCCGAGGTCGGCGCGCAAACCGCCGGTCACTTTGGGGGCTGCCATGCCTCGGTGGTCAGTGAAGATTCTCCAATGATAGAAGCCAATAAGGCCGGATGTGAGCGATATTCATATACCTATGGGATTATGATTAATCAGAACGGTGAACGATTTGTAGATGAAGGCGAAGATTTTATCGTTTTTACCTATGCAAAATATGGGAAAGAGATTTTGCGACAACCCGGATCGGTCGCCTATCAAATTTATGACGCCAAAACGATTCCGCTGCTGCGGCCGGAATACCAGAATGCTGAACGCGTGGAAAGTGATTCTCTTGAAGAAATGGCAGAAGAACTGGATATTGACGTAGACGCTTTTCTCAAAACCGTGGAAGCCTTTAATGCGGCCATCGACGAAACAAAACCCTTTGTAACCTATAAACCGGATGGGCGGCGGACGAACGGTTTGAATCCTGACAAATCAAACTGGGCGCAAAGGATCGATACGCCGCCATACCATGCCTATGCGGTGGTCTGCGGGCTCACAATGACATACGGTGGGTTGAAAACAAATGAAAAAACGCAGGTCATCGATAGCTCGGATCATCTGATCCCCGGGCTATATGCGGTTGGCGAAATTACCGGCGGTTTTTTCTATCACAACTATCCGAGCGCAACCGGTTTGACACGCGGAGCCGTAATGGGACGTATCGCCGGATCAGAAGCGACAGCCTATTCTAAAGGAAGGGGTTAAAGATGCGCATTGCTGTTTGTTGTAAGGGTGTCCCCATTGATGCAACCCTGGAATCTGTCCAGGTGATCGATGGCGATATCCAGTTCAAGGGTGTGGACTACTATATCAATGAATTTGATGCGTATGCCATTGAAACTGCCATTGCCCTGAAAAAACAATATAATGCTGAAACCATGGCCCTGAGTTTAGGTCCTTTGCGGGTTCAGGAGGTGTTGTATTATGCCCTGGCCAAAGGCATTGACCGTGTCGTCAGAATTGACGGTGAAACATGTCGTCCCGAGCGCGTCGCCGTCGGACTGTTGTCGGCTTTGGAAAAATATAAACCGGATATCATTCTGTTCGGCGTTCAGTCGGAAGACTGGATGGGTGGCGAGGTGGGTGTTTACCTCTCACAGGCGCTGGATATGGCATTTGCCTATGCGGTCACCGAAATTATCGACGTTACGGAAAACTCGATTCTCGTCAAAGGAGAACTGGGTGGGGGTAAATTTGCAGAGCTGGAAATGCAAAAGCCGGGAATTCTTTGCGTTCAGTCAGGGATTCAGCCTTTGCGGTACCTGTCGAGAATGAAAATCAAAAAGGCACGACAGAATCCGATTAAGTCGGAATGGAAATTGGAGATGGGCGATGTCGTGCAAATGACAGGCGCGATGACAGGTTATGAAATCGATGCGGTTTTTCTACCCGGCAAAGAGGGACATGCAGAAATCATTGGCGGGGAACTTTCAGAGAAGGCGGCTGCCTTGCTGGAGCTCATTGCGAAGGCCGTATAAAATTCGAGAACCTATCTCAAAAACAGCAGATCATGCCCAAGGGCAAGGCGCAAGCCGACGCAAAAGCGCAGCATACATGTAGGTATGTGAGCATTTTAAGGAGGTTTGCAACGCCGCCATTGGGTATTAGATGCATTTTTGAGATAGGTTCAAAGGAAAGTCAGCACTATGCAGAGTTATATTTACATTGAAGTCGGGCAAGATGGCATCGAGCCGATTACAGAACAGATGGCATCAAAAATAAAAAAAATACCCCAGAATCTTCGCGGCCCGTTAAGGGGTATAATCATAGGGGATACAACTTCAGGCCTTGAGCAGCAGCTGTCCGGTCTGATGGATGAACTTATCCTTGTTGAAGCGCCCCCGGAGAACAAATACAATACGGAAGTCATTTCAAATATTTTATTTGATATCGTACGGGAAAACGGCCCCGGCGTTCTGTTTCTCGGCTTCACGCATCAGGGTATGGCGCTTTGCCCGGCACTGGGATGGCGGTTGCAGACCCCTGTGATCACCAGTTGTGTCGATTTAGATTGGACCGATTCACACATTAATGCCACGCGCGCCATTATCGGGGGTAAGATCCTGGCTTCCATAACTGTCAATCTAGAGCACGGAGCCGTCATCAGCGTTCAAAAGGGGGCCTGGAAGGATGAAGTCGGCGAAAGGCAGGCCGATGCGAATTTGCCTGTAAGACAGATTGCATGGAAAGATGCATGGGCGACAGATAAGATAGCCGTAAAAGGGATTACCGAGGAGGCAGCGGATGATGACGAAGATATTACCAGAGCCGATATCCTGGTGTCTATCGGTCGCGGATTGGGTGATCCTGATAATATCGATTTGATTAAAGACCTTGCAAACCGGCTCGGTGGTGTTATCTCATGCTCCAGACCGGTCGTTGATCTGGGCTGGCTGCCTGCCAGCCGTCAGGTCGGCATTTCAGGCAAAACCGTTATACCGGTCGTTTATCTTGCGCTTGGCATATCCGGGCAAACAAACCATGTCGCCGGGATGGATGCGGCCGGACTTATCTTAGCGGTAAACAAAGATCCCCTGGCCCCGATTTTTAATGTCGCCGACTATGGTATCGTGGATGATATCTTTGAGATAGTCCCCGAACTGATCAATCAGTTGAAAACAAAAGAAACATCTATTCCTTAAAACGATCTGATTCATTACGATGATACCTTATCGTCCAACCTTCTGGCTGATACAAAACACCGGCTTGTTTTATTTAATTGCCCTGGTGGCGATCGGTTTTTTTTTGCTTGGAATGTATCGTTTCCTGCCGATTCTTTTGCGTGGAATCAAAAGCAATTCCATTGACTTTTCATCTAAACGGTTGATCACCCTTTTCCTGGACGGCATTTTCGGCCGGCGGATTTTCAAAGGAGACCCTGCCGCGGGTCTAATGCATCTGATGATCAGCTGGGGGTTTACGGGGCTTTTTCTGGGTACCGTCACACTCTCCATTCATCATTATATTATCGATTTTCTGAAAGGTGACGTTTATATTATCTATTCCGTTTGTCTGGAAATTTTCGGATTAATGCTGGCGGCGGGAAGCTGCTGGGCCCTGATAAGGAGATATCTGCAAAGGGTCCCAAGGCTGGAAAGACGCATTGAAGATTTGATATTTCCGGTCTGGCTCCTGGTAATATGCATATCGGGCTTTTGGCTGGAGGGCATGCGTCTTGCCGCCCGGCAACCGGAATGGGCCGGCATGTCTTTTGTTGGATATGGATTCAGTACCTTCTGGGGCCAGGATGCCGCTAGACACTATCCTCTTTTCTGGTGGGTGCATGCCATCATCAGTCTGGGGTTTATCGCGGCCATCCCGTATTCCAAGCTTTTACATTCGATTATGGCACCCGCCGGTATTTACCTGCATGAAAGGTCATATCCGCCTTTCACATCCGAAGACATTCATGCGGATGAAGATAAATTTACATTTCCGGAAAAATTATCCCTGCTGGCCTGCACGCGATGCGGACGGTGCGTGGACGTATGCCCTTCAGCTTCCGCCGGAGAGCCGTTTTCACCACGGGATGTGATCATGGGCACGAAAAAATCGGTATTCGGCGGCATGGATTTAAAAAATCACCTGGCTTTCATAAAATCCCCCGGGAAATCAAAGCAACTGAAAAACGACGCATCAAATGATTTTACAGACTGGTATTGCACGACATGTCTTGCCTGCTTTGAAGTTTGTCCGGTATATGTGGCGCCCCTCGATATCATAAGGGAAAACAGGAAAATGTTATTGGAAGAGGGCATTCATGTTTCTGAGCCTTTGTTTCAGGCCCTGGAAAATCTGTACAAATATAAGAATCCGCTGGGGATTTCAAAGAAGAAGCGCGCCGAATGGTCGGATGAACTGGATATTGCAGATATCAGTAAGAAAGGGGCAACAGAGGGTTTCTGCTATTTTGTCGGTTGTACGACTTCGATGGATTCTCGCGCGCAAAAGATTGCATTTTCATTTTCACGGATAATGCAGCACGCCGATGTTCCTTTTTTCATTCTCGGTGAAATGGAACCCTGCTGCGGAAATATTGCCCGCTGTGTGGGGGAGGACGGGCTTTATGAAGAACAGATGGAGGAGTGCTTGAAATTGTTTGCGCAATATGAAATTAAGGAACTGGTCACGTCATCCCCGCATTGTTTCCACACCATTCGCAATGAATACGCAAATGATGAGGTTTTGACAGGCCATAAGGGAAAGGTGCCGGGCAAAATATTTCATTATTCCCAGATGTTAAAGACCATGATCGCGGATGGCGCAATCATTTTTGATAAACCGGTCCCCTCCAAAATTACCTATCATGATCCATGTTATCTGGGCCGTCATAACAGAATATTTTCTGATCCGAGAGATGTCGTTAAAGCGATTCCCGGTGTTGAATTTATTGAAATGACGCACAACATGGTGAATAGCCTCTGCTGCGGGAGTGGGGGAGGTCGAACCTGGCAGGGTGACCTGGACAAAGATGTCAGGATGTCGGACATAAGAATTCAGGAAGCAGCCGCCACCGGAGCAGATATTGTTGTCACCGCCTGCCCGCTTTGCCTGCTCATGCTGGAAGATGCCGCTAAAACAAATGGCCTGGAAAATACGCTGAGGGTCATGGACCTGAATGAACTTGTAGCTATGGCATTAGGATTATGATAAAAATACGCATGCTTTGAAGGCTGTTCATAAGGTGCCCTATGGGAGGGCTTGCCTGTCGATGTTTTAATGGTCCTACACATAACCACCAGAAAGAGAGGTAAATTATGAAAACGAGAAAAAAAGCGTCATTATTGATCATTTTTACCTGCATGATGGTCTTTGTGACATTGCTGGCCGCACCGGCCGTATATGCCGAAGATCCGATCGTGTTGAAGCTCGGCCATATCGGATCAGCCCTGGCACCCAACCACTTCCAGCAGCTTTTCTTTGCCGAGCAGGTGGCTAAAAAGACCAATGGCGCGGTGAAGGTAGAGGTCTATCCTGCGGCCCAGCTGGGTAGCGCCAATAAGATGATCAAGGGGATTCCTCTCGGAACAGTAGATCTCGTGCCGGAATCTGTCGGAAGAATGGTGATGTACGTTCCGGGATTTAAGCTGTTCGATCTCCCTTATTTTTTAGATAGCAATGAACAGGGGGTAAAGATCTTAGATTCACCGGTCGGCCAGAAGCTTCTTGCCGAGGCCAAGCAGAAATCCGGTGTGATGCTCCTTAATTACAATACATACAGATTGCCGCGATTGCTTTACACCACCAAAAGACCGGTCCGAACTCCGGCGGACATGAAGGGGATGAAAATCCGGGTAAAAAAACTGAAACAATTTGTTTTTTACTGGGAACGGGTCGGTGCCATCCCAACTGCGGTTGCCTACTCCGAGCTTTACACGGCCCTGTCCCAGAACATGGTGGAGGCCATGGAGGGATTAATTACCGCCGGCGCAGGCAAGAAATTCTTTGAAGTGTTGAAATACGCCACACCCATAAACTATAGCCACGAACTGCACGGCTATTATATCGGCGTAAAAAAATTCGAGAGTATGCCGCCCGATATTCAGAAAGCGATCAGAGCGGCAGCGGTGGAAGCCAGTAACTGGTATAACCGGGAATCCCGGGCGGAAGAACAAAAGGCGATCCAGCAATACAAGGATGCCGGAGTCGAATTCCTTACCCCCGATATCGCACAGTTTAGGCAAAAGGCCGAAGGCCTTGCGGAAGAGCTGGAAAGCCTGGGGGAATGGGAAAAAGGGCTTTATGAAGAAATGAAAGCGGTAAAATGATCTAATGGTTTTTATCGCGTCCATGGGAAATCAGAATGAAGAGATATGACGGGGGTTGATCTATTTCTGATTTCCCATATTTTGTTTGTTTAACGACCGACCCGGCGAAATAGGTGTACGTTATGAAATCACTCCTACGGTTTTCAATCAGACATCCCGAATCGCTCATTTCGGGCCTCCTTCTGGCCGCCATCGCAATACTTATTTTCTTTGAAGTCTTTACCCGCTTTTTGTTCGGTCATACCCCATCGGGAATGGAGGAAATTGAAACGCTCTTTTTTATATGGTTTGTTTTCCTGGGTTCGGTTTCGGCCACCAGACAAAAAGGCCATGTGAGCATCTTTTTCTTTGTTGCCCGCCTGAACCCCCTCCTGCGGCAGTTTGTTATCGTTGTTGCCGATGTATTGGTGATCATTTTCCTTATCGTCTTTACCGTATACGGAATCGTGTACACCAAGCGTGAAATGCTATCGCTCAGCGCCATTCTCGAAATACCGGAAGGATATTTTGCTTTATGCATTCCTGTGTCCGCTTTTTTAATGGCTGTTTATAGCTTTCTCATATTAAAAGAGAACCTCGGGAAATTATTCCGCATGAGAAAGGAGAATATATGAATGCTTTCTTCCTGGCAGTTCTCTTTATGGCCTTACTGATCATCGGTGTTCCGGTTGCCTTCAGCCTGGGGCTCTCGTCATTGATATATATGATTTTTATGACCGATATTTCGATAGCCGTACTGGTGCAGAGAGCGTCAAGCTCTTTCGACAGTATGACCATCATTGCGATTCCCCTGTATGTTCTGGTCGCCGAGCTGATGAATTTAGCCGGCATTACCGATCGAATATTTCAGTTTGCCAGGAATCTGATCGGCTGGCTGCGGGGAGGTCTGGCCTATGTCAACATCGTGGCGAGTATCATTTTCGCCGGCATGTCGGGCTCCGGCTTGGCCGACATCATGGGTCTGGGGAGGGTCGAGATCAAAGCCATGAAAGACGCCGGATATGATCTCGATTTCTCGGCAGCCGTTACAGGGTCCTCTTCGATTATCGGGCCCATTATCCCGCCGAGTATTACGATGATCCTATACGGCATGCTGGCCGAGCAATCGGTGGGCAAGTTGTTTATCGCCGGATTTCTACCGGGGCTGATCATGGGCTTCGCCCTCATGGTGCTTGTCTTTTTGATTGCAAGAAAGCGAAATTACCCCCGGGACCCTTTCGAGGGTATCCGCGCGCTTTTAAAATCCTTTCTACAGGCCCTGTTGCCGCTCCTGACACCGTTTATTATCCTGGGCGGCATCGTCGGGGGGATTTTTACACCCACGGAAGCCGCGGCGATTGCTGCCGCGTACGCCTTTCTGCTTGGGTTTTTAATCTACAAGGAGGTCAGATTAAGAGACCTGCCGGAGCTGCTGGGCAAGGTGGCTGAAAAAACGGCCGCCATTTTATTGATATTCGGGATGGCCTCCATTTTTTCATATCTCGTGACCCTGGAACAGATTCCGGAAATGCTGTCCAATTTCCTGGTCACCTTTACCGACAGCCCCGTGGTTATCCTGATCATCATCAATATATTCCTGTTGATGCTGGGGTGCTTTCTGGACCCCGGCCCGGTGATCATCATTACGGTGCCTATCCTGATCCCGCTGGTGGTGCTTTATCAGATCGATCTGATCCATTTCGGTGTCATCGTGGTGCTCAATGTGATGGTCGGTGTTCTAACCCCCCCGATGGGCCTTCAGCTCTTTGCCCTGACGGACATCACCAAATTGCCGTTTGACCGCATTGTAAGAGCGATTATTCCTTTTTATATTCCATTGCTGGTTGTGCTATTGCTGTGCACGCTCCTTCCCGCTGCGGTGATGTGGCTGCCCAACCTTTTGATGTCGGGGAGGTAGTGGATGGCCGGGGTTACCGAAAGACTTGCCCGTTTCATCACCGAAACGTCAATTGACAATATTGATCAAAAGACGATTGCGGCGGCCAAACGGCACATTCTCGATACGGTCGGGTGCCTTTTTGCGGGATCGGTGGAGGCCGGTTCCCGAATCGGCTGTGCCTATGTCTCTGAAATCGGCGCCGGGCGGGCCTCTTCTATGATACCGTCCGGGCAAAAGACCTCATCCGCTTATGCCGCGCTTGCAAACGGCCTGACCGCCCACCTGCTCGATTATGATGATTACGAATGGCCCTCCATGGCGCATCCCAGTGTAACCGTGCTCCCTGCCGCCCTGGCTCTGGGAGAAAACAGGCACCTGAGCGGCAGGCAGTTCATGACCGCTTACCTTGTCGGGCTGGAGGTCATTTCGCATTTGGGTTTGGGTATCTGCCCCGACCATTACGAGAAGGGCTGGCATTCCACCGGCACCCTTGGAACGATCGGTGCGGCCGGGGCATCTGTCAAAGCGCTGGGGCTGGATTCCGACCATGTCCGTTCGGCGTTAGGGATCGCTGCCTCCATGTCAAGCGGTCTCAGAGCCAACTTCGGATCAATGACCAAAGCCTACCACGCCGGGCATGCCGCCCGATGCGGCGTGGAAGCGGCCCTGCTGGCTTCAAAAGGATTTACCGCCGCCGCCGGCGTTTTTGAGGACAGCAAACTGGGTTTCTGCGAAATTTTTACCGGGAAAGGTCAGTATGATTTGAACCTGATCGTCAGGGATCTGGGAGATCCTTTTGCCATCCAGTTGCCGGGATTGGGATTGAAACCCTACCCGTCTTGCGCGGCCACCCATTCTACGCTGGATGGTCTTTTTCATCTTATCGCCGAACATGCTATTAAAGCTGAAGCGGTGGATTCCGTGGAATGCGGCATTTTTTATATGTACCCCCAGATGCTGATTCATTCGAGACCAAGGACGGGTCTGGAAGGTAAGTTCAGCCTCGAATTTTGTGTTGCCCTGGCCCTGATGCAGAGGGAGGTCCGCTTAAATGGATTTACCGATGCCATGGTAAAAAAAACGCCCATAACGGCGCTCATCAGGCAGGTGAAGACATATGTGGCAAAGGAATTGGGGGGGAGGGGCACACAGTATCCGGGCGCCATCGTCAAGGTAAATCTTAAAAATGGAAAAAGTCATACTTACAGGGTTAAAAACCGAAAAGGAAGCCCGGCAAATCCTTTAACGGAGGCGGAAGTCCTGAAAAAATTTTTGGACTGCGCCGGGCGCATTTACAAAAAATCACGCTGTGAAGAAATAGCAGAAACTATTTTAAATCTGGAACAGTGCAATGATATGGCAGCGGTTGTCGATTTGCTGGTTGACTAGAAGTGATTTCAAAACCTCAGATCAGGTTCAGGGGCCTGCTGAACAGGAGCGGGGAAATTATAATTTTATGGACATCCCCCACTTTAGGAAATTGTAGATATTCGAATACATCAGCTTTTTAAGGGATTCAAAAGTACAGATGAAAGTATCATAGTTTTGGCAATTTTGAAGATATCAAATGGATAGTGGGTAGGACCGAATTCCTACCCACCCATCTCTTGGGATTATATTGAGGTTATACCTTCGCAAATCTTATCTCCAGCAGGCATACTTTTGGTCAATTTGTAAGCTGCTTTTGGATCTAAACCTTTATACATGGTTTCTGTAAATGCAAGGTGTCCACTTGGGCACATCCTCCAATCGTCCGGCATATCAAGAGCTGTATTGGCTTCTTGCCAGGGGCACTTCACAAATTCTGTTTGGAGCTGATTTTCCGTCATTTTTTGATTCGTTTCTATTCCATGGACAGTTTCTGCTATTGCGCCCGCTTGTTGGAGACTCTCAAGATTAATAGTTTCTCCTAATATTGGTTTCATCTGCTCGGCTGCTTGTTGCCCTAAAACTGCCCATACTTTATCGCTGGCCCTTTTTACTTTTTCACGCTCAACGCCTTCTTCGCTAAGATGCTTGACCAATAAAGAGTACGCATAAACGAGTACTTGCAAACGCTGTTTTGCACATTCCTCAATGGGTATCACCTGTTCCATTTTTCCCCCTTTCATTTTTCTAAAATGGTTTCCATGGACAAGTTTTTTATATATTTGCGACTTCCTGCCTGTAGGCTTTATTTTTCATTTCAACTCCTGACAAAATCCCTAAAGTCCTGTCAGGAGCGAGGTAGGCACATTTTGAGAGGTTTCCCCATCTTAACCTTACCTAAATTGTTTGGATAAAATTTGAGACCAGTACCTATTTCAGTGGAAAAGGCGGATTAGAATTTAAGAAATTGCTGAAACTACCGAATCTGAATGGCAATAAGAATTGAGAACGAAAATGAGTTTGATATGAAATTGAGCTTCAGGAAGTGCACAACTGGGATTTAATATTTGAAAAATCATTATAAATGTCAAGAAAAACTTTTTTATCTGCCCAATATCGGAGCCAGGTGCCAATTACCGATACATTGAGAATACCTAAAAAATGGTAAAATTTGTAATATCCTATCCTTGCCAAAGTCCTTTCAAGTAAATAATATTGAAAGATTATGGCTTATAATTGAAATTCTTACATTAGTTGTTTACTTATTTAGATGTCCCCATTTTCCTGCAAGGATTGTTGCCCGTCAAAGATGAAACTTAATACAAAGTTTCGTTTAAAATAGTGAGATTCTCATATGATTGAGTTCAATGCGTCAGCGCATAAATCAGATAATTGATCCCAAGTCGGTATGCGAGGTTTGCGTATTTTGTAGGGTAATCCGCATCGTAGGTGTGTTCCCAACCATCTCCCATATCTGAATTCCAGTTGATCAAAATCATAATCCGTCCCTTGCCATCAAGAATAGCCCAATTTTCTGGATTCATATGGTCAGATGGTGCGTTTCCGTGTAAAAAATAAATACCGGGGATCCGTTGCGCTCCATCGATATCATAAAAAGTATGGAAAACAGTATGACTTGGATCGAGTTTAATCCACGAGCTATCTGGAAAGATTTGTTGGAAGGCCTGACGAAAAACCTGCCATCCTGCCTTCCCTTTAAAATCATCAATTAATAAAAAACCACCACGTAGGAGATATTCTCGTAAATTTTCAACTTCCTTTTCTGAAAAATCCGGACCACCGTCTTGACCAATTTCTACCAAGTATAAAAAAGGGAACTCAAAAATCCGATCATCATCCAACCTTAAAACAGCGGGTTCAGCATGGATATGGATTCCTGTCAACCGGGTGACGCCACGTAAAAAATTAATTTCTGCGTCCGGATAATCATGTGCCCAGCCACCATTCCCCCAACCCCGCCCCATCGCATCAAATTGAATACGAATAAAAGTAAATTCATCTCCTGCCGATCCAATTTGCGTAAAGTTTTCTTGGGCGGAGGTGGTCGCGGCAAAAAAACAGAAAGCGAGGACTATTCCATAAAATCGTAGCAAAGGTAACTCCTTTTCACAGTGCGAATTGATTCTTAAGATGCTTCCAGTATTCTTTCAAGAGGATTAAGTCCAGATGAATTAGGTTAGGAAATACAATATAGCGGGGATTGTATTTTCTGCCAAAACTGCTTAATCTTTGCCATTGTCTACTACGATAGCGATTAAAAAATATAATACAACTTGCAACTGATAGTCCTTAGATAGAATCAATATGAATGGCACAACATCTTGTGGTTGGTCTTTTATGTTAACTTTACGGATACATTGAGAATACATGCATTTTTACGATTTTACAGATATAAAACGGATATCACAGCTTTTTTTGAATTTCAAAAGTACTGATTTGTTGGTATCAGAAATATAACGACCCGGCTCACCCGCCTCTTTGGAGCATAGCGGAAAAGCAGTCACGAACAGCGCCTTGTTAGGAATTCCAGCCTCATTAACAAAATCGTTTCTAATCGCTCATCCGGCAAGGTACTCTGACAGCCGCTCATAAGCCAGTAGGTAAAATGCCGCCAATCCGCGGTATGGCTTAAAGGGTGATAATTTTCTCATAGTTCCTTGTGGGGATAAACGCTGTCCACGACCGAGATAGCGACCAACAATACTTCTAATTCCGAGATCGTCTGCAGGGACCCGATCCGGACGACCCAGACCTCGAACGAGGAAATACTCTGCGGACCAAGGGCCAAGACCGCGCACCTGGAGGAGAAGAGATCGAACATCTTCGTCGGACATCGCTTCTAACCGGTCAAGATCAAGCAGCCCATTAGCCACCTTATAAGCGACTCCCTTCACATACTCTGCTTTGCGTTGAGAAAGTCCGCATGTCATGAGATCTGCGACTGAACTTTCACTCAATCGTCGTGGGGTTGGAAAGGCCGAAAGGCCATTCACATGGTCGCCAAAGCGTTCGATGATCCGCGTTCTAATACGATAAGCAGCTGCCAAAGAGATCTGTTGCTCGGTGATAGCTATGACCAACATTTCAAACAAAGATGAAGGTCGCATGGGCTTGAGGCCATGCAATTCTTGAGTTATAGACCCTAATACTGAATGGGATGCCGCGAGCCGGTAGAAAGGCAAAAGATCCAGCTCAGCGAAGATGATCCATCTGGCTGTCCGTTTGACTTCTGATGCACTGTCCGGTAAATCGGTCCGTACCTCTAAAATAGCAGGGTCACGATGGACTTGGCGTAATTCCAGCACCGTCGGGTTACCTTGGATCCTGACCGCGGAGCGAAGAACAGAAGAATCCTGAAATAGATCAGGCGAAAAACTCCTCGCAACACGCAAGCATAATCCGAAATCATGCGGAACGACCGACGAAATAGATAGGAAAGCCATGAGTTAATATCGTTGGTCTATGTTTTTCATTCGCGAATCCCTAACAAGTGATTATCCGGATCCGTATATCATCAACTTTGTGATGCTATGCGTTTTAAAAATCAATACCATGACAAAAACACAAATATTAAACGCTTGCAGATATTGAGAATATCAAAGTATTGCCAATTTTACAGATATGATCTTAATTTAACTAAACTCTATGCGTCCTTATCCATTCTCTCCGTAATACATATGTATCACCCAAAACTCACATAGCCTGGCTTCTCTATCTTCTGCCTCTGCTTTCCGGTAGCTCAAAGAATATGTTCAATGTTCCCTGAAAAGGCGATTTATTATTAATGCATAAAGGGAAATCGCCAAAGAAATAGGCAGTGCAATCGGCCAAAATGTGCCTACTAATATTTGGTATTCATTAATCCATCTATAATTTTTATCCCATATAAGAGCGAATTTAAATAAAAGAAAAATGGATTTCACCGATAAAGCGGCAAAAGCTGGATATAGCAGGGAAACAAGGAAACCAAAGAAAAGCCCTTTGAGAATCCCATAAGAGCTTTCGGCAATAAAATAAAATGAAAACAAACCT
>Ga0209536_100005583_pt1 | contig 19495 bp, 16 predicted proteins | sample DeeMarSeWOR28_12_FD_187461 | JGI IMG/M metagenome (GOLD analysis project Ga0209536, IMG submission 187461) | Marine sediment microbial communities from White Oak River estuary, North Carolina - WOR-2-8_12 (SPAdes) (version 2) | ecosystem: Environmental > Aquatic > Marine > Intertidal zone >...
CGCGGTTGTTCTCCCAAACCAGTTTCCAGTTGGCATGTACATCGAAGTCCATGATCTTGGCGACTTTTGCACGCGCCATTCCCTGGGGGCGGGCGATCGGGTTGATCGTGGCGGAAACAGGTTCAAAGTCCAGAGGTTGAGGCGCAAGGCTGATGAAGATCATGCCTTCCACTTCGCGAGCATGGGCGCGGTGCATCCCAAGCTCTGATTTGTCCAATCCATCCTGCATGCCGCGAAAGAGCAACAGTCGTCCGCCCCGGTCATAAGTCCACTGGTGGTAGGGGCAGATAAAGCGCTTGACGCGGCCTTCGGCTGCTTCGCAGATGATCGAACCACGGTGGCGGCAAACGTTGTAGAGCGCATTGACCTGCCCTTCGTCATCGCGCACGATGATGACAGAATCCTCGCCCACATCGTACAGGAAATAATCACCCGGCTCTGGGATCTGGCAGGAGTGACCGGCGAACAGCCAGCCACCCCGCCAGATGTATTCCATCTCGGTGCGGTAGAGCAGTTCCTCGTGGTAGAAAGGCCGCGGTAGCCCGTAATTGGGACGACGCGAAGCAAGCCTTTCCTTGAGGGTCGAAATTTCAGCAGCACTAAGCGTTAACATAGCGTTTTTTCCTTTTCAACCAATAAAATGGGTATTACTTATGTACATTAACTCTTTCATTTCAAATAGTAGCCGAGTAGGTGACGGGTCTCGATACTCCGCTAAGGGGTACTCGACCAACACAGTAGCTAGGCTCGCAATCTCTCGCCTTTCGGATCGAATAGAACCATTCCAGTCACTTCACCCTGGTAGCGGCCTTCGATCAATTCCACTTCCACACGTGTGCTGGCTTTTGCCAGTTCAATGGGCATATAGGCGTAAAAGATGTTCTTTTTGAGGGTGTAACCATACCCACCACTGCGCACGCGCGTGATGAGCTTACCTTCATGATAGATTGCTTCGCCGCCGTAAATCTGGGTGAAATTATCGCCATCGAGCACCAGAGTGCTGAGTTTTCGCTTGAGGCCTTCTGCCTTCTGTTTGACGAGGGCATCCTTGCCGATAAAGTCTTCTTTGCTCAAGTCCACGCAGAAGCCCAAGCCTGCTTCGTAGGGCGTTTCAAGCTGGGTCACATCGGCGGTGTAATAACGATAACCCTTTTCAAGCCGCAAAGCATCGAGCACTTTATAACCGCCGACTTCAATGCCGAATTCCTCGCCCGCTTCCATAAGCATATCCCAGACTGGCGTTGCGCGGTTGTAAGGGACATACAGTTCCCAGCCAAGCTCGCCCGCATAGCTGACACGCTGGGCATAGACTTTTGCATCGCCAATGGAAATCTGCTTCGTCATCAGATACGGGTGCGCTTCATTCGTGACGTCAGCCTGCGTCACCTTCTGGAGCGTGAGTCTGGCCTTTGGCCCCCACAGTGCGAAACAGGTCCATTCTTCGGTGATGTCGCGGATGGTAACTTCACCGTCCGCTTCGTCAATGTGCATTTTTAGCCAGGCAATATCGTTGGCGATGAAGCCCGATCCGGTGATGACCCAGAAGCGCTCCTCACCTAACCGGGTAACGGTCAGGTCTGCTTCCACCCCACCGTTCGAGTTAAGGAACTGCGTATACGTGGCTGAGCCGATGGGTTTGTCCATGTTGCTATCCGACACGCGCTGGAGCAACGGTAGGGCACCTGCTCCTGTCACTTCGATCTTGCCAAAAGGCGTCAAATCATACAATGCGACGCGTTCGCGCGTCGCCTGGTGCTCCTGCCCCAAACGCTCGAAGTACGGCGGTTTGTTCCAGCCCCACTTGCGCTGGTCTTCGCCCATGCGCCGCCAGGGCTTGCCCGGCATGATGTAGTTGACGCGCTCCCAACCAAATTTCTCGCCGAAGACCGCGCCCAGTTCCTGCAAGCGATTGTGAACCGGGCTGACGCGATGTGGTCTGGCCCATTCGTGCTCATCGTTGGGAAAACGCAAACGATAGTAATATTTCACGCTCTCACGCGTCCGCTCGGCGGCATAGATAGGATCTGAATAGTAGTTTCCGAAGCGCGTTGCCTTGTATGAGTACACGTCCATGGTCGGCTCGCCGCCGATGATCCACTCGGCCATCAGCTTACCGACACCGCCCGCGCCGCCATAACCATTGAGCGAAAAACCTGCCGCCATCCACATGTTAGGCACACCTGCCATCGGTCCCAGAATGGGCTGGCAATCAGGCGTGTACGCTCCGGGATGGCAAACCAATGTGATGATGCCCGCCTGGTCGAGGAACGGCAGGCGGCGGATAGCACCTTCCAGAAGTTGCTCAAAGCGGTCCATATCGGATGGCAGGGTATCGCCACCATGCTCCCACGGCACGCCGTCGATCCAACGCTCGAGCGGATTCGGTTCATAGCCACCGATCACCAGTCCACCTTGCTCTTGGCGCATGTAAACCAGATTATCAGGGTCACGCAGACAGGGTGTCTCAGCATTGAACTCGTTCCCCGGGACGGCTTTTAACGCGATATGCTGGTGATCAACCGGAGTGGTCGGGAAGTACAAACCCGCCATCGCGGCGATACGTGGCGCCCACAAGCCCGCTGCATTGATGACAAGTTCGGTCTTTATGGATCCTTTGTCTGTTACCACTTCTGTGATCTCGCCCTTGGGTGACAGCTTGATTCCCGTAACGCGCGTATCAGTGTAGACCTTCACACCCAGATCCTTGGCGAACTTCGCCATGCTGGTAGTCGCTGTATACGGATCGAGCTGCCCATCGCGCGGCAGGTAGATCGCGCCGTACAGGTCTTTGTCCGTGATCTGCGGCATGTACTTGACTGCTTCACTTGGCCCGATGACTTCACAGTCCAATCCCAGCGCCTTGGCGCGGCTGACGCTGCGCTCAAAATCCTTGAGCTGCTCAGGGCTGGAGGCCACGCGCAAACTACCGACATGGTCGAATAAGCCCAGTTCGCTATACAGTTCGATGCTGTACATGCGGAATTTCAACATGGTCTGCGAGGTGGCAAACTGAGTCACCAGCCCCGCCGCGTGAGATGACTCGCCGCTGGCAATATCGCCCTTCTCCACGAGAATAACGTCCGTCCGTCCCATTTTCGCAAGGTGATACGCGATCTGCGCACCAACAATGCCCCCGCCTACAATAACAATTTGTGCCTGGTCTTTCATAAACTTCACCTTACCTTTCTGTGTCAGGTTTTTTGAGGGTTGGTGATCACAACATCCACAGATTGGGATACCAGTGCGTCATATGCACCCGAATCAATCCCGTCATCTGTGATTAATTTATGGATTTGGTCCACTTTCGCAACTTCGAAATTGGAAACCACCCCCCACTTAGAGTGGTCTGTTACAACCGCAACAAGACCCCTGGTGCGCGCGATCATCATGCGCACGATTTCAGCTTCTGCGTTGGTCGGGACAGTACAGCCGAATTTCAGACTGATCCCATCCACACCAACAAAAGTTTTATCCGCATAGATTTGCGAGAGATAACCAATCGTTAAACTGCCCGTCACCGCATTGACTTTGTTATTCAATCTCCCGCCTAGAAGTACGATCTCATACTCGATATCATCGCTAATTTCAAAAGCAGCGATCGTGTTATTGGTAAAGACGGTAATATGCGCATCCTTCGGGATGTGATGAAAAATTTGAGCTGTGGTGGTTCCGCTGTTGATAAAAACAATATCCCCATCTTCAATTAAAGAAGCAGCGTGCTCACCGATCAAACGTTTCTCTTCAGGGAAACTGGTGGCACGCTGCTCGTAATCCGACTCCAGATTGATGCGCTGGTTAAGGATAGCCCCCCCGTATGTCCGCTCCAAAAGGCCCTCGTTTTCCAGCCACTCCAAGTCACGCCGAATGGTTGCTTCAGAAGATTCCACCATCCCGCTCAAATCTGCGATGCTGGCGATTTTATGAGCGGTGAGGTATTCCTGAATAAGCTTGCGCCGTTGGGCAGGGATAAGGTTTTTACTCATTTATCTCCGAGCAAAACAGGACGTGCATATTTGAAAGAATTTGATTGACTTTGCAAATTCATTGTAGCAAATTGCGCAAAGTATTGCAAACACTTGCGAATTTTTTAAGGTTATTTTTATACTCTCCCTTACTAAAGAAAAAGGGATGCAACGATTTTTTGTTGCATCCCTGCCATAGACTAGCTGAATCACGATTTACGATTGGACTTCCTTTATCCAGACAGGAAACTCGGCTGAATCCATTTTTTCTTCGGCTCTTCCCCACCTTTCAATTGCCCAGCCCCAAAAATCGTATTCTATCGTGGAGATTTTCTCCTGAATGGCAGCCCAAAGCCCCCAGCCCACATCTGACATGACCATGCTTAACTTCATACGCGCGATCATGCTAGCAGATACACTCCCAAAATAGGCGGCACATACCTCCTGGATTTGCGCTTCGCTGAATTCCATTTCCTGGCAGGTGTTACCAAGTTCAAAACATGGGTCGTTGTTTCCGCTATATTCATAATCAATCAAACGCAGGGATGTGCCGTCGTCAATATAATTCTCAGCCAACAGGTCATTGTTGCAAGGAACGGTCGGTAACGGATTGACAGACATGGCTTTTTCGATCTTCTCAATGGTTGATAATCGCTCGAGATATCCATCAGGGATGGGGATATCGCGTTCCTCGCACAGTTTGAGATAATACTCGGTGAGACGAAACATGTTGAAGTCCGTTAAGAAGCGCGGACCTGAATGCAGTTGTTTAATGGCCTGCGCCATGCGAGTCGGCATGCCGGGTGCGTTCAACGCATCCTTCGACATGGTTTTCCCCTCGATAAATTCCAAAACCATCACCTGGAGATCAGGCAAATAATAGAGCACATTTGGTCCAACCCCGGCTTCGGCAGCCGCTTTGGAGTTGGTGTACTCATTTTTGCGATCTACCGCCAACAACTCGGTGCTTTCCCCGGGAACGCGGATAAAATACGGCACCCCATCTACATCCGCCTTGTAATTTGTGTTCGTCAGGCCTCCCGATAGAGACTCAATGGAAACACTTTTCCCCTTCCAATCCTCAATTTTCGATACAGCCTCTTCAATTACTGACATTTGGTCTCCTAATCCTCGTTATTCTAGAGAAGCACGAAATTTAGGGTGTTAAATTTCGATTATTTTTTCGAACGAGACATCGTAAAGGTAGTTAAATTATGGTCAGTGCTCAGGGTAAGCACTGACCATAACATGTTCAACGAAATCGCGATCTATTCGGGCGGAATCTCTTTGAAGGCATATTCTACGTTAATGCCTTTGGCTTTCTGCGCGTTCTTAGCAAGGAAGTACCAGATCGCTGAGAAGGCCAAAACGCCGAACACTACGATATAAGCCAGCGTGCTGGTTAAGCCTAACTGTGAATAGAACATGAACATCAGAACCATCGCACCACCGAACACGAAACCGATAGCACCCAGGATGGTTATCCATGGCGTATTACCAAGCTTATACTTGGCACCCGGGGAGGCTTCATATACATCCTTGGCACGGTAGGGCAGCAAAGACCCGGCCAGGCAGGTAATGACAAATACATACCCACAGGCGAAGGTTACGCCAAGGGTCAGGCCGGCCCACGCACCCCATAGGTTATAGACCAGGATGACAGGGATGCTGGCAATGAAATATGCCAGATGGGCGTTCACGGGTGTATGGCGTTTCTCATCTACTTTGCTGATCCATTCGGGCAGCAGGCGGTCGAGAGACATGGCCACCATCACGCGGGTCATGCCGATGTAGCAGTTGTGCACGATTTGGTGGGAATTCAAAATGTACCCGATACCGATCAACAGGACGATGAACGGGCTAGCCGAAAGCGCGACTGCGATCATATTGGGCCACAAATAGAATCCGGAGATTAGCGCTTCGGGAAGCCCAAGCCAGTAACCTGCTCCCGCTACATACAGGAATTCTGTGCCGACAGCCTTTTCCAACGCAGCTGCCAGGATGGCCAGCAGGATACCGGTGAAGATCAGTGAGCCAACAATGATAAATGCCTGACTGTTGAACGAGCGGGCGTTCTTGATCTCGCCATTTTGCTGGGCACTGTAGGTCGCCCACTGCAGGGAGGTCCAGGCAATCGGCGCAACCAGCAAGGTAGCCAGCAGGCTGAAGGGCGGGTTCAAATCAACCCCGTTTGCCACAGAAGCGTCCATGGCTGTCTGCACGAAATTCTGCGTACCGGCAATGGCTGCTGCAAAGGTGTCGATCTTGCCCATCGAAGTGGCAGGACTCCCTGTGAAGAGCACAACCAGCATGGTGAAAAAGGCGATCAGCGTGCCAACAATCATCACCGTCTGGAAACGTACATAGTTCTTGAAACCACTGGTCAAGATCATCATGGCGACAAAAGCGTTCAAAATACTGGTGATCACGATGCCAGTCGATGTTGTGAACCACAGTCCAAGACTAGACATGGCCACGTTTCCGGTCGTTGCACCCAGGCCAAGGAATAGAGGTGCAAACCCAAGATATGAGAGCAGCCAGCCAGAGAGGGCAACCCACTGAAGGATCCAGATCACGTAACCGGACATCACAACGGTGAAGGCAACGCCGCCACCGAAGACGCGGCTCTGGAACACATAATCACCACCGGATCGCGGTAGTGCCGTTGAGAGCCAAACATACACAAGGGCAATGGGAATTTCAATCACCATTGCCAACAAAATACCCCAGACCATTTTGCCGCCCGGAAGCGCGCCAGGCGCCCACAGGTAGGTCCAGGGAAAAATCAAGCCCATTGTCAATACATTGTAGATGAAAGCCGAGAAGGGGGACATAACGCGAACAAGTCCCGATGCTTTCCTGGTAAAGACTTCAGGTTTTGAAGTCGCAGCTGTTGACATTTCATTCTCCTTTGGTACATAGTGAATAGAACTACATGATGTCGAACGATTTCTCTTCCATTTCTTTACATAGATTCCTCCTTACTCCCTTCGCTATAACAAACGAGGTAACTTTTATTCAAAAAGTTACCTCGTTCCTGAACCTTGTTCATCCGCTTGTCATTTGGAACCCTAGGACTTCTCCGTCCACAAAGGTCACCAAGCATCCTCGCAGTATCCCTTCTCCGTATTCACTGCCTGGATTGACACAGGTTGTGCGCCCAATTTTCGCAACCGATTGGGATTCGTGAATATGTCCATGCAATCCCAGCATCGGCTTGTGGGTCTCAATGGCATTGCGCACAGCCTTGCTTCCAGCCCCGTGCATGACCATCTGTCCACCTTGGATAATCGGCTCCGGCGGATCCTTGTCCCAATCCAGCATCGGGCACGTATCCAGTGATGAATCTGACGGCGGATCGTGGAAATTGAAAATCGCTTTGTTCAAATCCGGCACTTTTGCTACCATTTCTTCAATCATTTCATGCAGCTGTTCATCGGTGACTTCACGAGGCGTATTCCAGGGGGTCTTGGTACTGAAACCCACTGAAACCATAGTATGGTCATCATCCACATAGACCATGTCACCTTCACAACCGAAGAACGATTCGGTGTCTTCACGTTTAATAGCGCTTAACACTTCGGGATCGTCATCGTTACCCCCTGTTACAAAACACTTCTTCCCGGTACCCGCCAGTCGTTCTTCTGCCAGATCCACCCAATCGCTCAAGCGCTTGCGAGCCAGTTCATGAAAAACCTTGTCAACCGCCTTTTCATCAGCAGACAAGACCTGGAATTCATCCTCGTCCATAACCTTATGATAAAACCCTAACGTACCTAAACGAGTAATAAGTTCATCTAACTCAGCTTGTGTAGAAAGATGCTCAACACGACCTTGTAATGAGGCGCGATAATTGCCATTCTTTTCTTTGATGATCGGGATAAGCAACTTGCCGGTAATATCGCCTCCCATGACAAGGATGTCTACCTCATAAAACTTGCCTGCGTTGATGAATTTGCGATATGTCCGCTCAGAACCATGTAAGTCTGTTGCGTAAAACAAGCGAGTAGGCTGTTTTTTGTTTTTCTTCGAAAAGAAGGGCATGTAGTACCTCCAATTTTAGAACCCAAAAGCTTAAAAATAGCTATCAGGCATTGACCAGATTTTCCTTGGCAATCATGCTTTCAACAGAGTGCGCTGAAAGCGATTCGATAGCAGACTTATCAAGCGCTTCGTCAGTTACAAGGATATCAATCTCGTCTATTGTGGCTATCTGGAAGTTGGAGACCACGCCCCATTTACTATGATCTGCAACAACGATAATTCGGCCCATCGTCCGGTCGATCATCTGCCGGACAACTTCTGCCTCGCCATTGGTCGGCACGGTACAACCGTGCTTCAAGCTGATCCCATCCACCCCGAAAATCGCCTTGTTAGCATACACTTGTTTCAAGTTTTCCATGGCAAATCGCCCAGCCAAAGACTTTGAACGAGGCTGATATTCACCGCCAACCAGGTAATGATGAAAGCCTGGTTCTCCCATTTCAAGAGCAGCATTCAAATTATTTGTAAATACGGTAATCTCAGCATCGTCGCGAATTTGATGGATCACCTGGGTTGTAGTTGTACCGCTATTAATGAAAACAATGTCGCCGTCTTCAATCAATGAAGCTGCCATCGCGCCTATGCGGCGCTTTTCGTCCGGGTGATGTTGCGCCCTTTGCCGATATTCAGGCTCAAAAACCATACGTTGACTGAGTATTGCTCCCCCGTGTGTTCTTTCCAGAATACCATCTTGCTCCAGCCATTCCAAATCCCGACGTACAGTTGCTTCAGAAGCGTCCAGCATGTTACACAGATCGACCGTCCGGGCGATCTTGTGGAGTGTCAGATACTCCTGGATACGCTCTCGGCGCTGAGCCGGGATGAGAGATTTACTCATCGAACTGGGCCTTGATATGGCAATTAGTGAAGGAAAATGAGTATTTCAATGATTCATTATATAAGAATTTGAAGAAATTTGCAAGTTTCTGCGTTTTCAGCTATAATTAAACAAGGTGAAATTTTCCAATTTAAATAAACAAACGTTCCCAAATAGGCGTTTTTTGCCAAAACTTCAGCATGGGAGTAGTGTATGACGGACAATTCTATTGGGATGGGCAAACAAGATCGAAGTGAGCGCGACAAGTTTGAAGGTGAACTCAAGCGTATTATCAAGGCCAGTGACGAAGCCGGCATTTTATTACGGGTAATCGGTTCACTGGCTTTTCAAATGCATTGTCCTGAGCATGGTTACCTTCAAGAAGCTATGGGGCGCGCCTATACCGATATCGATTTTGCAGCCTACCGCAAGCAAACCAAAGAAATCAAGGAGCTGATGTCAAACCTTGGTTACACAGAAAACCGTGAAGTGTTTATTGTTTCGGAAGGCGAACGCTCCATTTTTGACCGACCTGAAATTGACCTGCACGTGGATGTTTTCTACGAAAAGCTTGATTTCTGTCACACAATCTATTGGGCTGACCGCCTTGAGGTTGATGGTCCTACGATTCCCCTCGCTGAGTTACTCCTTGAGAAAATGCAGATCGTTAAGATCAACGAAAAAGATGTGATTGATACAATTATGTTGTTACTGGAACATCCTCTGGGCGATAATGATACCGAAACCATAAACATAAAACGAATCGCCGAATTATGCAGCACAGACTGGGGGTTATGGCGCACGACAACTATGAACCTAGACAAGGTGCGCCAATTAGCTCACAGCTACGACCAGCTAAAAGATGATCAAAAAACGTATGTCGAATCACAAGTCGAATCTGCATTAGAGCGGATCGAGAGTGAGCCAAAGTCGCTGGCATGGCGTCTGCGTGCTCGAGTCGGGGATCGCGTCAAGTGGTACAAAGAAGTGGATGAAGTAGACTAACTGGAGGATGTCATTATGAGTAAACTAGTCCGTGAGCTGATGCACCCCGGAGTGCTCACCTGTCAGCCAAACGCATCTTTGGGACAGGTAGCTGTCCTGCTTGCCCAGCATCATATCCACGCTTTGATCGTTTCAGATCGTGATGGCCGCCCTCTGGGTATTATTTCTGATTACGATTTATTGGCTGGAGAGTGGCTCTCTGTAGACGCTGAAAGCCTGGATGCAATGCGAAAGCTTACCGCATCTGATCTGATGTCCTATCCTGTTGACACGATTGAAGCGGATATGAAGCTCAAAGATGCTGCTCATATACTGATGGAGAAGGATGTCAACCGATTGTTGGTGACTGAAGATGGCAATCCAGCAGGCGTCATTTCTATCTCTGATTTTGTTGCCAGCATAGCGAGAGAGGAGAAGCCCCAGCGCGAGACGGTAGCGGATGTCATGGCGGATGCAATCCTGGTCTGTCGCGGAAAAACACCTATCATCTCGGCGGCGCGTTCTATGACGGAAGCAGGCTGGAGGTCCGTACTTGTGGTCGATGCGAAGGGGAAACATCTCGGGGTCGTCAGCGGCAAGGATCTGATGCACTTCGTTGAAAATGGTGTAGATAAAAGTCTGACCGTGCGCGATGTTATGCATCCTGCATTAACGATAAACATCAACGCCAGTTTGCGTGAAGCCGCCGATCTGATGATCCAAAAGCATCATCACCGGTTGATTGTGGTTGATGATGAAGATCCAGATGCTTTTCCATTGGGCATCATTTCCTCGTTTGACATCGTGGCTGAAATGGCTCGGCCTGGATCAATCTGGCAATCGTAAAAGCATAAGCATCAAAACAAGGTATTGCGCAAAGCAATACCTTTTCCTCTTATGGAGAAAGGATGACTATGGCGCTTACAGTAGATGATGTGATCGCCCGTGTACCACAGTGGGCAGATGCAAAAGATCTGAAAACATCATCCCTGGATGGAGGTATCACCAACAGCAACTTCCGGGTGGATGTGGGAGGAGAGTCTTTTGCCCTACGCATTGCCGGTGCGGGTACCGAAATGCTCGGCATCAACAGGGAATACGAGCACGCTGCCAATCTGGCCGCCGGGAAGCTTGGAATTGCTCCCGAAGTAATTTATGTAATCCAGCCTGAGGGATATCTTGTCACGCGCTTTATTGTTGCGCGTCCTTTCCCACCTGAGGAGATCACCCAACCTGAAAACATCTGCCGTGTGATGGATGTTGTTCGTAAAATCCATTCCATGCCAAAAATTCCGGGTTTTTTTTCTGTATTCCGCACGGTTGAAGAGTATGCTGAGATCGCGCAGCGTTACAAGGTTGTATTTCCTGAAAAGTTTAACTGGTTGATCGAGCGCATGAACGAAGCCGAAGCTGCGCTGATGACAACCCCAGAACCGCTTCGTCCCTGCCATAACGACCTGCTCAATGCTAACTTCCTGATCGATGACCACATCTATATCCTCGATTGGGAATATGCTGGCATGGGAGATATCTACTTCGACCTGGCAAACTTCTCTGACCATCATGAGTTAACAGACGAGCAAGATCAGTGGCTTCTAGAGTGTTATTTTGGGGAAACGACACCCCGACATACGGCCCATTTGAAAATCATGAAAGTCATGTCCGATTTCCGTGAAGCCATGTGGGCCATGGTTCAAATCGGTATCTCACAGCTCGATTTTGACTATCGCGGCTATGCCAACAAGTTTTTTGATCGCGTACTTGAAAATATAAACGACCCTCGTTGGGATCAATGGATCAAGGAGATGAATAAAAATGGCTGATCTTCCATCACAGGCTCAAGTTGTCATCATTGGCGGTGGCGTCGGCGGGTGCAGCATTGCCTATCACCTGACCCTCATGGGCTGGAAAGACGTTGTCATTCTCGAACGTCACGAGCTAACCAGCGGCTCCACCTGGCATTCGGCGGGTCTGGTAGGCCAAATGCGTTCAGATGCCAATCTGACCCGCATGATGCATTACAGCACAGATCTTTATCGCCGTCTCAAGGACGAGACCGGCCACGACCCTGCCTGGCGTGAAGTTGGCGGGCTAAGGCTGGCCTCATCCGCTGAACGCATGGAAGAGATCAAGCGCCTGGTGGGCATGGCTGGCTCGTTCGGTGTGCCAATGGAGCTGGTTTCACCGAAGGAGGCCCAAGACATGTTCCCGCTCATGTCATTGGACGGTGTGGTGGGGGCTGCTTACACACCAAACGATGGCGTGATCGACCCCACTGGACTAACGAATGCACTGGCGACCGGCGCAAAGAGCCGCGGCGCTCGTATTTTCCAGGAAACAAGTGTAGAGAAAATCAATCTAAAGAACGGGCGTGTCAGTGAGGTAGTGACTGACAAAGGCACCATTAAAACCGAAATCGTTGTGAATGCTGCCGGGCAATGGGGCGGCGAAGTCGGCAAGATGGTGGGTCTCAAGCTGCCAGTTGTGCCGATGGCGCACCTATATGCCATTACTACACCCATCGAGGGCGTAGGCCACGATATACCAACTCTGCGCGACCCTGACCTGCTGGTCTACTGGCGTGAAGAAGTTGGAGGTTTTACAACCGGTGGTTACGAACGTGACCCAGCTCCCTTTGGTCTGAACGGCATCCCACGTGACTTCAAATACCAATTGCTCCCGCCCGACTGGGAGCGTTTTGGGCCTTTGATGGAAAATTCCATCAAGCGCGTGCCCATCCTCGAAAAAGCCGAGATCAGGCAACTTCTTAACGGACCGGAAGGCTTTACTCCCGATGGAGAATTCCTGCTCGGCCCGACAGCTGTCAAAGGCTTTTGGGTTGCCTGTGCGTTCTGCGCGCATGGTCTGGCGGGCGCGGGTGGTATTGGCAAAGTCATGGCCGAGTGGATCGTTGACGGCCACCCCGAATGGGATATGTGGCGGCTGGATGTGCGTCGCTTTGGCTCGAACTACAACAGCCAGGATTACACTGTCGCGCGCACGCTTGAAACCTACACACAATATTACGACATCCACTTCCCCGGCGAGGAGCGTCTCTCACGCCGCGGCCTGCGTCTCTCCCCCACTTACTACCGCCTGCGTGACCTCGGCTGCCACTTTGGCGAGAAGACCGGCTGGGAACGCCCCAACTGGTTCAAACCTTATGAAGAGAAAGCCGCACACGGTCACGAACCAAAGGGTTGGGCGCGTCACAGTTGGTCTCGCGCTATTGGGTACGAGCACATCCAGACCCGCGAGAATGCTGGGTTGTTTGATGAGACCTCCTTCAACAAGTTCGAAGTGCGCGGCCCGGGTGCATTGAAGTTCCTGAACTACGTGTGCGCCAACGACATCGACCAGCCGATCGGCACGGTCATCTACACACAATGCCTGAACAAGCGCGGCGGGATCGAATGTGACTTCACCGTCACCCGCTTAGACGAAGAACGCTTCTTTATCATCACCGGAACTGCGTTCGGACAACATGATTTCTCCTGGCTGTCGCTGAACATGCCTGAAGACGGCTCCGTGTCCCTCGAAGATGTCAGCTCCTCGTACGCCTGTCTCGGCCTGTGGGGACCCAAAGCTCGTACGATTTTGGAGAAGGTCACTGGGGACGATGTATCTAACGAAGGCTTCCCCTACATGACAGCTAAACGCATCACCGTGGGTGACGTTCCCGTTATTGCTTCGCGCGTGACCTATGTCGGCGAGCTGGGCTGGGAATTCTACTGCCCGATGGAGTATGGTCTGCGCCTGTGGGACACGCTTTGGGAGGCCGGTCAGCCCGAGGGTATGGTAGCAGCCGGTTACAAGGCCATCGATTCGCTGCGTCTCGAAAAGGGATACCGCTATTGGAGCGGTGAAATTTCGCCTGACTACACTCCCTACGAAGCCGGTCTTGGTTTTGCCGTCAAATTGGACAAGGGCGATTTCATAGGCCGCGAGGCACTGGTCAAACAAAAGGAAGCCGGCACAAAGCAGAAATTGTGCTGCATCGCTATCTCAGACAGCCGCTCGATCGCGCTGGGCAAGGAACCCATCCGGGTTGGCGATGAGATCATTAGCTGGGTAACATCCGGTGGGTATGGTTATTCGGTTGGGGTGAGCATGGCGTATGCTTACTTGCCGATTGAGTATGCAAAGCCGGGCACCGCATTGAACATTGAGTTCTTCGGCACTCAAGTTGACGCAGAAGTTGTCAAGTCGCCCTTATGGGATCCAAAAGGAGAGCGAATTAAAGCATAGCCTGAAAACATGCTCTACTTACGTAAGCTTCGTGGAGTATCTTGCAAAAGAGCGCTCCGTAAAAAGAAAGACCCATTTCTAGAATCATAAGATTCAGGAGAAAAAATATGTCAATCGTAAATGCGAAAGAGATCATGGTCGAAGCAGCCAAAGGGAAATACGCCGTTGGCGCTTTCAACATCACCGATTTGATTCAACTGGAAGGGGTGGTCGATGCTGCCATCGAGAAAAAATCGCCCCTGATCATCCAGACCTCGGTTGCACCGTCCAAGTTTTTAGGCAGGGATGTGTTGGTCTCGATTTTCCGCACGATCGCCGAGTCCGCACCCATTCCGATCTGCCTGCACCTCGATCACTGCACCGATGTGGATTACTGCAAAGCCTGTGCGGATGCCGGTTATACCAACATTATGATCGACGCTTCCAAGCAAAGCTATGAAGAAAATATCCGCCAGACCAAAGAAATCGTGGATTATTGCCACTCAGTTGGCAATATTTCTGTTGAGGGTGAGCTGGGCACAGTGAGCGGAGTGGAAGACCAGATCAAGGTTGCAGAGGATGAAGCGCAACTGGCTAACCCGGAACAAGCAGTGGAGTTCGTAGAGCGCACTGGCGTGGACATCTTTGCGCCAGCTATTGGCACAGCACACGGCGTTTATAAGACCAAGAATCCAAAAGTGGATTTTGAGCGCATGGCGGTGATCAACAGGATGCTGAACGGCAACGGTGTAAAAACCCCGCTGGTGGTTCATGGCGGCACAGGCCTACCCGAAGATTACATCCAGAAACTGCTCGAAGCTGGTGGTGCTAAATTCAACGTGTCCACAGAGTTGAAGCGCACCTTGATCGATGCGAAATATGAATATATCTCAGCGCACCGCGATGAATATAATCCTGGCAAACTTGATATCTTTGTTCGTGACGCTATCCGCAAAGCTGTTATGCACTGGATCGATATGCTCGGCAGTGAAGGCAAAGCATAAACACATAGGAAACAGGAGAGAAAAATGAAAAAGATCGAAGAGTATTACGTCCCCTGGGTAAAGGGCATTCCAATGTACATTTCCGGGCACATTGAACTAGCCTGGCGCAATCCAGAACTGCATCGCATGATGTCCAATGAGAATCCGAAACAACCCTCGGACAAAGTTCTAGAAGCCATGTTCAAATACGCCAAGCTGGCAAACCGCTATCCCGACCAGGGCCTGGTCGTGCGTAGCAAGATCGCCGAGATCAATGGGTTGAATGGCCCTGAAAATGTGATGATTGGCAACGGCTCCAGCGAAGTATATGACAACATCTTCCGCATGTTCATCGAGCCAGGTCAGGAAGTTATCCAGCACACACCCTGCTTCGGAATATACAAGCTGCGCGGTACACTTTTGGGTGCCAAAATGGTGTCTGTGCCCATGATTTACAAAGACAACTATCTACACTTCGACCCTGACTCCATCCTGAACGCCATCACCGATAAAACCAAGATTATCGTGGTCGCCAATCCCAACAACCCGACCGGAAACTTCATGGACGCGAAGGACTTTGTTCGCATCGCTGAGACAGGCATTCCCTTTGTGGTGGACGAAGCTTACGTCGAGTACTCTGGATTGGGCATGTCACAGGTTGCACTGACCAAGAAATACAACAATGTACTGGTCACGCGTACATTGTCAAAAGCATACGGGCTAGCAGGTATGCGCTTCGGATATGCGATGGCAGCCAAAGAAGTGATCGACCAGATATCCGGTTCGCTTCTTCCCTGGAACGTGGGTACGATCCCGATGTGGGCAGCGTTGGCGGCCTTTGAAGATGCAGAGGGACTGGCGGAGCGCGTCAAGTTCAACAACGAGGAAGTCGACTTTATCACCGAATCTTTGAGCGACATTCCCGGCTTCGTCATCTTTCCATCCAAGGCAAACTACATTCTTTTTGATTGTGGTGGAACAGGCAAATCAGGCAAAGAAGCGGTTGCTTATGCCGAGTCCAAGGGCATCATCCTCCGCCCAGACTCCGACAAGTACGGCAGCAACGGATGGTTCCGCGTCACTATTGGCACGAAAGAAGAGAACCGCATGTTTGTGGAGCTGATGCACGAGTTCTTTGGTGTGAAGTAATGGATTTCGAAAACTCTAAAGGCCTGAGAGACCTTTAGAGTTTTCGCAGGAGGTAAAAATGGCACAAATCAAAGCAGTCTTCTTTGACCAGGATGGGGTCATCATTGATACCGAGCGAGACGGTCACCGCGTATCGTTCAACATGACGTTCAAAGAGTATGGTTTCACCGATGAATGGAGCGTGGAGTATTACCATGAACTGCTCCAGGTTGCGGGCGGCAAGGAACGCATGAAACATCACGCTAAGACCAAGGGCTTTTCCAAACCGATCCCCGAGGATGAATTGGATGAGCTGGTCAAGGCTATGCACAAACGCAAAACTGCCCTTTTCGTGGAACTGATCGAGACGGGAAAACTTCCATTGCGGCCGGGTGTGCACAGGCTGATGAAAGAGGCGCTGGAGGCGGGTCTGAAGGTGGGGGTCTGTACCACGTCAAATGAAAAAGCCGCGAAAGCAGTAAAAGAGACAATGCTGTCAGACATCAAATTTGAATTTGTACTCGCTGGTGATGTGGTCAGCAAAAAGAAGCCTGATCCCGAAATCTACAACCTGGGACTTTCCAAGCTGGGGCTACAACCTGATGAAGTCTTTGTGGTTGAAGATTCCAGGAATGGGGTACTTGCAGCCAAAGCTGCTGGCGTGAAAATCGTTGTCACTACCAATGGCTATACCGAAAAAGAAGATTTGAGTGATGGCGATATCATTGTGACCTGCCTGGGTGATCCCGATGGCGAAAAAGGTGAGTTGCGAAAAGGCGGCGAGGGTCTTGACTATAATGGCGTGTTGAGTGTCAAGCAGTTGATGGAGTACTTCTCCTAGTATACTGGGCTTGAACTATGCAAACCGAAAAGGCGCGGAGAGTATAATCTTCGCGCCTTTTGGTATAAGCTATTTATCATTCACTAAAGGAAAAACTACAATATGCCTGACGAATTATTCGATATTGTTGACGAGAAAGATATTATCATCGGCCAGGAAATGAGATCGGTTGTTCACCAACGTGGACTCTGGCATCGAGGCGTACACGTTCTTCTGTTCACACACGAAAGCAAACTGCTCGTACAACAACGTAACAAAGATAGAGTTCATGCACCTTTGGCATTGGATTGTTCCGTTTCAGAGCATGTGCAAGCGGGAGAAGATTATTATGCGGCAGCAATCCGAGGGTTGAAGGAAGAAATGGGAGTAATCGGAATTGAGGTAAAGCCGCTTCTAAAATTCAAAATGAATTATGGCCCGAATGACAATGAAATCAGCGAACTCTATCAAGGCGTTATGGATCCCGCTATAATACGCTTCAACCCGGTGGAAATTGAGCGGATTGATTATTATAGTTTGACTGAATTACAAGAGTTAGTGGAAAGCGAGGAACACAATTTCAGCTACTGGTTTGAACAGATCATCCAATGGTATCTGGGCAAGCCATCAGCGCTGGAAGTGCTCAAACATTATGGGGACACGTTACCCAAATAGCGCGATAACCAAAATCCCGGCGAAGATGATAAAGGCGCCGATCACGCGCACCAAACCTAATTTCTCTCCCAAGAAACGCCAACCTGCCAGGGCTCCCAACACCACACTGATCTCTCGGATGGCTCCTGAATAGCTGATTGGCGCAAAAGAGTAAGCATAGAGCGCAATCAAATACGCCAACACCCCCAGAAATCCAGCAACCAAAAATCTACTTGGTTGTACTTTCCATTCATCAATCACCTGTGACCAGCCGTATCGCCTTAGCACAATCGGGGTGGACCAGAATGGGATCAGGGTAAACATCAGCAGGCCATACGGCAAAGAGGGGGTGCGTTTAACGGCAATCCCATCTACGAAAGTGTAAACGGATATAAAGAATGCAGTTGCCAGGGCGGCAGCAATCCCCCTGATATTCGGTATGTTCTTCCGGTTCTGGATCAGGCTGCTGGCCCCGGTCAGGATCAAACCGCTGATGATTGCGACCAGACCGACCAGTCCCCAACCTGTCAGGTTTTCATGCAAGAATAACAATGACCAGAGCAACAAAAAAGCGGGGGCTGTTCCGCGCGCCATTGGATAAACTAAAGAAAAATCACTGTTTTTGTAGGCCAGGGAAAGCGTCAACATATAAGCTGCTTCCAAAGCAGCGCTAAACAAAGCAAAGAGCCAAATTTCACGGGGAGGCAGGCCGGTAAAGAATAGTCCTGGCATGAACATAATGGCCCCAATTGTCACGATCCACCAGGAGGCAATGAACTTTTGTCTTGACTGTTTGAGCAGCAAATTCCACAGCGTATGTAAAGAAGCCGATAGGAAAAGCAGGGCAATCGCGAGGATGGGCATGGGATTGCGATTATACTTATCTTTAGACAAATGGTTAGATAAAAGGAGGATCTTGAAATCCTATCGAAAAGAACTTTGGTTCAACGTTCCAACTCGGCGTGCATTGATCAACATCACGCGCGAAGTAGAAGATTGTTTACGAGAAAGCGGAGTTCAGGAAGGCCTGATTTTGGTGAACGCAAGTCATTTGCAGTCCCTACTTTAGAATTACGCCTTATCTTACGAATTTCAGCATACCCTTTTCCAGCGATACTTTCCATCTTATACCTACCACTATTAGCAACAACACTCATATCTAACATTTCAAGGATGCGCCGCTTTGTCTCAAAGTCGGCGTTTTCTATCCCAGTGAATACGTCCTCAGCAAATTCCATAACTTCCTGTATGGCAGAATCAGTGAGGCGTACCACACTGACTTCAGACTGCAGGGTATCTCTGCGTTCACATAAGGCTTCATACCTGGTGTTTACTTCCTTCATATTCTGGTCAAGGGTTCTTGCCACCAAACCACTGGCACGCTTCATTGCTTGCCCAATCTCAACAGCCTCCAGTTCTGTATCTGCAATCATAGCTTCAACAGTATTCAGTTCTTCAAGCTTGGGATCAAGAGCTTCCAGTTCTTGTTGCTGCGCCACTTTCAGTTGATTTTCAAGTCTCTCGCGGTCAGCGAAAATGCTGAGAATGCTGTCTCAAATATCCACCTCAATTGCTTCGGCTCTCACAGATCGCGCCTTGCAGGGTCTTTTCTCTATATTGGTATGATGATTGTTTCTCCAGGTGCAGGAGTAATAGCGATGGTTACTAAAGTACTCACCAGACATCGCTCTCCCACAAGAGCACCGAATCAAACCACTAAGCAAATAATCGTGTTTTGCATTGCGCCTAGAAAACTGTCTATTTCGTTGACGTGATCTCCTAACTCCTTACATCATTAAGATAATCAACTAGGGCATTGATAGACCGATCCAAAATGACCGTTGACTTTTCGACTCCAAACAACACCGAAGAACCG
>Ga0209536_100005584_pt1 | contig 19494 bp, 17 predicted proteins | sample DeeMarSeWOR28_12_FD_187461 | JGI IMG/M metagenome (GOLD analysis project Ga0209536, IMG submission 187461) | Marine sediment microbial communities from White Oak River estuary, North Carolina - WOR-2-8_12 (SPAdes) (version 2) | ecosystem: Environmental > Aquatic > Marine > Intertidal zone >...
CGTTGATGGGTGGGTCGGACAACACGTGGCAGGAGGACGACGGATACTCGTTTCATCGCTTGGCCACCGACCTGTCCGACAATGTAGACCCCGTGAGTATCCCGCTGCTGTCGGACTTGACCGACGCAAGTGGCGACGTAGGCTTCAGCTATTCCTGGCAGGGGTCGTCCAGGGCGGTGACGATCACGGCCCGCAAGAGCCCGGATGGGGGCACCCGGTACATCGGAGAGAGCAAGCCGGAGACCATCACCACGCTGGGGCTGTCCACCACCCTCGTGATGGACACCGATACCGTGGCATCATGAGGAAGCGAGGACCAAGATGAACCTGCATGAGCTTCTCCCCAACAACCTGGACCGGCTGGGTTCCACGACGGTGATCGTCGACCCGAGGACGCGCAGGGTGCGTCAGGCGCGGGACATCAAGATCGCTCACCACGAGCTGCCCAACCCTGAGAAGCTCGGGGAGTCCCGCGTGACGAAGTGCGTGGAGTACACCGTTGTCGGGCTCCGACATTCCTGGCGGGACTGGGCCCTGTTCGAGACCTTCAAGGCGTACAACCCTTCCATCCGGTTCGACGAGGAGCAGTAGGCCATGGCATTCCATGACGACTGGAACGTCTTCCCGTACAGCAAGGTGCTCAGGCACATCTCTGGTCAGCTCACCGTCTGGAGCGTCTCCGACTTCTACTCGGACCTGATGAACCTGATGGAGGAGCCCGGGTTCGGGAACTACAAGATCGCGATGAAGTACCTCACGCCGACGAGCTACGAGATGCTCAACGGCTGGTTCCTCGACAATGGTGATGGGAGCGAGGCCCTGAAGTACCTTACGGGCGCGACCATCGCGTCGAATGGCTACAACGCCGACATCCTGGTGCAGGACTACGACACCATCACCACGGACTTCGACGCCAACGACCTCGATCAGACAGTCACTGGTGGGACGTCGGGGGCGATCGGGCCGCTGCTGTCGTTCCTGACGAGCTACGAGACGACGGGAAAGGGGCGTTGCTGGATCCGCGACGTGAACAGCGTCGGGACCACCACGGACGGAGAGTCCCTGACGACCTCTACAGGGGCGGACGTCGATGCGGACGGAACGTCGTTCACCGGCGAGGACGTCTACGCGAACATCTACACCATCGCCGACTTCCCAGGCTCGCCGAACCCGCAGGTGTACATCATCCAGCAGCACCCGAAGAGTGGCGAAGACGTTCGCATCGACGAGTGGAGCAACCTGTCGAACTGGGACCGCGGCACCATCGACGTGCTGTTCCCCGTCAAGATCGGCGGCGTGGCCATCGACAGCGGGGCCGGCGCGTTGTTCGTCCGGCAGACAGGCGACCTCTTCACCCTGACCTCGTTCACCGTCTCCACGACAGAGGGCTCGAGGACGCCAATCTCGGCCGAGACGACGGCGGACGGCAACATCACGAAGGGCGAGTGGTACCTGTTCTACGAGGACTCCACCGGCGACCCGGGCATCAGCGCCGGCGACGTCATCCAGGACGTCGCTACCGGCGGCACGTCGGCACCGTCGTGGTACGCGGAGGTCGTGTCGTCCACGTACTGGGGGTCGAACACCGGCTACCTCGTGCTCCGCGGTCTGCGCGGAACCATCTCGGACAACGACGACATCTACGTCGGGGCGTCCGACACCACGGCCGACGTCAACGGCACCCCCGGCGACACCTACACGACGTACACCGCCGAAGCAACGCCCATGACGACTCTCGGGCAGGTCGTCACCGGTGGTTCGTCGGGCGCCAAGCGGCTCCTGCGTGCCATTCAGGACGACGGCACGACGGGCAAGCTCCTCATGGCCGTCGACCACGACCACAGCTCGGTCTCCGGCGACGCTCGCAAGCCCTACTACCGCGACTTCACCTCTGGGGAAACCCTCACGGGGTCGACTGAGGGCTCGCTCACGCACTACGCCGGGACATCCACCACGATCATCTCCGGCTACAGCGACATCAACATCATCCACATCGCCGGGACGGCCACGCACGGAGGGACCACAGGCACATTCACGGAGGGCGAGCGCGTGACCTGGAACGCTGGCGCGAGCTCCGCCTACATGGTCAAGGACACTGGGTCCGTGATCACGTTCGGCAACGTCGATCCTGCCGATGAGCCGGCGAATACCGATACCATCCTCGGCGACAGCTCCGGCGCCACCTGTACGTTGAGCGCGGGCCTGACTGACGACAACACAGAGGGGTACGCCTTCCCGCTGAAGGTTACGGCGCAGTACACCGTGTTCATCAGCGGTGGAGGTATCTACGAAGCAGGCCGCAGCTTGGCGGACCTGTACATGTACCTCCAGTACGTCAGATCGGACGGCAAGACGGACACCGTCTACACCAGCGATGGTACTGGGATCACTGAGGTGGAGGCGCAGGCGTACATCAAGGCCGATCCAGACTACGGTACTGCGAAGGCCACCCCCTACGGGTCGATGGCCGGTGTGCTCTTCACTGGTGCTCGCGGTGTGTGGGTTCAGGACATCGACTCGGCCGACAACAACAACTTGTCGTTGTACGACGACACGAACACGAATCGTGCGCCGGACCCGAGCGTCGACATCACCGTCAGCAACACCCGCGAGGACGATGTCATCCAGGTCCACCCGTACGATACCGGCACGGGCGACGTCGAGAAGGACCAGTACACCTCCCACGCCACGAACAACGTGCTGAGCGGGACGACGTTCGACCAGGACGCCGCTGGTGGTGGATTCCCGAACGACACCCCGTCCAGCGGGACGTTCTTCGTCGTGGCCACCGACGAGCAGGAGGAACACCGGTATCGCTACGCATCCTGGAACAACACTGGTGGTTCCGGGGACGATGGTCAGCTCGTGCTGGGTACCGGCGTCAGCGGCACGGCGGACAGTACGGTAGACGACTACCACCTGCACGACACGGGCGTGTTTGCAAGCAACGCGCAGCGTGGCGACATCATCCGCCGTACCAACGGTTCAGGCGGTTGGTGCTACATCGTGGAGGTGGAATCCGATGATCAGGTGGAGACCACCAAGTTGTCAGCCGGTGGCGGATGGGCGTCCGGCGACGAGTTCGAGACGAACGAGCTGGTGCAGGCGTACGATGGCTCCGACACGTTCTGGATCACGTACATGGACACCATCGAAGATACTGGGACGGACGTCTCTCCCGGGAGCGAGGTCGTGTCCGTGAACTTCGTGGCCGTGCGCGACGTGCTCGTCCGTGCGAGGAACGTCACCGCCGCGACCAAGATCCAGGACTTCGAGGCACCGAACCAGATCACGTCGACCGGCATGAGCCAGGCGATCATTCGCAACGAGGACACGGTCGCCACGTAGTCTGGAGGTTAGGTGCCGCGCATCCTGGTGTACCCGCATCTGTCTCCTCGGTTGGTCCTGGTACAGGACCCGGATACGCAACTCACCATGCAGGAGCTGGTCGACCTCGCAAACGACTGGGAAGGGATTCCGGCCAATGGGGCCTACCCTCACCTGCTGCGGGCCGACGGGAAGGTAGATCTCGGCGGGGGCGTCTACACCGGCATCACAGTGACCGGCCTGAACACGGTGTTCGGGTTCGATCAGCGGCCCACCGTGATCTCGACCGGCACATGTACGACGGCAAACGCGGACGGCGCCCGGCTGTACGACAGTGCAGGGTCGTTCCAGACCGACGGAGTGGAGCCGGGCGCGTGGGTCCTGAACGAGGACGACTTGTCGGTAGGAACTGTACTGTCAGTGGAGGGGGAGGACTGGTTGACCATGCTGCCGTTGGGCGGGGGTACAGACAACCAGTGGGAGATCGGAGACAGCTATAGGATCTGGAACGTGGTGCAGGTTGAGTTCATCCAGGGCAACCTCGGCGCCCTCGACAGCGATGGCGATCCTATCGGCCCAGTGTTTCCCACTGCGCTCACTCAGGTAGCCAGGACAGCCTCGGCCTCCGCCACACTTCAGGAGTTGGAGGCGATCCAGTTCGCCTCCTTCCAGAACGCGGTGTGGGTGGACGTGGACAACGGAGGTGTCGGTACGGACTACCCGATGGGCACACGGGAATATCCCGTCGACAACATGTCCGACGCGAAGGAAATCGCGGACAGTCGCGGCTTCGCTACGTTCTGCCTGCTCGGCGACCTGGCCCTTGGAGCCGGAGATGTGTTCAGCGGCTACACGTTCGAGGGGGAGAACACGCTCCGCACCACCCTCACGGTGGATGGAGCGGCGGACGTGCAGAACTGCGAGTTCAGAGACGTCCGCGTCACTGGGGTCCTGAATGGGGACTCTGTCTGTCACGGCTGCCTCATCAGCACCTTGGTGTACGTCTCGGGGGAGATCTACCGGTGCGCCATCGAGGGAACGCTGACTCTGGGCGGTCTCTCTCAGGCCAACCTGTTCGACTGCTGGTCAAACGTACCAGGCACCGCCACGCCGATCATCAACATGGGGGGATCCGGTCGATCTCTTGGCGTGCGCAACTACAACGGCGGGCTAAAGCTCATCAACAAGGACGGAGCCGACGATGTCATCCTCGACGTGAACTCCGGGAACATCATCCTCGACTCCACTGTGACGGCCGGCACTATTGTGGTGCGCGGCGTAGGTACCCTCACCGACAACTCCATCGGTGCCACGGTGGTATCGACTGGACTGATCAGTCCAGACTCCGTGGCCGACGCAGTGATGGAGGAGCAGACGAGCGAGCACACCACTCCCGGCAGTGTCGGTAGGCTGCTCGGCACGTTGGAGAAGGCGGTCACCGGGGTGGTCTACATCGACGTGGACAACGGCGTCAGCGGAACTGGGGAAGGCGTAGGCACGAGGAGCAACCCCGTCGACAACATCGCCGACGCGTTCACCATCGCCACAGCGCTGGGCGCTCGGTCCTTCTGGATTCGGGGAGACCTCACCCTCGATCGCACGGTGACCGACTGGCGCTTCGAAGGGGTCTCGAGCAGGGGAGCCTCCCTCGCCCTCGCCAACTACGACGTGGGTGGTTGCTTCTTCAAGGGCCTCGCGCTGTCCGGGAACGGGGGTGGGGGAGACATCCACGCCTCCAAGTGCTCTCTCGGCGCGCTCAGCAACATCACGGGCGAGTTCGTGGAGTGTGGGTTGACGTCTACCCTCACGCCTGCGGACGGCGAGAGGACTACCCTGATCAAGTGCTTCTCCGATGTTCTCGCCTCATCTCCGCCCATCATCGACCTGACCGCCCAGACCGGGGACAACCTGCAGGTGCGGGTCTACTCCGGCGACCTCGAACTGAGGAATGCCGACAACGCCGGCCAACAGCTCACCGTCGGTGTGGCAGGCGGCCGGTTGGTCCTCCACTCTTCCTGCACGGCCGGAGACCTCATCCTGACCGGTATGGGGGAGCTGGACGACAGCTCCGACGGCCTCGCCATCGACAAGCGGGGGTTCCTCGGCCTCGGCACCGACATCCCTGCTGGGTACGAGTACATGGCGGACATCCTGTTCAAGGCCTTCGTCGCCGCGTTGAACGCAGGTGCTTGAGGCCCCAGTGTTATCCTCACTCGACTCCACGGCTTCGGATTCACCATGAGCATCGTCGCTACTCACGAGCCCCTCTTCCGGTCTGCAAAGAGGATCGAAGACCTGTTCCCCTCCGAGAAGGAGGCTGCTCTGGCGCGCATGCCGGACGACGAGAATCGGTGGCCGCAGCACATCCTGTCCGAGCTCTATCGGGCGCTGCCGTTCCTGGCCGACTACGACGTCCACCCGGTGATCGACCGCATCGATCCGGAGGCCGGTGCGGCTCTGGGCTACGCGCAGATCCGCAACATGACGGCGTCCCGCCCGCAGGACGACGCGGACAAGGTCGGGAACGTCATCCGCATCCCCATCATCGTGCAAGACAGGCGCCTCCAGGACTTCCACGTGTTCGAGGCCGGTGGCGAGACCTACCCTCTGACGACGGAGCGGGTGGCCCAGGCCATGCTCGACCCCTCCGTCTTCGACACGGCCGTGACGAAGATGCCGGGTACGCCCTCCCTCGTCGACCAGCTCTTCCCGCCCTACCAGCAGCGGCAGGGCTTCGGACGCATCGTCGAGCCCGGGGCAGCCGGGCTCACGAAGATCAGCACCATCTCGGAGTTCCTGAAGACGGGGACTGATGCGGGAGAGGGGCACACCAAGGAAGCTCGGTGGGTGACGGCCTCCCCGTACCGGGAGTTCGGCGGCAAGTGGCTGAAGCAGTTCGAGGGCACGCCCTTGTACAAGGAGGCCTTGGCCGTGCAGGTCGGCGATGCGAAGGCGTCCGCCGCCGACGCCCGGCGGCGAGCAGCCCGGAAGGACACCTACGTCAAGCAGGCCTCCCTCGACGCGGACATGGCTGAGCTCGACGCCTCCCTGGCGCAGTGGAAGCACGACCACCACGGAATCCTCCACAGCGAGACCCTCAGCAAGCTGGCCAACTGGAGGGACGAAGGGAAGATCTGGTCGGACTGCTTCCACGACACACCCCTCTACACCCGGGCCCTCGGGCTGGAGAAGCAGGCTGCCGATCTGGAGGTGGTGCGGTCGAAGGAGGCTCTCGCTGACTCAGCGACCTACACAGCCTCTGAGGGCCTCCGGGTCAAGGGAGCAGAGCTCGAGGCCCGTCTTGCCCAGTGGAGGCTGGAGGTCGTAGGCGCCGACAAGACCGCAAGTGTGGATCGGGTGGGGCACCTGAGGCGGCAGTTCGAGAAGGCCGCTACGATGCTGAGCGCGTACAAGGTCGAGGGTTCGGGCGGGGACGCCCCTGTTCCCGAGGGCAGACCGAGCAAGGGCGAGGCGCCGGAGGAAGAGCGGTGGCTCAAGGCCTTTGAGAACACGCCCTTCTACCTCGAGGCCAGGGCGGCGTTCCTCATGGATCAGGCCTACTCGGGGGTGGACGCCAAGCGGGAGCTCGCAGAGGCGGTGTTCAAGTCCAAGGTCAAAGTCCTGGAGGCCAAGCTGAAGCTGTGGAGGATGCAGGACAAGACGGCATCCTCCCCGCTACGGAGGTTCCTCGACGCTGATGTCTGAGAAGCAAGCACTCATGCACTTGACCTTCCAGAGGGGGCAAGGCCTCCCGGGCCCGAGCGTCTTCGAGAAGATCAAGAACATGCCGCGCTTCCGCGTCGGCGTCCTGCCGCAGAACTACTGGTTCTACCCGCTGCAGGGCACCAAGTTCCTGATGGGCATCCCCAAGTCGCACTGGAAGGCCCTGGAGAGCGCGAAAGACCAACAGGCCAAGCGCGAGATCCTGCGCCAGCTCGCCGCAGCCGAAGTCCTCAATGCACGGTCGAAGCGACCTTCCCCTGGGCAGCTCATCCTCGTGACCAGGGAGGGAAGCGAGTTCATCTACCATGCGCCGGCTGCGTTCATCGGGGGTGGGGCCTCGACTCAGGTCCATCCAGGTCCCAAGCCCAAGAAGGGGCAGATGGGGATCCTGCGGAAGAAGGCTGCGATCTCCTACGGGGGCGCAGGCATCTCCCTGGGCAGCGAGAAGGTGCCTGTCCAGCTCCAGGCTGGCTACGGCAACGTGCTCGGACTGGTTCCGGTGCCCGACCTCCGGATCCGGGCGGGAGACAAGAAGCAGGGAGTCAGCGTCGGCTCCTCCGGGATCGGTCTCGATTCGGGACACACCCCTGGGACCCACCTGTACTACCGGCCAGGGGTCCCAGGGACACTGCTCGGCATGAAGGGCAGGGACCGCAAGCTCGGCAAGCAGAAGAGCGAGAAGAAGGCGGGCACTCCTGTGATCGAGGTCCCCAGGGGGTCACACCCGGTCAAGCTCCAGAAGCCCGTGAAGCGCACTGGGTCGGACTCCGAGTTCCCCTTCCAGGGCTTCATCGACTTCCAGGGCCTGAAGATCGACATCGAGAACAAGAAGGGCTCCTACCGCGAGGGAAAGGACAAGGACGGCACCGAGTGGAAGTGCAAGATGCACCACCACTACGGGGAGATCCGGGAGACCGAGGGCACCGACGGCGACAAGCTCGATGCCTACGTGGGCCCGAACCACGACTCCTCCCTGGTGGTCGTCATCCACCAGTGCAAGCCGGACACAGGGGCCTACGACGAAGACAAGGTCATGCTGGGCTTCAACTCCCTCGAAGAGGCCGTCGGCGCGTACAAGAACCAGTACGACAAGCCGGGGTTCTACAGGGAGGGCAAACATACCGTCATGCCCATCGGCCAGTTCTGGCGGTGGGTCCACGACAGGAAGAACAAGGGCAAGAAGGTAGCGTTCTTGGCCATTCCAGAGGTGAGTGCGGCACACCTTACGCCTACCGCAAAGAAGCAGCTGAAGAGGATGGGAGTGAAACGTCCGGATGGGCTCGACGTCTCCGAACTCGCAGCTCGGCTCGACGTGGACGAGGGGACTCTCTTCCGTGGAGGTACTCCCGTCTACCTGCCGCGTAGACGGGGCAAGAAGGTGGCATCCATCCGGGGCTACCTGAAGCGGGCAGACCGCATTCCTGGGGGACTGGCAGACAAGAAGAAGCCCAGCGACTTCCCAGCTCCTGCTCTCCGCGAAGGGAGGAAGGTCGAACTCGAGCACACAAGCAGTCCATCGGTGGCCACAGAGATCGCGATGGACCACCTCACGGAGGATCCGAAGTACTACAAGAAGCTGAAGGAGTACGTGGAGAAGAAGGGAGCCTTGGGGGCGGGAACGCTCGCCAAGGACTTCGGCGGTGGCGTCGATCCCTTTGGCATCTGGACCTCGCGTTACGGACAGGAGGCAGAGCGGGCTGGACTCACGAGAGGGCAACATCGGATCCGTCACGGCGTCACGACGGCTGGAGGGCTCATCGGCGGTGCCACGGTCGTGCCGGCGGCAGTGTCCGGGGCGATCTACGGGGTGAAGGGCATTGCCGGGGCGAAGGGCGGGGTTGCAGCCCGGTTGGCTGCGGGAGGCACAGGCTTCCTTGAGGGAGCGGCCAAGCCGTTCAAGAGGCTGCACTCTGCTGCCAAGTCTCGCCAGGTCCTGAAGGGCATTGCTTCACGGGGCTCTCGCTCGTTGACCACCGCCGAGCGGCTCCACATGGAGCAGGCTCTCGGTGCAGCCTCGGTCGGAGAGGTGCTGAAGAACGTCCGAGCATCTACAGGACAGTCAGTGACGGAGGCGGTGAAGAAGACCCGTCCTCGTCACGTTCTCCAGTTCGAGGCTCTGGCACGTAGGGGCAAGGTGCCCCAGGGGTTGGCTCGTCAGCTTGAGGCTCCGGTAGGAGCTGGCCTCCGTGAGGGTGCGGCGGGATTGGGCCTAAGTGGGGTGATCGGGGGCACCGGGGCAGCCGTGCAGTACCAGAAGGGGCGCAGGTCTGCGCGGGAGACTCTCGGTGGGGCTTCACCTCCAGCTACAGGTGTGAAGGTGGCCAACATGCCTTTCCTCAAGCAGGACCGGCCGGAGAAGGTCAAGGAGATCTACAAGGCCCTCAAGCGTGACCACCCGGAGATGCCGGCCGAGGTCAAGGCGCGCATCGCTGCCCGCAAGGGCAAGAAGAGCCCCCAGTCCAGGAAGCCGCCTGAAACAGGTGGTCCCGCCCACAAGGCTCCTCTCAACTACGTCCGCAAGGGCAAGAGGTACGTGAAGGCCTGATGCCCACACCTGTACGAGAAGCCCTGCGCGGAGCGGGGCGACACCTGAAGGACTACCGGGAGATCTACATAGGCGGTGGCCTCGGTGCCACGGTCGGCGGTGCGATGGGCGCTGGACCGAAGACGACCCAGTACGGGGCGCAGGGGCAGCGACTCAAGCGGCCCAAGAAGCGACCTACATCCGAGAGAATCCTGGGTGGGCTCACCGGGGCCGCACTCATGGGAGGGCTGGGGGCGTCGGTCGGGGCGGACTTCTGGCGAAGAGCTATGAGGCATAACCCTGCTCGTTCCCGTGAGTGGGGAGCTCGTCAGGCGGCGAGGGAGCACGCAAGAAGGACTGCGGCAGGCGGGTATGAGGGGTATTACCGCAGGCACGGGCAGCGCCCCCCGCCGCCGTCTGGCGGGTTCGCCTGGACGCGCCACACCGCACGCTCTGCCGCCAGCGCCTTCGGCGCCAAGGCGTCGAACATGAAGACCCAGAAGGACGTCCGCCGTGCCTTTCGCGACGCTGCTCTTCGCCACCACCCGGATAGGGGCGGGAACCCGGCGAAGATGCAGGAAGTGAACAAGGCGTGGGAGGAAATCAAGAAGAGCCCGTGGTTCAAAGGTCTTGAGAAGGGGGCGTCGGTGGACATCTTCAGTGAGTTCTTCCAGGCGATGCTCGGCCTGTAGGTGGGATTCCAGGGTGTTACAGTAGCTTTGCGAGGACTCCATGGCCACGCTGACCGCCAAGACGAGAAACGCCCTTTCGGAGGGGAGCTTTGCTCTTCCCGGAAGGCGCTACCCGATCCACGACTTGGCGCACGCCAGGAACGCCCTGGCCCGGGTTGCCCAGCACGGAACACCGGATGAGCGCTCGGCGGTACGGAAGGCGGTGTACGCCAAGTACCCGGGGTTGAAGGAGCGGTCGGAGAAAGAAGCATCCCTCTGCGAAGCCATCGCTGGCACCCTGAACCAGTCCGACTTCGCGCGCTTCAACGACGAGTACGAAGACCCGGCCGTGGCTGAGCTCCTCCCGAAGACGCCGCCGGTCATGGAGGCACTCACCAAGCTGTGCTCCAAGCCGATCCTCTCCGGTGCGGAGATGCTGGAGCGTGTCCAGAAGATCGCCGAGCGGCCTCGACTCGATGTCGTCCAGTTGGTGCCGAACGGCTACGGCTACATCCTCAAGTACTCGGCCGCTCCCAAGGGAGTGGAGAAGAAGGAGAAGAAGGTCTCCAAGGACCAAGCGAAGCAGGTCATGCCGCAGGAGGCGCTCGACACCGCGGATGAGCAGGGGGCGGCTACGCTCACCGAGGTCGAAGCGCAGCCCGACCCCCTCGTCGAGCAGCCGGCCCCGGCCGAGGGCTTCGGCATGTACAAGGTCTTCGAAGAGGGGACCGGTCGGCAGATGGTGGGGTTCGTCATCCCCGGCCTCTTCGACCCGAGGACGGGGCAGAACACCCCCGTGTCGCTGTTCGTCAATGGCGGGCAGTACTGTATCCAGCCCCAGATCATGGGCGTGTTGGTGGGGGTGAGCTACAACCTGCCCGAGACGCCGGACCCGCGCGGCTTGGGTGTCTTCTACAAGTCGGACGGCCGGACGATCATCGCCACGATCCCCTTCGTGATCGTCTCCAGGATGACCGTGGAGGGACGGGACTACCTCGCTGCCCAGACTCAGGAGGGCACTGAGGTACAGCTGGTGATGTCCGAGGGCTTGCGACGACCCGTCGCTACGTCTCCCACCGAGATCGCCATCCCCGCCGACTACAGCTTCCTCGCCCTGGACAACGAGATCCTCCTCTCCGGCGCCGACCAGGACCCCATGGCGTCCACCAAGGCCGCAGCCGTCAAGACCATGTGCGAGATCCGCGCGTGGCGCAACGAGCTCGCTCCTGGTGGAGGATGCCACCTTTCGGGCCCGGTCTTCGAGAAGATTGGAGGCGGCACCCACGACTGGGTCGACGGGCTCTTCTGGCTCGCGGCCGCTGGCATGCCGCAGAACCTCGCCGTCTCCTGTCTCGACAAGGCAGCACACGACGGCAGCGCCCTCAGGATGTACGGGCTTGCTCCCCTGGAACCACATGACCCCGGCGAGCTCAAGGAGGCGGCAGCGGAGGCTGTAGCTGACCTGCATGGGGTCAAGCTGCCGGAACGCGTGTGCCTGCTGCGCGAGGCCATTGCTCTCGGGCACGACAAGGAGGCCCGTTCTCTGGTGGGAGTGGACTCCATCGACCATCTGCTGGCGCTGAACTTCCTCAACCCGGAGAACGTCGAGGACTTCGTCGAGCACCTGCCTGGCTTGGAGGAGACGGCCAGCAAGCTTGCCAGCTTGGTCTTCGCCACCCAGCTGGGTCTCCAGGGAGTACCGAAGACTGCGGCTATCAGGGCCATGCGTTCCCTCGACGACGTCATCCAGGGGCTGAAGGCGCTGAAGTCCCACAAGCTGTGAGGGAGCATGGCGCACGCTCACCCCGCAATGTTCTTCGCCAAGTCTCTGTGGCTGGCCCTCGACGATCCCACCAGGGAGAACGTCAACAGGGAGTTGGACAAGTGCGGCCTCGCCCATCTCGATCCGGGCCAGTACAAGGAGCTGTTGGGCAGCATCGACCCTACTCCTGGGGACTTCCGGCCGTGGGATAGGTGGCACACGCCTTCGGTGAAGTGGCTGAAGAGGATGGGCATCTTCAGCCTGTTCCACAAGGACCGCGTCGTTCACGAGATGTGGACCAGCATCCTCTTCGACCGGAAGATGCGGGAGGACGTCGAGCGCCTACTCATCGGCAACGTCTCCCACTTGGAGGCGGCGTACCGCCTGCAGAAGAAGGGCAGGGCGGTAAGCGACGGGGCCATCAACGAGTTCCGCCACTACTTCTGGAACACTCGGATCATGGGGGCGGGGGACTGGGCTCACTACTTCCGTCAGGACGGCACTCGGACTCGCGACCTGCAGGTCGGCTACATGGCTGTCCTTCACGGGGGGCCGGAGCTCGCGCTCTACCGAACAGGGGTGCGCACCGAGATCGACAGCAAGCAGATCTTCGACGACGTGATGCGTGAACTGTGGGCCACGTTCCAGGAAGTCCGCACCCTCCCGCTGTCCGGGCAGAAGGTCGAGATGCTCTCGTCCCTCACTCGCGGGCTTGCGCGGACGGAAGAGAGGCGTCAGGCGAGCGACGCGGCCCTGCAGGACATCCTCAAGAAGTTCGAGAAGTTCCGTGTCCTTGCGGACACCGAGCAGCTGCCGTCGCTGATCGACATCGCGCCGTCCGGTACGGTTAGCGACAAGAGCAGGACCGAAATCCTCATCTCCAGGGAGACCTGATGCACACCCATCCTGTTCCGAGAGACATGGTCCTTCTCCGTGGTGGGGTCTACCAGGACCGGCCGGACTGGGTGGACGACCTGCGGGGCAAGTACTCCAAGTCCTACGACTCCCTCCAGCGGGAAGAGATTCTGCCACCGGACCCCCGCATGGAGTTCGAGGGGAACCACTTCTCGGCCGTCGTCGTCCTCAGGAGGAACGGGGACGTTATCTTCCAGTTCTTCCCGAGGGGCAACCTGTGGCCCAAGGATCTGGAGGGAGGGCGGAACCTGTTGGCCACGGTCATCGAGGGCCACTTCGGTAGTACTGACCAGTTCAGTGCCGACTTCGTGAAGGAGTTGCGCAGCTGGGCGGTGAAGGCGGAGGGACTTCGAGGCCTCGCCTCCTACACGGAGGAGTACCACCTCGAGGGCTTCCTCAATCTGTTGGACCTGACCATCAGCGAGCTGGCGGAGGCCTGACATGGCGACCAAGACCCAGACCTTCCAGACCGCAAAGCAGCTGGCGGACTTCATCGGCTCTGAAGACATCCCCCGTGGTCAGATCATCGACATCGAGCACAACGCATCAGGCCATCCGGTTCTGACCTACGACGACGGCGCGTTCACTTATGATGCGGACACCGGTGGTGGGACGGTCAACGTCCCTGCAGATGCTCGGGTCGTCGAGATCAGCTGTCATGCAGCCGGAGGTGACGGGACCCTCACTATCGGCGGCGGCGACTCCATCACCGTGAGGTCGGGCCAGTCCTTCAACGTGTTGGGTGCCGACAAGCTGGTAGGTGCTGTGGCCCTCGTCTTCTCCGCGACCTTGGACTACTACGTTTCCTGGACAGCGTGATGGGGTACTTCGGCGGAAGCAGCGGTGTGGGTGCTGAATGGCTACCGTGGATCACGTCCGACGACATGGACAGCATGACCCCGGTGGACCCCGGGAACATCACCGACTCGGTAAGCGAAACCGACGGCGTCTGGACCTGGCAGTTCACCCCAGACAATACCGTGCGTGACGGAATCGTCGAGGGTGCCTACGTACTCTCATCGACGTACCTCGCCGACGCTGGCTGGGGTGACGACGACTGCGGCTCGGTGCATGTTCTCTGCATGGAAGACACGACTGCGACCGACAATACCGACAGTCCGATGGCTGGCTTTGCGGTTATGCACGATGACCAGGCCAACGCTGGAGTTGGCTTCGGGTTGGAATGGAGCGGTGGGTCCAACCGCTACGGAACCTGCTTTGCATCCACACAAAACTTCTCATCGGTGGCTTCTGATTCGACACGCGGTGTCTACGGCGTCGCAGACTTGCCACAAGGCACTACATCGGTGGCCAGGGCGGCACGCGCAGTTGGGTGGCCGATTGACGGTTCTGGGGCAATCCTCATCCAATCAATCGCCGGACAAGTTGCCTATGGTTTTGCCAGTGCCGACTGGACCGACGTGAGCAAGATCCAGGCGGCCATGTTCGTAGCCAACGATGCTGCAGGCACCACCCAAACCACCTTGAAGTTCAAGGCGCGAGCGATGGTCGTCCCGCGCCCGGCATTGGAGGTTTCCTGATGACTGCCCCGTTCATGGGCCGTTTCCTGTGGGAGGCACCCGATGGTGCCTCCACGGTAGAGGACGTGCTCATCGCGCTGCGCGACAGCATGGATCCCTCTGTCGTGTCCTTCCGTGGTGTGACCATTCCCGATCAGGGGTTGTTCAAGATTCGGATCATGACGATTTCCAGGGATGGCGGAACAACTACGGCTACACACTACGGTGGCTACCGGCTCAAGCTCAACAAGTTCGACGGCGAACTTGTTTCTACGCTGCTCAACACCTATCTCGCCAGCGGCCACCCAATGCTTGCAACCTTGATTCCAGCGGGAGCCGAGTTCACAGTGGATCTGCACGGTTACGAGGCCGAGTAGTCCGGGGATCTGCCGTGATGACGTCCGCCCTGCTCGCCGTAGCCGCCATGGCCGGGTACGGGCGTGCCGTGGCGCGCGTCGAGGTAGAGTGCGTCGTGGTGCGCTCGGTGCGATTGGTGTTCGATGAGTATGAACTGAACGGACCGGAGCTCGTCACAGCGTGGCTGGCGCCGGATGGCACGGTGGCTGTGGAGATGGTGCCACGGGCCGCACCGCCGTCGGAACGGGATGCAATGGCGGCTTTGCCGTGATTGCTGGGCTAAGAAGGGCGCTACCGGCCCCTCTTCCTCATCCAGTTGTCCAGCGCGGTCGTGCAGGGCTGAATCCTGTGCATCCGTGTGAGACCGTGCTTGACGAGAGCAGCTATGTGCTTGGGGCAGTAGTACCCCTTGTTCGACTCCCACCCGTATTGTGGATGTCTCCTCGCCGCGTGGATCATCATGTCGTCCCTCGTGATCTTGGCGAGGATGCTGGCTGCTGCCGCCACCCAGAACTTGTCATCAGCGCCGGGGATGCATCTCTGAGGCCCGCCGTACCTCGGCAGGCCGATGTTCCCGTCGAGGATGAGTAGGTCAGGCCGCGCTCCGTCGACCGAGACGATCTCCTTGATGGCTTTGTTCTTGGCGTTGGCGAGGGCGCTGGAGTAGCCGTACTTGTTGATGACACGCACGGGGGCGGTGCCCACGCCGACAAATGCTCCGACGTCCACGAGGAAGCCCGACAGCTCGGAGCGGAGCCGCTCGCGCTGAGCCGGCGTGGTCTTCTTCGAGTCCTTCACGTTCTGTAGCGGCCAGAACTCCCTAAGTCTCTTCAGTGGTAGTGGGATTTCGAGAGCGACCGCCACGACGACGATCGGGCCGGCGAGCGCGCCGTAGCCGACCTCGTCCAGTCCAGCGTAGAGCACCTTCTACCTCAAATGGATTGACATTCTTCTCTGGGGCGAGGCCCCGCAGTAGCAGCAGAGCTCGGAACTCTCGTCCTTTCCACCAGCTTCGCTTGTACTTGGCGTCGTTGACCCACGCCCAGGTACGGAGTTGGTCTCGGAGGAGAGGGATCTCCTCCGACAGCCACTTCCGCTTCAAGGTGATCACCAGGATCCACTGCAACGGATCCGTGCGGTCCTTGAGCTCCCAGCTGTAGACGTCGTGGTCGAGGGCCACGTTCATCGCTTGGACGAACGTGGCCACCCAGGCGAGCGCGGGGGGCTCTTCCTTCATCCCAGCTTCTGCTGCACCGACTTGAGCACGGCGTTGAGCTGGGATGTCGGGATGCCCTCGAACTTGTAGCCCTCTTCCATGTCGGCAGAGACTACGACGTCCGTGCCGAAGGAGTAGGCCTGCCTCAGGGTGTTGAACATCTTGGGCACCACCCCGAGCTCAGCAGCCGGCGTGCGCAGCGGAAACTCTCCCTTCTCGGGGTCGATCCTGCTGTCCGGGTCGCCCTTCGGGGTCATCCTGGCATGGATGACGACCGCCCTGCGCCGCGTCCTCTCCACCTCGATGACTTGCACCGAGAGGTACGGGACGCAGTACATCATGTCGTCGATCTCCTCAAGGCCACAGCCCCACCCCACGAGGATGCCATCGATCTCCGTGACCTCCGGGTCCATGTCCTGTGGCGGGACGGCCAAGTCGCTGCTTCGGAGACGGTTGCCCCGCTCCTTGCCCGAAGGTCTTGTGAGTCCTCGCGGGAGGACACGACCTCCAGCGACGTGTAGATCACGCCCGTCGATTGGCCACGCCTCCGTCGCCTCCTCGATCCGGCTGGTGGGATCGAGACCGGGGCTGAAGCCGCGTCCGACTCTTGCGACGTGTAACCCCAGGTTCTCGTCGACGAATCGGACCTGCACGAGGTTGAACGGGTCCTTGTCGTGTTGGAGGTGACAGATCTCGATGCCAATCGCTGCGACTTTCACGTGTTACTCCTCTGGGTGATGGTCGTGTGTGTACACTTGACCAAAGCCCTTATGTAGGAGTCCGGTGAGCCTTTACGCCGAGGACAGCGACCTCTACGCAGAGCGGATCGGGGACTGGAACCTCCTTGATTACGCGGAGGAGTGGGACTACGAGCCCCCGGTGCCGGAGGTAGAGGACTGGGAGTTCGAGAAGTTCCTGGAGGAACGGCCCGAGCTGTTCGCGATGAGGTCGTCCCAGTTCGTCGAGCAGACGATTCTCATGCCGAACGCGGACACGAGGGCCATGGAGCCGTTCTCGTTCGAGGAGAGGCCCTACCTCAGGCGGGTCTACGACACACCGAGCAAGCGCGTCCTGTTGATGTGTGGCCGCCAGGTCGAGAAGTCGACCACACTGGCCAATCGCACGCTGGCGGGGAGCTGCCTCATCCCGCACTTCAAGACGCTGTACGTCTCGCCTTCCGCAGCGCAGACCAAGGAGTTCAGCAAGACCCGCCTCAAGGAGGTGCTCGAGACGAGCCCGGCCCTTCGGACGTGGTTCCCCTCTCACCTGACGGACAACGTCTTCGAGAAGAGGGCCATCAACAGGAGCAGCGTCACGCTGCGCTACGCGTTCCTCAACGCGGACCGGTGCCGTGGGCTGGCGGCAGATGCAATCGCCATCGACGAGTTCCAGAACATCCTCCTGGACAATGTTCCGGTCATCGAGGAGGCAGCTTCTCACTCCCCGTTCAGGTTCTTCCTCTACTCTGGCACCCCGCTGTCGCTCGACAACCCCATCGAGCACTACTGGTCGACCTACAGCACTCAGAACGAGTGGGCAGTACCCTGCGACCGGCACGGCTCGTCGAAGAACCCTGGTTCCTGGCACTGGAACATCCTGGGTGAAGAGAACATAGGCCCGAAGGGGCTCGTCTGCGACAGGTGCAGCGAGCTGATCCGCGCCGACCACCCGCTTGCGCAGTGGGTGAGGACGGGCTCGCCGGACCCGGAACTCAGCGTCTACGAAGGCTTCCACATCCCACAGTTGATGGTGCCATGGATTCACTGGCGGGACATCCTCACCAAGTACAACGAGTATCCGAGGGCCAGGTTCTTCAACGAGGTCTTGGGCAGGTCCTTCGATTCGGGTCAGCGCCCTCTGACCCGAGAGGACATCGTCAAGAACTGCGACCCGTTGATGCGCTTGACGCCGGAAGGAGTGAGGGAGTGGCGTGCCAAGTTCCGTGGGGTGCCGCTGTATGGTGGTATCGACTGGGGTCAGGACAGCTCCAACTCCTACACCGTCTTCTTCATTGGTGGCTATCTGCAGGGCAAGTTCAGGATCTTTTTCTGCCACCGATTCTCCGGGGCTGAGTCTGAGCCGCGTGTGCAGATGGAGAAGATCTGCCGCATGATCGACACCTTCAAGCTTCAGCGGGTGGGATGCGACCACGGTGGCGGGCATTGGCCAAACGATGAGCTTCTGCGCAGGTACGGCTCTCAGAGGATCGTGCAGTTTCAATACAGTCAGCCGAATGTCTTCATGCGTTGGGACAACAAGTTGGGGCGGTATGTAGTTCACCGCAATGAAGTCATGAGCAAGGTCTTCAACGCCATCAAGCGTGGCACCGTGTTCAAGTTCCCTGCGTGGAAGGACTTCGCGACTCCGTTTGCCGCCGACATGCTCAGCATCTTCTCGGAATACAACGAGAGGTACCACATGACGCAGTACAAGAAGTCGCCAAACAACACCGATGACTCCTTCCATTCACTGTTGCTCTGCTTCGTGGCCTCGATGCTGGACATGCCGAGGCCGGACATCTTCGTCCCCAGTGCGTCGATCGATCAGCAACTCGTTGAGGCTTGAGGGCTAAGAGGGAGGGCCCCCCGGTTGCCCAGGGGACCTGCGGCTCAGCTGGCCGCGCGGTCGGCCTCCGCCGACTCCTTCTCGGCCTTCTTCTTGTCCGCCTCGTAGCGGAACTTGGAGAACAAGCCTTCGGCCGTCCTCTTGTCCAGGCCCAGCTCCGTGGCCGCCTTGAGCCACTTGTCCTTGTAGTCCTCGCTCCGCTCCGCCCTCTGGAACTGCCTGCGCAGCTCACCGACGGCGTAGGCCACGTCGACCTCGGCCTCGCGGCCGAACCCGATGAGGACCACTTCGGTCCCCACCGTGGCGAGCACGGCGGCGCTGACGGTGATGGCCGGGTGCGGGATGACGGGCGCCCCGGTCATCCACATGGTGACCTTGGGGATGCCGGAGTTCACCGCCAACGTGGTGGCGGTGGCGACGGCCGCAGGCCGTCCGATGAGGGATGCGATCTTCTGCGTCCCCCGGTTGATGTGGGCGATGATCTTCGCCATGGTGTTCCTCGTTCCTCGGGGTGTGTGTGGGCGACAGGACGCCGATGGCGTGCTTTTCCTGCCAGGATCCTTATGCCCCTGACATGTGTGTATTTAGGGATTTGGGCGCCTTTTCGGGGCCTCAGGCGGCCTCTGACGCGACTTCGAAGGCGGAAATGCCGGCTGCCAGGGCTGCTGCGACAACCGGTATCGACAGCGGCAGCACTTGTTCTCCTGTCAGCTTGTTGATCAGGGTCGCGGCACCCACGTAGCTGCCGGCGGCAGCCGCGCCGAGCACGACGTGCCCGACCTTCCACTCGTCTCCGATCTCAGTCGACATGAACGACCGTTTCTTCGCTGCGTTGAGGTGCAGCTCGTCCAGCTGCGCTCGTACGTCTTCCATGCCAGCAAGGAGGGATTCCGCCAGTTCCTTGAGCTCGTCCA
>Ga0209536_100005585_pt1 | contig 19493 bp, 16 predicted proteins | sample DeeMarSeWOR28_12_FD_187461 | JGI IMG/M metagenome (GOLD analysis project Ga0209536, IMG submission 187461) | Marine sediment microbial communities from White Oak River estuary, North Carolina - WOR-2-8_12 (SPAdes) (version 2) | ecosystem: Environmental > Aquatic > Marine > Intertidal zone >...
TTATCTCTGTCATCGCTTTACTGTTCAGCGTCGGATTGGGCTTGATCCTGCCCCTGGTAATTCGCAACCTAGTTGATCTGATCCTGGTTGATAACGATCTATTGCAGCTCAACAGGTTGGCGATCGGGTTGTTCCTGGTGTTCATCCTGCAGTCGATCGCCAGTTTTGTCCACCGCCTCTCCCTAGCCTACGTGGGAGAGAATGCCGTGGTTGATATCCGGGTACAGATTTACAGCCACCTCCAAAAATTATCCTTGCGTTTCTTCAGTGATTTCCGCACTGGTGAGATCGTTTCACGCATCACCAACGATACTTCGATGCTTCAATCTGCGATCACCGAGGACCTGGTTGCATTGCTACGCCAGGCTATCACCCTGCTTGGTGCAGCCGTGTTGCTCTTCTGGTTGGATTGGCGGTTGACATTAATAATTCTGGTGGGAGTGCCGTTCATCACCCTGACCATGGTCTGGTTGGGCCGTAAGATCCGCAAGGAGTCGAAGGAAGTCCAGGATGCACTCGCTAAGTCCGCCAGCGTTGTGGAAGAAACAACTGCTGGTGTGCGCATCGTAAAATCCTTTACCCGCGAGCGCTACGAGATCAAGCGCTTCTCCCGGGCAGTGAACGATATTTATGCCGCGGCAATGCGCAGGGCAAGGATTAGCGCCACCCTGGGACCAGTGATCGGATTCTTGGCATTTGCATCGATAACGATCACACTCTGGTTTGGTGCTTTTGAAGTCATCCAGGGCAGGTTAACCGCGGGCGACCTGGTAGCCTACCTGATATACACCATGATGGTTGCTGCTCCAATCGCTTCCTTGGCAGGCTTGTACGCTCGTTTCCAGGCTGCTATCGGGGCTACAGAGCGACTTTTCGACCTGCTGGATGAAACACCGGATATCCTCAGCAAACCAGGAGCAATTAAGCTGCCCTCTTTGAGAGGGGAAGTTCGCTTTGAGCAGGTAAGTTTTACTTATTCAGAGGAATTCCCTGTATTGAGAGATGTGACTTTCGAGGCCCAACCTGGTCAGGTGATCGCCCTCGTGGGACCCAGTGGTGCCGGAAAATCGACTTTAGTCAGTCTTATCCCGCGTTTCTGGGATGTTGACCAGGGCTGGGTGTCCGTCGATGGTTATGATATCCGTGATGTCAACCTGGCCAGTTTGCGTGAGCAAATTGGCATTGTACCGCAAGAAACCATATTGTTTTCTGATACGGTTTACGCCAATATCCAGTACGGGAAACTGGAGGCGACTCGTGAAGAAGTAGAAGCAGCTGCCCAAGCTGCAAACGCCCATGATTTTATCGTCAATGATCTACCACAGGGGTATGAAACAGAGGTTGGTGAGCGCGGGGTTAAACTGAGCGGAGGCCAGCGGCAGCGCGTGGCGATTGCCAGGGCAATATTGAAAGACCCACGCATCCTGATCCTGGACGAAGCCACCTCCTCGCTGGATAGCGAGAGCGAGGGGTTAGTCCAGGAAGCATTGGAGCACCTGATGCAGAATCGAACTTCTTTTGTGATCGCTCACCGGCTCAGTACAATTACTAATGCGGATTGGGTGCTGGTGTTGAATGAAGGGCGCCTGGTTGAACAGGGAACCCACCAATCCTTGCTTGAGGATGTGGATGGTTTATATGCACGCCTCTACGAGATGCAATTTGGGGCACGGGATGGAGAGGGTATCTCGTTGCTCGTCGGTAACAGATGAGGTCTGCAATTCGAGGAGAAGAAACATGAATGAACACGAAAAGCTCAATTATGTCGAATTCCCAGCCCGGGATATAGAAGGCACAAAGAACTTCTTCACGGAAGTCTTTGGCTGGTCTTTTGAAGACTTTGGTCCGGATTATACGGCTTTCACGGATGAGGGATTGGATGGGGGCTTCTACAAATCGGAGCGTGTTTCAACCACGGAGAATGGTAGCGCACTGGTCATATTTTACTCGCAGGAACTTGAAATCACCGAGTCGAAGATAATTAATGCAGGCGGTAAGATCATCAGGCCAACCTTCTCTTTTCCAGGAGGCAGGCGATTTCACTTCCTTGAACCAAGCGGAAACGAGTTTGCCGTCTGGTCGGATCGGGATTGATTGGTCACAAGAGGTTAATATCGAACAAGTGTGATACCGAGCTTCGCGGAAAAGTATAAATTTATGGGTGAGCCGGTTACCAGCCATGTAACGCCTGAGAACAAGGTGTTACGACTCCCGACACTCGATGTGGCTTATGGGGATCCAATTTAATTGCGCTCATAGACGTTCGAATGTTCGTTCCTTGTTCAAGTCTTCCACCATGCTGTGGTACGGCTGCCTGTTACCTTGACAAGTATACTAATATCAGTACACTAAATTATCCGTAACTCAGGTATGCCAATACCATCGTAAAAGCACTCGCATCATATAGATTCTATGCCATGATTTGCCCGAACTGCCAAACCGAAAATCCCCAGGTTGCACGCTTCTGCATGAACTGTGGGACTGCTTTGCAAAACCATTGCTCTAACTGCCATGCAGAATTGCAGGCGGATGCCCGGTTTTGTATGCATTGTGGAGAGCCTGTGCGGATTAAAACTACACAGGATGATACCTATCTCAACCGGCTGACAGCTGCTGCTCCTGCACCACTGGTTGAGAAAGCCCGCGCGGCTGAGGTACTGTCTGGGGAACGTCGCACAGCAACCGTGCTGCATTTGGATGTGGTTGGTTCAACTGCCATTGCTGAATTAGTTGGTGAAGAAACATGGGCATCCATTATGACAGAGGGTTATGATCGTTTCGCGCAGGCAGTTTATCAATACGAAGGGACCATCGCCCGCTTGCTTGGAGATGCCCTGGTGGCATTCTTTGGGGCACCAGTGATGCATGAGGATGATCCAATCCGGGGGATTAAGGCAGCGCTAGATTTGGTTGAACTTGCCGAGGACTTCAAAGACGAGGTGAAACGAGATTACGGTATCGATTTTAGGGTGCGCGTCTGTCTCAATACAGGTCCGGTGGTAACCGGTCCAGTGAGCAGCAATATGCGCTATGATTTCACGCCAGTTGGGGGGGTTGTAAACCTGGCAGCCAGGATAAAATTTGCTGCAAAACCGATGACAATCCTGATTTCAGAAAATACATATTCATTTGTTTCACCGGTTTTTGAATGTTCTGACCTGGGTTTGATCGAAGTTGCGGACCGGCCTGAACCGGTCCGGGTTTACCAGGTGCTTGGTTTAAAGACAGAACCCGGCAGCCTGCGGGGTTTGGCAGGATTTGAGAGCCCGATGGTGGGTCGGGAGAAAGAACTGGCTTCCCTGATCAACCTGTGCGAGGCTGTTCAAGCTGGATTGGGCAGGGTGGTGGTTATTCGTGGTGAACCAGGAATGGGGAAATCTCGATTAATCAAAGAATGGAAAACAGCCATTTTAGCAAAGCAGGCAAAACCAATTTCATCCTGGGTTGAAGGACGCAGTTTATCTTATGGCCAGGGATTGGCATACCACCTGATCATCGACCTGCTGTATTCTTTGATGTGCATCCGCCAGGGGGTTGGTGAATCAAAAGCCCACCAAGCCTGGAAAGGTTTATTAAGGGATTATTTCAGTGAGGAGCAAGATTACCAGGATATTTACCCTTACCTTGGCCATTTACTTTCATTCGAGTTGGATCAACAAGCACAAGATAAAGTGTTGTCCCTCGACCCGCAAACCTTGCAGGCGAGGTATACGAGTGCGCTACGCAGCATCCTCACGAAGATGAGTAATCGCCAGCCAATGATAATTGTGCTTGAAGATTTGCATTGGGCAGATCCCTCATCGATCGAACTCTTGATCAAGTTGTTGCCAATGATCTCATCTGCACCGTTGCTGTTTTGCATGATATCACGTGTTGAATTGGATACCCCGGGATGGAAATTAATTTCTTCCGCAAGAGAATTTTTTGGAGGCAGGATCACCGAAATATCCCTGGATGCGCTTTCTGAAACTGAAAGCCGGGAGATGGTTTCCAACCTGCTGGAAGTTGAAGCCCTGCCAGAAAAAACCCGTGCGATGATCCTGCAAAAATCCGAAGGAAATCCTTTCTTTGTCGAGGAAGTAATTCGCATGCTGATTGACCAGGGGGCGATCAAACAGGTTAATGGGGATTGGGTAGCTGGTGGGAATATTGAGCATATTGAAATCCCGGATAATCTCCAGGGCTTGCTGCTGGCCCGCATTGATCGATTACCCGATGAGGTAAAGCATACTCTGAGAGTGGCTGCGGTCATTGGGCGCCAATTTCCGGTAAAAGTTTTGGAACTGGTCCTGGGGGGCATTGAGTAATGAGCCTGTTAACACAGTTGAACACGCTCGAATCAGCTGGGCTGGTTCGCATCGCACAATTAGAACCTGACCTGGAATACCTCTTCCGGCATGCACTTGTCAGGGAAGCTGCATATTCGTCTATATTGTCTGTTGACCAGAAGGAACTACATCGCGCAGTCGGCGAGGCGATTGAAACGCTTTATCCCAACAGGATCGATGAATATGCTGCCATGTTGTCTTATCATTTTGGAGAAGCAGGTGATGCAGTGAAAGCGAAGCAATACTGCACCCTGGCAGGAAAAATTGCCCTGGCATCCTTTGCGAACCAGGAAGCCGAGAATCACTTCCGCTGTGCACTGGCTCTGGTCATCCAAATCACAGAGAAGGCTGAACTGCTACACCTGCTGGGTGAAGCATTATACCGTCAGAGCCGCTACGATGAGACGATCCAGACCTGGCAGGAAGGCATCCAGCTCTACAAGGCTCAAGGAGATCTTCCCGGAGTGGCGCGATTGTATGCACGATCTGCACGGGCAGCATGGTATATGGGAGATCACCCTGAAGGTTTGCGATTGAGCCTCGAAGGATTGGAATCCGTCAAAGATATGCCAAAAAACCCATCAAAAGCCATGCTTATTCATGAGGTCGCCCGGGCATACCATTTCAACGGGTATCCCGAAGAGGCAGAACCATTGTGCAGAACAGCATTAGAAATGGCAGCAGAGGTTGGCGCTGTGGATATTCAGGCAGATGCCCTGACTACTTTTGGAGTGCTTCCCAATGTGACCAAGGAAGAAGCCCTGGAATCTCTAGCAAGGGCTGTTGAATTGGCAGAATCCAATGGGTTGATGGAGATCGCCACGCGCGCCAACCATAACCTGGGGGTCATGTCAGCAGAGCATCTTGGTGACCAAAAAGCTTCCCGTGATTATTATCTCCATGCTGCTGAGCTAGCCCAGCAGCGTGGTGCTGCGAATGAAGAAATCTTTTCCTTGATCAGCGCAGCTGGCGTTTCCCTGGTTTTGGGTGAGCTGAATACGGGCAGGGAGATAATGGAACGAATTAAGGAGATCAAAAAAACGTTGCTTGATCTCAGCCAGGTGAATCTCGAGTTTGCAGGAATTGAATTCGGTTTGAATTTCCTGCAAGGTGAATTTGAAGCAGCACTTGGCATCATCCGTGCTGCCAGAGAGGAGTCGCGCCAAAGAGGTGATCTCCAGATGCTGCATAATTACTGTACCAGCCAAGCAGACGTTTTCCTGGTCCGTGATTATGTTCAGCGAGTCGAGGATTGGTCTGAAGCTATCGATGCTGCGAAGGAAGGGATTGAGATCAGCAACAAAGGGATCAGCCGTTCCCTCCAATCGCACAAACAGCTGGCAGTTATTAGTATCCGTACCGGAAAATTGGAAGAAGCCAGGCGCATCCAATCTGAAGCACGGCAGCTAGCTGGTGATTCACCAACTTTGTGGAATAAGCAGGCTTTGTTGGAAATTGAACGAGAGATGGCAAAGATGGAAAGTGATTGGCAGGCGGCACTGGATGCTGCTGACGAGGCATCAAAACAGCTGGCGAATACAGGCATGCGCTGGCCATGGGCATATGCACTGGTAGAATGGGCTGAAATCCATCTCGCACGCGGCGAAGCAATGGATTTTGAGCGTGCCAGGACACTTTTCCGGGAGGCACTGGCTGTTTTTGAACAAATGGGATCCTTGTTTTTTGTTGATTTAATTGAAGATCGATTGCGTGATTTGAGGGAAAGAACGATTGCAGTGACGATTGCTCATGGTCAAGTCTCCCAGGAATTGGTACAGGCTGGAAAAATCCAGGGCAGCTTCATGCCAGAGGAGATACCTCTTCTTGAGGACTGGGATATCTCAGCCATACTCAAACCAGCCAGGCAAACTTCCGGTGATTTCTATGATTTCATCCAGCTTCCCGGTGAGAGAATAGGAATGATTGTTGCGGACGTGGCCGACAAGGGGATGGGGGCTGCACTCTACATGACCACCTGCCGGACATTAATCCGCACTTTCGCTGGGGAGCACCCGGATGAACCCGAGCTGGTGCTGGCAAAAGTCAACCGCCGCATCCTGGCAGACACTCATGGTGGGTTGTTTATCACGGTTTTTTATGCGGTGCTGGATCCTATCACTGGCGTGTTGAAGTACTGCAACGCAGGCCATAATCCCCCATTCCTCTTTTCTCAGCGGGATGGAGATAGCCCCCTTGAGCTTTCCAGGACCGGTATGCCCCTGGGTATTCTGGATGAAGCAGACTGGGAACAAGGTGAAATCCAATTGGGTAGGGGTGATTTGCTGATCTGTTACACCGATGGGATTACAGAGAGCCAGGACCGAGAAGGGCATTTCTTCGGTGAGGATAAGCTGGCCGCCCTCGTACAAAGCGCATCAGATTTACCAGTAGTGGATATCCAGAACCTGGTACTTGATCGTATCCGGGATTTCTCCAGATCATCTTCACAGTTCGACGACATGACATTGCTGGTGGTGAAGCGGAATTGAGGGGTGATTCCGGTTCCAGGTTCCTTTTCTCCTGGCAAACTAAATCATATTAATACCCAATCAGCGCTTGTGAACGCCAGTCAGCCCAAAGCAAGGAAAAGATAATTCCGACATCAATCAGCACACCAAGGATAATCCATGGGTGCCAGATGAGCAGCAGCATCAGCGAGGACAGCACGGCGGAAACCACGGCGATTGTGCGCCAAAACTCAGCTAACCAAGGAACCCTGAATACACCCAACCCAGCCAGTACGAAACCCAGCATGGTGAAAACAACCAAGAGGATTCCGATCCACCGAATCACTGTGGCCTTTAAACCCCATTGTGGTAGCAGCCAGCTGCGTTGTGGAGAGGTAAAAAATGCTCCGCGATTTGTTTCTGGGCTATTTGGATCAGGAGCAGTGGCCAAACCAGCATGCACAAGACCGTGTGCGACGAGAAAAAGCCCGGTTATTGTCTTCAATTCCTGCTCCCTTCTGGACAATCAACCTTATCAATTTGTTTCCGCCCTGACTTTAACTCCTTGCATAAGTTTGCGTTCCATAACGAAGTTTATTGGATCTGTAACGAGTCTCCAGCCGATAAAATTACCCAGTCCTGAATCATAATCTTGCCGCCAGCGAATTAACAGGCGGGTTGTGTTTTCGTTCGTTGGTTCCAGGACAAACGTCCAGGTTGTTGGGGGATCATCCCCACCGAGAATTATTGCCTTGCCCGGCTCAATTGCGGATACTAGAAAATACGGCTCGCGTCCTTCAGGAACCAGGCGTATCTTGTCGCCAACTTCGAGCTGCTGGTGTTCCAGGAGAATATGGTCAGCATTATGCATATCGCAACCCGCTAGATTTTCGAGGCGCTCGTAGCTGTACAGCCCACCACGCCCCTGTCCCATCTGCACCAGCCATGGCCAAATATCTTCTGCCGGGGCCTGAATGGTTATTGCGCGGGTTGATTGAAGCTTGGGAGTTGGAACAAAGTGATCCCCTGCCATGGGCATCTCTGCTTCGGACTCTGTCGCTCCCCATTTGCTGTACCAAGAACGAGTGATAGGGCTGGAAAGGATATATCCAGCGATGGACAACGCCCCGAAGGCCTCCTCGAGGATGGATGGATTGAATTTTGAATCTGCCATGTTTTTCACCTTTACCCAAATCTACATATCCGCGTGTTAAGATGAGCCGCCAGTCTGATTGTGACCACTGCACTTGTCTCCAGAGCCAGGAGTATGTAAATACACGTCACCTGATTCGGATGACCCTATATCGATTCTTCACCCCAGCATTATGCAGTGGAATATAAATCCTCCACTAGCGAATTATAAATACCCAAAAAGACTCGTCAGGTGAAGATCCCCTTTATCTGGTGAGAGACAACCGACGAATTGATTGTGACGATCAACCCAAGAGCTAACCGCGGTTGGTTTATCAAATCCTGCTGGAGGAGATCCCAGAACGAGTTTGTTGGGATTACCAGTTTTTTTTCATCCAGATGGGTGCAGTTAGCAATATTCGCACAGCTTGTAGGAATGCGAAGTTTGGTGGGATGGAAGGAGTGGAGACATAGATAATTTTATGCCTTGGTACCTTTATTTAATTTTACACGCAATAATCATCCTCGAAGATAACCTTTTGACACTTTCCCAATCGTTGATGGTGCATATCCACTGACAATTACTTCCCAGGTCTCATAAGAAACAGGACCTGAGACGCATGACACCCAAGGTAAATTTCGTTATCCTGGATTTAGTTCTGCGTCAGGAGGTGATCAGATGAAAAGTGAAATTGTCCTGCAGGTCATTGAATTGAAAAAGCATTTTGATCAAGTGAAGGCAGTGGATGGGATCAATTTCAGCATCACGAAAGCTGAAATATTCGGATTTCTTGGGCCAAATGGTTCAGGGAAGACGACCACAATTGGGATGATCCTCGGATTAATTCACCCAACTTCAGGGATTGTCAGACTGTTTGGTCATCCGGTGTCGCCATTCCAGCCAAGTCCTTTACGGAGAGTCGGGTCTTTAGTAGGAGCTCCATCCCTGGTGCCATATTTATCAGCCAGACAAAACCTGGAGATGATCGGCCGTATTTACCCTGAGGGGGATGGTTTAAGGATTGAAGAAATACTTGCTGAAGTGGGACTTACAAGATTTGCCAATCGAAAAGTGGGTAGCTTCTCTACTGGAATGAATCAAAGATTAGGCCTGGGAATGGCATTAATGCATAAACCAGAATTGCTGATTTTGGACGAGCCAACCAATGGAATGGACCCAAGCGGCATGCACGAAGTGCGCAACATGCTTGTAAAACTTGTTGATCAAGGAGTAACGATTTTTTTCAGCAGTCACTTGCTGCATGAGATCGAACAAATATGTGACCGAGTGGCAGTGATCAAGGAAGGAAAAATTGTTGCCCAGGGTAAGGTAGAAGATTTGGTTGGGCAGAAATCTATCGTAAAAGTGCGGGTTGAGTCACCTAGGCAAGCAGCACAGCTGATTCGTAATCTTCCTGGTCGTGGTCGGGTTCGGGTCCATGGGGAATATGTGACTGTAAATGGGATTTCAAGTGAGGTCGTGATCGGTCACCTGGTTGCAAACGGGTTAATACCAAGCGAGGTGACGAACGGATCCCTTGACCTTGAAGCGATATTCCTTGAATTAACTAATCAAGCAGCAGTGGAGGTGTAGTCATGTTTTGGAATATTTTTATCAACCAAAACACAATGATTCTTAAGAGAAGATTATTCCTGGTTGAAGCACTATTATTAGGGCTGCTCGTGCTGGGGATTCTACTGGCAATATTCATGGCAGTGGAAGAAAACCAGAGCAGCACAGGGATGCTGGCTGATGAGCGCAATATGATGCTGGAAACCCTCACCTGGCCAGAAGCATGGAATAATGTCATCAGGCTGGGAGGGTGGGATGGGCTTGCACCTTTCTTTTTGATTATCCTGGTTGGGGCTACGACTGCACAGGAGTATAGCTGGAGGACATTGCAAATTTGGCTATCCCGTGGAATATCGCGGCCTGCGTTGATGCTGGCAAAACTTGCTTCACTCTTGCTCGCAGGGTTACTGCTAATGCTTACGGTACTGATGATTGGAGGATTAACAACAGCTGTTTTCAGTTCCGTGATCAATGGCTCATTAAATCTTTCCCAAATCGATCTCTCGCATCTGGTTCTCAGCGTGATACGGGCAGTCTATACCGTGATGCCATATGCCAGCCTGACATTTTTCCTGGCTGTAGCCAGCCGATCAACGGTAGTTGCCGTAAGCGGTGGCTTGGCCTATGCATTGCTCCTTGAGAACTTGATTATGAGCGGCGCTGGTTTGCTTGGAAGAGAATTCTCCCGCTTGGCGTTAAATTTACCTGGTGGATTAGCAAATAGCCTCATGGCTCTGAACAAAGCCAGCCTGGGAATGGGAAACAATACTGGAATGACACTCTTACCCCCCGTCCATGCATCGATAGGAATTGCTGCATGGATATTGTTCTTCCTGGGTCTGAGCCTATGGGTATTTCAACGCCAAGATTTGGCTGATTAGAAAGGGGTTGAAGGAGTTTTTCATGAAAAAGCATCGCATTATTTGGGTTTTGATAATTCTGGCTATCACGTTGAGCGCATGTGAGTTTAACAAGCTAAAGTTTGGTGAAGTACGCATGATGTACGGGACAAATGAAGCGGGACGCATTACATATGACATAACCACCTTCACGGGAACTGAAAGGGGTGAATTTCATGCGGAGATTGGTGATGTACTCTTGTTTGACTATGCAGTTGATCTGGTTAAGGGCGTATTATTTATCGAATGGCAGGATCCACAGGGAGAAGTGATCTGGCAGAAAATGTTGGATGGGAGTGATCAAGATGAAGTAGAATTCGAAATTCTTCAGCCCGGGATTTATCAGGTTGTTATCAAGGGGGAAGGGTCTGGTGGTCGATTCGATGTGTCCTGGGGTGAAAAATAACCATATAATAAGATCAGGATGAAATATCGCATGAAGCTTTTTCGCGGTTTGAGCTGGAAGCTGACCCTGAGCTACACCCTGGTAACTGTTGCTACTTGGCTGGTGATCGAGGTTCTGTTCATTGCCGGGGTCAGCTTCTTGTTGATATCCTCTGACCTGATTCCCGGAGCAATGATTTACGCGATTGATTCATTTATTGCTCCCAAGGTTGCCGAATATCTGGAACATTCCGAACCGGATATCGATTCCATGCGGGGTTGGATGGAACAGGCTTTCAAGGATGGAATCACGTTCGAATCTCCTGAAAATCCAAATTTATCTTTCCATCTTGGCGATCTAGATCAGAATGCCTATATCAGCATCCTGGATCAAAATCTTAACCAGCTAACGGGATTTCCACCGGTTAGCGAGATAGAAATAGAGCCAGATGATAAAAATGTCCGCGATTTAGTTAATGCGGCTAGTGTTGGTGATAAAACGCCGGAGAGGATCACAGAAATCTCTGGTGGTTACTTGACCACCGCTGTGCCAGTATTCAATACCAGGGATGAGGTGCTGGGGGTAATCCTGATCAAGATTTCTTACCCTCCGCCAGGCTCACTTTCCCAGACGCTGGCGTTTATCGGGGTGAGCATATTGCTTTTCACTCTTTCTGCTGGAATAGTGGGGACCATATTTGGCTACTTCACTGCCCGGGGACTGACAGCTAGGTTACGAAACATCTCTTCCGCTGCGGCTGCCTGGAGTCGAGGTGATTTCTCTGCATTCATCCATGACAGGTCAGAAGATGAACTAGGCCAGCTTTCCGGGCAGCTCAACCGCATGGCGGAACAACTCCAGCACCTGCTGAAGGTTAAACAGGATCTAGCCGCGATGGAAGAACGCAACAGGCTTGCCCGTGATTTGCATGATAGTGTCAAGCAGCAGGTTTTTGCAACTACGATGCAGATTGGTGCTGCGAAAGCGGTGTTAGATCAAGATGCTGATGAAACGCTGAAGCACATGGATCAGGCCGAGCAGCTATCCAGGCAGGCTCAAGCTGAGCTAGGTGCCCTGATAACAGAGCTGCGACCGGTAAGCTTGTCTGATGAGGGTTTTTTATCTTCCCTGGAAGATTTTTCCACAAGATGGTCCCAACAAAATGAAATTGAGGTTGAATTCGCCGTATCCCAGATCCCATTTATCCCGCAGGAGATTGAACAGGTATTGTTCCGGGTTGCCCAGGAAGCACTGGCAAATGTCAGCCGCCACAGCGAAGCAACGAATGTAAAAATTGAATTATTTGAGAAGGATTCTGAGGTCATTCTCTCAATTAATGATAATGGAATAGGGTTTGATGTAACCGAGGTAAGCGGAGCCGGGATGGGTTTAACCAATATGTCAGAACGGCTGCAATCCGTAGGGGGCGATCTGGATATAAACACAAGTGTGGGAGACGGCACCCGCATAATAGCTCGGTGCCCTAGAGCGATAGGAGAGTAAGCATGGAGGAGATCATCACCGTATTATTAGTGGATGACCACCAGGTAGTGCGCCAGGGAGTGCGCGCTTTTCTTGATACGCAGCCTGATTTTTCTGTTGTCGGAGAAGCTGGCTCTGGAGAACAGGCATTAAAACTGGCTGGTGAACATGTACCAGATGTGATTTTGATGGATCTGGTGCTGCCAGGCGATATCGATGGTGTCGAAGCGACGCGTAAAATAAAAATCAAAAGCCCCCGCACCCAGGTGGTTGTTTTGACTTCTTACCACGATGATGAGTATATTTTTCCTGCCATCAAAGCGGGTGCCCTATCCTATGTTCTTAAGGATATTGGTCCCGATGAGCTGGCTGATGTGATCCGCAAGGCGGCCCATGGTGAAGCCGTCCTTAATTCTGGCGTGGCCTCACGCCTTATCCAGGACATCCAGGGTCGTCGTGGTTTGAGCCCCAATCCATTCACAGAATTAAGCGAGCGGGAGATGGAGGTGCTGCGCTTGATCGCCGATGGGTTATCCAATGCCGAAATTGCGGAGAATCTGGTAATCAGTGACAAGACAGTTAAGGGTCATGTTAGCAACATTCTCAGCAAACTGCACCTGGTTGATCGAACACAGGCAGCGGTTTATGCATGGCGTGAAGGCATCGTGCGCCGGGAACCATGATGTACAATTGCCACGATTGCCGATGAGAGGAGCTTTTTTATGCCAACCATGAATGATGTATTGGGGGTTATTCTCGGTGGAGGACGCGGAACCCGGCTATACCCGTTGGTAAGAGATCGTGCGAAACCAGCGGTGCCCATTGGAGGGAAATATCGCTTGATCGATATCCCGATCAGCAACTGCATCAACTCCGATATCAACCGCATGGCGATCTTGACCCAATTCAATTCGGTTTCCCTGCACCGCCATATCGCCCGGACCTATATCTTTGATGCTTTCAACCGCGGTTGGGTCCAGATCCTTGCAGCGGAGCAAACCCCGCACAGCGATGCCTGGTACCAGGGCACTGCCGACGCGGTGCGAAAGCAGCTGCTGGAGATTCGTAGCGCAGGTGCCGAATTTGTGCTGATTCTGGCGGGAGATCACCTATACCGCATGGATTTCAAAGCTCTGGCAAAATTCCACTGGGAAAATGAAGCGGATATCACGGTTGCTGTCCAGCCAGTCCTGCGGGAAGAAGCCTCCCGCTACGGATTGTTGAAACGGGCAGCAGATTGCAGGATAACGGACTTCGTGGAGAAACCCACGCAGCCCGAGGAGCAGGCACGGTTTGTCAGCCGGAATGATGAAGCGAGGCCTTTCCTGGGTTCGATGGGCATATACTTGTTTAAAACCGAGGTGCTGATCCACCTGTTAACTTCAACCGTGGACGATGATTTCGGTGGGGAAGTGATCCCTAGCGCGATCGGGGATCACCGTGTCTTCGGTTATGATTTCGATGATTTCTGGGAAGATATCGGGACGATCCGATCGTTTTACGAAACGAACTTGATGCTGACCAAGCAGAAGTCACTCTTCAATTTCCATGATCCAGAACGGCCGATTTACTCGCGCCCGCGTTTTCTGCCGGGGTCGATTGTCGATGATTCAAAACTGGATAATGTGCTTCTTGCTGATGGCTGCCGGGTTCAGAGGGCGGAAGTATACAATTCGGTGATCGGGTTGCGCAGCCAGATTGCACGCGGAGCAACCGTCAGGGACAGCATCATGATGGGTGCCGATTACTATGATCCCCCGGTTCCAAATCAACAACCCATCCCTTTAGGTTTAGGAGAGGGCTGCAAGGTCACTGGGGCAATCCTGGATAAGAATGTGCGTCTTGGCAGTGACGTGGTCATCCATCCTTTCCCACGCGGCACTGAGATTGATAATGAGAAGTGGGTTGTTCGGGATGGCATCGTGGTGATTCCAAAGAATACGATTCTGCGCAGTGGTACCGTAATCGGTCCGGAAGCATAGTTGATTGGTTCAGGCCCCAGAATAATCCACAGGTTTGCAGGTGTAATTTGAGCTTGACAAAAGTTAAACCAGGCGCGAGAATGAAAGTAAGCACTTGCTTGCATTTAAGGATGTGGACATGTTCACAGAAAATAAGCCTGGCTCACCAGATGAAACGCGCAGCAAAATCATTGCCGCGGCAGCAGAACTCGGTTCCCAATTGGGGTATTCGAAAGCCACTACCAAAGCCATTGCCCGGGCAGCAGGGGTTAACGAGGTTACCCTCTTTCGACATTTTGGATCGAAAGAAAACTTGTTCTCAGCTACCATCGAACAGTATGGAGGACCTGCCTTGGTGCCCATACTTGAAGCCCGGTTCAGCGGGAATTACCGGGATGACTTGCTAATGGTAGGCAGGTTCTTCTTCGATATCCTGGTAGAAAGAAGGGAAATGCTGCGCCTGATGCTGTGCGAATCTGCTCACATTCCCGAGGTAAGCACAGTGCTGGCACGCAACCCGTGGGAACTGCGCAAGATGCTTGCCAGATACTTTCAAGGGCATATGGATAAAGGTACAATCAATCCGGGGCATACCGAAGCAATGGCTCAGGCATTCCTTGGCATGTTCTTCTCCTATGCGATAAGCCTGAATATCTTGCAAGAAGAGGTGTCTCCGCAATTAAATGCCGATGAATTGATCTCCCAATTCGTAGAAATTTTCATCTCAGGCACTTTTCCAGGATAATCCAGTACCGGGGTGATTAATGGACCTCGCAATAGAAGTTTCTTCCCTTTCTCGACGCTTCGGTGATGTAGTCGCAGTTGATCAGATATCGTTCGAGGTAAAGAAAAAAGAAATTTTTGGTTTGCTAGGCCCGAACGGGGCTGGCAAGACTACGACGATATTATTATTGGTGGGGCTATTGTCTCCAGACGCTGGGAGGCTCGAAATCTTGGGATTAGATCCCCATCACCAGGCCCAGGAAGTTCGGCGGATTATCGGTTATGTTCCCCAGGAAACGAATGTTTATCTTGATCTCAATGCAGTGGATAACCTGTGGCACCACGCGGCCTTATATTGTCAAGATTTATATGCAGTTGAGAGGAAAATCCAGGAACTGTTAGAACTAATGGTGTTATGGGAACGGAGAAAGGATCCTGTTAGGACTTTCTCGGGCGGCATGAAGAGAAGACTGGTGTTGGCGCGCACACTGCTTCATGATCCGGATGTAATTTTTTTTGATGAACCCACCCTAGGTGTGGATGTTCAGGGGAAGCATGTTATCTGGAAACATATCCAGGAACAAAGAGATGGCGGCAAGACATTCATAATTTCCACGAACGACATGATGGAGGCCGACAGGTTGTGTGATCGCCTTTTAATCATCGATTCAGGAAAGGTGATCGCGATGGATACCCCGGAGAATTTGAAGGCTGGATTGGGACAGGATATTGTGACCCTGCAAACATCTCTCCCCATAGGAGAACCCGGTACTGTGTTCCATGGTCTGGGGATCAAGGGGATTAAAAACGTGCAACCCGGGGTGATTCGCTTCGAGGTGGGCAGTGCAGAATCGCTGGTCGAAGAGATTATCACCCGGGTTAAAGATAAGTATCATCTGGAAGCGATTCGCATCGCCAGACCAACTTTGGATGATGTCTTCCTGGAATATACCGGTAGAGGCTTGAGGGATTAATTTGTGAAACGCTTTGTACTTCTGCTGCGCAACGAATTTGTCTTATTTAGGACAGCCATACCGGTCCACATGATTGGCATTTTTCAACCGGCATTAATGTTTTCGCTCATGGCTCTGGTGTTGGTTACTCCAACCTTCGATATGCAGGTAACCACTCCGCAAACCGCTCTCGAATATGAATTGGTATCCTTGATGGAGCAGGTCGGTTCACCTATTGGCAGCACTTACATTAACCCCATATTGGTTGATTCCATCCAGGGACAGGAATTTACCGGGGGTCAGTTGATAGAATTCCAAGGCGATGATAGGAATCCGACCGCCCTGCAGCGATTTGGATTGATTGACAGCAACATGGTCAAGAATTTCAGGAACCGGCTCACATCAGCAGCCTTGCTGATGTGGAATATTTCGCTGGGGAACCGGGCAGTCGCTATCCGTGAGCTACCATGGCTGCCTCGTGATATCCCTTATAGCGTATATTTCGGGATGGCAATGATGCCATTGGCGGCAAACCTGGCAGGCGCATTGATCGGGGCATTTCTCACTGCCCAGGAATTTGAATTCAACACTTTTATGGAACTGCGCTTATCCCCGATGCCGGTAATTGTGTTTGCCGCGGCGCGCCTGCTGAGATTGGGTCTGACCGGGGTGCTCTCTGGACTGGTATTAATGGTTGTCATCGGTTTTACTACCGGGGCCTGGCCAACATCAATTGGATGGGTCATGTTGATCCTGTTTGCCATGGGGATAATTGGAGGCAGCATCGGAACTACTGCTGGATTGATACTGCAGAAAACCCTGCCAGCCTTCCTGGTTGGCTTGGCACTGTCTTTCTTCACCTGGCTATTAGGCAGTGCTTTTGGCCTGGCAGCTGGCTTCAGTGGCCCCTACGAGACCACCAGCCGCCTGATGCCAAACACTTATGCAGTAGAGTTGCTGTTCCCACTTTATTACAGGATAGGCATAGGATCAAATCTGACAGCCCTGTTATTCCTTCTTCTAGCCTGTATGATAATGATCCTCGTGACCATGGTATTTTTCCGACATGAACAGCTGAAGACCTAGTGTAAGTGGATATGAAAAGATTCTGGATACTGTTCAAATCCGAGTTTTTTGTCTGGAAGCAGGATCCAATCACCGCACTTGGGGGAATTTTGCCCCCAGCATTGATCTTGATCGCATTCGCATTGTTGTTTGGTGGGCGTTTGAGTTTTAAGGTCGCGGTAGTCAACCAGGATGAGGGCTTGATGGGAAGTATACTTAGGGAATCATTTGATGAAGTTATCTCACCCTTGAACAATTTGCCATATTACCTTGCCCTTGATATGTCGCTTGAAGAAGCCATGAATGCTTACCAGGGTTATGAGGTGGAGGGGGTGTGGGTGATTCCGCCGGGATTCACCCGATCAATTGAGCAGGGAGACAGTCCGAATATCAGCATGTATTTCTTTAATTACAACGATGACCGGGCGAAGAATCACCGCATCTATTCAGCTGAAATTATCTGGAATTTTTATAAGAAAATAGGATTCCCATCACCACCACTCGAGATCGCTGAGGAATACCCTCGATCGGTGATGGTTGATTGGGTCCCGGTGATCGCAGTAGGGGTTGCGCTACTCAGTGTCAGTCTGGGGAGTATTTTTAATATCTATGCGCTGACGAATAAAGAACAAACGAGTAAGATGACCCTGGAATTTGGTTTGGCTCCACGCTCGTTGGCCTGGGTGCTGGTTCCCAAGGTTGTCCTGGCACTATTCTTTGGATTGGTCAGTGGAACATTGTTCCTGGTTGTCATATACGCATGGTTAGGATTCTGGCCAGGGAACTATATTTGGGGATTTTGGCTGCTCTCGGGATTAACTGCCCTATTCTGGATTGGATTGGCGATTGTATTTGGGCTGCAGGCAGGGAACTACATGGCAGGAGCGATCGCCATTGTTTTAACGGCAATCATCGTATTCTTTATCGGGGGTGGATTGGGATTAATTCGGTATCATGCAGAAGATGTTCAGTGGTACTCATGGCTTTTTCCGAATACACATGCCATCGATCCGCTACGCGACCTGGTCCTTTTCAATGCCTGGCCGGTTGATTGGGATATCACGGTGGCTAAGTTGATCGGTTTTTCTATCCTGTCGTTGTCGATTGGTATCGCATATACTGCGCGAAAAATACGGCACATTCGATAAAGAGAATTCAATTAATTATTATTGAATCTTTCAATATCACTCAGGTAGCCTGTCGTATCTTTTTTCCTCCTTTAATCGGTGTTCACACTGTATATTCGGGTAATTAATACCTGAATACTGGGGATACTATGCTATAATCATTTTGGGTGGGTCTGGTTTGTGATCATTGTTCCTTCTGGAGTGAAAACCCCTTCTTCTCCTCTTAGGTTGCAAGCCTTTTAGCAAGGTTGCGATTAACTTCATGGTTGATCCCATTATTCGATTTTAAATATCTTCAAAGGTAGGTGCCAATTGCCCCCGGAATCAAAACTAGATGGTTTTCAAGCGATCAAAGAACAATATGATGAAATCTATGTGATCATATCCCCACCAAGGTGCAGCTCGACTGCCTTTGCGCGGGTATTTTGGGAACAACCCAGCATCCGTTTCTATGCCCATGAACCATTCGAAGGTACATATTTCTTGGGGCATGATCTCGATAATGTTCTTGAAAACTTGAGTCATCCCATGGATTTAAGGGAAATCAAGAGCTACAATTTCGCAGATCGCGGTAACAGCCTGGTGATCAAGGAAATGCCTTACCAGGTTGGAGAAAATCTACCTCAACTGCTCAGCTTGACTGAAAAACCAGTGATCTTCCTCACACGTGACCCAAGGCAAAATATTGCTTCACGGATGGCAAAGAAGCAGCAGGTGGGTGATGATCCTCTTTTCCCGCACGTCGAGACCGGGTGGCAGCTGCTTGAAAATCAGATTAATTACTGTAGGAAACAGGCAATTCCTTACCTGATCTTGGATGCAAAGGATTTTCGCAATCACCCGGTGATCATATTCAAGCAGTTGTTCAAGCGTCTTGGGTTGCCATTTCGCGAGGCAATGCTGCGTTGGAATTCTCGTCCAGATGTTGATATCGATAACCTGGGTGGTGACCACGATCATCTTTACCAGGAAGTCTTGTCCAGCAGGGGCATGCATCCCGACACGGAGTCAATCCCATCCTTGCAATCATTCCCTGTAGAAAAGGGGTACCGCGAGCATGTTAAACACTGTTTGAAAATCTACCAGGGACTGCAGGTATCTCCTGCCAGGATCAGAGTTGCTGTGAATCCTGGCTACCGTTATAAAGGAGATGGATCATACACTGGTAGCAGCTAAGCAAATTAAAGAGAAACACCCACTCTTTAGCAGGTGTTTCACGAGGCGGGGAGGGCGGGATTCGAACCCGCGAACGAGGTTTTGGCCCCGTTAACCGCTTAGCAGGCGGCCCCAATCAACCACTCTGGCACCTCCCCAATTATTTAATTACTGATCCAATCTAATAGCAGGCGGAGGGAGAGGGATTCGAACCCCCGGTGGGCGTGAACCCACAGTTGTTTTCAAGACAACCGCCTTAGTCCG
>Ga0209536_100005586_pt1 | contig 19491 bp, 13 predicted proteins | sample DeeMarSeWOR28_12_FD_187461 | JGI IMG/M metagenome (GOLD analysis project Ga0209536, IMG submission 187461) | Marine sediment microbial communities from White Oak River estuary, North Carolina - WOR-2-8_12 (SPAdes) (version 2) | ecosystem: Environmental > Aquatic > Marine > Intertidal zone >...
AGTTATCGGCTGGTCACTGGTGCTAGGCCTGGTCCTGGTGCCACCCTACGTTGCGATCCTTGGGCACCGTTTGGTAAAAGCGTTGCAACAGGCGAACGACGCGAATGAAGCCAAGAGCCGGTTTCTTGCCAACGTGTCCCACGAAATCTTCAACCCCATGCAGGCAATTATCGGATTCATCGAATTGATCCGGGCATCGGAATTGAACGACGAGGTCAGGCACTACATCAATACGCTGCAAGCGTCCGCGACCAGCATGATCTCAATCCTGAAAGATTTGCTGGATATTTCCAAGATCGAAGCAGGAAAGATTGAAATCAGCAACATTGATTTTGATTTATACCAGACCGTGAACAGTGTCGCCGCGATGCTGGCACCACAAGCTGCTAAGAAAGGTTTGCTTTTTACTGTTCACGTCGATCCCGCCTGCCCCTACTTGCTGCACGGCGATCCAGACCGTTTGCGACAGATCCTGATTAACTTCTGCATTAATGCGATTAAATTTACCGAGGCCGGTCACTGTGATGTCTATGTATTGAATGGCAAGGACGATGAATCGGGTACCGCCAACATCGTATTCAAGGTTAGCGATACCGGTATCGGAATTCCCGAGGAAATGCAGGCCCATGTATTCGAGACTTTCACCCAGGCGGACGCGACCATCACGCGCCGTTTTGGCGGCACCGGTCTCGGGCTCGCGATTGCCAAAAACCTGGTAGAAATACAGGGCGGCACACTAACCGTCGACAGCCGCCCGGGGGAAGGCACCGTATTTCGTTTTGAGATCCCCTATGCGCTCCAGCAAGCAGAGGTCCAACCAGAGGATCTCACCGGGCGTGTTTGCCTGATAACGTTTGATACGCTCCTTGACCGGGAGTTGGCGAACTGGACCAAACAGTGGGGTTTGTCGCTGACAATAATGAAAAGGCGACCAACCGGGGATGACGATAATTATCAGTTCGACACTATCATGGTCGACGAACGCTGCCTGATCGACCCGCTTGCTTTCCCCCGCAAGATAGCCGAACTATCTGCAAAAGATTCGATTCACCGTAGCGTGATGCTATTGCGCCGCCTCGGTTCCAACAAAGAAGCGCTACTGGAGGCTGGCTATAGCGTGATACTTGACCTACCGCTGGATAAACGCCTGACCTTCAACGCACTACATTCTACTACTATCGAATGGGGTAGTGATGAAAGCGTCATTCCGCTTTCGTCCGCAGCTCAAACCAGGGCGCTAGACTCTTACCGTATTCTTGTCGCCGAAGACACAGTGGTCAATCAGGATGTTATTGGCGCTACACTTTCTCGCGCCGGACACCGTGTTGATATTGTTGATTCGGGTGATGCCGCGTTGGAGAGACTAGAAGACAACGACTACGATCTGTTACTCCTCGACTTCAACATGCCCGACGTATCCGGGATGGATGTAATGCAGCAGTGGCAGGCAATGAGTACTGCGCCGGATATGACGAAGGTATTGTTTTTAACCGCTGACATTTCGCCCAGCGTTGAACGGGAATGTCTCAACGCCGGCGCCGAAAAAGTGCTGCATAAGCCAATTCGTCCGAGCAAATTGCTCGCAGAGATTGCGGAGGCAATGACCAGCACATCCGTCCCTGCCAGCAAGGCATCGACCGACAGAACATCGCTGGTTATCGATGTCGAGGAGCTCAGCACGCTGGGCGTGATGATGGGTGACGATATGCTCGTTCATACGATAGAGCGGTTTCTGGCAGATTCCGAGCAGAAACTTGGGGCGCTCTGGTTGGCCGTAATGGATAGCAACCAGGACGAAATATTCCAGCTGAGCCATGCGTTCAAAGGAAATGCCGCGACTCTCTATGCCACTGAACTCTCTGATCTACTTTCGACCATCAATCACGACGCGTTCCAGAACAAATCTTACGAGGAATACCAGGTTGCCTTTTCCAGGTTGCGATCATCGCTGGAAAAGACGCGTCGCGCGTTTAGGGAATATCTGGACAGCCCGCGAGACGGGCAGCGCAGGGAGCTGCGTTAAAGGCTGAAAAAATCAGTCAAGGCAGATCCGTTGGAGCTGCCTCGTCTGATGCCTGGCGGGGTGCACGCTGATCGGAATATTTATCATGGATGTTCAGTATTTCTTTGGGTCGGGAAAAGAACGCGTCGATCAACTCCGGGTCGAAATGTTTGCCGCGCTCCGAGACCATGAAGTCTTTTGCCTTGTCGAATGACCAGGCTTCCTTGTATGGCCGTTCCGAGGTGAGCGCATCAAAGCAATCGCCAATTGCCACAATGCGCGCCGGCATGGGGATTTGCTCGCCACGCAAATTTTCCGGGTAACCGCCGCCACCAAATCGCTCATGGTGGCTTTTTGCCACCACTGAACCAAGCTGAATCTCTTCCCAGTCGGAGGTGTCTAGCTTGAGAATTTCGTAGCCCTGAATAGTATGGCTCTGCATGACACGCCACTCTTCCGGCGTATGCTTGGACGGCTTTCGCAGGATGCTGTCCGGAATACCAAGCTTGCCGATATCGTGCAGCGGTGACGAGTCTTCAATAAGATTGCAGCGCTTTTCCGGCATGGAGATGGCCTCGGCAACGATGCGCGAGTACTTGGCCATTCGGACCAGGTGTTGGCCGGTCTCGGTGTCGCGGCGCTCACCGGCGCGCGCCAGGATCATAATCGCTTCTTTACGACGGGCGCGCTCCTGCCTGTCCTTCTGTACGTACTTTCCTTCGAGGAATTTCGCGCGATCCATCAGCATCAATTGCTGTTCGCGCAGGGTAAGCAGATTGGTAATGCGTACCTGCACTTCCAGCGGGTCGGCCGGTTTCAGCATAAAGTCTGTGGCGCCGGCCTTGAGTGCATCGATCCGGGTTGCACGGTCATCAATACTGGTAATCATGCAAATCGGCACCTGGGCACAATTGGGAAGAGCGCGGAATGCGCCGATCAACTCGATCCCGTCGATTTGCGGCATTCGGTAATCGGTAACAAGAAGGTCGGGAACAACCTGATTGGCGGCGAGCAGGACATCCGATGCACAGCGGAAACGCGCGACCCGGATATGGCCGCCTATCGCCTCGATCAGGCTGGACACCACCTCCAGCGGCATTTCCTGATCGTCAACGGTATAGACCAGCGACTCTCGTTTTTCTCGATTGACCACTACTCACCCCCGGTTGCAACGGACACACCTTAAAGCGTCTGAAACTCCAAGCCTAGTCCAGAATTCGACATCTCGCTGAAACCCGGGATTTAATTGCGGAATTCAAACGAGTGAATTTAACGTTGTCCGCCTTATTTGGCACCGATTACCGGGAAGGGCCAATTAAAACCGGGGACGCGGCGGCCATGAACAAAGCGGCTACCCATGAACCAGGTAAGGAGAGGCTGGAGTGCAAGCTCGCTCGCACCCGAAGGGAACGGGGCAACCTTGCCCTACTGACATTCCTTGAAGATCAGGCTCTGGCAGGTCTTGCAGATGTCTTTGTCCAGGCGCGTGTAGATATAGCGGATGGCGTCGGTCTTGGAGTCGAAGAAGCGATCCCAGCCGATTTTCTTGACGAAGCAGCTCTTGGCAGCGAACTCATAAACCGAGGCCTTAAGGCCAACGAAATACAGGCCGCCGTTCTTTTGCTTCAGGCGGTTGTTTTCCCCTACCAGCGCTTCGGCACTGGCAAGATCGATGAAATTGACGTTGTTGCACACGATCAGGATATTGTAGATACGCTCGTTATCCACGATCTCGGCGATGCGCTCCTGGATATGGTTGATGGAACCGAAATACATCGACATATCGACGCGAATTATTTTTAGCTGCGGGCACTGCTTCATCGGTTTTTTCAGAATATTGCCAAACGTGCGCTTGCCGGTCTTGGGATCGATATCGATCGACAGCGTGATGATATCCGGCGTCGAGGTCTTGGCCAGGAAGAAAAGAATCGACAGCAGTACGCCGAGATAGATCGCGAACTCGAGCTCGAGGAACAGCGTCGCCAGAAAAGTGGTGAGCAGGATCGCGCTTTCGGAACGGCTGAACTTGAGAATATTGCGAATATGATGGAGATCGACCAGCTTGTATGCCACCAGCAGAATCACTCCGCCCATGGCGGCCACCGGCAAGTAAGCCGTGAGTGGTGCGATCAGCAGGACGATTACCATCAGGAACAGGGCAGCAAATATGGCGGACATCGGCGTCCTGGCGCCGGCGGAGTAATTAATACCCGACCGGGTAAACGAGCCGGAACCGGCATAGCTCGAAAAGAAGCTGCCGACGATATTGGAAAGGCCCTGCCCGACAAATTCCTGGCTCGAATTGATGCGCTGGTTTGATTTGGTGGCAACCGCGCGACTAATGGAAACGGCCTCGATCAAACCCAGCAATGCGACGGCAAATGCCTCCGGCGCCAGCATCCTGATAGTCGTGAACGAAAACGCAGGGTGCGAAAGCGGCGGCAAATGCGCCGGGATCTCGCCCACCAGCGGAATAGCGCTGGTGAACTCTTTCAGCACGATCGCCAGCACACTTCCGACAACCATGCCGGTCAAGAGATAAGGCGCCTTTGGCATTAGCTTCTTGACCAGGATCGCGCTTAGCAGGGTCGCCAGTGCAATTGCGATGAGATATCCGTTAACGCTGCCAAGTTCACTGAATATCCTGACCCAGGTATGCAGGAACGATTCACCGCGGGTTATCTGCAGGCCCAGGATGTGTTTCATCTGGCTGGTGGCAATCAGGATCGCTGCGCCGGCGGTAAAACCGACGACCACGGTGTGGGATACAAAATTGACCAGCGTACCGAGGCGCGCCAGGCCAAACGCCAGCTGGTAGACGCCGGCAAGAAACGTCAGCGTGAGCGCCATGGCGATAAATTCCGGTGTACCGGGCTGCGCGTGATGACTGATGGCGGCAAACACCACGATGGAAATGGCGGTCGTCGGGCCCGACACCAGGTGATAGGACGATCCAAAGAGCGCGGCAACAATCGGGGTAACCATGGCCGTATAGAGACCATACTCGGGCGGCAAACCGGCGATGGTGGCAAAGGCAACACCCTGCGGCAGCACAATCACAGCTCCGGTGAAGCCAGCTATAAGATCCGCCTTGACCGACTCTCTTGTAACAAATCGGAACCAGGTCAGAAACGGAAAGATATGACTTAACTTCATTTGGTAATCCAGAAAAAATAGATACTGAAGGAGAAACAATTCCCCTTTAATTGTGTTTCGTGTCGGAATGGGATCGGGATATTACTCCCTTACCCTCACCCTCTCCAGCGAGGAGCGGGAATTACGCTCAACCGAGCCAGATTCTCGCGTTCCGGAACATCCGCATCCATGGGCTGTCTTCGCCCCACTCGTCCGGGTGCCAGGAGTTGGTCACCGACCGGAAAATGCGTTCCGGGTGCGGCATCATGATGGTGAAACGACCATCGGGCGTAGTCAGGCCGGTAATGCCATGGGGCGAACCGTTGGGATTCTGCGGATAGACGTCGGTAGGGTTGCCCTGGGCATCCTCGAAACACAGCGCAATCTGCTTGTTCAGAATCGATTGCGCCAGGTGACCGGGGTCGCGGAACTCGGCACGGCCCTCGCCATGGGCCACGACCACCGGCATGTGTGAACCATTCATGCCCGACAGGAATACAGACGGGTTTTCCGGGACCTGCACCATGGACACACGCGCCTCGAACTGCTCCGAGGTATTGCGCACAAAGTGCGGCCACATCTCGGCACCGGGAATAATGTCATGGAGATTCGACATCATCTGGCAGCCGTTGCAGACGCCGAGGGCAAATGAATCCTTGCGGTCAAAGAATGCGGTGAACTCGTCACGCGCACGCGAGTTCAAGAGAATGGACTTGGCCCAACCCTCGCCGGCGCCTAGTACGTCTCCATATGAAAAACCGCCGCAAGCAACCGTCCCCTGAAAGTCTTTCAGCGATACCCGGCCTTCGATGATATCGCTCATGGTGACATCGACCGAGGTAAAACCGGCGCGGTCAAATGCCGCGGCCATTTCCATCTGCCCGTTAACGCCCTGCTCGCGCAGGATCGCCATCTTCGGTCGACTACCGGTAGCAAAAAACGGTGCGGCAATGTCGTCGGACGGATCGAACGTAAGGCTGGCACTCAAGCCCTGATCATCGCTATCAAGGATGCGATCGAATTCCTGCTGTGCGCAGAGAGGATTGTCGCGCAAGGCCTGCATCTGGTAAGTGGTCTCGGACCAGACGCGCTGCAGGTTCATGCGCGAATCGCGGAAGATATCTTTTTTCTTGTAACGTACCGTTACGCAGTCATCGGTCGTGACATGACCGATAATATGGCTGTAACGCCCAAGCCCGGCCTTGCGGAACGCACCGAGGATACCCTCACGACGATCCCGCGGGATCTGTAACACTGCGCCCAGTTCTTCGTTAAACAAAGTCGCGATCGTATCGCGCCCGAGCTTGCTGATATCCACTTCCACTCCGATCTTGCCGGCGAATGCCATTTCGCAAAGGGTGGTGAACAAACCGCCGTCCGAGCGATCGTGATAGGCGAATACAAAACCCAACTGGTTCAGTGCCTGGATCACGTGGAAGAACAGCCGCAACACACGCGGGTCATCAATATCCGGTGCGTCATTACCCATCGACTCATAGACCTGCGCCAACGCACTGCCGCCGAGACGGTTGCGGCCCTTGCCGAGATCCAGCAGCAATAAATCTGTCTCGCCTCTATCGGAGCGCAACTGTGGTGTCAGGGTTTTACGAACATCGGTAACCGGTGCGAACGCGGTTATGATAAGCGATAACGGCGCGGTAACTGACTTGTCTTCGCCGTCTTCGTCTTTCCACACGGTCTTCATCGACATCGAGTCTTTACCGACCGGGATGGAGATGCCGAGTGCCGGGCACAGCTCCATGGCCACGGCCTTGACGGTATCGAACAATGCCGCGTCTTCGCCCGGGTGGCCCGCGGGTGCCATCCAGTTGGCCGAGAGTTTTACGTCCGGCAGTTTTTCGATGCGTGAGGCGGCGAGATTGGTGAGCGCCTCGCCAATTGCCATGCGGCCGCTGGCCGCCGGGTTGATCAGGGCCAGCGGTGTACGCTCGCCCATGGCCATGGCCTCACCGGTATAGCCTTCGTAGGTGGTGGCTGTGACTGCAACATCGGCTACCGGCACTTGCCACGGGCCCACCATCTGGTCGCGGCAGACCATGCCGGTGACGCTACGATCACCAATAGTAACGAGAAAGGATTTGTTGGCGACTGCCGGCAGGCGCAACACGCGGTTGGCGGCCTCAACAAGATCAATACCACTTGTTTTGAATTTGGGTAACTTACGCTTGATATGCTGAACGTCGCGCGTCATCTTCGGCGGCTTGCCCAGCAGGATCGACAAGTCCATATCGATGGGGCTGTCCTTGCGTGCGCTGGCACCGCTATTGTTGATCTCCTGATCCTTGAAATAGCTATCGTCCACCAGCAAGTGCTGCGCCTCGGTGGCCTCACCGACAACGGCGTACAGGCAGCGTTCACGCTCGCACAATTGCTCGAACCGCGGCAGGTCTTGCTTTGACACCGCCAGCACGTAACGCTCCTGCGCCTCGTTACACCAGATCTCCATCGGTGACATGCTCGGTTGATCATTGGGCACGTTGCGCAACTGGAAGTGACCGCCGCGTTCGGCGTCGTCCACCAGTTCCGGCAAGGCATTGGAAAGTCCGCCAGCGCCAACATCATGGATGGAAATGATCGGGTTGTGCTCGCCCATGGCGGTGCATTGATCGATGACTTCCTGGCAGCGGCGTTGCATCTCGGCGTTGCTGCGCTGCACCGAGGCAAAGTCGAGGTCTTCCGCGCTGGTGCCGGAGGCCATGCTGGAAGCGGCGCCACCGCCGAGGCCGATCAACATTGCCGGGCCGCCGAGCACAATAATTTGTGCGCCCGGTGGAATCTTGTCCTTGAACGCGTGCTGTGCGCGCAAACTGCCCATGCCGCCGGCGAGCATGATCGGTTTGTGATAGCCGCGAATCTCGCCGGCCACTTCCTGCTCAAAGGTGCGGAAATAGCCACCGATATTGGGTCGACCGAACTCGTTATTGAACGAGGCGCCGCCGATGGGGCCTTCCAGCATAATGTCGAGCGCAGTCACAATGCGCCCGGGTTTGCCGTTGTCATGTTCCCACGGTTGCTCGGCGCCGGGGATGCGCAGATTCGACACCGAAAATCCTGTAATGCCGGCCTTCGGTTTGGATCCACGACCGGTGGCGCCCTCGTCACGAATCTCACCACCGGATCCGGTGGCCGCACCGGGGTCCGGCGAAATCGCGGTCGGGTGATTGTGCGTCTCCACTTTCATCAGGATATGCAGATCGTCCGGATGGTAGCGATACTCGTGCGTGTCCGGGTCGGGGAAGAAGCGGCCGGCGTGGGCACCCTCGATGATTGCCGAGTTATCGGCGTAAGCCAGCACCGTGCCCTTCGGGTTCTGTTCGTGGGTATGGCGAATCATGCTGAATAATGAGGCATCCTGTTTCTTGCCATCAATAATCCAGTCGGCATTGAAGATCTTGTGGCGGCAGTGCTCGGAGTTCGCCTGGGCAAACATCATCAGTTCCATGTCGGTGGGATTGGTGCCGACGCGGGTAAAGTTTTCCACCAGGTATTCGATTTCATCGGCGGATAGCGCCAACCCCAGCTCAACATTCGCAGCACTCAGTGCATCAGCGCCACCACGCAGGATATCAACCACCCGCACCGGTGCCGGTGTCGACTCCTTGAACAGTGCACTGGCGTCATCCAGATCCGACAGCACCGACTGGGTCATGCGATCGTGAATCAATGGCAGGATCGCCTCGCGCTCACCGGCAGTGAGTTCGCCGCCGGCTTTCTCGAAATGCCAGCCGATACCACGTTCGATGCGAATCAGCTTGTGCAGGCCGCAGTGGTGGGCAATGTCAGTGGCCTTGGTTGCCCACGGCGAGATGGTGCCGATGCGCGGTACCACCAGGGCGTCAAGCCGGGTGACAGTTTCATCCTCTATTTTCGGGCCATAGGTCAGCAGGCGCTTGAGCACATCCTGCTCTTTGGCGGTAAGCGCCTCGGTGGCGGCAGCGCTATGAATAAACTGCGTGTGGATGCCGGTAATTTCCGGTAGCACCGTCTGAATTTCGGCCAGTGCCTTGAGACGACGAAACGGCGACAGCGCCGCGGAACCATAGAGATGCATGACATCGCATACGATTACGTTGCCATCTTCGCTTCTGCCGGAATTGTTATTACTCATTCTTGCTCCATGTCAGGCAATGGCATGCCACGGCAACCCCTGGTCCTGATCCGCGACCTGGATAAAGTCCGGATCACATCCCGCCTCGGTGCACAGGGCGTGGCGCGCAAGCGCAGGCGTGTTATTGGTCTCGCTTAGATGTACGGCCACCAGGTGCTGCAGGCGACTGCTGTCCAGCTGCGCCAGTAACTTCGCTGCCGTCAGATTATCCAGGTGCCCCTGGCCGCCGGCGACCCGGGACTTGAGCGCTGCCGGATAAGGCCCTTCCATCAGCATCTTGCGGTCATGGTTGCATTCCAGTGCCAGGGAATCGCAGCCGCTTAACATCGCTTCAATATGGGGTGTCGATTGCCCTACGTCAGTCAGTATGCCGAGACGAACATTGCCATCGGAAAACACGAACTGCACCGGCTCGCGCGCATCGTGTGGCACCGTAAACGGATTCAATTCAATATCGCCAATGGTAAACCGTTGACCCGGTTCTATCACGTTCATTGCCGGTACCTTGCCCATGCGCTTCTCACTAGCAAGAAAGGTGCCGGAGGTTGCCCACACCGGGATGCCGAGACGCCTGGCCAGGGCGCCGACGCCGGCGACATGATCACTGTGTTCGTGCGTAACCAGGATGCCATTGATCTCGCTGCCGTCTCGCTCGAGCCGGATCAATCGGGCCAGTGTTTCCTTGACGGTAAAGCCGCAATCCAGCATCAGGGTGGTTTGCCCTGCTTCAATGATCGCAGCGTTGCCGCGACTGCCACTACCTAGGTATGCGAACTGCATCCGCATGACCCGGTGTGGTAAATGGACAGCTGGGGCATCGTTTCAGCGATTAGCGTAGTGCCTCGTGAAGTGCTTTGACGAATACCTTGCTATCGGGCGTCGTCACTGGTTGGTCTTTCTTGCTGTCCAGCAACTGGATTTCGGTGCCCTGCGTACGCGAGACAATCTTCAGCCGATACGGTGTTGGCGCAATTTCAGTCTTGCCCATCATGCGCGCAAAGAAACCGGGCTTCTTGTCCTTGTCTTCGTCACGGGTGACGGCGATGGCATAGATGCCCTTGTTTTGATCCTTGCTGGTGACCTCCACGCCCATGCGATCGAGCGCCTTGCCGACACGACGCCAGGCGGAACTGAAGGGATCGGTGGTGCGCAGCTGTGGCACGTCGTCGGCGTCAAATTCCAGGGATGCGCGGGCGCGCCCGATGCCCGCGGTCAACATGCTACGGGCCTTGGCGTCTTCTACACCGAGATGCACCATTAGCAGGCGCAGCATCTCGGCCTCGAGTTCGGTATCCGGCTCACGTGGCTGCCAAACGGTTTGCACGATCTGGTCACCGCCGCCCGATGCCACGACCTCGATCAGGCCCTGGTGGGAAAGATACACCCGGGTAGTGCCGCGCTGGGTGCCTTCCTCGACACGAACGCGGTAGCGGTCACGCACGCCGGTATCACGGAAGATGCTAAATGCCTTGGCGACCCAGCCGCCGCTGGACATTCCCGCCTTGTTTTCGGCCCAGTCGGTTTCGATCACACCGGTGGCACGATTCTCACGCGCGATACTCAGACCCACCCCGAAAATAAACTCGCGAAGTTGCGGCCAGACCTGGTCCGCCTTCCCGGAAACCACCAGCCAACGCTGGTTGCCGTCGCGCTCAAGCCGCACCTTGCTAAAGGTCGGCAGGACACTAACACCGCCGCTGGGCTTGACGTTTTGTCCTGCTGCGTAACCGGAATAGGTGGTGACGCCGCTGCCCAGTTGTCCGGAAGGCAGGCGGGTCAGGTCCGGCGGCACTTCCAGCGTATCGCGGGACGCGGCCGACTTGTAATCGACCTTCCTGCCACTGGTCATGGAACTGCAGGCAGTAATCGACAACACCAATAGCAACACCAGGGCGGGCTTAAGCGGATTCAGCAACGTCATAGTTATTCGTTTCAAGGTCAGTTCAGTATCCCGGCGCCACGCATGGCCGCGCGCAGGGTCTCGTGGTGCCCGGAGGAAAACGGGGTAAGTGGCAAACGAATGCCGGCCTCGATCAATCCCATCTGTTGTACGGCCCACTTGACCGGGATCGGATTGGACTCAAGGAATAAATTCTTGTGCAACGGCATCAGCGTGTCATTGATCTTGTGCGCAGTCGCCTCGTCACCGGCGAGTGCAGCGGCGCACATGTCATGCATCAGCTTTGGTGCCACGTTCGCCGTCACCGATATGTCACCCTTGCCACCCATCAGGATCAGGTCCACCGCCGTGGCATCGTCACCCGAATAGACATCGATCCGGTCACCACAACGATCAATCAACTCGCGCCCGCGATCCAGGTTGCCGGTGGCATCCTTGATGCCAACAATATTGGAAATATCAGCCAGGCGATTGACCGTGTCGGTCAACATATCGACCGCGGTTCGTCCGGGGACATTGTAGAGAATCTGGGGTATGGCCACCGCGTCGGCGACCGCCTTGTGGTGCTGGTACAGGCCTTCCTGGGTCGGCTTATTATAATAAGGTGTCACCAGCAGGCAGGCATCCACCCCGGCCTGCTGGGCGCAGCGTGTCAGCTCAATGGCCTCGGTGGTGGAATTGGCACCGGTCCCCGCAATGATGGGGATGCGGCCGGCGGCATGTGCCACCACCTGCTCCAGGGTTGTGCAATGTTCATCCATATCGAGCGTGGCCGATTCGCCGGTTGTGCCCACGGCAACAATGGCGTCGGTCCCGTTCTCGACATGAAAATCAACCAGCTTCGTCAGTGCCGCCACGTCGATGGCGCCATCGCTGTGCATCGGCGTGACCAGGGCAACCATACTTCCGTGAAACATTGCAAAAAGATCCGAACGCGGGAAATGAAGCTCCGGATGGTACTTGGCCCGTTGACTCCTGACAAGCTATGGCCCCAAACTACCAATGAATACAGCGACTTCAACCACTCAGGGTGTGGCACCCTCCAGGAACGACAACACAATGACTGAAAAGACCCGCAACACGCGCGAAATCCGCATCAACCCTATTGTTCCCAGCGAATCGGTGCTGGTGGCCACTGCCCGCGGCATGCGGCCAAAAAAGGCCGAGGAACCGGCGCCACGCGACACCCGCAGCCACGTCGACACCTGCCCGTTCTGTACCGGCAATGAGGCCATGACCCCACCCGAGATCCAGCGTTTTCCGGCGTCCGGTGACTGGCAGGTTCGAATCGTCGAGAACCTGTACCCGGTGCTCGGTGATGACCGGGTGGACACCGGTTTCTCCTTCGGCCTGCAGCAGACCATCGATGGCTACGGTCGCCATGAGGTAATCATTGACCATAGCCAGCACGGTATCGCGTTTCACGAGATGAGCGAGGCACACATCGCGCAGGTGTTCAGCGCCTATCGCGAGCGTATGGAACAGTTGTACCGCTCCGATGATCGCTTGCGCTATGTGCTGGTGTTCAAGAATTTTGGTCCCGCTGCCGGCGCCAGCATTCCGCACACCCACAGCCAGATCATTGCTACACCGGTTATCCCGGAGAACGTGATGACCGAGGTAATGAACAGCCACGCGTACTACCAGAAACACCGCCAGTGCATTTTCTGCTCACTGATCGATGAGGCGCTGACGTTTGAGGCAACCATCTATGATCGCAGCTCTGGCGAGATTCGCCGCAAGATCAATGTTGGCCAGTACATTATCGAGAAAAGTGAACACTTTGTTGCGATCAAGCCGTTTGCCAGCCGCTACGAATGGGAAGTACACATCCTGCCACTGCAACACGAGGCCGACTTCATGCAAACCAGTGAAGAACGCATGGCAGACTTTGCCCGGGTAATGCGACGCACCATGGCGCGGCTGGACGCCGTGCTGGGCGGGGCGCAGTACAATTTCTTTTTGCATACAGTGCCGCATGACCCGTCCAGCCCGGATTACTCCGGCAGCTACCACTGGCACCTCGAGATTTGTCCGCGTACCAGCATTCCCACCGGCTTCGAACTCGGCTCCGGTCTGTTTGTGAACACCATCTCGCCGGAAGACGCCGCCGAGCAACTGAGGAACGTAACCATTGAAGCGTCGTAACCTGTTTCAGACGGCACTGCTTTTCCTGCTGACATTCGTTAGCACTGCCCAGGCAACTGAACCTTGCCAGCCCTCGTCCCGGCAGTTTGCCGCGATTCAGTTACAGGAAATCGCCAAAGGCCTCAATATGCCGGTGCACCTGGCACACGCGGGCGACGGCAGCGGTCGACTGTTCGTGGTCGAACAACACGGTGTTGTTCGCATTCTCGAAAAGGGCAAGGTAACCAAACAGCCGTTTCTGGATATTCGCGGACGCGTGGTGGCCGGTGGCGAGCGCGGCCTGTTGAGCATTGCCTTTCACCCCGACTACCGCAAGAACGGGTATGCCTTCGTCAATTACACCTCCGACGAGGGCGGGCTGCACACAGTGGTGTCGCGGTTCCGGCGCAACGATCGCAACCGCCTGGATCCCGCCAGCGAAGCGATCCTGCTGAAGATTGACCAGCCCTACCGCAACCACAATGGCGGCCAGATCGCATTTGGTCCCGATGGCTTCCTATATATAGGTATGGGCGACGGCGGTTCCGCCAACGACCCGAAGAACAACGGACAGAATCCGGCGACCCTGCTCGGCGCCATGTTGCGTATCGATGTCGATCATCCCGCCCCGCCACTTGCCTACGGCATACCAAAGGACAATCCATTTACTGGCAAGCCGGGTTATCGGGCCGAGATCTGGGCCACGGGCCTGCGCAACCCGTGGCGGTTTTCCTTCGATGCCGGCACCGGCCTGTTGTACGCCGCCGATGTCGGACAGGACGAAGTCGAGGAAATCGATATCATCAAGCGCGGTGGCAACTACGGCTGGCGCGTGATGGAGGGTGACATCTGCACGCCCGCGGTGAACCGGAGCTGCAATGCCGCCGGGTATGAGGCGCCTATTGCCACCTATCGTCATCCCGAGGGTTTTTCCATTACCGGCGGCTTTGTCTATCGCGGTCGCAGCATCCCGGGGCTGTGCGGTGCCTATCTCTACACCGATTACGTGGTGCCAATCATCCATGCCCTGCGCTATGACGGCACACGCGTTACTGCCAGTAAAAAGCTATACGTCGGTGATGGACTCGGTATCAGCAGCTTTGGCGAAGACGAGCAACATGAGCTCTACGTGCTGGACCATCGTGCCGGACGCGTACTGAAGATAACCGCGGTGAATCAGTGACCCGCTGACGGGCACTGGCTGACCAGACAGCACTGATCGCATTGCGCCGTTGGCCGGCAGACTTCCTTGGCGTGGATTACAATCAGCGCGTGGTATTCATTAAATAGCTGCGTGTCGGTGGTTAGCGTGGTTTCAAACAGCTGGCGCAAGACCTCGTAACGCTCATCACCCTCGATCAATCCCAGCCGCGAAAACAGTCGACGGGTGTAGGCATCGATAACAAACACCGGCCGGCCGAAGGCGTAGAGCAGAATGTCATCGGCGGTTTCGGGCCCAACTCCGTGAACCGACAGCAACTCCTGGCGCAAGGTATCGGTATCTCGCCGGGCAAGTTCGGTCTCACCGCCCTCGGCCAGCAACCATTGGCAATAGGACTGAAGGCGCCTGGCCTTCACGTTGAAATACCCAGATGGCCGAAGCCAGTTAGCAAGCCGTTTCGGCGAGGCCCGGGCGATCGCTTCGGCAGACAGCACATCGGCGTCTTTCAGATTGGTTAGCGCCTTTTCGACATTGGACCACGAGGTATTCTGGGTGAGGACCGCGCCCACCATGATCTCGAATGCGCTGTCGCCCGGCCACCAGTGCTGTTCGCCGTAGTGACTGAATAATGCCTGGTAAATGTCGAAAAACTTCGACACGGTGTTAGCGGCGTTTGTGCTTGCGCCGTTGTCTGGGGGGTGTTTGTTGCACAGTGTGTTCGAACCCGACCGCTGCCAACAATTGACGTGCGGTATCGTCGTCCAGGTCTTCCCAACGCCCTTTTGACAAGCCCCGCGGAAGCGTGACCGGACCGAAGCGAACGCGAATCAGGCGGCTGACGCGGGCACCGACCACGTCCCACATGCGCCGCACTTCGCGATTGCGGCCTTCGCTCAAGGTAACGTGATACCAGTGATTGCTGCCTTCGCCGCCGGCATCTCGAATACTGGTAAATCTGGCGGGACCGTCTTCGAGCTCCACGCCCTGTTTCAACTGTCGGGACATGGCGTCGGTGACCTGTCCCTGCACGCGCACGGCATACTCGCGCTCGATCTCGCTTGAAGGGTGCATCAGCTTGTTGGCCAACTCACCGTCGTTGGTTACCAGCAGCAGGCCAGCCGTGTTGTAGTCGAGACGTCCGACGGTGATCCAGCGACCACGCTGGATCCGTGGCAGCTGCTCAAACACTGTCGGCCGGCCATTGGGGTCAGAGCGGGTGCACAGCTCGCCTTCCGGCTTGTTGTAAACAAGAATACGACGACGCGGTGCGGAATCGGTGTGACGCAGAATATGACCGTCAACACGAATGGTTTGACTGGGAAGAACTCGATCGCCAAGGGTGGCGATGCTGCCGTCAATGCTTACGCGTCCGGCTTCTATCCAGCGTTCCATCTCCCGGCGCGAACCGACGCCGGCACGCGCCAGCACCTTTTGCAGTTTCTCGCCTTCGGGTTGCGATCCGCGCTCGGGTGCAGCGCGGCGCGGTATATCACTCATGGCCTCCGCCAGCGGGCGCGGCGGCAACCTCAGTTTTGGTATTCGTATCGACGTCGTCAGTGCCGGCCGATGGAGACTCCTCCGTGTCGCTGGCCTCGCCTTCCTCGTCGGCGCCAAAGTCGAGACTGAAATTCAATTCGCGGCTGATTTCCTCGAGGTCACGCAATTCCGACAACGGCGGTAAATCGGACAGGCTCTTCAGATTAAAATGCTCCAGGAACCCGGGAGTGGTACCGAACAATGCCGGCTTGCCGGGTACGTCGCGATGCCCGACTTCGCGCACCCACTCGCGCTCCTGCAGGGTGCGCATGGTGTCACTGCTTACGCTTACGCCGCGCACATCCTCTATGTCACCCCGTGTTACCGGTTGACGATAGGCAATAATGGCCAGTGTCTCCAGCAGGGCACGCGAATAACGCGCCGGGCGTTCTTCTGACAGGCGCGAGACCCACTCGGCATATTTTTCCCGACTCTGAAACCGGTATCCCTTGCCGACCTGCTGCAGCTCTACGCCGCGATCAGCATAGTCAGCCTCGAGCGCCGCGATCGCTTCCTTGAGCTCCTCGGTGCTCGGCTCCGAGTCCTTGGCAAACAAGGTGGCCATACGTTTAAGGCTGAGTGGCTTGCCGGCCACCAGTAACGCAGCTTCGAGGATATTTTTCAGTTCTTGATTTACTTCTGACATTAGGCGGCCGTCTTGATATGTATTGGGGCAAAGGGTTCCTGCTGCACGACCGTCACCAGCGACTCCTTCAGCAATTCCAGTATTGCCAGGAATGTCACCACGACACCCATGCGGCCTTCCTTTAGCTCAAACAGGGATTCGAAATTGACAAAATTCTCCGCGTTGATGCGGTCCATGATGATGGTCATGCGTTCGCGCACAGATAGCGGTTCAAGCCGGATATGATGGTGCTGAAACAGCTCTGCGCGCTCGACAACTTTCTTGAAGGCATTCAGCAACTGATCCAGCGTAACGTCGGGCAGCGGGCGCTCCACCGGCTCGCCGACGTACTCCACTACGGCCAACTGCAGTTCGCGACCCATGCGCGGCCGGTCATTGATCTCCTGCGACGCCTTCCGGTAGCGCTCGTATTCCTGCAGGCGACGCACCAGCTGCGCGCGCGGATCTTCCTCTTCCTCTTCGTCCGAGTGCGGGCGCGGCAACAACATGCGCGACTTGATCTCGGCCAGTACCGCGGCCATGACCAGGTACTCAGCCGCCAGTTCCAGCTTGGCGCCTTTCATCAAATCAATATAGGCCATGTACTGCTGGCACACGGGCGCGATCGGAATATCCAGAATGTCGAGATTCTGCTTGCGGATCAGGTACAGCAACAGATCCAGCGGTCCTTCAAAGGCATCGAGAAAGATCTCCAGCGCATGCGGCGGGATGTACAGATCGGACGGCAGCTCGGTGACTGCCTCGCCTTGCACCATGGCAAACGGCATCTCCGCCTGAATGACGTTACTGCTCTCGGGGCTACCGTGTTCGGTTGGTTCCATTATTTATAATCCAGGCCCATGGCCTCTCTGACTTCAGTCATCGTCTCTTCCGCAACCTCTTCGGCACGCTTGCAACCGTCATCAATAATATTACGCGCCAACAGTGGATCGGAAGCATATTCTCGCGCCCGCGCCTGTATTGGTTCCAGTTCGGTCAACACCGCCTCGATTACCGGCTGCTTGCACTCCAGGCAGCCGATGCCGGCCGTCGTGCAACCCTCCTGCACCCAGGCACGGGTTTTGTCATCTGAATACACCTCGTGAAACGGCCATACCGGGCACTTCTGCGGATCGCCGGCATCGTCGCGTCGTACGCGTGCGGGATCGGTCGGCATCGTACGCATTTTCTTTTCTACGTCTGCCGGATCCTCGCGCAAGGTTATCGTGTTGTGATAGGACTTGGACATTTTTTGCCCATCGAGCCCGGGCATGCGTGATGACGGGGTCAGCAACGACTGCGGTTCGGGCAGGATGATCTTGCCACCTCCCTCGAGGTAACCGTACAGGCGTTCGCGATCACCGAGACTGACATTCTGCTGCTTATCTAGCAGCGCGCGTGCCTTCTCCAGGGCCTCGTGATCACCCTGTTCGACGTAGGCGGTGCGCAGCTCGCGATAAAGTTTGGCGCCCTTCTTGCCCATTTTTTTCACGGCATCTTCGGCCTTTGCCTCGTACCCCGGCTCGCGTCCGTAGATGTGGTTGAAACGACGGGCAAGTTCACGCGTGAGCTCGATGTGGGCGACCTGATCTTCGCCCACCGGCACCAGCCCGGCGCGGTAGACGAGGATGTCGGCCGATTGCAGCAAGGGATATCCGAGAAAACCATAAGTGGCGAGGTCCTTGTCGCGCAGCGCCTCCTGCTGATCCTTGTAGGTCGGTACGCGTTCGAGCCAGCCGAGCGGCGTAATCATCGACAACAATACGTGCAACTCGGCATGCTCTTTCACCCGCGACTGGATAAAGATGGCCGCGCTTTCCGGATCCACGCCACTGGCTAGCCAGTCAATCACCATGTCCCAGACATTTTCCTGGACAACCTCGGGTGATTCGTAATGGGTAGTGAGTGCGTGCCAGTCAGCCACGAAGAAAAAGCACTCGTACTCGTGCTGCAAGGTCAGCCAGTTTTTCAGCACGCCATGGTAGTGACCGAGATGCAATTGCCCGGTAGGGCGCATACCGGAAAGAACGCGCTGGGATTGGCCAGGTATCGGTGTACTCATGGTGTTAATTCACGACCGCGAACGGGATAATGGAGACGGTGGTAGTGGCTGGCAGACTGCAGTGTTGGAACATCGGCGGAGTATATCAGGCCGGCCAATTCACTTGAACGACCGGTTTCGACGCTAAGCCATTGATATTCAATAATCAACCGACAAAGGCCGCAGCATCGCCCTTGCCCTGGCGCATAATCTCCGCATGCCCGTCCTGCAACTCGATCACGGTCGTGGGCTCCAGATCGCAGGGCCCACCCTCAATTACCAGGTCGACGTCATGCTCGAGGCGGGTGCGGATTTCGTCTGGATCGGTCATCGGCATGTCGGCTCCCGGCAGAATCAGGGTGGAGCTCATCAGTGGTTCGCCCAGTTCCTCGAGCAAGGCCTGGGTAATCTTGTGATCCGGAATGCGCAGACCGATGGTTTTGCGCTTGGGGTTCTGCAACCGCCGCGGCACTTCGCGCGTCGCCGGCAGGATAAAGGTAAACGGACCCGGCGTATTGGCTTTTAGCACGCGGTAATCGAGGTTTGAGATTTTCGCGTAATAGGAGATGTCGGACAGGTCACGACACACCAGCGTGAAATTATGCCGATCGTCCACGCGCCGGATACGCCGGATGCGCTCCATCGCCGCCTTGTCTCCGATGTGGCAACCCAGGGCGTAACTCGAGTCCGTGGGATACACAATGACGCCGCCCTCACGAATAATTTCGACAGCCTGATGGATCAGGCGTAGCTGCGGGTTATCCGGGTGAACATGAAAATACTGGGCCATGGCATTGCACTGGGGGAATACTTCGCCCCAGCCCCGATGAAGAA
>Ga0209536_100005587_pt1 | contig 19483 bp, 16 predicted proteins | sample DeeMarSeWOR28_12_FD_187461 | JGI IMG/M metagenome (GOLD analysis project Ga0209536, IMG submission 187461) | Marine sediment microbial communities from White Oak River estuary, North Carolina - WOR-2-8_12 (SPAdes) (version 2) | ecosystem: Environmental > Aquatic > Marine > Intertidal zone >...
CTTTTTCGTTTTTTTGAATCTCAGGTTTATGGTAAAGTTCCGGGAACGGCAGATACAATTGCTTTTGAAGTTGTAGAAGAAAACAATACGGCACTAAATGGGCTTGCCAGGCGCAGGCAAGTAAAGGTAACGGTAAGAAAAAATGAAAAAACATTAAGCTACCTGATACTCTTGTACCTGCCAAAAAATATTGCCAAAGCCCCAATTTTTTTAGGTTATAATTTTCATGGAAATCATACCGTAATTGATGATCCGGCTATAATAATTTCGGAGGCCTGGTCCCTTAATAATGAATCAATAGGTATTACCAACCATGCGCTTACCGAGGAAAGCAGGGGAAAGCGATCCAGCAGATGGGCTGTAAATAAGATTATCGAAGCCGGCTATGGCCTTGCCACCATTTATTATGGAGAGATAGACCCTGATAAAAATGATTTTACAGACGGTCTCCATTCACTGTTCTACACGGGCGACCAGAAAAGACCTGCCCGGGATGAATGGGGTGCCATTGGAGCCTGGGCCTGGGCTTTAAGCAGAGCCATGGATTATCTGGAAAAAAGCACGGAGGTTGATCGGTCGAAAGTTATTGTTTTCGGACATTCAAGATTGGGGAAAGCTGCATTGTGGGCCGGTGCAATGGATGGAAGGTTTGCGGGGGTAATTTCCAATGATTCTGGCTGTGGAGGAGCTGCCTTATCTAAACGCAAGTTTGGAGAAACAGTGGCTCAAATAAATAAAAACTTTCCTTATTGGTTTTCTGAAAACTTCAAAAAATATAATAATGCGGAGGAAGATTTAATAGTAGATCAGCACGAATTACTGGCTTTAATTGCTCCTAGGCCTTTATATGTTGCCAGCGCAAAGGAAGATGAATGGGCAGACCCCAAAGGAGAATTTCTTTCCGCCTATTACGCCACTTCTGTCTATTCTTTATTTGGCAAAAAAGGCATCCCTACAAATGAAATGCCTTCTGTGAATTCTCCAATTCAAAACACCGTAGCCTACCATATTCGAACCGGCAAGCACGATGTTACCGAATACGACTGGGTACAATATATTAAATGGGCTGTTGAACAATTCAATTAAAAGCAATCTTCAGGTACCCATGGGATCAGTTGGATGGAAATAATTCAATAGCACCTTCTTTAATGATTTCATTGTTATATTCCAGGGTCCAGCCCAATGAATTGGTCAGAATATAAAATTTGGAAAGTTCACTTATTAGCCTGTTCTCTGCATTTTTTAGAAGTGAAGAACCGTTTACTTTTTTTAGCAGTGAAGCCTGGACATTTTCCTTAATCTTATTATAATCTTCTGCGCTAAACGGATTAAAATAATCTGCGCTTACATCATAATATTCAAAATCCGGAGAGATTTTTATTTCCGGTTCCGGGATATGCAATATCCTTAAGGTTCTGGTAGCTTCATCTATCTCAAAATTGATCTCATTCAGATCATATGCCACGGTAACTTCTGCGTTGACAACCACCAATGCCTTCTTATCTGCTGTAAAATAAGGGCCAAATAACTGTTGTGAATCCTTATAACTATATACCTCGGAAAAGTGACCCTCGGTTACTATTAGCTTAGCAACATTTTCTATCTGTTGCCGGATAAGCATACTGTTTTCTTTTAAAATAGATTTTTCCACCTTGCCTTTGTTCCACGATTGATAAATTAAAATCATGGCCATTGCGATTACAATTCCTATTAAAATTCGCTTCATGGTTTGAAATTCATAAATGGGAACTCCTTATTCAGCACTAAAATTTTCTCATTCAGTGATTTTAAAAAAAGTTGATGCTGCTCAGAATCCTCGTTAAAAGGCTTATGGGACAATCCTTTCCGAATTTCCTCGACCTCTTTCATTACACTTTCGGCTTTCTCAGAAATCCAGACATTTTTAAACCTTTCCCAAATGTATTCTATTGCCAGATTATTTGGATGCACCATATCTTCCGCATAAAATCTGTAGTCTCTTAGCTCATCCAGCATAATTTCATACGCCGGAAAATAGTGGAGGTTTTTAAATTGTTCGGTGGCTTCCATAATTTTCCCTACAGCCGAAATCAAATTTGCCTTACTACGCTGATTTTCAACAAATCCATCTTTTAAATGCCTTACAGGCGAAATTGTGAAAATCACCGAAGCATTTTTATTTACCTTTCTGATGTTTGCAATTATACTCTTAAGACTTTCTTCAATCTCTTCTTCAGCGAGCAACTCTTTGGTAAAGTTCTTTTGGGGCAGCTTATGGCAATTGGCAACCGGCTTCTGAGTTTCAATATTTTTGTATACCCAGGCTGTGCCCAGGGTAATTATGATATGCGTAGCATTTTCAAGCTGATCTCTTGTTTTTAAAAGTGCGTTATTTAAATTGGCAAGCAGTATCTCTTTAGATGGATCACTCAGTACGGAATGTGCATCAAAACAATGCCAGCGGTCATTGAAATTAAAAACATCAGCAGTTTTATATGTCTTCTGCTCAATAGACTTCCCTATTAAGTTTTCTATGGCTTCGGCGTGAAACAAAATTCCTGTCGGGTTTTGCAGGTTTCGAAATTGATAGTATTGAAATTTTCTTCCAATATTTTCAACAAAGCAGGAACCTAATAGAAAAAGAGTACTATCATAATCTATCCGGTCTTTCGCAGCATGCAAGGGAACTATGGTTTGAAGTTTCATCCGGCAGATTTAAAAAGAAGCAACTATTTTAGGTATTCTTTAGCTTTATCAAATGCCAGCGCAATTCCTTCGGGATTTTTACCCCCGGCAGTAGCGAAGAACGGCTGTCCTCCTCCCCCACCATCAATAAACTTTCCTAATTCACGCACAATTTGACCTGCATTAAGATTTCTCGATGCCACCAGTTCTTTTGAAATATAACAGGACAACATCACCTTGCCCTCCTGCACTGTAGCCAGCAGAAGAAATAAATTGGTACGACCCTTACCCAATTCAAAAGAAAGATCTTTGATCCCGGAAGCATTTAAATCTACTTTATCTGCAAGGAATTCCACTTCATTTACATTCTCAATCTTCTGGATTAAGGATGTTTGTAGGTTTTTGGCCTTTAACCGCATAAGGCCTTCCACCTCCTTTTTCAGTCTTGTGTTCTCCTCCTGCATTGTTATCAGGGCCTTTAAAGGGTCCTTTACCCCTTTTAATTGATCGCGTATTTCCCGTAAAACTTTATCATTCTTTTCATAAGTCTTTTTTACGGCATCTCCGGTAATAGCTTCAATCCTTCGTATCCCGGCAGCAATAGCACCTTCAGAAACTATTTTAAAATGCCATATAGAGCTCGTATTTTTAACATGCGTTCCTCCGCAAAGTTCAATAGAATTACCAAAGCGCACAGTCCTTACCGTATCTCCGTACTTCTCACCAAAAAGAGCCATTGCACCTTCATCCATTGCACTTTTAAGCGGTACATTGCGTTTTTCTTCCAGGGGAATCTGAGCAGAAATTCTTGAATTTACAAAATCCTCAACCTCGGCAAGTTGTTCTTCCGTCATTTTGGTAAAATGGGAAAAATCAAATCTCAAATAATCAGCAAGCACCGCAGAGCCCTTTTGCTCCACATGATCGCCTAAAATTTGTCTTAAGCCCTGGTGTAGTAAATGAGTTGCAGAATGATTGTTTGATATTCTTTCCCGATAAAGGCTATCCACGACAGCAATCATAGTCTCGCCGGGGTGTACAGGCAGGTTTTTAGAAAAATGCATAATTTCATTATTCTCCTTTTTAGTGTCAAGGATATATACGACATCGCCATTGGGAACCTCCAAATACCCTTTATCCCCGGCTTGCCCGCCTCCTTCCGGATAAAATGGGGTTAGGTTGAATACCATTTGAAAAAGAGTTCCTTCTTTTTGAGATATTACTTTTCGATATTTAACTAATTTCACCTGGGTTTCAAGAACATCGTAGCCCACAAACTCTTGCACTACGTCATCCATGAGAATTGTCCAGTCTTCTTTAGATATTTCTGAAGCTGCTTTTGAACGGTCTTTCTGTTCCTTCATAGCCTTCTCAAAACCTGCCTTATCTAATTCAAAACCTTTTTCACTAAGAATCAATTCTGTAAGGTCTATAGGAAAGCCAAAAGTGTCGTAAAGCTCAAAAGCTTTTCTGCCATCAATTACCTTTCCCTTTGCATTCTCCAGAACATTATCCAATAAAAACAAACCCTGCTCCAAGGTTTTTAGAAAAGAAGACTCCTCTTCGCGAATTACATTTTCGATGCCATTTCGCCTGTCTACTAACTCTGTATATGTATCTCCGAGGATGGATCCTAATGACCCTATCAAACGAAACATAAAAGGTTTATTTGTATCCAAAAAGGTAAATCCATAACGAACTGCCCGCCTCAAAATTCTGCGAATCACATAACCTGCCCCCGTATTACTTGGTAATTGTCCGTCGGCTATAGAGAAGGCTACCGCCCTCACATGATCTGCAATAACCCTTATAGCAATATCTGTTTCTTCATCCTTTCCGTAGGTAGTATTTGTAATTGTTTCTATTTCCCGGATTAGGGGTGTAAAAATATCGGTGTCATAATTAGATTGCACCCCCTGCAAAACCATACAAAGGCGTTCAAAACCCATACCTGTATCCACATGCTTCTGAGGAAGCGGTTCCAGCTTACCATTTGCTCTTCGGTTATATTGAATAAAAACCAGGTTCCAAATCTCCACTACCTGCGGGTGATCCTTATTTACCAAAGTTGCACCATCTACCTTTTCCTTTTCTTCATCAGACCTTATATCTACATGTATTTCAGAAGAGGGGCCACAGGGTCCCTGCTCTCCCATTTCCCAAAAATTATCCTTTTTATTGCCCTTAATAATTCTATCCTCCGCCACAATGCACTTCCACAAATTAAAGGCTTCCAGATCCATTTCAAGTTTATCTGAATCCGAACTCCCTTCAAATACGGATACATACAGGCTGTTCTTATCAATTTTACATACCCTGGTTAGGAATTCCCATGCCCAGTTTATGGCTTCCGCCTTGAAATAATCCCCGAAGCTCCAATTGCCAAGCATTTCAAACATCGTATGATGGTAGGTGTCTTTACCCACCTCTTCCAGATCATTGTGCTTACCACTCACCCGAAGGCATTTTTGCGTATCCGCCACTCTTGGGTGCTTTATGGGCGAATTGCCCAAAAAGTACTCCTTAAACTGATTCATTCCTGCATTGGTAAACATTAAAGTAGGGTCATCTTTTATGACCATAGGGGCAGAAGGCACAATTTTGTGGTTCTTTTCCTTAAAAAAATTCAAAAAATTTGCTCTTATTTCCCTGGAAGTCATCTAAAATGGCAAGGTTTTATTAAATTTAATGGTTTGTGCAAAACAATTTTTATATTTGTTTGTTTTGATAAGACTAAGCACAAAAATAGGATAAAATCCATTCATGTCTAAAGTAAAATACTATTACGATCCGGACACCCTTTCATATCGAAAGATAGAGCCAAAGAAATCCCGGCGCTACAGGAATATTTTCCTTTTTACCCTGGGTTCAATAATCTCAGGTCTGCTGGGTTTAATCCTTTTGCTTAATACCAATGTTTTAAATACTCCCAGAGAACTTTCACTGCAAAGGGAGGCCAGGAATTATGAATTGCGCTTTGAACTGCTTAATAAAAAGATGGCACAAATGGAGCAGGTTCTGGCCAATATCGAAGACAGGGATAACAATATTTACCGACTTTATTTTGAGGCTAATCCTATACCCGAAGAACAGCGCAAAGCCGGTTTTGGTGGGGTAAACAGGTACAAATCCCTGGAAGGATTCAATAATTCGGAGATGATAATTTCTACTACGAAACGCCTGGATATTATACAAAAACAGATGGTAATTCAGTCCAAATCTCTGGACGAAATTACAAAACTGGCAGAGGAAAAAGAAAAGCTTTTGGCGGCTATCCCCGCCATACAACCGGTAAATAACGAAGAACTAACGCGAATGGCATCCGGATACGGATGGCGGTCAGATCCTTTTACGAAGGCAAGAAAGATGCATCGTGGCATGGATTTTACGGCACCTAAAGGTACACCTGTTTATGCTTCCGGAGATGGTGTGGTACAACGTGCAGATAATAGAGCCTCTGGTTATGGAAAGCATATTCGGATAGATCATGGATATGGGTATATGACATTGTATGCGCATTTAAGCAAATACAACGTAAACAGGCGTCAAAAAGTTAAACGTGGAGATCTTATTGGTTTTGTCGGCAGTACCGGCAGATCTGAAGCGCCCCATGTTCACTATGAAGTGTGGAAAGATGGTCAGCGTATAAATCCTATAAATTTCTATTATGGAAGTTTATCTGCCGAGGAATTTGAAAACATGTTGAAATTTGCAACACAGGAAAATCAATCACTGGATTAATGCATATAGAATTACCCGAAAAACGTTATTATGGAATTGGCGAAGTTGCCAGGGCATTCGACGTTAATACGTCCCTCATTCGATTCTGGGAGAAGGAATTTGATGTTATCCAACCCAAAAAAAATGCAAAAGGCAATCGGAAATTCACTCCTAAAGACATCCAGAATCTTCAACTGATATATCATTTAGTCAAAGAGCGTGGATTTACGCTTGAAGGGGCAAAAACGCATTTGCGTGAAGAAAGACAAAAGACATTATCTAATTTTGAAATCATTCAAAAGCTCGAGGGAATCAAAGCAGAACTGATCAAAATTAAAAGTCAACTTTAAACCTATACATTAAATTAATTATACGATTATGAAAAAATGGTTAATTCCCGTAATTATCCTCCTGGTCCTTGCATTTGCTATTTATAATTGGGCTGTTGGATTCAACAATACATCCGTAGAATATGAAGCCAATGCTAAAACGGCCTGGTCTAATGTGGAAAGTTCCTATCAAAGAAGAAATGATCTGATTGGAAATTTGGTAAAAACAGTACAAGGTGCTGCAGATTTTGAAAGAGGTACGCTTACCGATGTCATTGAAGCTCGTGCAAAGGCTACTTCTACAACTATAGACGTAGACGACCTGAGCCCTGAAAAAATGGCAGCCTTCCAGGAAGCACAGACAGGGTTGTCCTCAGCCCTCTCGCGTTTGTTGGTTACCGTGGAAAGATATCCGGATTTAAAGGCCAATCAAAATTTCCTTGAATTGCAATCTCAGCTCGAGGGCACAGAAAACCGAATTAATGTGGCCAGAGACAGGTACAACGAACAGGTCAATATCTATGATATCTACACCTCAAAATTCCCCAACAAAATATTAGCCGGTTGGTTTGGCTTTGAGGAAATGGCAAGATACCAGGCAAATCCAGGTTCTGAAAATGCCCCCGATGTGAATTTTGAATTTAACTAATTCAACTCCCATGTCAAAAGTCGAAGATTTCTTAACTGCTGATGAGGAACAGGAAATTGTTAATGCCATTCTTGATTCGGAAAAGAATACTTCCGGAGAAATACGGGTGCACATAGAAACTTCAACTTCCGGGGATCATTATCTGCGGGCCCAGGAAGTCTTTCATTTATTGAAAATGGACAATACGAGGGAAAGTAATGGAGTGTTGATTTATGTTGCCGTGGATGACAAGAAATTTGTAATCTGCGGGGATAAAGGAATTAACGAGGTGGTTCCAAAAGGCTTCTGGGATACCACGAAAGATGTCATCCAGAACAAATTCAAAGAAGGAAAATTTAAAGAAGGAATTATAGATGGAATCCTCATGGCCGGTAATGAATTACAGGCCAACTTTCCATGGAAACCAAACGATACAAATGAATTGAGCAATGAGATATCTAAAACTTAGTCTTCTTCTCTTATTATTTTCCGGGAGCACTGCTTTAGCTCAATTCACAATTCCTGATAAACCAAAACTCCAAACCAGTGTTTACGATTATTACGGTTTATTATCCGATACTGACAAGAATGCTCTGGAACAGAAGCTGATAAGATATTCTGACAGTACTTCCACTCAAATAGTAGTTGCCATCATAGCATCAACAGAAGGTGAAAACATTAACTACCTGGGTGCCCAGTGGGGACAGGCGTGGGGCATAGGGCAGGCAAATGAGGACAACGGAATACTGATCCTCCTGGCGCGGGAAGACCGCAGGATTGCTATTAACACAGGTTATGGCGTAGAAGCCTTACTCACCGATGCATTATCCAAAAGAATAATAGAGAATATCATTATTCCCGAATTTAAGGAAGATAATTACTATGCCGGACTAGACAAAGGATCAGACGCCATCTTTAGTGTTTTAACAGGTGAATTTAAAGCGGAAAGTGATCCGGGAGGAGACGGGGAATTCCCCTTTGGGGCATTTCTGCCGATTATCATTTTTATTGTTATTATAATTATTCTCAGCAGTCGCAATAAAAGAGGTGGTGGCAGAGGAAGGGGCCGTAAAAGGGGCATAGACCTTTGGGATATAATCATCCTCAGCAATATGGGCCGCGGAGGATATGGAGGGTCATCATCTTCCGGAGGAGGATTTGGAAGCGGTGGTTTTGGCGGTGGCTTCGGCGGAGGCGGTTTTGGGGGAGGTGGTGCGTCCGGAGGATGGTAGGCAATCACCAGGCCCGGATCTCACCTTACTCTATTTTTTCCTCATAAAAATAGTTACGGGTACTCCTGTAAATTCAAAATTCTCCCGTAATTTATTCTCCAGAAACCGTTTATAAGGTTCCCTTACATACTGCGGAAGATTACAGAAGAACGCAAATTGCGGATAAGGAGTGGGTAGTTGGGTAATATATTTAATTTTTACATATTTTCCCTTATAGGCCGGAGGCGGGGTATGCTCAATTATAGGGAGCAAAACATCATTCAGTTTGCGTGTCGCTATTCGTTTAGAACGGTTCTTGTAAACCTCAACAGCTGTTTCTATGGCTTTAAAGATTCGCTGTTTGGTCAGAACTGATATAAAAAGGATAGGCACGTCCGTAAAAGGTTCAATGGCCTGCTTTATTCTTTGGGTGTATTGCTTTACAGCATGGGTATCCTTCTCCACTAAATCCCATTTATTAACAAGGATAACTATTCCTTTGTGGTTGCGCTGTGCAAGCCAGAAAATGTTTGCTACCTGTCCGTCAAATCCACGTGTAGCATCGAATAAAAGCAAACAAACATCACAATGCTCTATGGCTCTCACCGAGCGCATAACAGAATAAAATTCAAGATCCTCTTTTACCTTTGCTTTGCGTCGAATCCCTGCGGTATCTACCAAATTAAACTCAAAGCCAAAGCGGTTGTATTTTGTGTCTATACTATCTCGTGTAGTCCCTGCGATATCCGTAACAATATACCTTTCTTCGCCTATCAATGCATTGATAAAAGAAGATTTACCTGCATTGGGCCTTCCTACGACTGCAAACCTAGGAAGCTCATCGTCTTCTTCTTCACTTTCAGGCAATACTTCAACCAGGGCATCCAGTAATTCACCTGTCCCGCTGCCATTAATGCTGGAAAGGTTGTAATAATCTCCTAATCCGAGTGAATAAAATTCTACAGCATCCTCTGCCCGTTTTGCATTATCAACCTTATTTACTGCCAAAAAAACAGGTTTTTTAGCACGGCGCAATAAATTGGCTACATCTTCATCCATACCAGTGACTCCGCTTTCTACATCTACCATAAAAATTATGGCATCTGCCTCATCAATAGCCAGTTCTACCTGCTTGTCTATTTCCTGTTCAAAGATATCATCGCTTCCAAGGACATAGCCACCGGTATCTATTAACGAAAATTCCTTCCCATTCCAGTCACTCTTTCCATAGTGCCTGTCCCGGGTTACTCCGCTTACTGCATCTACAATGGCTTCACGTCGTTGTATTAATCGATTAAAGAATGTAGATTTTCCAACATTCGGCCTCCCTACTATGGCTACAATAGCGCCCATACTTGCAAATTAGGCCGCAAAGTTAGTGTTAAAGAGAATAGATAAAAAATAAAAGATTACGCATAAGACGCGCATCCTTAATTTTTAGATGATTTTGGGAAGGATGTTTCCGGAGAATTAGGTATCTTTTATGAGCAAATAATTCTATCTATGAAGGCATTGCCCAATGACATTGTTCTAAGGCCAAGGTTTCAGCTGGAGCTCTCACAACCAAAGGAAAGTGCCCTGCTATCTTTTGAAAAGGAAAATAGGGATTCCTTCCTGATTAACAGGGTAGATGATCATGTCTTTATAAAATTCCCAAAGAAAAAGGTTCATTTCTGGTCTCCCCAGCTGCATTTGGAAATTAACGAAATAGACACCGAAAATTGCAAACTATATGGCTTGTTTGGCCCTAACCCTACGCTCTGGACATTTTTTATGTTTTTACATTTTGGGGTGGGAACATTTTTTATAATTTTCGGTATCTGGGCGTATTCCAGTGCTTCTTTAGACAAACCCTATGGATTGCAAATGGGCGCCATGGTATTTATGGTTGTCCTGTGGTTTGTTTTGTACGCTTTTGGAAGGGCCGGAAGAAGAAAAGGCAAACCGCAAATGAATCAATTGTTCCATTTTATGCGGGAGGTTCTAAAATTACCTTAATTTACTTCTGATCGTACCCAAACCTGCGAAGTTGTTTCGGATTGCTTCGCCAGTTTTTGTTCACTTTTACATAGAGTTCAATATGGACCTGTTTGTCAAAGAATTTTTCCAGATCCTTTCTGGCAGCGATTCCTACCCGTTTTAGCGCAGCACCTTTATGCCCGATGATTATTCCTTTTTGAGAATCGCGCTCTACCATAATTACGGATCTTATACGGATTATCTTTTCATCCTCTAAAAATTCCTCCGTTTCAATTTCAACAGAATAGGGAATCTCCTTTTTATAATATTCCAGAATTTTTTCACGTATAATTTCGTTAACAAAAAAACGTTCCGGTTTATCCGTTAACTGATCCTTTGGAAAATAAGGAGGAGCTTCCGGCAATAATTCCAAAATACGTTCAAACACTTCTTTTACATTGAAGTTTCTCAGGGCAGAAATTGGATGTATCTCTGCAGAAGGAAGTTGTTCCTGCCAATACCGAATTTGCTCTTCCAGTGTGTGTTGATCTGAAGCATCAATTTTATTAAGCAAAAGTAAGACCGGAATCTTACTGTTTTTTAGCTTTTCAAGAAAAGAAGTGTCCTTCAATCCTTTTTCACCAATCTCTACCATGTAAATGAGAATATCCGCATCTTCAAAGGCTGATTTTACAAATTTCATCATGGAATCCTGCAACTCATAGGCAGGTTTAATAATGCCGGGGGTATCTGAAAGTATTACCTGGAAGTCTTCGCCGTTCACAATTCCCAGGATGCGATGCCTGGTGGTCTGGGCTTTGGCAGTAATAATAGACAGCTTTTCCCCGATAAATGCATTCATTAGGGTAGATTTTCCCACATTGGGATTCCCGATAATATTTACAAAACCTGCTTTGTGGGCCATTATACGTTGATTTTCGAAAAATAGGTTTTCATTGCTATATTTACTCTCGGCGACAAATAGAGCACTGCAATCATATTGGGAATTACCATGAGCGCAAAAGACAGGTCAATTAAATTTACTACCAGATCTACAGAAGCCACCGCCGCAAAAGTAATACTCCCCACATAAATATAATTATAGAGTTTCCCTACTTTAACATTAGTTAAAAAGGATAGGCATTTGGTACCATAGTAAGAATAGGTAAATAGTGTTGACAATGCAAACGCGGAGACAATGATCATTAATAGCACATCCCCATAACCAAAGAGCGATTTTTTAAAAGCAATCAGGGTCATAACAATCCCGTTGCTCTCAGCATCCAGATAGGCACCGCTTAAAATAATGACCACTGCGGTTAAGGTACATACTACTATGGTATCTATGAAAGGCCCTAACATGGCCACCAGACCTTCCTGAATTGGCTCGGTAGTTTTGGATTGCCCGTGGTACATGGGTGCATTACCCACTCCGGATTCATTGGAAAAAACGGCTCGCCTTATCCCAATGATTATGAGGCCCCACAGACCGCCCTGCACAGCCGTTTTAAAATTAAATGCTTCTGCAAGAATTAGCTCTAAAGAGGGCCAGATTTCCCCCGAATTCATAGCCATAATTACTATAACTGCAAACAAATACAAAAGGACCATAAAAGGGACAATTGCCGTAGCTACTTTTGCTATTTTTTTAAGGCCTCCGAAAATAACGAATGAGGTTATGATACTTAACACAATACCAATGCCAAATTTCCAATTGAATTCACCAAAAACCGCAATGGTTTCGTTGGGGTTAATGACACCCATCAGGGTTTGGGTAAACTGGTTTGTGGTAAAAGCAGGCAGCACTCCAAAAAGTCCTGCAATACAAAAGAAGACGGCCAAAGGCCTTGCTTTTTTGCCCATTCCCATAGTTATATAATACATGGGGCCGCCCTGCAAATTTCCGGCACTATCCTTATCCCGGTACATTATGGCCAGGCTGCAGGAATAGAATTTAATACACATCCCTACCAGTGCCGTCATCCAGATCCAGAATACAACACCTGGACCACCCAGATAGATGGCAATAGCCACCCCTGAAATATTCCCCAGCCCTACGGTAGCCGCAACTGCTGAAGATAGCGCCTGAAGATGACTTACCTCACCCGGATCATCGGGATTATCATATTTTCCTGAGGTAATTAAAATAGCGTGCTTAAAATAGCGATATGGAAGTAATTTGGAATAAGCAACCAGGTAAAGGCCGCCGCCGACAATTAAAAAGAGCATTACCCATTCTGTATAGGGAAGTACTGCTGCTAAAAAGTCATTGAATATCTTCATAATTAAACTTAAGCCCCGAAGTTATACAATTTAAGCTTTTAGGATGTGTCTTGGGATAAATAATTCCGGCATGAAGTTTTGATATAACTAAAAAAGCATCGTATATTTGCCGTCCACATCGCGGGGTAGAGCAGTATCCTTCGATTCCTCAGGACAGGGTACCTACCCATCCTTGGGAAAAGAATAAAAAACACTGCCGAATAAAATATTGAAAGTTCACATCGCGGGGTAGAGCAGTAGGTAGCTCGTCGGGCTCATAACCCGAAGGTCGCTGGTTCGAGTCCAGTCCCCGCTACAAAGAAAACCAGATATGAAAGTATCTGGTTTTTTTATGGAACAAACGGCCAAGCTTGATTGAGTCGTTTTGTGAAATAAAAAAATAGATAGCGCATTGCGCTATTGGTTTTCTTTGTTAAGCCACTCCCCTGGCCGCTTCCGAACCACTGTAGTTTTAACGGAAGTGGAGAGGAAGCAATCCAGTTGCCTGAATAAATTTCATCCCGATAGCTTCTCCTTCGTAATACTATGGAGAAGGGGCTATCGGGACCAAATTCCAAAATTCAATAAATCAAGAAAGTTATGATGGCTTTCTTTGTAAAGCACCTATTAATTTTAAATCCGGGTCATTGTTGGAGTCGTCTATGACAACTTTACTTCATACTTGCGGTTATGGTTGGGGCATTCTGCCCAATTCTCAATATAATGCCTGATGTAAAGCATAGTTCTAAGCACAATCAAATATGGGGTTATACTAGATTTAACTCAGCACATATTAATAAATTAATAATTCCTTCATCTCTGCAATATCTAGTCAATTTGCACTAATACTAAAAAAGCACTATTTTATCATCAAAACTCAAATAATTTTGTAATGAAAAAAAACTTAAGCCTAATTTTATTTGCATCCATTTTCGTCTTCTTTACCGGATGCGATAAATCACAAAAAGAGTCCGAAACAGAAAAAGGAGCTCAAGTTGAGTTCAAAGGAAAAATTGCCAAAACCTATGAAGAATCTGTTGAGGCCTGGCCCGAGAAAAAAAGGCCTCCGAAGGATGCACCCAATGTAATAATCTTCTTGCTGGATGATGTTGGGTTCGCACAGGTTGGAAGTTTTGGGGGATTAATTGATACACCAAACATTGATCAATTAGCGGACAACGGATTACGCTATAATAATTTTCACACCACCGCATTATGCTCACCATCCAGGGCTACTCTCATGGCAGGCAGAAATCCTCACATGATTGGATTAGGCAGTCATGCCCTTACAGCCATGGGGTTTCCCGGATATAACGCCATTGTTCCTCCATCGGCTAAATCGGTTGCAAATTACCTGGAAGAAGAAGGGTATGTTAATTATGCGCTCGGGAAATGGGATCATACTCCTTTATACGAAGTTTCTCAGGTGGGTCCTTTTGATCGGTGGCCAAGCGATGAGGGGTTTGCACATGCATATACTTTTATGGCTGCTGATGTTCATCAGTTTATTCCGGTGATGTGGGATGACCATCATGCAGAGCCATACAGAAAGGCTGAACACCTGGATAAAGATTTAGCTGATAGAGCAATACAATGGATTACAGGGCATAAATCACTGGATAAGGACCTGCCGTTTATGATGCTTTGGGCTTCCGGCTCTATGCATTCGCCTCACCATGCTCCGGATGAATATATTGCCAAGTACAAGGGCAAATTTGACATGGGCTGGGATAAAGCCAGGGAAATGATACTTGAAAATCAAAAAATGCTTGGTATAGCACCGGGAAATACAAACCTTTCGGCAAGGATAGACGAGATACCAGCCTGGGATTCTTTGAATGATGATGAAAAGAAATTGTATGCCAAACAAATGGAGGTTTTTGCTGCTCAAATGGATCATGTGGATCATCAGATTGGCAGAATAATTGAGACCCTTAAAAGAATTGGAGAATTTGAGAACACCCTGATTATGGTTACAGCAGATAACGGAGCTTCTGGAGAAGGAGGACTTGCAGGCACCTTTAATGAAACCTACGTACTAAATGGAATGCAAACCCCGTTTGAAGCCAATATGAGAAATTATGATAACTGGGGTCAATGGGATAGTTACCCGCATTACCACGCTGGTTGGGCAATGGCCGGAAATACGCCTTTCCCATATTTCAAACAATCGGAGCACAGGGGCGGGCAACAAGATGCCCTGGTTGTTCACTGGCCGAATGGAATAAAGTCAAAAGGAGAAATCAGAAGCCAATATCATCATATCAGTGACATTGCCCCCACAATTATGGAGGCCGCTGGTGTTGAGAGACCGGATGAATACCATGGGGTAAAACAACAACCCTTTACAGGAGTTCCTATGAATTACTCTTTTGATAATGCTAACGCACCAAATGCCAAAAAGCGGCAGTACTACGAAATGTTTGGAAACAGAGCTATCTGGGTAGATGGCTGGAAAGCCGTTACCTTGCACGCTAATAGAATGCCCTGGGATGTGAATGTAGTGCAACCCTTTGAAGACGATGTCTGGGAACTTTATAATGTTGAAGAGGATTTTTCCGAAAGCAATGATCTTGCCGAAGAATATCCCGAAAAATTGGAGGAGCTAAAGAAAATTTTTGAAGAAGAAGCATGGGCTAATCAGGTATATCCTATGTATGACGACATGCTTGCCAGGCTAAATGCGGTTAACTATGTTCTGTTTGGTGACAAAAAAGAGTTTACCTATTATGCCCCGGGAGCGGTAAGAATTGCGGAAAAAGCATCAGCTCCTGTTAAAGGCAGATCACATAAAATTGAAACCACCATAGACCTGAAAGGAGATGAGGAAGGGGTAATTGTAGCCTGCGGAGGCATGACCGGAGGATATTCGATGTACATAAAGGATGGAAAGCTGCACTTTGATTATAACTTTCTGGATGGTGTACACTATCATTTAACATCTCCTAAATTACCAACCGGGACAACAGATTTGAAGTTCAATTTTATTCTGGACAGATCTAAAATAGATGGGACGCTTAAACCATGGTCTGGAACAGGGGAACTCTACGTGAATGGGGAAAAAGTTGATGAGGATTATTTTGAAATGATGCATATCTCTACCTATTCTCTGGCTGAAACGTTTGATATTGGAATGGATTCGGGAACACAGGTTGATAAGGACTATGAAGGCGGTCCATTTGCATTTACGGGCACCTTAGACAGGGTTATCGTAACATTAACGGACTAAATACTGATTAGAACAATCTATAAGAGGGCATTCCCACTGGTGACGGGCAGGGAAATGCCCTTCTGTATTCTCCTCTGGGTACCCTATAAATCTATCATAATGAATTCTTAAATACCATCTTGCTTTTTAGGATGCTTTAAGAAGTTGTATAGCAGTACAAAATTCAGATTCTCCAAAAAAAGCATGTCTCAAAATAAGCTCAGATTCTCCAAAAATATCGGTAATTGTAAAATAATCCATTATATTCACAAAGACAAACCAGACTGAGTGGCAGCTCACTGAAAAAAGGAGCCCCATACGGTAAACGGAATCAATAATTAATCCCTAAGCAAAATGAGTGATCAACAACAGGAATCCGCACATATTGAAAGTTACAATTTACCTAAAGTCATCTTTTTGGCTTTCGTTGCCGCGATAGGTGGATTTTTGTTTGGGTTTGACAGCGGAGTGATAAATGGTACTGTCGATGCCTTACAGGTTGCATTTGACTCTGATGCCACGGGCACAGGATTTAATGTTGCCTCCGTACTCCTTGGTTGTGTTGTGGGTGCTTTTTTCGCCGGTACATTGGCCGACAGATTCGGAAGAAAACCAATGATGTTGATTGCTGCCGTAGTTTTTATAATCAGTGCCTGGGGTTCCGGTATCGCTCAAGGTTCGCTGGAATTTGTTATTTATAGATTAATTGGTGGGTTGGCTGTAGGTGCAGCCAGTATATTGGCCCCACTTTATATCAGTGAAATTGCCCCTTCAAAAATCAGAGGCCGACTGGCTACTTTACAACAACTCATGATTGTAATTGGTCTATTTATGGCATTTATGAGTAATTACTCACTTGTAGGAATTTCCGGTGGTGCCGAAGAGGAGCTTTGGTTGGGGTTTCAAACATGGTCATGGATGTTCTGGGCAGAAATACTACCGGCATCTATATTCGTAATTGTGTTGTTTTTCATCCCCGAGTCGCCGAGGTATTTAGTGGCTTCAAACCGATCTGAAAAAGCGCTGAAAGTACTTTCTGCAATTAGCAATGAGGCAGAAGCAACTGTAAAGGTAGCAGATATAAAATCTACGGTAAGAGAGGATAGCCGCCCCAAACTAGGTGACCTAATCAGTAAATATACCGGCAAAATCCATCCATTGGTTTGGGTAGGTATCGGGATTGCGGTACTTCAGCAGTTTACAGGCATTAATGTAATTTTTTATTATGGTGCTACGCTCTGGCAAGCCGCAGGATTTGCTGAGGCCGATGCACTACTTACCAATGTCATTAGCGGTAGTGTTAATATATTTTTTACCATTGTAGCTATTGTTCTGATAGATAAGGTAGGAAGAAAACCTTTATTATTGGTAGGTTCGATAGGGCAGGCGGTCATGCTGGGAGTACTTGCCTATCTTTTCGGAACGGCCACCGTGGATAGTGCAAATAACCTTATTTTGGAAGGAAATAATGGCACCTATGCATTAGTAGCAGCTAATGCATACATTGCCTTTTTTGCAGCTTCTTGGGGTCCTGTAATGTGGGTTATGCTGGGCGAAATGTTTCCAAATCAATATAGAGGAGCTGCACTGGCAGTTTGCGGAATAGCCCAATGGGGATCCAACTTTACTATAACCATGACTTTCCCCATTATGCTTAGCTATTTAGGACTCGGTGTTTCCTATGGCGTTTATGCCGTCTTTGGCGTAGTGGCATATTTCTTTGTCAGGTCGTTTGTTAAAGAAACCAAAGGCCGAAGCTTGGAAGATATGTCTCGTGAACAGGAAGAGGAGGAAAGAAAACACGCTGCACAAATGGGGCAATGAAGCAGAATTTACACAAAGCGTTTTGATTCGTATTCACAAACGCAATAAAAAATGGAAAGGACCAAAAAGAATAGTGTATTTATTGCAACAAGCATTGATGGTTACATCGCAGACAAAAATGGTGGAATAGATTGGCTTTATTCCATACCAAATCCCAATAATGAGGATATGGGATATGTAGAATTCACCAGAAATATTGAAGCTCTCGTAATGGGTAGGACAACCTTCGAAACAGTATGTGACTTTGATGTGGATTGGCCATATGACATGCCTGTATTTGTTTTGAGTACTACTTTAAATGAACTACCTGAAAGTCACAAGGGAAAAGCATTTTTAATAAAAGGAACACCCGGTGAAATTATCGGGCAGATTAATAAAAAAGGATATAATCGTCTTTATATTGATGGTGGTGCTACAATACGGAATTTTCTTAAAGCTGATTTAATTGACGAAATGATAATTACAATAATTCCGATAGTATTGGGTGGTGGCTCATCTTTATTTTCAGAGCTTCCAAATGAGCTAAAATTCGAATTGGTAAAAACTAAAAGATTTTTGAATCAAATAACTCAGAATCACTATAAACGAAAAAGATAGATACGAAATTCCAGGAGGGTATTAGCAGTATTCCCGCCTGCCGGTCAGGCACGACAATAGCCTTTATGCTTACATTAGAGGTAAGAAGAAAATAGTTATAATTAATAAACTAAACGTTTATAAAATGAAAAATACATTAATCTATTTCGTTTTTATTGCAGCATTAGTCCTAACAGGCTGCAAACAATCATCTACCCAGGTTGGAGTAATGCAGTTCCCTGAGGGCGCCGTTCAGCATGTGGTTTATGCCAAAGACATTGAATGGAAACCATGTCCGCCCAACTTGCCCGAGGGTTGCGAAATGGCCGTTATGGAAGGCAGCCCAAAAAGCAACGACCTTTTTACCGTACGTTTTAAGGTAAATGGAACATTTATTATGCCCCCTCATACACACCCCAAAGACGAACGTGCTACTATTCTGCAAGGCAAAGCCTATGTTGCTTTTGGGAAGGATGCTACCAGAGAAGACGCAAAAGAATTCGGACCGGGTGATTATTATGTCAATGCCAGAAACGAGATTCATTCTGTTTGGGCTGATTCCAATACAATTATTCAGCTTACCGGTATAGGCCCCTGGGAGGCTAATTTTATTGAGGATTAATCAAATGCTTTTACCAACAAAGCCTTAATACGAGAAAACCAGGTTGAGCCAGGCCTATGATAAAAAATAAATTCAAACAAATGGATACAAAGAAAAACTTACTGCTGATTTTAGGAGTCATCTTTCTATTCTCATGCAAAGACACTGATAAAAATCAATTAGAAAATACGGCACAGGTATATTATGGTGGTGATATTATTACCATGGTTGGGCAAACACCCAATTATGCAGAGGCGCTTGTGGTAAAAGATGGTAAAATAAGCTATGTTGGTTCATCTTCGGAAGCAATGACTGTAGCCGGTAAAGGGCATCAAATGATTGACCTTGAAGGGAGAACCCTTGTTCCGGGTTTTATAGACGGGCATTGCCATTTTGCTACTTTTGGTGCTCAGGCCATAGGCGGACAATTGCTGGCCTCACCGGATGCCAATGTAGATGACATAGAAACACTTATTTCTGTTATGAAAGATTGGAACACCC
>Ga0209536_100005588_pt1 | contig 19481 bp, 19 predicted proteins | sample DeeMarSeWOR28_12_FD_187461 | JGI IMG/M metagenome (GOLD analysis project Ga0209536, IMG submission 187461) | Marine sediment microbial communities from White Oak River estuary, North Carolina - WOR-2-8_12 (SPAdes) (version 2) | ecosystem: Environmental > Aquatic > Marine > Intertidal zone >...
CGCATCGCTGACCAGATCATGGTCATGTACCTGGGAAAGGTGGTCGAGCAGGGCGAGTCCAGCAAGATTTTCGCCAACCCGTCACATCCTTACACCCAGGCATTGTTGGGCGCGACACCAGCCGTCGACCCCAAACTTCGCCGCGAACGCGTCAAGCTGACCGGTGAATTGCCGTCGCCGCTCAACCCGCCGTCCGGCTGTGCCTTCCATAACCGCTGCCGGTTTGCGAAGGACGTTTGCAGTGATACCGCGCCGGCCCTCGAAATGAAGTTTGAACGGCTGGTTGCCTGCCACTTTGCCGAGGTGGCCGTGCAGGCCTGAGGGAGTTCCCGGCGGGCTAGTAGAAAAATTTGGTGAGCGACAAGGTTCCCCAGAAATAATCGCGATCGGCGTCACCATGCTTCACTTCGGAAGTTTGCGCGCGAATCGAATAGCCCAGGCTGTAGCCATTCTCGAACACATATGTGTACCCGGCCCAGGCCTTGACGATGGCGAGATTCAGATCGTCACTGTCGTAGGTCACTTCGCTGTCGCGAAACTGTCCCTGTAAGAACACGTTGTAGGCGCGAGCCGTCAGCGCAAAGCCCGCCCAGAAGTAATGCTCCGAGGCCCTGCCGAGATCGGTGGGAACCGGCCTTTCGCCATAGCTGTTCAGTTCCGGGTTGAACGAATACCAGGGCGTTTGGATAGCCCCGGCGCGCAGGCTCATGCCCCAGCTGGCTTCGGTGAGGTAGCCGACCGACCCCTGCGCGGTGGTCTTGATTTCGAGGCCCGATCCATTTTGGTAAAACAGCTGCTGGCGCGCCAGGCTGTAGCGTGCGGTCGGCTCGCCACCATCGGATATCTGGTTGTCCCAGCCTTTTGGATTTGAAAGGTCCCTGAACGAATGCAGTCCCTCTTGCAGGTCATTAGCGAGATCCAGGCCGAGCACGCCGAGTGTAAGCGTGCTGCTCCAGGAAACTTCGCCACTCGCCTGGTAACGGTCGTGGCTGCTGGCGATGAAAACCATGCTGGCATAGGGTCTATCGTCCGGCTGTGGCTCCGATGTGCCAAGTTCTTCGGGGGTAAAGATGTAGACACCGTATTCGATCTGCGCCGAGTTGGGGTCGATGTCCGCCCGCTGATCGAGGCCGATTTGACGGTCCAGCCAGCCGAGAGGTGTGTGCAACGAGGTCCATTGATCTACGACACCCTTCCCCCTGAAAGTCAAATTGAAACCGCCGCTATAATCCTCGTCATCCTTATCCGAAACCAGGGAATCGTTGTCGATTGCGAATGAAATGCTGCTCTGCGCCTCCGGGTCGTCGCTCGGGCCAGCCGGCAGGCTGCCCTGCGGGTTGTCGCCGCCGATAACCGCGGCGTTGCTCGCCAGCATGAATGCGCCAGCCACTATGCCGATGCATGAGCGTTGAATTCGTCTTGTTGCTTTCATCGCTACCTACTCTTGCCGCTAGCGGGCGCGTCCACGGGGTAATTCTTTTGAAGCATCGAAATAATCTCTAAACCAGGCAGGTTTCTTTTTGTAAATTCGAACAGGCCTCGATCGCGCCCTCGTTTCAAAGCCGAGGTTGCGCTCTGCGGCGATCTGTCGAACCGCACGACGTTGCAATTGGCGCGACAGATACTGAACTTTGCGGGGAATCGGTTCCTGGAATCTGAGCGGTGCCTTTGGCGGAGCCTAAGTTAATGTATTCTGATACACAAGAACGATTTCCGCGGACACAACAGGTAACGGCGTTTCGACGCGGGTAAGTTACGGATTGTAAGCTTCCCCCGGTTTGACGGATGCTTTTGTTCGGCGACAATATTGCCCGAACGACTTACTCTGAAATGTAACGGCCTCATCTACTCGATTACGAGGTCTCCCAGGTAGGGGAGATTGAGCGCGTTGACAATCGGGTCGAGTTTGACGCCCTTGCGTGCAGCCCAGGCCAGGTTCTGCCAGTGCAGCGGAACGAAAGCCGCGTCCTGGAAGATCTTGGTCTCGATCGCCTGCAGTATTTCGGCGCGCCTGGCGGGGTCGGTCTCCTGGTTGGCTTGCATGGTCTGCGAGTCGACGTATTCGCTGCTGTAATTGCCCGAGTTGTAGGAGCCGTATCCGGTCGCCTTGTCGGGCGTCATCGCCAGGAACTCGTAGAAGTTGGCGCTGTCCTCGGTATCCGAACGCCAGGCGATCATCATCATGTCCGCGGCTCGCTCATCGAACATTGGCCAATACTGGGCCGTGGGGACGGTTTTCAGATCGACCTTGATGTTGATCTTCGCCAGCATCGCGGCGACCGCCTGGGCGATCTTTTCGTCGTTCACGTAGCGATTGTTGGGCGCCATCATGGTGATGCTGAAACCGTTTGCGTAGCCTGCGTCCTTCATCAGTTTCTTCGCCAGATCGAGATCGTAGCGAGGCTTCAGGTTCGGGTTATGACCGAGATACCCCGGAGGGCTCATCTGTTCCGCGGCGGTGGCGAAACCTTGCATGACCTGCTGCACGATCGCCTCGTTGTCGATCGCGTGCACGATCGCCATGCGCACGCGCTGGTCGCGAAATTCCGGGCGGCGCTGCTGGTTCATCTGGAAGGTGATGATGCGCGTGCCGGGCATGGTGAATAGCTGGACGTTGCCGGCGGCGCGGATCTGGTCGAAATAGTCCGGCGAAACCGGGGCGATGAAGTCGACGTCACCGGACAGCAGGGCCGCGACGCGGGTTTGCTCGCCCTCGATCGGTGTGAACACGATGCCGGTCACGTTGCCCGGTGACTTCTTGTCCCAGTAGTCGGCGAAACGCTCGAACACGATCTTGCCGCCCTGCTCACGCGAGATCATCTTGAAGGGTCCGGTGCCCGACAGGTTGGCCGAGGCAAACGACGCGCCGTTCTTGACGATGGCGGCCCTGTCGTTGCCGTTGGCATCGGTGCCGCTGTAGAACTTGCTATCCAGCGGGAAGATGTAGGTTGCGGTGTGCAGTACCAGCGGGTATGGACCGCTGGTGACGAGGTCGATGGTATGGTCATCAATAGCCTTGAGCGCGACGAAGTTGGCGAAAATTCCCCTGAAGTCGGGGCTTTGCTTGAGGCGGTTGAAGGTCCATACGAAATCCTCTGCGGTCATCGTGTTGCCGCTGTGGAACTTGACTCCCCTGCGCAGCTTGAAGCGCACCGTGTTTGCGTCGAGACGTTGGAAGTTGGTAGCCAGGCGCGGCTCGAAGGACAGCTCCCGGGTCCAGCGAATCAGTGGATCGAAGGATATGTGCGCCAGTTGCAGAACGCTTTGCGACAGTTGCTCGTGGATATCGAGGGTGGCCGGAACCTCTTCAAACGCCATGCGCAGCTCCCTGGCGCTTGCGGTGGTGGCGGAAAGCAGTCCCGTCATCACCAGGCAGGCGGTCAGAAGAAAACGGGCTAGCATTTTGTACCTCCTCCGGTCTATCGTTAGTTGCGCGCTAACGGTTTTGAAAAAGCCGAAATTATGCGTTTTACAAATGTGTCGCAACCCCGTTTGCGAAGTTGCGATCGAATCGTGGCCTCGGTGAACGCTGCTCGATTCGCTAATCGTTCCATGGGCTATCTAAAAAACTGGTCAGTCCAGCGGCTCAAGTATGCGTTCGTCGCGCATGATTGCAAGCCGGCGGCCATGCTCGCGCTGGCGCGCTTGCCGCAATCGATTTCGCCGACCGGGTCGAGGATGTCATCTGGCTCGAAAGCAAGGCTGAGCTCCCTGGCGGCATAGTCGGTTTCATCTCTGCCGGGGAATTCGATACCGAGATTCCTCATGCTTGACAGCGGCATATGGCCGCGTGGATTTTTTTGCGACGATCACGGGCAGGCGGAATGTTAATGCGACGGCTAGTAAATTTCCACTTCTCCCAGCAACCAGTCGATGCTGTCGTCACCTTCCTGGGCCAGGCGCTTGCGCGTTTGATAGTTGAGCTGGGGCGTCGACTTGAGCAACTCACGGTAGGTCCTGGCGGGGATCACGATCAGCCCGCAATCGGTGGTTGCCACAACCTCGACCGCGCGGCTTTCACTGTAAGGGCGCCAGCCCAGTTCTTCGCCGGCAAGAATTTTTTCCTCGCTACCGTCCGCATGGCTGATGGCGCCGAAACCTTCGACGAATATATAACAGTGAGCGTCATCCAGTGAACGCGTTTTGCCGCCTGCGATGACCAGCCATTCGCAGTGGCGCGAAATCTTGTCGATGACGGTGGAAGACAGTTCAGCGAACTGCGGCAACAGCTTGACCACCGGGCGCAGCAGCCAGCGATCCTCGAGCACGGTCTGCAAACCACTGTAGCGGATGAAGTTGCGAAACATTTCTTCGGCAAATACACAGACCGTCACCGGAGTCTTGGCGACGACACTGGCGTTGCGTTTACCCGATCCGGTGAGTATTGCCATTTCGCCGATGACGTCGCCAGCCTGCAGCAACGCTATCGCCTCGCGGCCGGATTCATCGACGCGCACCACTTCGCAGTAGCCGGTCAGGATCAGGTACACCGCGCCGTGCGTCGAGGCATTCTGCACGATGATCACGTCATCGGTGTTATAGCGATAGATTTCCTGTTCCGCCAGCAGGTTGCGCATCCAGCGGTTGGGAAAGGGCTGGCCCAGCCACAGGGTCAGGTAGTGATTGATCTGCGAGGTGTAAATCATGCTGTCACCCTCGAACAGGGTGTAGCGTTTACCTGAGCTGGCTCGCGAAAAAGTGGTTTGCAGGTCATCCGGAACCTTGTCGACGTGCACGAATACGACCCGTTCCGCCTCCGATTTCAGTGAGTCCGCCGGGTCGCCATGAATTTCACCGGCGCCACCATCGGCGATCAGCAGGTGAAAGTGATGTCGATACAGGCGTTCCAGGTTTGCCACCGTCTGCGCGCGTACGATACCGGCCTCGCCCAGGCTGCGCACCGACGTCATGTTCTGGTTGTCACCGACCACGCAGACGTCGCGAAAAACGCCCTTGTGCTCGGTGGAGAAAGTAGCGCCGATGGTCGGGATGCTGTGCACCGTGTTGTGCACTTCGATATTCAGTCCGTAATAATTCAACGATTCGCCCGGCCTGACCGGCAGTAATTCGAAATGTTCGCGCACCACCTCGACCGTCCAGCCAAGACTGCAACTCAGCTTTTCCATGGCCATGTTGAAGATTTCCTCGGTGGTGATCACTTCGACCCGGTGCGGCATTTCCATCAACGGAAACATCGAGCAGTGATCATCATGCAAATGCGTCAGGAATACCGCGGAGACCTGGTTGCGCGAAATGCCGCGCGCGAACAGGTGCTGATCGAGAAACGGAATCGAGTCGATCAGCAGGTAGTCGCCGTTGTAGCAAAGTGCGAGACCGGTGCAGGGTTCATCGGCGGAAAACCCGGAAGCGCCGCCGAGCACTTCTATACTCATCTTCGCAAGACCGCCTGGCACGTAGTCGATCTGCAACGGGTAGGGCGGTTCCACCTTTGCGCCATCGTTGAGGTCGACGTGGACATCGCCGCCCGAACTGGATACCAGGTAACTATCGTTGCCGCGATGTTCGATGGCGAAGTCGCCCGCCACGGCGATGTTGTTCTCGAACGGAATCAGGTTGAAGTAGCCATCGACCGGTATCACCTTGCCGTTGTCGTCGGTGATCGCGAGCGCGCTGGACACTTCGAGCCATTCATTTTTTAGCGCCTCCTCGGTATTCCATCTGTCGAGCTCGGCGCGCGTGGGGCCGAGCAGGGTGAAGCGCAGCAGGCGCATCGCCTGGCTGATGGCGTCGGCACCCCCGACCAGGTTGAGCTTGCGTTTTTTGGCAAGCCCGCCCGCCATGAACAGGAAAAAGTAGAGCGGGAACTCGAGGTTGTTGAGCAGCGTGCCGTCCTTTTCACGAGTGTCCGGCAACACCAGCGTGTCGAAGTGAGTAATTCCGTGGCGTAACAGGCCTTTCAACACCTCGGGCGGCTGCGCGAACAGCACGATCTCGGTCTCGTCCGTGACGATTCGGCATCCTGGCGCCGGGGTTAGGATTTGTGGTTCAGCCATTGACCTGCTTATTGTTTGTTTACCGGCAAGTGTACCCCGATGAACTGGGCAGCGATAGGCGCAAAAGTGTTAGTTTGTTCGCATAAGTATGGCTGTCGCGGCGATAGCCCGCTCTAGGGCGTCAAGCGATACTGGTGGAGTTTCTCGTAGTAGGGGCGGGCCGCGCGCGCGACGTTGCTCTCCTTGTCGGCTAGCTGGTAGGTCCTGTCGCGGTAAGCGGCGAAGCCGGTGGATTTCCATACCGAGTCGTACCAGTAGCGCGCCCAGACGCCATCGCTGGCGCGTGGACCGGCGGGCCAGTGCAGCATGTCTTCGCTGAAGTCGATAGCGAGGCGATCGCAGAGCGCCTCGAGCATCTTGCGCGGGTCGAGCAGAAAGTCGCGGCTGTCGATCACCAGCGGCGTGTGTCCGCTGATGCGGCAGACGTCGTCGAACAATTCGGCCTGTTGCACAAAGCCGATATCGGCCAGCGTCAGGTCACCGCGTACCGCGGCGTAGGACGCGATCACCGCCTCCGGTTCGCGAATCAGAAAGCAGTTTTGTAGCGCCGCAAGCCATGCGCGATCGAGTTGCGGCAGCAGGTGGAGAGTCATGTGTTTCTGGTAGAACAGGGTTTTGCCCTCGGGAATCGGGCCGATGCAGCGTGCGATGATGGCGTCGCTATCGGTGCCCTGGTCGGCAATCACCTCGGCCGCCCCGGGGTGGTCGAGGCCGGTGGCGTGCAGGTAATAGCCATACAGGGGTTCGTCCCAGACCACGCAATCGCCGCGGTTTTCGAAGGCGCGCATCAACGCGGTCGAGATATTGCGCGGTCCCGACCACATGGCGATACGTAGCGGCGTATTGCTCATCGGTCTAGCCTGCATATTGCACCAGTCGGGCTCGGGCCGATAACAAAGTATACTTTTTCTTTAACTGACGAAACTATCGATTTACTCCTACGTTTCAACTAGTTAGCTCAAGGCGCGAGACCGGTTGGTGCAATATGCAGGCTAGCTGCACTCGGCCTCGAGCATGGCGAGGTAGAGCTGCTGCAGTTTTTCCACCATCGGTCCGCGCTGGCCGTCGCCGATGATACGGCCGTCGATCTCGGCAACCGGCGCGAGGCCGGCAAAGGTGCCGGTAACGAAGGCTTCGCTGGCGCCGTAGACATCGGTCAGGCTGAAGTTCTTCTGGCGCACGGGGATGTCGTTCTGCTCGCACAGGCGAATAACGTTGCCGCGCGTGATACCGCCGAGGCAGTAGTCACCGCTCGAGGTCCACACTTCACCCTTGCGCACGATGAAGAAATGGGTCGAGTTACAGGTCGCGACGAATCCGTGCGGATCCAGCATCAGCGCCTCGTCGGCGCCGGCCTTGGCGGCCTGGATACAGGCGGTGATGCAGTTCAGCTTGGAGTGGCTGTTGAGCTTCGGGTCCTGCACGTCGGGATAGCCGCGGCGCACGTGCACGGTGAACAGGCGGATGCCCCTGTACAGGGTCTCGGGCAGCGCTTCCTTGTACTCGGGGATGATGACGATGGTCGGCGGCGTGATGGTGACGCGCGGGTCCTGGTAGGGAGTCGCCTTGATGCCGCGCGATACCATCAGGCGAATGTGCACGCCGTCGTGCATCCGGTTTGCCGCGAGTAATTGATCGATGCGCGCGGTGAGTTGCGCCGGCGAAACCTCCATCTCCATGTCGAGCGCTTTTGCACCCTCGTAGAGGCGATCGAGGTGCTGGTCGAGGAAAGCGACCTTGCCGTGGTGTACGCGCAGACCCTCCCAGACGCCATCGCCGAGCACGAAGCCGCTGTCGAACACCGAGACGCGCGCTTCGTTGCGCGCGAAGTGCTCGCCGTTGATATCAATGAGGATCTCGGCGTTGCGCGGATCGTCGCGATATTCGTGGGTACTCTTGCCTTGTTTAGTCATCGATGCTTCCCAGTTCAAATTCCTGTCCCCTGCTGGTGACCGCGAGAAATACTCCGCCGTCGCGGTGTTTTTCGTGGGCGAGGTTCAGCAGATCGTAAAACGCGCTGCGGCTGATCAATGCGTCCAGGCCGTCGCGCAGGTGCACGTAGGGGCGCGGTTGCTGCGACTGCGCATCGATCTCGACGCGCAACGCATGCGTCTGGTCGACGATGACTCGCTCGCCGATGTTGGTGGTGAAAACGATGGCCGGCAAGCCATCATCGTCGATCTGTTCGACCAGGGTAGCGACGAACGGCGCGTCTTCCACCTGGATGCGCAGTTTTTCCACCGGGGTCACCAGGAAGTAGGCGTCGTCTTCGCGGCGCAATATGCCGGCGAACAGCTTCACCATCGCGTCGCGTTTGAAGCGGCGGCCCTGGTGAAACCAGCTGCCGTCGGCGGCGATGCGGATATCGATTTCACCCTGGTGCGGCGGGTCCCACTGGCGGCGCAGCGCCTGCGTGGCTTCCCCGGCCTGGATATCGGCGAGTATTTGCTCGAGTTCGGACATGTCTGCGTTCAACTGAATCTGCCGCGATAGTATGCCGCGCGGGCGCGGATGTCATCCCGCAGAGACCACCAGCGACAACTGTTTTGCGACCGGCTACCGAATCGCAGGCGAATAAATTATACTTTTCGCTTCGCGGCTAACCTTTAGTGGAGACGGGCGAAGCAATGAAGCGCAGGGGATTCGTCAAGTTATGCGCCGGTGCGGTCGCGGGTATTGCCGCAAGCCCTGAAATCCTGGCCCGGCAAAACCAGCAATATCATCGTTACGGGCGTGTCTCGCTGATCGACCACCATTCCGGCGAAGCGGTGAATGCCAGTTCGCTCGAAGTGGGCGAAACCTACCTGTTTCACTATCCCTACGTTTCCACGCCCTGTTTCCTCATCGACCTCGGTCACCCGGTTCAGGCCAATGGCGCGCTGCAGACGCGCGACGGGCAGCCCTATCGTTGGCAGGGCGGTGCCGGGCCCGAGCGTTCGATCGTCGCCTTTTCGGCGATTTGCGCGCACAAGATGAGCCACCCGGCGCCGACCGTGAGTTTTATCAATTACCGTCACGACGAGGTCAGGTTCCGCAACAGCGACGATGCTATCGAACAGCGTAGTGGCGTGATTTACTGTTGCTCGGAACGCAGCGTATACGACCCGGCGAACGGCGGTCGAGTGCTCGGCGGGCCGGCGCCGCAGCCGCTGGCGGCGATCGAACTCGAGTACGACGCCGGCGGCGACCGCATCTACGCTACCGGCACCATCGGCGGCGAAATGTTCGAACGCTATTTCGCCAGTTTCCACGATCGCCTGGTGTTGCAGCTGGGGCGCACCGATATCGATCATGCTGTTACCGAGAGCGCCGAGCTGATGCGGTTGAGCGAGTACACCCGCAACCAGATCAGCTGCCAGGCCTGACGGCGAAACTGGCCGAAGTGAAATTCGCGGGCGCAAAAAGCAAGTATACTGTGCGCGTATTCAACCCCCCTGGGAATCGCGGGCCTATTTATGGCAGGTAAAGTTCTAAGCGGCAAGCTCGCGGTGATTCTGCATGCCGATGTCGCCGGTTCCACCTTGCTGGTACAGCGCGACGAGCACGGCGCGCACGCGCGTATTCATGATGCTTTCCAACGCTTTGGCGAAACGATTAAACGCTATCATGGCAGGGTGCGCGAACTGCGCGGAGACGCTTTGCTGGCGGAGTTCGAGCGCGCCTCTGACGCGGTGTCGGCGGCGCTCGCGTTCCAGTCCGAACAATCCAGTTACAATGCGCAGCTCGAAGACGATATTCGTCCCCTGCTGCGTATCGGGGTAGCGCTTGGCGAAGTAATCATCGCTGATAACACGATTACCGGCGAGGGCGTCGTGCTGGCGCAGCGTCTCGAGCAGCTGGCGGAGTCCGGTGGGGTCTGTATCACGCCAGCTATCCGTGAAGCTTTGCCGAAGCGGTTGCCGTTCGATCTGGAGAACCTGGGTGAACGGGAATTAAAGGGATTCGATGAGCCGGTGGGTGTTTATCGAGTTTCGTTGCTGGCCGGTGCGCTGATACCGACTCCGGAACAGGGGCCGGACAAGATATCTCGTTCCAGATCGCGAGCTCCCGCAATTCTCATTTCGGCTGTGCTGATGCTTTGCCTGGCGATTGCTGCAGCTGTAGCCCTGAACTGGTATTCGAACAGGCTGACCGGCCCCGTGTCCGCAACTACGATGGTAGACAGCAAGCCGTCGATAGCAGTGTTGCCCTTTGACAATATGAGCGGCGATCCCGAACAGGAATATTTTGCGGACGGCATTACCGAAGATCTGACCACCGATCTATCGCGAATTTCAGGATTGTTCGTCGTCGCGCGTAACTCGAGTTTTGCTTACAAGGGTCAATCCGTCGATGTGCGTACCGTGTCCGAGGAGCTCGGCGTGCGCTACGTGCTGGAAGGCAGCGTGCGCCGCAGTGGCGACCAGATCCGCATTAACGCCCAGTTGATAGATGCCAGCAGTGGCGGTCATCTATGGGCGGAACGATTCGACGGCACCATGGCGGATGTTTTCAAGTTGCAGGATCGTGTCAATCGCCGCATCGTTGCCGCGCTTGAAGTCAGTCTCACCGCCGCGGATGAGCGTCGATTCGATCGCATCGAGACGACCAGTCCAGACGCCTACGACCTGATGCTGCGGGGAATTGAAGAATACAATCGATTTACCGGTGAAAACCTCGCGCAGGCGCGCGTTCTGTTCGAACAGGCGGTAAGGCTTGATCCGGGTTACGCCAGGGCTTACGCCAACATTGCCTTGACCTACGCGACCGAGGTCAACTTCCAGTGGGCTACAGACAGGGATGAATCGGTTCGCCTGGGGCTGGAATACGCCGGCAAGGCGCTGGCGCTCGACGACGGCATTCCCCAGATTTATCTGACGCGCAGTATTCTCTACCTGTCGCAACGCCAGCACCAGGCCGCGCTCGAGGCGGCACAACGGACGGTCGAGGTGCATCCGAATTACGCGGACGGTCAGGCAACCCTGGCATTTATCCAGAGCTATTCCGGAAAACTCGACGAGGCTCTCGAATCCCTCGATCGCGCGATGCAAATCAATCCGCAGGGCACCGGTATCTACCTGGCTATCAAGGGCCGGATTCTGTTCCTGATGAGGCGTTACGACGAGGCGATTAGCGTTCTCCAGGCGGCCCTGGAACGCAACCCGGCTTTTGACCGGATCCACATGCACCTGGCCGCAGCGCTGGCTGAGCTGGGCAGGCTCGAAGATGCCGCCTGGTCGGTGGACGAGGCGCTCGCCATCTCACCGAATTTGTCGCTGGCACGGGAGCGCCGCGAATCGCTCTACCTGAGACAAAGCGATATCGACCACTATATCGAGGCCCTGCGTAAAGCCGGATTGCCGGAATAGCGCCAGTCCGTCGTCCCGTGCATCGGGGCACCGCTCACGCGGCAATGACGCATAGGGGTGCGGTAATGGCGGCCTAACCGCCGGTAACCGGCGGGAAGAAGGCGATTTCGTCGTGGTCGGCAATTTCGCTGTCGGGCTCGCGCATCTCCTGGTTGATCGCGACGAGGATGCGCGTGCTGCCGCCAAGGGCGCTGTCGAAGGGTTCGCCACGGCTGCGCAGCAGTGCGACCAGGTCGGTAACGCGGCGGCAATCATCGGGTAACGCCAGCTGTTCCGATTTCAGTTCGAGGGTTTCCGCGAGACTCGCGAAATAAAGGATATTCGCCATGGTTCAGATCGCCCAGTCGAAGAACTGAATGCTGACTTCGTCGCCGGGCTCGACGCCGTCGTTGTCGTCGGGCAGCACGATGAAGCAGTTGGCGCGGCTCATCGAGGTCAGAATGCCGGAACCCTGCTTGCCGGTTTTGCCGACCTGCCAGCGATTGTTTGCGTCGAGCGTTGCGATGCCGCGCTGGAATTCGGTGCGCCCCGGTTTCTTGCGCAGGCGATCGAGCGAGCGTGCGGGCACCAGCAGCGCAGGGCGCATGCTGGCGCCGCAGAGCACGTCGATCGCCGGCACGACGAACTGTCTGAAGGTCACCATTACCGCCACCGGGTTGCCGGGCAGGCCCATGAATATGCTGCTGCCGATCTCGCCGAAGGTTAGCGGGCGCCCGGGTTTGATCGCGATCTTCCAGAACTCGGTGCTGCCGAGGTCCGCCAGTGCGGGTTTGATGTAATCGGCTTCGCCGACCGAGACACCACCGGTGCTGATGATCAGATCGGCGCGCGCGGCCGCGTCGGCAAGCGCTGCGCGCATCGCTTCGGGGTTGTCGCGCACCACCCCGAGATCGACGATGTCGACCGGCAGCCGCGCCAGCATGCCGTACAGGCTGTAGCGATTGCTGTCGTAGATCATGCCGGGCTGCAGCGGCGTGCCGACCGCGCTGAGCTCGTCGCCGGTGGAAAAGAAGGCGACCACGGGCTTGCGCTTGACCTGCAGCTGCGAGAGGCCGAGCGAGGCGAGCACACCGAGGTCGGCCGGGCTCAGGCGCACGCCGGCCTCGATCACGATTTCGCCCTGCTTCACGTCCTCGCCGGCCTGGCGAATGTTTTCGCCGGCGCGGTGGTCGGAGTCGATGCGAATCCTGCCGTTGGCGGCAACCTCGGCCTGCTCCTGCATGATCACGGTATCGGCGCCGTCGGGTATCAGCGCCCCGGTCATGATGCGCACGCACTGGCCGGGCCCGCACGGACCCGCGAACGGCTTGCCCGCATAGGCGCTGCCGATCTCCTCGAGTTCGGCGATTTCGCCTTCGATCAGGCTGTCGATGGCAATCGCGTAGCCATCCATCGCCGAGTTGGGGCGTGGCGGCACGTTATGTGGCGCCTTGACGGCCTCGTTGTTGACGCGGTTCAGGCAGTCGCGAATCGGCAGGCGTTCGCAGGCGTGCACCGGGCGCACGCGCGCCTCGATGCGCGCGAGCGCTTCGCTAAGGTTGATCATCCCCGCTTCGAAGGGATCGACGCAACTGGGTTGGCTGGTGATTTTGCTGGTCATCAAACAGGAGTTATAGCATCAGGGCCGTAATTGAGGCATAGACGCGGCGAAAATGGTAGGGTCAGCCGAAAATTTTTCGGCGCGATGTGACATTAAGCCGTCAATGCCGATTAAAATTGCGCTTGGGGCTGTAAAAGCTAACTCGACAGTGGTACTTTTACACACTGAACTGACGCGTTCAGCTGGCTTGAAACGCAGCGATCCCGGCGGAACGAAAATAACGACACAATCGGAGGATACAATGCAGAAATCCCTACACATCGATCCGGGTAAGTGTACCGGCTGTCTCCAGTGCGAAATGGCCTGTTCGTACGAGCACACCGGGGCATTCAACCCATCGCGATCCTTCATCAAGGTTTTCACTTTCCATCACGAGGGGAGATTTGCGCCGTACACCTGCACCCAGTGCGACGAAGCCTGGTGCATGCACGCCTGTCCCGTCGAGGCGATCAGCGTCGACTTCAGCACCGGCGCCAAGGTGGTATCCGACGACAAGTGTGTTGGCTGCAAGGTTTGCACCATCGCCTGCCCGTTCGGCACCATCAACTACTCGCAGGCGACCGGCAAGGTCGTCAAGTGCGACCTCTGTGGCGGCGATCCACAGTGCGCCGCTGCCTGTCCCACCGCTGCCATCACCTACATCGACGCGGACTGGACCGGTTACGATCGCATGCTCGCCTCGGCGGCCAAGAGTCTTCCGGCCACCGAAGTCACCGCGTAAACATGGGGGTAAAGAATCATGTCATGGACAAGAAAAATCCTGAGGGTCAATCTCTCAGAAGGTAGCTGTACTTCAGAACCGCTCAACATGGAATGGGCGGCCCAATATCTCGGCCAACGCGGACTGGCGTCGAAATACCTCACCGAGGAAGTCGATCCAAAGTGCGACGCGCTCGGGCCGGACAACAAAATGATCATGGCCACCGGGCCACTGACCGGCACCATGGCCTCGACCGGGGGCCGCTACTCCGTTATCTGTAAAAGCCCGCTCACCGGGGCCATCGCCTGTTCCAACTCGGGCGGTTTCTTCGGCGCGGAACTGAAGTTCGCCGGCTGGGATATGATCATTTTCGAAGGCAAGTCGAAAAAGCCGGTTTACCTGCTGATCCAGGACGACAGGGCCGAGCTGCGTTCGGCCGACAACATCTGGGGCAAGTCCGCCTGGGAAACCGACGATATCCTGCACAAGGTTCACCAGGATCCGCAGCTGCGCGTCGCCTGTGTCGGGCGTACCGCCGAGCACGGCTGCCTGTTCTCCGCGGTGATGAACGACAAGCACCGCGCCGCCGGGCGTTCCGGTGTGGGCACCGTGATGGCGTCCAAGAACCTCAAGGCGGTTGCCGTGCGCGGTACCGGCGGGGTCGGCAATGTGTATGACGCCAAGGCCTTCATGGCGGCGACCAATGACGGCAAGGCGGTGCTCGCCGAAAACGCGGTTACCGGGCAGGGCCTGCCGGCCTTCGGCACCCAGGTGTTGATGAACGTGATCAACGGCATCGGCGGCCTGCCGGCGCGCAACATGCGCGACGTCGGCTTCGAGGGCGCCGAGAATATCTCGGCGGAAGCCATGGCCGAGCCGCGCCGGAGCGACGGCAAGCCCAACCTCACCACCAACGGCGCCTGCTTCAGTTGCACCATCGCCTGCGGGCGTATTTCGACCGTTGATCCGACGCACTTTTCGGTCAAGGACAAGCCGCAGTACCAGGGCGCTTCCGGCGGCCTCGAATACGAAGCCGCGTGGGCGCTCGGTGCCGATACCGGCGTCGACGATCTCGACGCGCTGACCTACGTCAATTTCCTCTGCAACGAAGACGGCATGGATCCGATCACCTACGGCGCGACCGTGGCGGCGGCGATGGAAATGTTCGAGGACGGCGTGATCACCACCAGGGAAACCGGTGGTATCGAGCTGACCTTCGGCAATGCCGAGGCCTTCGTCGCAATCACCGAGCAGTTCGTCACCGGCGAAGGGTTTGCCAAGGACCTCGGGCTCGGATCCAAGCGGTTGTGCGAGAAATACGGTCGCCCGGAACTGTCGATGACGGTCAAGGGCCAGGAATTCCCGGCCTACGATCCGCGCGGCATCCAGGGCATCGGCCTCGCCTACGCCACTTCGAATCGCGGTGCCTGCCACCTGCGCGGCTACACCATCGCCTCCGAGGTGCTCGGTATTCCGGTGAAGACCGAGATGAACGACACCGACGGCAAGGCCGAGCTGGTCAAGGCTTTCCAGGACGCCACCGCGCTGGTCGATTCGGCCGGGCTGTGTGTGTTCACCACGTTCGCCTGGGGCATGGATAACATCGCGCCGCAGATCGACGCCGCCTGCGAGGGCGACTGGAGCGTGGAAAACTGCCTGCAGACCGGCGAGCGCATCTGGAACATGGAGCGCCTGTTCAACGAGGCGGCGGGTTTCACCGCGGACGACGACAAGCTGCCCAAGCGTCTGCTCGAGGAAGTCATCAAGCACGGCCCGACCGAGGGTCAGGTCAATCGCCTCGGCGAAATGCTGCCGAAGTACTACGAGGCGCGCGGCTGGACGCCGGATGGCAAGATCCCGAAAGAAACCCGGCAGCGGCTGTCGCTATAGTCAAACCTGGAACCCCTCGCCCCGCGCGAGGGGTTTTTCACTGTGAAGAGCGCTGAATCATGCAACATATCATCATAGGTGCAGGTCCCGCCGGCGTTATTGCCGCGGAAACCCTGCGCAAGGCCGACCCCGACGCGGACATCACCATCATCGGCGACGAGCCGGAGCCGCCGTACTCGCGTATGGCGATTCCCTATTACCTGATGGACAACATCAAGGAATCCGGGACCTATCTGCGCGACCCGAAAAAACACTTCGAAGCGAAAAACATCGAGGTGCTGCAGCAACGCGTCGACAAGATCGATACCGCAGGCAAGCAGGTGACGCTGGCCGACGGCAGCAAGCGCGGCTACGACAGGCTGTTGATCGCCACCGGTTCACATCCGGTCAGCCCGCCGATCCCGGGGCTGGATCTGCCGCAGGTGCATTCCTGCTGGACCCTGGAAGACGCGCGCCAGATCATCAAGCTGGCGCAGCCCGGTTCCAGCGTGGTGCTGATCGGCGCCGGCTTCATCGGCTGCATCATCCTCGAAGCGCTGGTCAAGCGCGGAATCAAGCTTGCCGTGATCGAGACCGGTGATCGCATGGTGCCGCGCATGCTCGATGAAAACGCCGGCGGCCTGCTGGGAAGCTGGTGCAGGAAAGAGGGGATCGACGTGCACACTTCCTGCAGCGTCGAGGGCATCAAGGATGCCGGCGACAAACAGGTCGAGGTCAGCCTCAGCGATGGCGGTAAACTCAGCGCCGCGCTGGTGATCACCGCCACCGGCGTCAAGGCCAACATCGACCTGGTGAAAGGCACCGACATCGACACCGACGAGGGCATTCTGGTCAACCGCAGCATGCAAACCAGCAACGCCGACGTCTACGCCGCCGGCGACGTGGCCCAGGGCGTCGACTTTTCCACCGGCAACCAGCAGGTGCAGGCGATCCAGCCAACCGCGGCCGACCACGCCCGTATCGCCGCGCTCAACATGGCCGGTAAAGGCAGCGAACACCACGGCACGCTCAACATGAACGTACTCGATACCGTCGGGCTGGTGTCCTGTTCGTTCGGCATGTGGATGGGGGTCGAGGGCGGCGACAGCGCGCAGCTGTATAACCCGGACGAGTTCCAGTACATCAACCTGCAATTCGACGGCGATCGCCTGGTCGGCGCCAGCAGCGTCGGCAAGACCCAGCACATCGGTGTGCTGCGCGGTCTGATCGAGTCGAAGGTCGGTCTCGGCGAGTGGAAGCAGCGCCTGATGCAGGATCCGAGCATGGTCATGGAAGCCTACATCGGCAGCACCCAGGAACTCGGATACAGTTGATCCGGTCTATTGCGGGTCGATCCGGTTGAAGCTCGATGCAGATCAATATCGAATTCTACGCATCGCTGATGCAGTACCTGCCTCCGGGCAAGAGCCGTCACCGGCGCGAAATCAGCGTTGACGATGGCCTGCCGGTCAGCAGCCTGATCGAGCAATTCCACATTCCCGAAAAGATGGCGCACATCGTGCTGGTGAACGGGCGCTTCGTCGAAGCCGACAGGCGCGCCGAGCGCGTGCTCGCCGAGGGTGACGTGGTGTCCATCTGGCCGCCGGTCGCGGGTGGATAAGCCGGCCTCGAGCAAATGAATCCCAACCCCAATCCCGACTCTCCGATCGTCGAGTACGAAATGGGTTACGGCGCCGACGAGTTCGGCAAGGTGCTGATGGGCCCGTTCAGCGGCGGCCGTAGCGATTTCAACTGCGTCGAAACAGGGCTCCACCGCTGGCTGGTGACGCTCGTTGGCAGTACGCTGGAGCTGGTCATCGAAGTGACCCAGGCGCCGCCGCGCGAGATCGCGTTGTTCCGGCTGCCGGTGCTGAAGGTCAGATTCCAGTTCGATCGAGCCGACGCCGGCGCGCGCGAAAAATTTTTCCATCGCTTTCACCAGTATTTCCACAAGGGGGGCGGATGACACCCGAGCAGCAGCAACGCTACGCGCGCCACATCCGCCTGCCGCAGATCGGCGAAGCCGGGCAGCAGGCGATCCTCGACGCCAGCGCGTTGATCGTCGGCGTCGGCGGTCTCGGCTCGCCAGCGGCGATGTACCTCGCGGCCGCCGGCATCGGCAAGCTCGTGCTCAGCGACTACGACATCGTCGAAACCTCCAACCTGCAACGCCAGATCATCCATCGCAACGACGCGGTCGGCGAGAACAAGGTCGATTCCGCAAGGCAAACGCTGGCGGCGCTGAATCCGGACTGCGCGGTCGAGGTGATCGGCTACCAGGTCGAAGGCGCGGAGCTGAAACAGGCGATCGACTCGGTCGATATCGTGCTCGACTGCAGCGACAACTATCCTACCCGCTTCGAGGTGAACCGCTACTGCGTGGAAACCGCGACGCCGCTGGTGACCGGCGCGGCGATCCGGCTGGAGGGCCAGATCATGAACTACCAGCCAGCCGCCAACAGCTCCTGTTACCAGTGCCTCTACACCGAGGCCTATGGTAGCGAGGAATCCTGCGAACTCGAGGGCGTGCTCGGCCCGGTGGTCGGCGTCATCGGCACGATGCAGGCACTGCAAACCTTGTTGCTGCTTGCCGGCCAGGGTGAGGAGATGGTCAATCGTCTGCTGCTGTTCGATGCGTTGTCGATGCATTGGCAGGCCGTAAGGCTGCCGAAGAATCCGAACTGCCCGGCCTGTGGCAAGCCCTGAATACCTGTTAATCGAGTGCCGGGGCCCAGGCATATGTTCGCGCAAAGCGTTGCACCCGGCAAAGTCGCGCCTGCCGAGGTCAGGCCAGGATAGGCGCAAACCCGATGCGCTAAGCCTCGCCCATGTACACGCTGTAATGGCATCCCCTTAGCTCTTCACTTGCGCCCATGGCCGTGCTGGAGGAGGCCGGCGTTGCCTTCACGCTACGCCGTGTCGACAGCGAAGGCGGCGAGTGCGATACGCCCGGCTACCGCGAGGTCCAGCCGCTGGGGCTGATTCCCGCTTTACGGCTCGGCGACGGCAGGGCGATTTTCGAATCGGCAGCAATCGTCCAGTATCTGGGCGATAGCCATGGCCTGGGGACGCTAGCGCCCGCGCTCGACGAAGCCGACAGGCCAGGCTACCTGCAGTGGCTGCATTTCATGGCCGGCACCGTTTACCCGACCTACAATCGTTACTACTGGCCCCCGGAGTACATGCTCATGCCGCCGGCGTCGCCAGGCTGCGAGAGCACCTGGGCCAGATCGTGCTGCGGCTATGGCAGGTTATCGAGGATGCGCTGGCGAGAGATGGACCCTGGCTGCTGGGACAACGGTTTTCCTGCTGCGATATCTATCTGCAGATGATGACCACCTGGCATCAATCGCCTGCCGGGCTGCTGCAAACCTTTCCCCGCGTCCGCGAACTGGCCGGGGGCGTGCTCGCGCGCGAAGCCTGCCAGCGAGCGCTTCGGCGGCACGCTTTCACGACCGGTTTCGAGGACGCCTGAGCGATGCGAAGAATCCCGGGAGGACGCTATTCGTTGCCTGCCTTGAGAAAATCACTGATGCACTTGATGTGCCGCGCAAAATCCGCTTCATTTTCGAAGATCATGTGATTCTTGCTGTTCAGCGTGACGAACTGGGCGCCGGGGATCCTCGACGCGAAGAGTTTACCCTCGGACAGGGGCGCAACCGAATCTCCCGTGCAGTGCGTAACCAGCGTCGCTACGTGGATGTCCTCGAGCATGTCGACGACATCCATTTTGTCAAATATCTCCCTGAACCGCGCCATGTTTGCCGCGGGTCCACAGGTTCTTTGGAACTCGTTGAACCAGTTGGCTTCATCGGGGGTGGCGCCGGGCATCATTAGCGAGGTGATGGTCTGGCGAATCGCGGGATTTTCGTTGCCCCAGCTTTGCCGGATCAGGGTTACCAGCGCTTCGCTTTCAGCGGCGGATTGCGCGTCGCCGCGGCGCCGCCGAC
>Ga0209536_100005589_pt1 | contig 19479 bp, 15 predicted proteins | sample DeeMarSeWOR28_12_FD_187461 | JGI IMG/M metagenome (GOLD analysis project Ga0209536, IMG submission 187461) | Marine sediment microbial communities from White Oak River estuary, North Carolina - WOR-2-8_12 (SPAdes) (version 2) | ecosystem: Environmental > Aquatic > Marine > Intertidal zone >...
GCTGTAAAACTGCTTGCCCGAATGCTGCATAAGAAAGACGACGCACTCTTGCGGGGTTTCGCCCAAGAAATGGAAGCACATGGGATAAGAATCCGACCGTCCACCATTTTCCTGCCCGAGCTATTGGCTCCCCCAGGATTACTCACCCGGCGCAAACCCAGTATAAAAGAGCGGCAAGACATTCAATTCGGGTGGAATCTCGGCAAACAGATAGGCAATTTGGACATTGGCCAGTGTCTTTTGGTGAAGGATCAGGCGGTGCTCGCTGTGGAGGCCATCGAGGGAACCGACGAGACTATCCGCCGTGGCGGGCGGTTGGGGAAGGGGAAAGCGGTGGTCGTGAAGGTGAGTAAGCCCTCGCAGGACCTGCGTTTCGACGTGCCTGCCGTCGGACTTCAGACCATCGAGACTATGATCGAGGTGGGCGCCTCTGTGTTGGTGGTTGAAGCGGGCAAGACCCTCATGTTCGATAGAGAGAAAATGATCGAAGCTGCGAACAAGGCCAAGATCGCCATCCTCTCCAAAGCAGCCGACGAGGAGGTAAACTCGGAACTGGAGATTGCGGAGGAAGAGTCCGCCCTTGTGTTGGGGGAGAGCGAGCAAACCCAAAGAAAGATGGCTCTAAAACCGCAAGTCACTGTTAAAAAAGGAGCTTTGCGGATGGGTGTAGTGGGCGTAGGCTATCTGGGCCAATTCCACGCGGAAAAATATGCCGTCCTGGAAGAGACCCACCTGGCGGCCGTTGCTGATGTGGACCTGGACCGAGCAAAACAGGTAGCCGAGAGTTTTTCCTGCCCAGCGTTTTCTTCACACAAGGATCTGATTGGGAGAGTCGATGCCGTCAGTGTGGTCGTACCCACCCCTGAGCACTATCAGGTTGCGCGCGATTTCTTGGAGGCAGGGATACATGTACTCGTGGAAAAGCCCATGACCGCCACTTTGGAGGAGGCCGACTCGCTCATTCGATTAGCCAAGGCCCGTAACCTGATTCTCCAGGTGGGACACCTGGAACGCTTCAACCCCGCGGTGGTGGCTGCCAGAAGACATGTGAGTCAACCATTATTTGTGGAGTCACATCGGCTGGCCTCTTTCACTGAACGGGGTACCGAGGTGGACGTTATTCTGGATCTTATGATCCACGATATCGATATTATATTGAGCTTGGTGCCCTCTCCATTGGAAGACCTGAGGGTTGGAGGGGTTAGGGTTCTGACCCCGCGGACCGATATCGCCAATGTCCGTTTGGAATTCGCCAATGGATGCACTGCTAATGTGACCGCCAGCCGTATTTCGGCGAAAAGAATGAGAAAGATTAGAATATTCCAGCCAGATAGTTATTTGTCCATAGACTGTGCCGAAAAGGAGGTAGACCTATTCCACAGGTTACCGGACCAAGATGCCAATGGGTTTCCGGAGATTGAGTATCAGCGGCTTCCGGTTGCCGATACTGATCCCCTTGAAGAGCAGTTGCTGGCCTTCTCAGAATCAGTGAAAACTGGCCGACAGCCCCTGGTCAACGGTGAAGCGGGACGCAGGGCCCTGGAAGTGGCCACCCGGGTGAGTGAACTCATTCAGAACAGGATGCAGAGGATGGGAGATGCATTGGGACTGGAGGTGTAGGGTATATATCTCCACGGGACATGGCTGGCGATCATGGCCAAAAGGGTGTTGATCATAGCAGGAGAAGCTTCGGGGGATCTGTACGGTGCTAATCTGGTCAAAACGATTCGCACCGTGGATCCCTCAATCATTTTCAGGGGTGTGGGGGGCAGACATATGCGGGCCGCGGGGGTTCGACTGCTCTGGGATGTTGCGCAATTGGCCGTCGTGGGTCTACCCGGGGTGGGGCGGTTGGTCACTATTCTCAAAGTTTTTCGTATGGCCTCAGAGATCATGCGAAGCTGGCGCCCAGACCTTGTCATTCTGATCGACTATCCTGAGTTCAACCTGCAGCTCGCCCGAAAAGCCAAGCAATTTGGAATTCGGGTTTTGTACTACATAAGCCCACAGATATGGGCCTGGCGCCCCGGGAGAATTAGAACCATTCGTAATCGGGTGGACAGAATGGTCGTTGTCCTTCCTTTCGAGGAAGCAATATACCGACAAGCGGGGGTCAAAGTCTCTTTCGTGGGACACCCGCTGCTGGATGTGGTTAGGGTCCGGAACCGAAGGGAGTTGTCGCGGAGCCGTTATCTGCAGCCAGGGGGGGACCTCCTTGTGGGTCTACTCCCAGGCAGTCGATTCAGTGAGCTGTCAAAACTCATGAGCGTAATGCTGGATGCAGCCGCCATCATGGTCGAAAGGCTCCCGAGAATCCATTTCCTCATGCCTCTCGCCCCCACTATTCAACGTGAACAGGTGGAGCCTTATTTGAGGGGGAGAGTCTTGCCTCTGACGCTTGTTGAGCACGACACCTATGAAATAATCCAGATATGTGGAATAATTGTGGCCGCCTCCGGCACGGTAACCCTGGAGACCGCTATCCTCGGGACACCTCTCGTGGTAGTATACAAGGTCAGTCCCCTGACCTACTGGTTAGGTAAGCGTCTGATACGGATAAAACATGTGGCGCTGGCCAATATTGTTGCAGGAGAGACCATTGCTCCGGAATTGATCCAACATGACGTGACACCCGAGCGAATTGCACAAGAGGTGGTGAACATTCTCGATGACGCCGAGCGCCAGGAGTGGATGAGGCAACGTTTTGCCGATGTTCGCAAGAAACTGGGAAGCCCCGGCGCTTCTGCCAGGGCAGCAGCCATTGTCCTTGATATGCTGGGAAAGGTGGAGTCGGCATCGGCTACTTCAGGCCTGGATTGATAAATATGAACGTTTATCGGAGATTGCTAAAACTGGTTAAACCTCACTGGCACTGGTTGGCCGTTGCCATGGTGTGCATGCTGGGCGTGGCTGCCACCACGGCGGCCTCAGCATACCTGATAAAACCTGTCCTGGATGATATTTTTATTAACAAAAAGTTGGGTATGCTCAAGGTTCTCTCCATGGTGGTCCTGTTGATCTTTTTGATAAAAGGGATAGGCGCTTGGGGCCACACTTACCTCATGAGCTATGTTGGCCAGCGGATCGTGACCCAATTGCGTCAGCAACTTTACGACCACCTCCAAACGCTTTCTCTCTCGTTCTTCAACCGGATCCCTACGGGATTGTTGATGTCTCGCATTACCAACGACGTCAACTTGATCCAGGGAGCGGTCTCCAATGCAGTGACCGGATTGCTCAAGGATTTCTTCAGCATTATTGGCCTAGCGGGAGTCATTTTCTACCGAGACTGGAAGCTTGCCTTAATCTCTATGTTGGTGCTCCCTTTTGCCTTCTTTCCCATTGTAAAATTTGGCAGGATCCTGCGTCGGATAAGTACCCAGAGCCAGGAGTCTATGGGTGACATCTCGGTCATCCTCCACGAGACCATCAGCGGGAACCGCATTGTCAAGGCATTTGGGATGGAGGAATATGAAAAAGAGCGATTTTACAAGGAAAATATGAAGTATTTTAGCTACTTGATGAGGTCGGTTTCGGTACGCGCTCTCTCATCGCCGCTGATGGAGTTTTTGGGTGGTGTGGGTATAGTCTTCATCATCTGGTACGGGGGCTACAGTGTCATCAAGGGTGTCTCTACGCCCGGGAACTTCTTTTCTTTTCTTGCTGCTTTGCTCATGCTCTACGAACCCGTAAAGCGGTTGAGTAACGTGAACAACATTATTCAGCAGGGGTTGGCAGCGGCTTTCAGGGTATACGATATTTTGGACACCTCACCGGATGTTAGAGATAAGCCAGATGCGATTCAGCTGCCCCCCATGCGAGACAGACTTGAGTTGCGCCATGTCCAATTTAGTTATGATAACGGGCCAGTGCTGAAGGACATAAACCTGCGAGTAGCTGCCGGAGAGATCGTCGCCATCGTTGGAGTGAGCGGGGCCGGTAAGAGCACTTTAGTGGATCTAATACCCCGGTTTTACGAGGTGACCGGAGGAACGATTCTGGTTGACGAGATGGACATTCGCGATGTGAGTGTTGCCTCTCTCAGAGCGCAGATTGGCATGGTGACCCAGCAGACTATTCTCTTCAATGACACTGTCCGCAATAACATCGCCTATGGTGACATTCGAAAAAGTGATGAGGAAATAATTGCAGCGGCAAATGCAGCAAATGCTCATGGTTTCATCGTGAAAATGGACCAAGGCTACGACACAATCATCGGTGAGCAGGGCGTGAGGCTCTCCGGGGGGCAGCGGCAGAGGCTGTGTATTGCCAGGGCATTGCTTAAGAATGCTCCCCTTCTCATTTTGGACGAGGCCACCTCATCGTTGGACAGCGAGGCAGAACTGGAAGTGCAGAAGGCCTTGGAGAACCTTATGGCCGGGCGAACGACACTGGTGATTGCCCACCGACTGTCAACCATTCAGAACGCGGACCGTATCGTGGTTTTGGCAGATGGGTGCATAGTGGAGGAGGGGCAGCACGAGGAATTGCTAAAAATCAACGGTGAGTATCGCCGTCTCTATAATTTGCAGTTTGCCCATCTTGCTGAAGCCGAGGCGTCTAGAGCAGCCTTGAATTCCACGGGCTAATCTTATGATATCTTGCTACTGATCAAAGAGACCCCTCCACCCCAGTATAGCAGTCAAAAAATAAGATTTAGTCTTCGCTGTTTTCGGCACCGAAGTACAATCTCCCCATTCTCTGGTGCGCAAATGTTCCTCCTCTATAATCTGCTGTTTTTACTGATCCTGCCAGGTATTCTCTTGTATTCTTACTTTTATCCTTTGTTTACTCATCGACACCGCAAGAAGCTTAGTCCACGCTTGGGGCTGGGCCTCAAGAGCCATGGAAGTCTAAGAACTCAAAAGGTGATTTGGGTGCATGCCACTTCTGTGGGCGAGGTGCTTGCAGCTGTCCCCCTGATCTGCGCGATGCAGGAGGAATTGCCAGCGTTCAGAATTGCCGTCTCCACCACCACCGATCCTGGAATGCAAATAGCCCGTAGAAAACTAGAATCCCTTGACTGTCATTTTTTATATTTGCCGCTGGATCTCTATATCATCGTGCGCAGGGTGGTGAAGTTCGTCGGCCCGAGTCTTTTTATTCTAATAGAAAGTGATATGTGGCCAAGCCTCCTGCGGTGCTTGAGGAAGCAAGGGGCAAGGACTGTTCTCGTAAACGGCAGGCTGTCTGATCGGAGTTTTGCTCGCTACCTGCGGTTACGCAGATTTTCTGACCTAACCCTAGGCACTATCGATATTTTCTGCATGCAAAATGAGGAATACGCTTTGCGAATGCAGGCGCTCGGTATTGAAGAAACCAAAATCCGTGTAACCGGGAATTTGAAATTTGATCAGCCTTTGCTCAACACGGTATCAGAGGAGAGAGAGGAACTCATTCAGGAACTAGGCTGGACTCCACCGCGGTTTACCTGGGTTGCAGGCAGCACCCATCCCGGGGAAGAGGATATCATACTTAAAGTGTATTCGAGACTGCGGCAACGTTTTCCCGAGCTTTGCCTCATCCTGGCGCCAAGAAAGCCAGACCGTTTTGACGAAGTTTTCATGTTGGCGAAGCTAAGTGGCTGGCGGACCGCGCGCCGGAGTCAACTTCCGGGCCGAAGGGGGAGACCGGACATGGTGGATGTGCTCATACTCGATACCATTGGAGAACTAGCGCGCTTTTATAGCCTGGGCAGCTTCGCGTTCTTGGGTGGCAGCTTGTTTCCTTTCGGTGGTCAAAACCCGCTGGAAGCGGCACAGCGCGGTTTGCCCGTGATTTTTGGTCCCCACATGCAAGATTTCAGAGAGGTCGCAAAAATCCTAATGCAGAGCGGTGGCGGCTTTCAGGCTGCTAATGAAACTGATCTCTTCGCCCAAGTGGAGACCTGGCTCGTAGCACCAGAAACTCGCCGGGAGCAGGGCGAGAAGGCCCGAACCGCTCTTATCGTGCACCAGGGAGCTGTGGCTCGAAGCATGGAGGTTATTCGCGGTCTGTTGGGGGCCGAATCAGAGAATCCATAGCCGTTTTTGAAAACGATCCAGAGTGCTCTACACCAGCCGCAATGTGCTATGCATCTTGTAATTTGAATCAAGAAAATGGGGGAGGGTCTGCGTGGATCCAAGACAGGCCTCAGCTGAGCGTGTCCAGGTTAGACGCGGCGGGCTTTTAGAGAAGACCTTCAATCTCGTCCTCGCGGAAGATATAAGCTCTGTCGGCGCCAGCATCCTGCGTACCATAGCGACTTTGCTGGCCTGGCCCTACGGCTGGCTGATAAGACTACGCAACTTCCTTTTTGAATGTGGAATTCTCAAGGTCAAAAAGCTAGACTGCCGGGTGATCAGTGTGGGGAATCTTGTGGTGGGTGGAACGGGCAAGACACCTATGGTACTCTGGCTGGCGCAATTTCTTTCCAAAGAAGGATTACGGGTCGCCGTAGTTAGCCGGGGCTACCGGAGTGAGTACTCGGGAAGGCTTCTGGTGGTAAGCGATGGCCAGCAGATCCACGCTAGCTGTCGTCTTTCGGGTGATGAGCCTCAATTGCTGGCAAGACGCCTCCCCACCATTCCGGTTCTTTGTAGCACTAGGCGGGCGGTGGCGGTAGAAGCGGCAATCGGGCAGTTTAAGAGTGAGGTGGTAATTCTGGATGACGGTTTTCAGCACCGATTTCTTGCCAGAGATCTGGACATAGTCATGCTGGACGCAGAAAATCCCTTCGGTAACGGGCATCTATTTCCCAGGGGAATAATGCGGGAGCAGGCCACAGCTCTGTCCAGGGCTCAGGCTTTGGTGCTCAGCCGCTTTGATGGCAGTCACCAAGCACAACACAGCCGCGAGGATTTGGTCAGTAGGTGGCCTGACAAACAAATTTTTGGAGCCATACACCTTCCCTCTCGGCTTTTTGAAGCTGTCAGCGGCAAGGAGAGGCCGCTTGACTCCCTGGAGCAGGTGCGAACAGCGGCCTTTGCTGGAATTGCCCAACCGGATGATTTTTTTGGAAGCCTCGTTGACCTCGGAGCGGAACTGGTCTATGCCAATGCGCTTTCGGATCACCACCCCTTGACCACGGAACTGCTGGAGTCTCTGTTGCAGGAAGCCTGGGGATTGGAACCGGCGCTCTGGGTGATTACGGAGAAGGATTGGGTGAGATTGCCGGATGCTTTACCGGACGATATGAATCTGTGGGTCTTGACCATCGATCTCGACCTGGGTGAAGAGAGTTCCCGATTTGAAACCATGGTTCGGTATTCTCTGAAATTGGGTGGTTCTGCACCGAGGACTATGGCGTGACCAAGGAGACGAACATTCTGCGGCTGGCTGAACGATTTCTGGATGGGGTCGCAACCATGCCGCGAGGAGCTAGCTGGAGACTGGCAGAACTCCTCGGACGGGTATGGTATCAGCTCGATGCCAGACATCGAGCTATTGCTCTGAGTAATCTCGAACGTGCCTGGGGAGATGAACTGAGTGAGAAGGAGCGGGAGATCATCGCTCGCAGAAACTTTGCCCATCTTGCCAGAGTCATGCTGGAGCTGCCTTATCTCCGTAAAATGACTGCAGCCAATGTGGATCGTTTCGCCACCTTTGTTGGCGTAGAACATTTCCTGACTGCTCTGGACAGGGGAAAAGGGCTACTGTTTCTGACTTCCCATTTCGGCAACTGGGAGTTGATGGCGCTGGCCTTCTCCTTGAAATATCGTCCTTCTCACCTGATAGTCCGGCCCCTTGACAGCCCCTTTTTGGATCGTCTGATCAATAGCATTCGCTGCCAAGGAGGCAACCGTCTGATAGCAAAAAGAGGTTCTGTGCGCAGGGTCTTGCGGTTGCTCAAACAAGGGGAGACTGTGGCGCTGCTAATAGATCAGAATGTGGACTGGTATGAAGGCGTATTCGTTCCCTTTTTCAAAGACATTGCCTGCACTACCAAAATGTTGGCGGTTGTGGCGCTCAGAACCGATGCACCCGTGGTTCCGGTCTATAATGTGCGCCAGCCGGATGGGCGTTACGAAGTTGTTTTTGAACCTGAAGTTTCCCTGGTCAGGACTAATAATAATACCACAGATGTAGAGGAGAATACCGCTCTGTTTAATCGAATTATCGAAAGGTACGTTCGACGTTATCCGGAGCAGTGGTTCTGGGTGCACCGAAGGTGGAACACCCGACCATATCAACCTTGGCCAAGGCAAATGTGATGCAAAAGATTCTCATCCTCGCTCCAAACTGGATAGGCGATGCGGTCCTTTCTCTACCAGTGGTAGATGCGAGTGGGAGATTCTGGTCCAACTCCGAAATCACCGTTCTGGCCAGGGCGGGCGTGGCTCAGATCTTTTCAGCTGCAAGACCGACCATACAAGTTCTCGAATATCAAAGGGAGGCCGGCATCCGACGATTAGGACGACTCCTGGAGTTGGGCCGGAGATTGCGTCGGCAGCGCTTCCATCTGGCGCTGCTTTTACCCAACTCCTTGAGTTCCGCCTTAGTGGTGTGGATGGCCGGAGTCCCCACGCGGGTGGGATATGGTACTGACGGCCGGGGTTGGCTATTGACCCACCGATTGAAGAGCAGGCGCAAAGAGCGTGGCCTGCATCAGGTGGACTACTACATTCATCTAATCCGCAGTTTGGGGGCAAGCCGGGTAGATCGCATTCCGCGCTTGCGGTTGAACCCTGACATCGCCAGGAAAGCTTTCTCTTTGCTGAATGAGTTAGGCGTTGACCGGAATGAAATCCTGGTTGGTGTTCATCCTGGGGCTGCTTACGGGGAGGCGAAACGGTGGTTTCCGGAGCGGTTTGCTGCCGTGCTGAAGCGACTGCAAAAGCCAGAAAGACGCTTTCTGCTTCTTGGGGGGCCGGGGGAGGAGCTACTTGCGGAAGAGGTCAGCACAAAAGCTCGTCCCCGTCCCATCAATTTGGTAGGGAGGACCACCGTGGTTGAAGCCCTAGGGCTTATCAGCCACTGTGACCTGTTTCTGAGTAATGATTCCGGACTGATGCATGCAGCTGCCGCATTAGAGGTCCCGCAGGTGGCCCTGTTCGGCTCCACGGATCCGCAAAAGACGGCGCCCCTGAACGAGCGGGCGGTGGTCATCCATCCGAAAGGGATAGAGTGCACCCCATGCTTTAAGCCGTCCTGTGCATCGGACCTGGAATGTATGAGAGCGATCACTGTGGATGAAGTTTGCGACGCTGCTGAGCGGCTATTACGGGGTCAAGCGCAGGGGGGTAAGTGCGGGGGAAAACAGATGACGCATGACGTTTTGGTAAACAGTAAACGGTGAACGGATCAAGAAATGGTTCTCCAACTGTTCACCGTTCAATGTTTACCATTTACCGTTTGCCAGAGAATCTAGTGGGTCAATAGGACAGGAGCAAAGATGAACGCGGCGGTATTTTTGGATCGAGACGGCACCATCAACGAGGAGATGGGATACATCAACCATTTGGACCGGTTCGTGCTATTACCCGGTGCTGCGGCAGCAATACGCCGGATTAATGAGACCGGACTCATGGCGGTTGTGGTCACCAATCAGTCAGGTGCGGCTCGTGGCTATTTTCCCTTGGGGCTGATTGATCAAATTCACCAGAAGATGCGTCAGTTGCTCAAGGCCGAAGGTGCTTTTCTGGACGGGGTATATACTTGCGTTCATGCTCCCCCTGAGGCAGGGCAGGGTGAAGGCTGTGATTGTCGCAAACCTAAAATCGGTCTTATGCTTCAGGCGGCTCATGAGTTGCGGATTGACCTGCAAAGATCTTATGTGGTAGGAGACCGCCTCAAAGACATTGAAATGGCTAGAAATGCCGCGACTAAGGCGATATTGGTGCTTACTGGTTACGGCATGGGGGAAAAGGATTTTCTGGCTGCCACCAATAAGGTGCAGCCAGACTTTGTCGCTCGAGATCTCTCTGAGGCAGTGGATTGGGTACTCGCTGATACAGATACTAAGGCGACTGAGTACCGGCCTTCTCTTCGTTGAATTTATTTTACAACGAAAACCTGGTCCTTTGGGCCCGGGTTCTTTACTGTCTGTGAACTTCCTTTTTGGCAGGCATAGAGGGTTGCCCTGCCAGGGTGGAGCGGGCGTCTCTGCCCGCTTGACTAACCCGGATGTTTCATGAATAACTTGCTGCGACCGCGGATATGGCCGTCCTTCCTGGTGTCCTCGGGCGTCGGACCCTGCGACGTACCGTTCAGGTACGGTTCGGGCCCAACCCCCTGCGGTTGCCCGGTGGCACGCCCATCTGCACGGTCTCGCGACAGCAATTCATGAAACATCCGGGCTAGTATTGTTGAGGAGAAGGGATTGGAAGAATAATACTGCAAAATCTTCTGTGTTCTTTGTGATCTTTGTGGTTTGAAGGAGTGTACTATGGTTATTAGTAAAGAACTGTTGGACATACTGGCCTGTCCCAAATGTAAGGGAGAGATCTATCTGAACGACGCAGGTGACGGCCTCATATGTGAGAGCTGCAAGCTCCTCTATGAGATCAAAGACGACATTCCGATCATGCTGATCGATGAGGCCAAGCCCATGGATTAAGACCAGCGGTTGCTTTGACTACCTCTCGGAAGCCACGTTATGAGGGCGTGGTCAGAGGGGGCCGGCTTTGCCGAAAGCATGGAGCCTGGAGCATGGGGCAAGGGGTGGATAAAGAACTCCATGCCCCGTGCTCCATGTGTGCAGCTACTGACTACTTACTCAGTCTCGATCAGGCCCAGCCAGCCCCCTGCGGGGGCAAAACAAAACCAGGTTTACTTGTGGATCGAGGAGCTGGTTGGCAGTCATGAAAATAGCCCTTGTCAGGCAAGATTTCTCAGTTAAAGTTGGTGGAGCAGAAAGGTATGCGGTTAACTTGGCGAAGGCTTTGGCAGATTTTGGTCACGAAATCCATGTTTTTGCTAACGCTTACGACCCAATGGAAAACGTTCATTTTCACTCCGTACCCATAACCTCAAAGATGTCGGCCGTCAAGAACTGGTCATTTGCCAGGAACGTCCGGGCTGCCTTAAAAGACCAGAAATTCGACATCATAAACGGCCTGTCACAAATATATCCGCAAGACGTGTATCGATTGGGCGACGGCATTCACAGGCATTGGCTGAAGGTCCGCGGAGGTACTCTTGTTGGACGGATGTGGAACAAGGTTTCATTGAGACATCGGATGATACTCCACATAGAAAAAAAGATATTCACTACCGGAAACTATCGTCGGATCATTGCTAACTCCAAACTCTGTAAAGAACATGCGAACTTCTATTACGATGTTCCCATTGAGCTCATTGACGTTGTTTACACTGGTATAGATTTAAACAGGTTCAACACATCAGTTCGTAAGGATGGTGCGGCACTTCGTACAAGGTTAGGCATCAGTAAGGCTAAAGTTATCATTTTGTTTGCTGGAATGAATTTCGCTCGTAAGGGATTAAGACCTTTACTTGTTGCCATGTCTCGACTCAATAACAAAGAAAAGTATCTAGTTTTAATTGTTGGTCGGGGAAATATATCGACATATAAACGTATGGTACGAAGACTTGGCCTGGGCGGAAATGTTGTCTTTTGTGGGTTCCAGCCACATATGATTCCCTATTACGGTATCACCGATATTTTCGTTCTGCCGACCTACTATGACCCCTGCGCCAATGTGTGCCTCGAAGCCATGGCCTGCGGACTGCCGGTCATCACAACCCGGGAAAATGGTGCGAGCGAGCTGATTTTGTCTGAAAAATCAGGCATTGTGCTGAACCATCCGGAAGACACGCATGACCTGGTGACTTGGCTCGAAAGGCTGGAAGATCCAGAGTTGAGAAGGTCAATGGGTACCCTGGCGCAGGGCCAAGTAGAACCATTATCCACTAGAAAAAATGCCATGGCCACTTTATCTGTCTACGAAAAGGCAGCGCAGGATAAGTTTGGGCGTCATGAAAATTGATGTGATCGAAAGAAACGATGTCCTCGTTAACAAGGATTTCTTGAGTTTCTTGGATCATTGTTCTCTGACGACCTTCGACGACTTTATGGGTTTGGAAGGGACGATCGCCAAGAATGTGGTCAGAGGGAGGTCAACCCAACGGGTCGACCTGGGGGAGCGAACTATCTATGTCAAGAAGCATACCTTTGCCGGGATTCGCGAAACCCTGGAGAACTTGCTTCGATTTCGGCTTCCCCCCGGGGCGCTCGATGAGTGGCGGGCAATTCTGGCCTTTCAGGCCAAGGGGATTCCCACCATGGTCCCCATCTCTGCCGGACGGAGGTCTTTTCTCTGGTGGCTGGAAAAGGAATCGTTCCTTGTCACGGCTGACTTGGGGCATGCGAGTCGCCTGGATTTCTATCTCCAGGAGCGGTTTACCTTTCCCTGCCAGGGAGAACTGCTTGCAAAAAAGCGAAGAATTCTGGCAAGGCTTGCTGATCTTACCCGCAGGATGCACAATTCTGGGCTTAACCATCGAGACTATTATCTCTGCCATATTTTTGTCGACAAAGAGGAAGAACTGTACGTCATTGATCTTCATCGAGTTGATATTCGGAAGAAAGTAGGAAGAAGGTGGCTTGTCAAAGATCTGGCCGCCTTGCTGTTCTCCTCCTTGGAAGTACCTGTCACCCGGGGAGAACGGCTGGCTTTTTATAAACGCTATATGCGAATCAACAAACTGTCACCAGCCGATAAGGGTTTAATTCGCCGTGTCGTCCGCAAATGCGCGAGGATTGCAAGGCACACTGAAAAGATGTATGCAGCATGACCCGACCCCGATAGTTCTCACAGGAACGAAGAGATGGGTCTGATCGACCAAGTTCGAGATAGTGTTCGTCTCAAGTATTACAGGATGCTGGGTTATTATCCGACCAGACTGGATGACACTAATTTTAGATGTCATCCAGATGATTGGAGGTTTTGGAGAAAAATAAAAAGAGGAAGATGGGAGCCGTTCACTTTTCGTATTCTGTCGAGATTTTTGAACTCTGACTGCGTCTATTTTGATCTGGGGGCATGGATAGGACCCACCGTGTTATATGCCTCGCAGATATGTAAAGAAGTCTACTGTTTTGAGCCGGACCCCTATGCTTACGAACGTCTTCTTACCAATCTGAGATTGAACGAAATCAAGAATGTAAAAACGTTTCACTCCGCGGTCTTAAACAAAGATGGATTCATAAGAATCGGACACCCTGATGGTCTCGGTACCAGTGAAAGCAGTATATTTAAAGCAGAAGAAGAAAGTGCGATAGAGGTACGCTGTACAACCATTGAAAGGATTGTGGAATTATTAGACATAGAAAAAATTGACATGGTAAAGATAGATATTGAAGGCGCAGAATTTGATTTACTTCCGTCGGCTGGAAAATTTATCATGAATTACAGACCAACTATTTATCTCTCCACCCATGCGCCTCTATTGCCTCAGAACAATAGAATACAAAAAATGAACGATATTATAAGAGTTCTATCCTGTTATAGCTATATTTACGATTGTGGGCTGAAAAGAATAGAACTGGAGCTAATCACGACACCTGAATTTACCAACCACTTTTCAGGGTTTATTGTTTCTGAAGAGAAATTAAGCTAACCATTTGAACTGACGACCCACTGCTAATGCAGAGTTGTTTCTTGAGAAATATTTTTATTAAGGGTCGAACCAACTGATGAGAAACCAGCCCGTGGTCTCTGTTGTGATACCGACTTACAATTATGCATCTTATCTGCCCAAGGCGTTGGAATCTTGCCTCAACCAAACATATAAGAAAATTGAAATTATAGTGGTGGACGACGGTTCAACCGACGGTACCCGCGAGTTGCTGGGTGAATACGGTGATAGGGTTCGCTGGGTGCATCAGGAGCGCAGAGGGGTCTCTGCCGCAAGAAACAAGGGGCTGAGCCTTGCTGAGGGTGAGTTTGTTAATTTTCTAGATGCTGACGACTACTTTACGGAGGATTCGATTGAAGTCAGACTGAAAATACTTTTTGAAGACCATGAATTAGGGGCTGTAATAAGCAACAGTTACCGGGAGAGAGATTCTGATGAGGGAGGGAACCGTCTCATAACGTTTAAGCCGAAAATTAAGCAAAATACCATATCGGACAAGTTTTATGAAGACCTTCTGCTCCAGAAAATCTCTTTTGCGACTTGTACTGCATTGATAAGGAGTTCCTTGGCCAAGCGGTTCAAGTTCCCGGTGAACATTACCAACGGAGAGGATATAGCGTACTTCACCAAAATATTCTTCGCCACAAAGGGCTACTTCCTTGCGAAACCCACAGCCGTTGTAGTTAAACATCCAGAAAGCTCGAGACATGATATAAAGAAAATAAGGAATCAGGATATTGCACTTGTACACACCATATTTGACGATGCTTTCTATGAAGGGAAACTTGAATACCTGCGGAAGGAGTTTACCTCCATCACTTACCTTTCTTTGTCCAGGAGTTTCTATCGCGCTGCAGATAAGAAACATGCCAGAAAATACTATATTGCAGCTATTAAATATAAACCGTTCAATGTCCTGAGAATAAATGCACTCACAAAGTTTCTCAGGTCTTTGTTCTAAATGAGATCTGATATTTAACTTCTGGGAACCAGGGTAATACATTCCAAATGCACGCTCACAGGGAGGCAATGATTCCCAACTTTCATCACGTCACGCGAGAAATTTCAGGGGTTTGGTTTAAGGGGGTGGTGGTAATTGGTTCGTCGCTTGACCACTTTCTTCGGGATAACGGCAGTCCGGAAGATTTGTTTCTCCGTGGTGTCCGCCTCCTCAAGTCGAGCCGATCTACCAGCAATGCAATGGTCCATCTTCACTCCGCTTCGCCGGAGACCATTGCGGAGGAAGTATTCGTCAAGCAGTTTCGTTTTAAAAACACGTTGCATTCCCTCAAGCCTTTTTTCCGCCGCCATGGCGCCCAGGTGACCTGGAGAATATCTTGGTATCTTCTGCAACATGGCATCCCAGTTCCTGAACCTGTGGGGTATCTCCTGAAACAGAGGGGTCCTTTTTGCTTGGATGGCTATTTTTTTTCCAAAGCTGTGCCGGGTTGCACGAATCTCGGCGCGCTTGCTGTGGATGAGGAACATTTAAGAAAGAGGCTCGGCCCCGGGTCGTTGACTGAAACTCTGGCGAGCGACATTGCTTCACTCCACAATTGCGGCGTCATCCATGGAGACCTCAAGTGGACGAATATTCTTGTGCATGTGGAACGAAATGAGCTCTGGTTCGTTGACTTGGATTCAGCTAAGTTGCGCGGAGGCCCTCCAGGACCTGCTCACGTTGCTCGTGATCTCGCACGTTTTGTGTTGAACGGATTGGAAGTGGGTGTTGATGATTCCATCATCAATCGATTCCTGGATGAATATGCCGGCAATCGTGACTTGAACCGGCAGAGCATTGATGAGTCCTTGCAACGGGTTCTCACCAAGCTACGAAAGAGGCATCAGCGCAAGAGGGAAAGGGAGTAGCGGTCTACAATCGAGGTGTTGTTCGGTCAAGGGTAAGGTGGTTGGCTTCCATTAAAAATAGGGTTCTTCCAGAATTTGTTTGGATGGCAGAGAAGACCGCGGGTCTGGCCAGGGCAAGCTGCTCCACAAAGGAGCAATTGAAGATCCTATACATAGCGCATTAATTTGGAATGTTTAGCCAATGATTTTTGTATGGGTAAATAAGCGGAATTGGAAGAGCCGGGGTCCTATCATAAACGTCAATGTTCACAATGCCGCGTCTCTTTCATCTTTAGGCTACGAAGTCCACCTCTGTGTCGGGGCTGGGGAAAACTCGAACACCGACAAGGATTTGAGGGATTTCTACGGGCTAACACCCCGGGAAAACTTTAAAATTCACCGAGTTCGCCGGTGGCAATTCCGATCGTCGACCTATAGCCATGCGATTTTCCTCTATGCCTATCGGCTGATCAGGACACTAAGCCAGCGCGATCATGTAGTGGTTTTAACCCGTGATTCCAGCTTTCTAATACTCCTCACCTGGCTTTGCCATAATCCCAGAATAGGCGGTTATTATGAACTGCATGATTTCTGTGCTGATCTGTCATGGGTAGCGAAAAAAGGGAGCAGACATTATCGAGAAAAATTCTTCGAACATTTGTTCCTACCCCGCCTCAACGGTCTGATATGCATTACCCAGACACAGCAGGAGCTCTATGGCAAGCTGTTCCCCTCTATTTCCTCCTGTGCTTTGCCCTTAGGAACAAAACCAGTACAAGATAGCAAGTGTCCGGATGAAAGGAGAAAACGCCGTACCTTGATGTACGTGGGCAGCATGAGAAGAGAGAAAGGGATCGACTTCCTTTTTCGAGCTTCACCAAAACTTGCAGCATTGGGCATCAAAATACTGTTCTGGGGAGGAAAAGATAAAGTAATTTCGCAGTTTCAAAAGGAAGCTAGGGAGCTTGGAGTTGAGGAAGCGGTTGAATTCGTTCCGTTTCAGCCCCTTCAGGAGATGCACCGGGCACTGGCTGAACAAGCCAGTCTGGGAGTGGTAATGCTGGCAGATAACTATTACAATAGGTATCTGACCTGCCCGACCAAGGCCTTGGATTACCTTTCTCATGGTATTCCCGTCGTCGGAAGCAGCCTACCCTCAGTTCGAGAGGTGCTGGGTCATTCAGGGACATATGTTCGTGCATATGATGTGGATGGTTTTGTCCGGTCCGTTGAAATATTGCTTGACGACCCTGGGCGTTACAACAAGATGGCATCTCTCTCCCTGCAGCGTGCGAATGAAATCTCCTGGGAGAACCGGGCGCGAACCATTGTCGATTTCGTCCAACGTCACCAGCGAACTTAACCCTAATAAGATCCTGTTTCCACTTTATCTCACTCCGCTGGGCGTCGGATTTAAAAATTCAGAACTTCGAAATCGTGTCTTCGTCCTCATTTTTGGCGGCTAGTTATTTTCTGGTCACTTATCCCCAATTCCAATATTTCAAGAAAGTCAAGGAAGTTATCAAGCGAAAGAGTATCGTGGCTATATATTCTTCCCGCGATCTAAAGAACGACGCCTCCTCGGGAGGTACCGGCTGAAACCCATAGTCTCTGCAAAAGCTGAGGCAATCACTTACCCTGTTCTCGCGTGAAACCTCTTCTGAGTCATACGGACTGGGATATCTGGTCACTTCGAAGTAATCTGTTGATCGCAGCCTTCACGGCGGCGGGCGAGAGAGTGGTAATGCATACGGGATCCTGACACTCTTTTTTCATACACTCCTCGCAGCGCTCCTGGCCTCGCAAGACAACCGATTGCTCGCAGCGCGGCCCCCACCGGTTCTCATCACCATAGCCAAACAGGGCGATAACGGGCGTAGCCATGGCCGCAGCAAGATGCATGGGGCCACTGTCATTTCCCAAAAAGAGCGAACTCATTTCAAACAATGCCATGAGTTCGCCGAGAGACAGACCTCCTGCCAGGTTGTAGGCCTGATTCTGCAAAAGAGAAATAATCTCATGCGCTCGATCCAATTCACCGGGACCCCCAATGAAAACAACTTGATACTCTCTTGCGGCAAGCCAGTCTGAGATAACGGCAAACCCCGAAACAGTCCATAGTTTCTGTAATCTTCCGGCACCCGGGTGGATACAAACCATTCTTCTTTCTGGCGCGACCCCGACGCTATTGAGTTTATACTGTAGCGATGCTCGCCTGGTCCCCGACGAGCTTAACCGATAGGGCTTTTCATTGATTACCGCTCCCGCGGCTTCGGCTATCTTGGTGTAGTCGTAAACTTTATGCTTTCCTACGGGTAGAGTGACTTTTACATTATAGGCGTAGGGTCTGGTTGCAGAGGACCTGGCAACTCGCGATGAAGCTCCGGAGAGAAGGGTAATCATGGATGAAGTGTGTCCGCCATCCAGATCAATTACAGTGTCAGGGTGTGTCTGCCGGATGTCATCAATAAACTTGATATATAACAGCGTACGCTTGAGAAAGCTGCCTCTGTTTACCTCATTTCTGGGATAAAATTTCGTATGTTCCAAATCAATTATGGTCTCGATAATTTCTTTATGGGCGGCATCAATCACAAGATAAAGTTCTTTGTCCTGGAAGTGGTTAAGTAAACCTTCGATTGCCGGAAGCGAAACCACAAGGTTTCCTATGTGACCGTCCGGCATCAGGAGCAGTACAGTATTGATTCTGTCGATGTGAATGGACATCTCCCCTCGTCCTCGACCTCTCGCCAGTTCATCATCTACCGGATAGTATCGGAATTTCCGTTTTGGGCTTTGGTTGTCCTTTTTCTCTACCCGAAACGATGATCATCGCTCAAGGATCTCTAAATCCCGCGACGAAGGTGCGCTAAGTTCATCCGTCGCATTAGCCATGAGTGTAAATAATCCATCAGGGTTTGTAAATGGCCTGGGGACTGTGCCACTGCTTCCGGTCAAGTGTCTATCAACCTCAAGTGACAGTGAGGGTTTATCGGTTCTAAAAATCCTCGGCTATGCGTGTCAAGTGAGAATCAAAATTTGGTTTGATGAACGCACAGGCGAGGTGAAACTACCGTTCACCCTGTTGAATAGGGTTTCCTTCAGGAAATCCAACCGGGCAAGTCACCCTTACAGTGGTGATGTATCGTTTCCCATTATTCAGGAATTCTTTGGCTTGGTGAAATACCCTGGCCAGGTTTTGACAGCCGGTTTTTGACATTGCCGTCTCCATTTTTTTGTGCTATCCCTACCGGCACGGTATCGGCGGAAGTGCTTTGAATAACCGGTGTGGGGGTATCGTGCAAAGATGCGATGAACCCTCTGACACCGAAAGGACAGCGCGGGCAGACGAGGCAGGAAAAGCGTGCCATGAGGTTGGAATTCATACCTTTTTCGCGCCCATCCATCACGGAAGACGACATCGCCGCCGTCGGCGAAGTGCTGCGCTCGGGATGGATCACCACCGGTCGAAAGAGTGCCGAGTTTGAACAGAGGTTCAGCGAGTACGTAGGTTGTGCCGGAGCAGTGGCCCTGTCCTCGGCAACGGCCGGGATGCACCTCGGGCTCGCGGCCTTGGGTGTCGGCCCGGGAGATGAAGTTGTTACACCGTCGATGACCTGGGTATCCACGGTCAATCTCATAGTTCTGGCCGGCGCCATCCCTGTATTCGCTGATGTTGAAAGGGATACCTTGATGGTTTCCCGAGATTCCATAGTGGAGCGGTTAAGCGAGCGTACCCGGCTTATCGTCCCTGTGCACTTTGCCGGTGCTCCGGCCCATATGGAACCCATCCGCCAGCTTGCCGCCGAAAACTCCATTTCCCTCGTGGAGGATGCGGCGCACGCGCTGGGTACGGAGTATCTGGGCGAACGAGTGGGATGCAGAGGGACGTCGGTTTTCTCCTTTCATCCTGTGAAGAACATTACCACGGGGGAAGGCGGCATGTTTTGTTCCAACGATCAGGAACTCCTGGAGCGGGTTCGCCGGTTGAAGTTTCACGGCCTTGGTGCCGACTCCTATGACCGTCGCACGCAGGGACGCTCCCCTCAAGCG
>Ga0209536_100005590_pt1 | contig 19478 bp, 18 predicted proteins | sample DeeMarSeWOR28_12_FD_187461 | JGI IMG/M metagenome (GOLD analysis project Ga0209536, IMG submission 187461) | Marine sediment microbial communities from White Oak River estuary, North Carolina - WOR-2-8_12 (SPAdes) (version 2) | ecosystem: Environmental > Aquatic > Marine > Intertidal zone >...
AAAAGGGAGTGTTTAAGTGGGAACGCAAGACGTACAGCCCCCGATAATTCATTTTTCAAGCCTTGACAAGATACTGTCTCTGGGTCGGGCGAATTCACTGTGGCCTATGACCTTCGGTCTTGCGTGCTGTGCTATCGAGATGATGGCTACAGGCGCTTCACGTTTTGACCTGGCACGGTTCGGAGCAGAAGTCTTCAGGCCCTCTCCCCGGCAGTGTGATGTCATGATCGTGGCCGGGACCATCTCCAAGAAGATGGAGCCGGCAGTGAAAACTCTTTACGACCAGATGCCGGAACCCAAGTGGGTTATTGCCATGGGAAACTGTGCCATATCAGGCGGTCCATTCGTTTTTGAAGGCCAGTACGGCATTGTCGAGGGTGCGGATAAATTCCTGCCTGTTGATATCTATATCCCGGGCTGTCCTCCCAGGCCTGAAGCGCTTATTGAAGGGATTCTGGAACTTGAAGAAAAGGTCACCGGTTTCCGGAGATGGCCACGGGTGGAGGCCAAATAAGAAATGCTGCTGCGAAAAATAAAAGAGGCTTTAAACAGCTTATACGAAGATGTGCAGGAAGCTCCGGAAGTGCCTGAAGCGGCGGCTGTAGAGCCTGCTCCGGAAACGGAAACAGCACCCCCTGCTGAAGAGGCAAAGACTGAAGAAGGCGGGCCCGAGCAGGCAGAAGAGGCCGCGGCTGAAACACCTGAGGAACCTGCTGCCCCACCGGGCCCTAAAGAAACGGATTACAGGACCAAAGGCTATCATCTTGATGTTGATTTGCCACCTGAAAAAGTTGTGGCCGCCGCCGAGATCCTTAACCGGGAGAATTTCTTTATTGAAGCTGTTACCGGTGTTGACTGGATTGATGACCAGCAGCTGGAAGTAGTCTATGACTTCAACCATTTTGCTGAACTCTGCCGGGTCGTAGTCCGCTCCAGGGTGGACCGCAGCAACCCGGAAATACCGACAATATCCCATATCTACCAGGGCGCCAACTGGCACGAAAGAGAAACACACGACTTTTTCGGCATTAAATTTACCGGCCATCCCAATCTTGAACCGCTGCTTTTGCCGGAAGATGCTGATTTCCATCCACTGCTTAAGGATTTCAAGGCATGAACGGATTACTGCAACAAGATGTGAATCAGGAAACCTTTGTCTTAAACCTGGGACCGCAGCATCCGGCAACCCATGGAGTACTGCGCGTCAAACTGGTTATGGACGGAGAATATATCGTTGAGGCGGAACCGGTTCTCGGCTATATCCACCGGATGCATGAAAAGATGGGCGAAAACAGGACCTGGGCCCAGTTTCTGCCCAATTGCGGCAGAATGGATTACCTTTCAGCCCTGTCCTACAACCATGGATACGTTGCGGCCGTTGAACGGGCCGCGGGTATTGAAGTGCCTGAGCGGGCGGAGTACCTGCGGGTTATCACTGTTGAATTGAACCGCATCTCCAGCCACCTCCTGTGGTTTGGCGCCTTTGTCCTTGACCTTGGCGGGTTTACACCGCTGCTCTATGCCTTTGATGACCGTGAACAGATCCTTGACCTGCTGGAATCTGTTACCGGCTCCAGGCTGACCTACTGCTATTTCCGTTTCGGCGGGGTCTACAACGATATTGATGATTCATTTATTACCGGCACCCGGGAGTTCATAAAGCGGCTGCGCAAACGGTTGCCCATGTACGATGCCCTGGTTACGAAAAATATAATCCTCATCAAGCGGCTGAAGGATATCGGCCCCATTTCCAGGGATATGTGCCGGCGTTACGGGGCAACCGGTCCGGTGGCAAGGGGTTCAGGTATTAATTTTGATGTGCGCAAGCATGAGCCCTATTCTGTCTATTCTGAATTTGATTTTGACATCCCGGTATACGAGGAGGGAGATTCCATGGCGCGCTATATGGTACGCATGGATGAGATGGAGCAGTCCATGCGTATCATAGAGCAGGCACTGGATAAACTGCCTGAGGGAGAGATCCAGCCCAAAAAGGCGGTTAAGCTGATTAAACCTGAGAAGGGTGATTACTACCATGCCGTAGAGGCGGCGCGAGGCTCATTCGGTGTACGCATTGTCAGTGACGGCAGCAATTCCGCCTATCGCTTGAAGCTGCGTTCACCAACTTACTCCAATCTGAGCCTTTTCGGCGAGGCCAGCAGGGGCATGCTGCTTCCCGATGCCCTGGCGCTCATGGGCAGCCTTGACCTGGTGATACCGGAGATAGACAGGTAGTTGTGTAATCTACGCCACGCAGGCGGAAGCAGACTGCATAAGATAAACCCAGATGAAAAGGATGTAAAAGACAACAATGCCTGAACCGTTCAGAGTGATCCTTTTTATTATTTTCGTCATGGCCTTTGCCGGACTGAATGCCGCCTATCTTGTCTGGTGTGAACGTAAAGGTGCCGGACATATCCAGCGCCGCATCGGCCCCAAGGAGGTTGGTCCGTTTGGGCTTCTGCAGCCCATAGCCGACGGCATCAAGCTCATGACCAAGCAGCTCTTTCTGCCCAAGGGCGCCGATCCGATCCTGTTCATGGCGGCCCCGCTCATGGTCATGGTGCCGGCCATCATGAGTTTTATGGTTATCCCGTTCAGTGAGACCTTTGTTGCCCGGGAGGTGAATATCGGCCTGCTGATGATCTTTGCCTTTGCCTCGGTCAACGTTCTCGGCCTGCTGCTTGGAAGCTGGGGCTCGGCCAACAAGTATGCGGTAATTGCCGGGGCGCGCTGCGTTTCTCAGAACATTGCCTATGAAATACCCATGCTGATCACCACGATCACAATGGTCATGGTAACCAACACCATGAACTTGAATGAAATTGTCAGGGCCCAGGCCGGCTGGTTTTTCCACTGGCACATCTTCCGCCTTGACATAAGCCTGTTGATGCCTGTTGCCTTTCTCATCTTCTTTATCTGCTCCCTGGCCGAAACGAACAGGGCACCCTTCGATATGGCCGAGGCTGAGAGTGAGTTGATCGCCGGGGCCTACACCGAATACCCGGGCATGGGTTTCGGGGTTTTCTTCATGGGTGAATACGCCAACATTGTTATCGGCTGCGCCTTGTCGGTTATTCTCTTTCTGGGCGGCTGGCAGTCGCCGATACCTTTTCATCCCGCGGGTTTCCTTGGTGTTGTCTGGGGCTTGTTCTGGTTCCTTACAAAGCTCTATGCCCTGATCTTTACCGTTATCTGGATCCGCTGGACTTACCCGCGCACCCAGTTTTACGAGTTGCTCAACCTTTCCTGGAAAGTGTTGATCCCGATTTCATTGTTTAACCTGATACTCACAGCTTTGCAGATAAAGATTTTTCCCTGGCTGTAACTGAAAGGTCAAGAGAATATGAGCGGTTATTTTAAAGAGTTGATAAGCGGCACAAAAAGCCTTTTCATCGGGCTGGGGATCACCGGCAGGTATTTCTTTGAGCCGGTTGTCACCATGCAGTATCCGATGGAACACATTGAGATGACCCCGAGGTTCCGCGGCCATATCGAACTGATCCCTGATGAGGAGACCGGAGAACCCAAGTGCGTTGTCTGCGGCATGTGCCAGAAGGGCTGCCCCTCCGGCTGCATAAGTCTTGAAGGTGAAAAACGCGAAGGGGTCAAGGGGAAGGTCCTGACCAGGTACATTCTGAATTTTACTACCTGCAGTCTCTGCGGTCAGTGCGTGGAAAGCTGCAAGTTCGGGGCCATCAGATTTTCAAAGGATTACAATCTTGCCGGCCCGAGAAAGGAAGATTTTATATTTGATCTTATCAAACGGTTAAAGGAAAAAAGTTGATGGTGCCTCTGTTTTCAGCTGAAGGACTTTCCAGTCTGGTATTCATTTTCATCGTTATGACAACGGTGCTGGGTGCGGTCATTGCCACGCATTCGGAGCGCCTGATCAGGGCTGTCACCGGTCTTGCCATCTGTTTTATAGGTGTTGCAGGTCTGTATTACTACCTGAGCAGTCCCTTTGTGGCTCTCATGGAAATGTTGATCTACGTTGGCGCCGTATGCGTCACCATTGTGTTTGCCGTAATGCTTGCTGATCCGAAACCCGCCTCCGAAGTCGGTAAGGGCAGTATTTTTATAGGACCCTTGAGTTTTGCCCTTGGCATCCTGCTCTTCTGGGGCTTATCGGCCCTGGCCGGCAAAACCGTCTGGGTTCTGCCGACGGGCAGGGTAAATGACGGCTCTCTTGAAGAGGTGGGCAGATCCCTGCTGACAAACTACAGCATGGCATTTGAACTCATATCGGTAGTGCTTCTGGTGGCAATTATCGGGGCGCTGGTTTTGGCACGTCAGGGCAGGACGCGGACAGGAGGGGAATCATGAGCATCCCGGCATTCGGCGACAGCCTTATCATCTATCTTATAATTGCGGCACTGCTGTTCGGCATAGGATTTTACGGTTTAGTGCATCGCCGCACCCTGATCGGCATGCTGATCGCGGGAGAATTGATCCTGGCAGGCGCCTCCTTAAATTTCATGGCCTTTAACAGGTTCCTGGCACCCGACCCGACCGTCGGCCAGATATTCACCCTGTTTATCATGGGCATTGCCGCGGCAGAGGCAGCAATTGCCCTGAGTATAATTATTGCTGTTTACAGAAACTTCCGTACCATTGATGTTGAAGATGTGGCGGAGTTAAAAGGATAGATTGAGGAGAAGGGAAACAGGTCATGGAAATTGCTTCGTGTAAACCACTGTATGCCGTTCTAGCCGCTTTAATCGGTTCGATCCTGGTAAGCATGGCAGGACGTAAACCCAATTTCCGAGAGGGTTTGTCAACCGTTGCGGCAGTGATCATGTTCCTGATCATTGCCTCCATGGTCCCGGATGTACTGGCAGGCAAAATGCTGAAATGCACGGTTTTCGATATCCTGCCCGGATTGAGCGTAACCTTCCGGGTTGACGCCTTTTCCATGATATTTGCCCTGGCTGCCTCGTTTCTCTGGATCATTGCTGTATTCTATTCCATGGGTTACATGCGGGGGCTGCAGGAACATGCCCAGACACGATTCAACACCTGTTTTGCCCTGGCCCTGTTCGGGGCCATCGGTGTGGCTTTTGCCGACAACCTCTTTACCCTCTATCTCTTCTACGAGATTGTCAGTGTCTGCACCTATCCTCTGGTTGCCCATCACCAGGATGATGAAGGCTATATGGGGGCCCGGAAGTATATCGTTTACCTGACCACAACCGCCAAGGGCTTTATCCTGCCGGCCATGATCCTGATCTATGTATTGACCGGCTCTCTTGACTTTGCCACGAACATCAGTACCGGGATTTTCCCGCCGGGTGTGAATTCTACCCTGGTGACCATTTTATATATCTGTTGTATATTCGGGTTTGCCAAAAACGGTGTCATGCCGTTCCATCACTGGCTGCCGGGCGCCATGGTTGCACCGACACCGGTCTCCGCCCTGCTCCATGCCGTGGCCGTAGTCAAGGTTGGTGTATTCTCCACCACCCGCGTCATGCTCTATGTATTCGGGGTTGACACCATGAGTGCCCTGAATCTGGGGATACCGACAGCCTACTTTGTCTCGTTTACTATCCTCATGGCGTCGGTAATCGCGCTTTCCAAGGACAATCTCAAGGCCAGGCTCGCCTATTCCACGGTAAGCCAGCTTTCCTATATCATCCTCGGTGTTGCGCTTCTGACCCCGACTGCAATCGAGGGCGGCCTTATCCATATCACCAACCACGCCTTCTCCAAGATCACTCTCTTTTTCTGTGCCGGTGCTATCTACGTGGCTTCCCACAAGAAAAATATTTCCGAGATGAGCGGCCTGGGACGCACCATGCCCTTTACCTTTGCCGCGTTTGGTATTGCGTCGCTCTCCATGATAGGGGCACCACCGGTAGCCGGTTTTGTCACCAAGTGGAAACTGCTGGTCGGCGCCATGGAGATGGAGCACTATTACATAGGAATACTGCTTGTGCTCCTGGCCAGTACCCTGCTGAATGTGGGGTATTTTGCACCGGTGACCTATAAGGCCTTTTTCGGCAAGCGGCCCCCAGGGGAGAAATACGAGGGCATAAAGGAAGCCCCGCTATCCATGGTCATCCCGATCATGATAGCTGCGATCATTTCAGTTCTCATAGGAATCTTCCCGGGTTTCATGATGAATTTTGTCGATCGTGTGACCCCGGATAATGTGGCTGTAGCCATGCCGCATTACGACCCTGCTGGAGCACCTCCATTTATCCCCTCGGTTAAGGGTCATGGCGAAGCAGCAGAGGGCCATGGAGCACCGGCCGTGGAGCATGAAACACCAACTGTCCCCCATGGTGAATCACCACCGGCAGGACACTAGGCTGGATTAAGCTATGTAGTTAATGAGACAGATTACGGTGATGCTATGATAGTGAAATTAATTGATTACCTGCGCGACAGGCTGAAAACGGTCATTCGCCTTTGTTATGTCGTTCTGGGCCTCTTGGTGGTCTATGATGTCACGTTTGTTGATAAGCACGCTGTTCATACAGCCATGGAGAAACTGCCCGGCTTCTGGTCGGTATTCGGTTTTGTCGCCTGTGTGCTGATCATTATCCTTTCCAAGTGGTACGGTCACGTCAAATGGTTCGGGAGCAAATTTCGAATAATGTCCCCAGAGGATTATTATGACAACTGATTTTATACATCCAGGCTTTGTACTGATCATTGGCGCTCTGCTGCTGCCCTTTATTATGGGGCCGCTTCGCAAACCCTATCTCATCCTCATGCCGATCCTTGCCTTTGCCTGTGTGCTCAAGATGCAGAACGGCACCTACGGGGTTGTGCATTTCATGGACTGGCAGCTGACCTTTGGCCGGGTTGACGCCTTAAGCCAGGTGTTCGGCTATATTATGACGCTCATGTGCATCATCGGTTCAATGTACGGCCTGCATGTGAAAGATCCCAAAGAGCATATGGCGGCCTGGATGTATGTCGGCGGTTCGCTGGGTGTCATTTACTGTGCCGACTATATAACGCTTTTTATCTTCTGGGAACTGATGGCCTTTTCCTCGGTCTTTCTCGTCTGGTTCCGCAAGCGCAAGGAATCGCTGCCCACCGGTTTCAGATACCTTATGGTCCATACAGCCGGCGGCCTCATCCTGCTGGCAGGTTTTGTCCTGCGTTACAAGGCCACAGGCGCCCTTGACTTCAATCTGCTCGACGTGGATCATCCGACCCTTTATACCTACCTGATCATGGTGGGTTTTATCTTAAATGCCGCGGTGCCTCCGTTCCATGCCTGGCTGCCCGACGCTTACGGCGAAGCCACGGTCTCCGGCGCCGTATTCATGTGCGCCTTTACCACAAAAACAGCGGTATACGCTCTGGCCCGGGGCCTGGCCGGACTCGATATCCTGATTGTTCTCGGCGTTATTATGGCGCTTTATGGTGTTGTGTATGCTGTTCTGGAAAACGATGCCCGGCGGCTTCTGGCCTATCATATTATCAGCCAGGTCGGCTACATGGTTGCAGGTGTCGGAATCGGCACCCAGATGGCCATCAACGGTGCCTGCGCCCATGCCTTTGCTCATATCCTCTACAAGGGACTTTTGTTCATGGGCTGCGGTTCAGTGCTCTACATGACCGGCAAGAGTAAATTTTCTGAATTGGGCGGGCTCTACAAGAAAATGCCATGGGCCTTTGTATTTACCCTGATCGGAGGCTTGTCGATCTCCGCCTTCCCGCTCTTTTCAGGATTTGTCAGCAAATCGATGATCGTCTATGCGGGCTTTGAGGAGCACCTGTACTGGGCAGCTTTCCTCTTGACCCTGGCCTCTGCCGGTACGTTCCTGCACACTGGGCTGAAGGTCCCTTACTTTATCTGGTTCGGCAAAAATAACTGCTCCAGAGAGACCTGGGAAAAGGCGGCTGATCCTCCATGGAACATGAACGTTGCCATGGCCGTTGCATCATTTCTATGTATCTTTATCGGCAGCTACACCCCTTATCTTTATAAAATGCTGCCCTATCAGAATGAGGCGGCTGATTATGCCCTGCACGTTTATTCCTCTTACCATGTTTCGGAATCCCTGCAGATCCTGCTGTTCACTGCCCTGGGCTTCTTTTTGCTGATCAAGAAGCTGGCCCCGGAGCCAACCATCAGTATCGATATGGACTGGTTTTACCGCATGGGCGGCAGGGGTTTTTACTGGCTGGCCAGAAAACCCATCCAGACTTTTGACACCTGGTTTGGCGAAGTCTACAGAACTGTGGGCCTGTATCCCCTGATGACGACCGCTAAATTCTGGTCCTGGTTTGACTGGCATGGCATTGACGGAGTGGTTGACGGGTTGGCGCGCCTGGTGCGAAACACAGGTGCGAAGCTGCGGACCGTGCAGAACGGCAGGCTGCAGTACAACATTTACTATGCGGTTTCAATTGTTGCCGTGCTGATCGTTGCCTATGTCTTCGGGTGATAGGCTGCTGGGGTCAAATTTTAGAAAAGATTAATTTTTCAGTTTAAAAAGACAAACAACAAGGGAAACAGGAAATGCAAGATTTTCTGATCATGAATACTCTGGGATACCCGATCTTAAGCCTGCTGGTATTTCTGCCGCTTGCCGGGGTCGTTCCCCTCCTTATCCTGAAGAACGACGAGGCGGCCAAGTACTGGGCCCTGGTGCTAACCCTTGTGATAGCGGTTGTTTCCCTGCCGCTCTATTTCAAGTTTGACAGGACGACAGCCCTGTACCAGTTCGGCGAACACCATCCCTGGATCCCGATGTGGGATATAAATTACACCCTGGGCATAGACGGTATCAGCCTGCTTCTCATCCTGTTGACCACCCTGCTTATGCCGCTCTGTATTCTCTGTTCCTGGCGCTATATCACCACAAGGGTGCGGCCGTTTCTCGCCTGTCTGCTCATCATGGAAACGTCCATGCTCGGTGTTTTCATGTCCCTTGATTTTGTGCTGTTCTATATTCTCTGGGAAGCCATGCTCATCCCCATGTATCTCCTTATTGCCATATGGGGCGGGCCCAGGAAGATCTATGCCTCGATCAAGTTCTTCCTTTATACCCTGGCAGGGTCGGTACTCCTCTTGGTTGCCATCATCGCCCTCTATCTGAAAAACGGGACTTTCAGCATCCCGATGATGATGGGGCAGGATTATTCCTCGGTATTCCAGATTTATGTCTTCCTCGCTTTTTTTCTGGCCTTTGCCATCAAGGTTCCGATGTTCCCTTTCCATACATGGCTGCCGGCAGCACATGTTGAGGCACCCACGGCGGGCTCCGTCGTTCTGGCCAGTGTCCTTTTGAAGATGGGCACCTACGGTTTCCTGCGCTTCTGCCTGCCCATCACGCCGGAAGCAAGTATTTTCTTTATGCCGTATATTCTCTGGCTTTCCATAGCCGGCATCATCTACGGAGGTTTTACAGCCCTGGCCCAGCAGGACATGAAGAAACTCATCGCTTACTCCAGTGTGGGTCATATGGGTTTTGTCACCCTGGGCATTTTTGTGTTCAACACCCACGGCATTGAGGGGGCCATCCTGCAGATGATCAACCACGGTGTCACCACAGGGGCCCTCTTTATCCTGGTCGGCATGATCTATGAGCGCACGCACAGCCGTGAATTGGCCCTGGCTGCTGGAGTTGGGAAATTCATGCCGGTCTACGTGACGTTTCTTGGCTTTTTCTCCCTGTCTTCTCTGGCATTCCCGGGCACCAACAGCTTTATCGGCGAATTTCTTGTCCTGGCCGGCGCCTTTGCCAAGACAAAGATCGTTGCGGCCTGTGCCATACCGGGTGCGGTTCTGGCGGCAGCCTACATGTTTCGCATGCTGCAGAAAGTGGTCTGGGGCGGAACGAATAATCCTGATCAGTCCTACCTGACTGATTTAAATGTGCGTGAAATCATTACACTGGCGCCTCTGCTGCTGTTTGTCCTCTGGATCGGCTTGAATCCTGCTCCATTCATGGATGTTATGCATACCAGCGTCAGCCACCTGATACAACAGGTGGGAATTGCCGATGTTTCGCAGCAGGGGATATTTGAAGTAGCTAAACTTGCGATACCACACTAACGATAGAGTATAAAAGGGCATATGATGAAAATGGTATTGTTTTTTCCGGAGCTTTTTCTCCTGTTAAGCTGCCTGGTAATATTTCTGCTCACTCTTGGCAGGATGAGCAGCAGCACGGTAAGAAGTATTACGGCTGCCCTGTCAACCGTTGCATTTCTGATCTGTGCCGGGAGCCTCAGGCTGGAAGGGGAACTGTTTTTTAGTGCTTACCGGGTTGATCTGTTTTCCCAGCTCTTTAAACTGGCAATTACCGGCGGGGTGGCTGTGCTCCTGCTCTTCAGCCGGGAACTGAAGGGCATAGAAGAAAACATCAGGGCAGAATATTATCTTTTCCTGCTCTTGAGTGCTTTAGGCCTCGTCATGCTGGTAAGTTCCGTTGAACTGCTTTCCATCTTTGTGGCCCTGGAACTGTCCTCCTACGCCCTCTACCTGCTTGTACCCATGCGTGATGACCACGCCGGCCTGCGGGAACAGATGGAGGCCGGCATCAAGTACATTCTTTTCGGGGTTGTGGCAACCGGCATTATGCTCTTCGGTATGAGCTATCTCTTCGGACTCACCGGCACCACCTATTTAAGCGGACTGGTCCCGGCCATGGGCGAGGTGATAGGAACACCTGCGGCGATTGTCGGAATTTCCCTGGTGATGGGCGGCTTCTTCTTCAAACTCGGTCTCTTTCCTTTCCATTTCTGGCTGCCCGATGTTTACCAGGGAGCTTCCAACGAGACTACGGCATTTATAGCCTCGGTGCCAAAGCTTGGGGCAGTGGCACTGTTGATCCGGATTGCCACACTTGCCGCACCATCGGCAGCAACCCTGGTCAACCTGCTGATGATTCTCGCGGTCTGCTCCATGTTTTACGGCAACCTCATTGCCCTGGTGCAGAAAGATATCAAGCGCATGCTTGCTTTTTCCGGTATTGCCCATGCAGGTTACGTGATGCTCGGCATTATCACCCTGAAGGATACCGGTTTTGCCACGGCAATGTATTATATCACCGGTTATATGCTGATGAACCTCGCCTGTTTTCTGGTTATCTGCAATGTCTCCGCACAGGGTGAGAATCTTGCCATCAGTGATCTGACCGGTCTTTACAAGCGCGCGCCGCTCCTGGCCTTTACCCTGGCGGTCGGCATGTTTGCCCTGGCCGGCATTCCGCCCTTTGTGGGCTTCATGGGCAAGTTCATGCTGCTGGCAGGCGCTTTGAGGGAGGGGTACCTGGCACTGGTCATCCTTGCAGCAATCAATACCGCAATTTCAATCTACTATTACCTGTCCGTGGTCCGCATCAGTTACTGCACAGATCCTGAAGAGAGACCTGCTGTTACCGTTGCGCCTCTTACCCAGGCAATCAGTATCGGGCTCGTGCTCATTATCATCATCATGGGTATCATGCCGGCCGCTGTGGTTGATATTGCCACTGCGGCTGTCAAGGGCATCATGTAAGGCAGTTTTCCCCTGAATATTCCAAAAAAGGCTGCCCGATTACGGGCAGCCTTTTTCATTTCAGCTCACTGAAAAGCTGTATTTACTTGACCTTGATCTTGATTTCCCTTTTCTTGGCCTCCTCGGATTTCGGCAGATTGATGGTCAGAATACCCTTCTGAAAGGTTGCTTCAATCTTGTCCGGTTTAACAAGCGCCGGCAGCTTGATCTTCCGCTCAAAAGCACCATAGTACCTTTCAACAAAGAACCGGTGCTCATCCTTTTCCTCCTTCTCCGCCTTCTTCTCACCCCTGATGGTGAGAATGTCTTCAGTAAGGGTGAGTTCAACATCCTTTACCTCCAGGCCCGGAAGTTCTGCCGTGATGACCAGCTTGTCCTTGGTTTCTTTCAGGTCTATTGTGGGCAGCCATTCATGGGTAACAAGCCTTTCATGGAAAGGGGCTTCCGGAAAGAACCGGTCCCACAGGCTGTCCATCTCCCGCCGGAGCGTTGTCAACTCATCAAATGGTTTCCACGGAACAATGTTCATGCTATCACCTCCTTGCAGCTACTATCCAGCGCTGCATCAAGCCTTCAAGCCAATGAAGATTTTTATGCAGCATTTCACTGATATTCTTTACTCTTTCTATATAAAAAATAAGTATGGATTTTTCTGCTGTAAAGGTCTGTACCCTCCATGATAACTGCAGAAATAACCATTAATACAAGAAGAGATTGTTGAGGTTTTAGCCCGGATAATTCACGGTCAAAGACAGCCCAGGATACAAGGAGCTACGTAATTCTCCATGCATTTATATGCGGAACATCCTGTGACACAGGAGATGGGGCTTTTCGACTCAGCCCAGGTGAGAATTTTTTTAAGAGTGGAGGTAAGCAAGCAAAAGACACTATGTAATAAAGCAGACATGGGCGCGCCCAATAAGTGTATAATTTCAAATTGTTATAAAGCTGTTGCAGAAATGCTTCTGAATCCTTTTCGGCAGATTTTGACTGGCGTTCTGCTCTCAATTTCTTGGCGTTGACCATGAACCCTTATGCTGCAATAAATAACCATCAGGAAACATACCGCGGTAGAAAATGTTAATCAAAATATGAAAAAAAAGGAGGAAACAATGAAAAAGCAGATTTGGCTGGCAGCAGTTCCGGCGATATTTCTTGCGGCAGGAATTGCTTATGCAGCAGGTAAAAGTTCAGCGGAAGTGGGCAAAGAAATGTTCAACGATCCAAAACTTAACGGGTCAGCAAATGAGTCGTCCTGCAACAGTTGTCATGCGGGGGGCAAGGGCTTGGAAAATGCAGCAGGAAACAAGAAATTTTCCAGGTTGGTCAACAACTGCCTCGTTGGGAAAATGGAAGGTGAAAAGCTGGATGGCCGTACCGTATCCATGAGGTCGCTCAAGATGTATATCCAAACCTTAAGTGAATAGTAACAACCTGTAAATACTTGAATAAAAGGCAGGGTTTAACGCCCTGCCTTTTCCTGTAGTATATAAAAATTATCTTGTTGCTGACTGTTTGGGGATTATCTTTAAATTATCTCGATTTTTCATTTATTTCCCTGCAAAAAGACTCTTCTCTCCAAAGATAATCGATTTGTATTCCATATTAAATTTATATGGATTACCTGCATGATTTGCACCAGCAAATATTTTCAAAAAAAACAACAACCTAGTACCAAGGTACAATAGATTTCTGCATGTAAATAAATTTATATGAATAACAGGATGGGGGGGTAAAGACCTGTGAACCAATTTTAGTTGGTGATACAGGCATGAATGCTAGCAAGCCTGAGCACAAAACTCTTTGGGTCAATACATCATGAAGAAACAGGGCGCCGGATTCCTGACAGTTTTTTGCATCTTTGCGTTATCAACAGAAACATGCGCTCAGAATATATCTCCCCCACCTGAGCATCCCTTCAAAAAGCAGGAAATGCAATATTCTGGACCGCCGGCTCCCTCCCTTGAGAAGCTTGACACGGCAGGTAATCCTTTGCCCGAGAGTGCCGTCTCCTGGGTCATGGTGCGGGACAATGTTACCGGTCTTGTCTGGGAGGCGAAAGAGGCAGGAGATGGTATCCAGGATTACACCAACCCCCATGACGCTGACAATACCTACACCTGGTGCGATACCGACACGAATAACAACAGAGGCTTCCAGGGTACATGTGGCACGGCCGATACCGCAGGCTTTCTGGCTGCTTTGAACAGCGGCTCGGGATTCGCAGGACACAATGACTGGCGGCTGCCAACCATCCAGGAACTGGAAACCCTGGTCGATTTCAGCAGGAACAATCCTGCCATTAATCCCATCTATTTCCCAAAGAACGTATCTTCTTTTTACTGGGCATCATCCACTTACGCAGGCAATGCATCATACGCCTGGTTCGTCAATTTCAAAGCAGGAAATCCGGACAGCTACAATAAGTCTGACATGCATTATGTGCGTGCTGTACGGGGGGGGCGTGTTTCTCCGGAGAACAGGTTTGTGGTAAATCCTGATGGTACGGTGACCGATACTGCCACCTGTCTTCAGTGGCAACGGGCTACAGCTGATATTGATGGTAACGGGCGCCCCGATCAAATGACCTTGCAGAGCGCGCTGGCCTATGCGGGTAATCTCTCCCTGGGCGGTCATGAAGACTGGAGGGTGCCGGACATCAATGAACTCTCCTCCATAGTGGACTTTGGATGCTATCGGCCCGCAATAAATACAACTAACTTCCACAGCACTATGGAGCACAATTACTGGTCTTCCACGAGCAGTGCAGTTAATAAAGGCAATTTGTGGAGCGTTACTTTTTACAACGGCTATACATACGACCAGGATAAGTATAAAAAAAATTATCTGCGGGTTGTGCGCGGCGGAAAGTGTGAAAATTTGGGTACAAACCATTTTGTGGTAGTCCCCCGTCCGGATTCTCCACTCTGATATTTCCCAAAGACCAGATGATTGAGAGTAAATTTATACTGGTATTATGAGCACTACACGGTTGCCAGGATGTTAGAAAAAAACTGGATACCGGTCTGAGCCTGGGTAAAGGTCAATATCTCTTTTCTATTTTTTTTGTTGTAATTTTCAAGTCTCTCCAATTTTTCTGCAACAAAGATGCTCATAGCAATATACGCTTCTAACAACTAGTTGGGGCGTATGGCATGGAGATATACGGATTCATCAGACTGGCAAAATACCCAAATGAATCTGGGCATATCACCAATATATCTTTATCACTTTCAGATTTCCCAGTACATCCATCATGTAATATATTGTAATCATACAAATAATTTTTTCTTTCAACGCTGGAATAATTTTTGCAGGATTATTTTTGTATTTTTATAAGAAAAGATATGTGGATATCCTGTTTCGTGACTCAAAATTCCGATGTTACGTAACTGTTAGGTTGGGCTGACAAGAACAGGAAAAAACTGAAGCGGGGAGATAATGAAAAAGACATACAGGTATTCTCTGGTAGCGGGGGCAGCAATGCTGACCATGACTTTTGCCGGGTCTGCACTGGCGTTTCATGGAGGGGGTGTAGCAGACTGTAACGGTTGTCACACCATGCACAATTCCCCTGATAATCCTGTTCATGAAGGATCAATAGAAAACACAAAGTTGCTGAAAGCTTCAGATCCGAGTTCCACCTGCCTGAACTGCCATGATGGAAACGGCAGCTACCACGTAAGAAGTGATGACGGCTCCAACATAAACCAGGGAGGAGATTTTTACTGGGTCTCCAACCCTTATACCGTGGTTGTCCGCGGCAGCACCAACACCTATGGCGGCGATAATGCCGGCCATAACATTGTTGCCTATGATTACGGCATGGCTGCTGACGCCAACCCGAGTAATGCCCAGGCTCCCGGCGGTACCTTCCCGGCCGCGGAACTCTCCTGCACCAGCTGCCACTCAGCGCATGGCAAGGTTCTCGGCGGTACGGCGGGCGGCCAGCTGCCTGTTTCCGTCTCCGGTTCCTATGGCGGTGTACCAGCAGCCGGCACAATCGCCGGCAATTACCGGATTCTAAACGACTCATGGTATCCTGGCTTTACCTATAATGCCCCCATTGCCCGGGCAAACGGCTCCAACGGTAATACCACCCGCTATGCCAACGGCATGTCCGAGTGGTGTGCAAACTGCCATACCCAGTACCTGGCCTCTGCAACCAAACATCCGGTCTCTCAGCCTCTGAACGGACAGGGCGCCAACTATAACCAGTATATTGCGACAGGTAACTTCACCGGGAGCCAGGCCACCTCTTGGGATCCGCTGGTTCCCTTCGAGGATCTGACCGCTGCAACAGGCGCTGACCTGAACCTGGCAAGCACCGCAGGACCTGCCACAGGCGCCGCTGCCCAGGTCATGTGCCTTACCTGTCACCGTGCCCATGCCTCTGCGCACAACAATGCCGGCCGCTGGGACTTTGAGACCGAATACCTGGCTGAATCCCATGCCCTGGTATCTCCGGACGTACCGGCTTCTGCTGTTCCTTACTACGGTGACGGTGCAGCGATTGATGTTCACGCCAAGTACGGAGAATACCAGCGTTCGCTGTGCAACAAGTGTCACGTGCAGGATTGATGTATTATAGATAAATGTAGAATTTCATGTAGGCAACCCGATGAAAGTAAAACATTATTTCACTTTTACAGTTCTGGGAATGACTACCTTGGCATTTGCATCTTCTTCTTTGGCCTTCCATGGCGGCGGTGTAGCGCATTGTGACGGTTGCCATTCCATGCACAACTCCCCGGATAATCCTGTGGCAGGTATTGCGAACACCACTTTGTTGAAAGGTTCCGATGCCAGTTCCACCTGTCTGAACTGCCATAACGGCAGCGGCAGCTACCATATAAATAGCGACGACGGTTCCAATATGAACCAGGGTGGTGACTTCTACTGGGTATCCAGCCCCTATTCTGTTGTTGTCCGCGGCAACACCAATACCTATGGCGGTGACAATGCAGGCCATAATGTGGTGGCCTTTGACTTCGGCATGCTGGCTGACTCCAACCCGAGTAATGCCCAGGCTCCCGGTGGCACCTATTCAGCTACCAATCTCGGTTGCACCAGCTGTCATGATGCGCACGGCCAGTTTCATGGAGGAACCGCTCATAACCATGGTCCTATTTCAGTTTCTGGTTCTTACGGTGCGGCTGACCCTACAGACGGCTCAATCCACGGCAACTATCGTCTCCTGGGCGATGATCAATATACTACCGGCAGTGAAGGTCCAGGAGAAATCTCATTCATTGCCGCAGCACCTGTTGCCACGGCAAGCAACTCCAGTGGCTCCAGTGTTGCATATGGTGAGGGCATGTCCGAATGGTGTGCGAACTGCCACACATCATACTTAGGTTCAGCCACCAAACATCCCGCTGGCGAGGAAGTCAAGCTGGAAGGCGACATTGAAAACAACTACAACTCCTATATTAGTACTGGAAACTACACAGGCACCAATGTCTATGATGTTTTAGTTCCCCTCGAGATGGGCAAAGGGGATGGTTCATTGCTTGATCCAATGGATCCATTTGATGGAGATGGTGCCGGTGAAGCTAACGTAATGTGCCTTACCTGTCACCGAGCCCATGCCTCAGCGCACAACAATGCCGGCCGCTGGGACTTTGAGACCGAGTTCCTGGCCGAATCCCATGCCCTTGTATCTCCGGACATCCCGGCAAGTGCGGCAGTATATTATGGGGGTGGTGTAAAAATTGATGTGGTAAGCCGGTACGGCGAATACCAGCGTTCACTGTGCAACAAATGCCATGTGCAGGATTGAAATTTTTTAGCTTAATCTCCTTTCATGGCAGCCCAGGACCCCACATCTTTTTTTATCCACTAGTCACTATATAGTCTTACTGTTTTCCCAATCAGCAAGGATTTCGGGTTATTGCTTATTGCAGATGCCCATCTGTATTTTCTCAAATTTCAGGAGCCTGGCTATAAAAAAGTAAGCTGTTAGTCCACCCTTTTATCCAACAATATTTTAGATTTCATATTATGTATTTCCTTCTAATGAAATGCTGGCCCGGGCAATGTAAGCGATGTGATAATTCTCTTCGACACAGGATAGAACATTTATATATTTGGAGGCTAAAATTAACGAGGTTTAGCCTTTTGGTGAAGTTGAATATATAATCATGCATTTAAATTTGATTTTAGGAGAAAAAAAAGGGTTGGTGGAATCTGTATCCACCAACCCTTTTTTTTCGCTTTTAGACAGTGTGTAAAGATATGCTAAACCAATATCAGTCCTGAACGTGGCACTTATTGCACAATGAGCGCTGATAGTCACCGAATTTAGTGGCTATATCGATGGCAACACCATCCTCATAGTATACGACAGCTGAAGCGGGAACATCTGGAGATTCAAGAGCTGCCGACTCTGCAATGTACTCGGTTTCAAAGTCCCAACGGCCTGCGTTGTTATGCGCAGAGGCATGGGCACGATGGCAGGTCAGACACATGACCTGCGAGACATTAGTAGTCGGCCCCACAGGGGTGGTAAGTAAACCGGTCAAGAAAAGATTATTATTTATACCGCCAAGGCCATTATTAAAATATTCAAAGGGAACCAGGTCTTCATAGGCAGTTGTCTGGGAGCCGGTGAAGTTACCAGTGGCAACATACGAGTTGTAATTAGTGGCTTGGGTAGCACCAAATACAGTTGAAACCGGATGTTTGGTCGCGGAAGCCAGGTACTGGGTATGGCAGTTTGCACACCACTCTGACATGCCTTTCCCATATCGGGTATAGGCCCCATTCGAGCCGTTGGCTAATGCGATCGGAGCATCATAGGTGAAGGTCTCGTATTTATACCCGGAGTCGCCTAAGAGACGGAAGTTGCCTTTAATGGTGCCAGCCGCCGGTGCTGCACCATATGAACCGGAGGTGGAAATGGGCAGTTGGCCGCCAGCGGTACCACCAAGGACCTGACCATGCGGATCATGGCAGCTGGTGCAGCCGAGGTTGGTGGCGGAGTAGGTGCCGCCTGGTGCCTGGGCGTTGCTCGGATTGGCGTCGGCCAGCATACCGAAGTCAAAGGCTACTACATTATGACCTGCATTGTCGCCGCCATAAGTGTTGGTGTTACCGCGGACAACCACGCTATAGGGATTTGATACCCAGTAGAAATCGCCGCCTTCTTTGGCATTGGAGCCATCAGTACTGTTGATGTGGTAGCTGCCCGTGCCGTTATGGCAGTTCAGGCAGGTTGAGCTGGGATCGCTGCCTTTCAGCAAAGTCGTGTTTGCAAGACCTTCCACCGGATTGTCCGGCGAGTTGTGCATGGAGTGACAGCCGTCACAGTGCGCTACACCGCCGCCATGGAATGCCATTGCAGAGCCAGCCGCCATGGTGAATATCCCTACTGCGGCCATGGTTAAATAATGTTTTGTCTTCATCAAAATATCCTCCGGAAAAGTTATCTATAACTTTCTGTTACCCTGGCATTCCAGAAATCACATCAGGATATCGATTTTGTGGCCCTTCTTTGCGATGGACGCACCTTTTACAGAACATTGTGCAATTATATTTTCAAAGACTATGCCATTATGCATAAAAAAATAAATGTTAATAATTATAAACAGTTGTGAAAAATTCATGAGCGGGGGGATATGATAAGATTTAAATAACTGGTGAAATTCCTATGATTCAGTTGGGAATTTTGCTAAATACCTGTTGCAGCAGGTCACCACTGAATTCTGGCTAACAAAAAGTATTTCCTGTCATCTCCTGCATTCACAAAAATCCAGGGATTTCTTAAAATGTTGATGAAGTATCAGTTTGGATGCAGCTGATATCTTTGCCGGATATCTTAACCACTCTAAAAGATAGACCAATAATGTTTGTCAGGGTATGCTTGTTGGTCCAGATCTCCTGGTTTAATGCTATTTTGTTATATCAGAAAATCCGGGCTTGCAGGACATTCGGCACCGTGCTATTTTGCAGCACATGATTATTCCTGATGGAGGAAATTGAATGGGGCTCCGCACAATTTTATTAT
>Ga0209536_100005591_pt1 | contig 19477 bp, 18 predicted proteins | sample DeeMarSeWOR28_12_FD_187461 | JGI IMG/M metagenome (GOLD analysis project Ga0209536, IMG submission 187461) | Marine sediment microbial communities from White Oak River estuary, North Carolina - WOR-2-8_12 (SPAdes) (version 2) | ecosystem: Environmental > Aquatic > Marine > Intertidal zone >...
ACACGAATGGGTTGAGCAGTCAGCGTTTCATTGTCTTTGTCATCGTATTGATCATGCAATTCCACCGCTAGGGCGTCGCGGCGAAAGGTATTGGGATACGCTCTGCCTTGCTCGCGTAGTTCGGCCAGTTTTTCTTTGCGCTGCGCAATTAATTTGTTGGTCTCTTGTTCGTCTAACGGCGGCTGCTCGATATTTGTATCTTTATCTTTAGGCGGCTTTTTCTCGTTTGATGGCCGCCGATTTTGATTTTCTTTGTCTCGATCTTTCTCGTCACTCATATCCTGATTCACTTTACTTTAACTGCATTACAGCCCGCTTTTTAAACTGGCCTCGATAAATTGATCCAAATCACCGTCCAACACCGCTTGGGTGTTGCCGGTTTCCACACCGGTTCGCAAATCCTTGATCCGCGACTGATCCAAGACGTACGACCGGATTTGGCTGCCCCAGCCAATGTCCGCTTTGGTATCTTCCACGGCTTGCTGGTCGGCGTTGCGTTTTTGAATTTCCATTTCGTAGAGTTTGGCTTTTAACTGCTTCATGGCCGTGTCTTTGTTTTTATGTTGGGAGCGGTCGTTCTGACATTGCACCACAATACCGGAAGGCATGTGCGTTATCCGCACCGCCGACTCCGTCCGATTAACATGTTGCCCCCCTGCCCCGGACGCACGGTACACGTCAATGCGCAAATCCGCCGGATTGATATCGATCTCAATGTCGTCGTCGATCTCCGGGCTGACAAATATGGATGCGAATGAGGTATGGCGCCGGTTTCCCGAATCAAATGGGGATTTTCGCACCAGGCGATGTACGCCGGTTTCGGTGCGCAACCAGCCGAAGGCATATTCGCCCACGAAGCGCACCGTGGCGCTTTTGACTCCCGCCACATCACCCGCCGAGGCTTCTATGATTTCAGTCTCGAAGCCGTGTTGTTCACCCCAGCGCAGATACATACGCAACAACATCTCGGCCCAGTCTTGTGCCTCGGTACCGCCGGAACCCGCTTGCACATCTAAAAAGGCATTGTTGGGATCCATTTCACTAGAGAACATACGGCGAAACTCCAGTTGTTCCAGGGCGATTTCCAATTTATCCAAATCCGCGACAACGGCATCAGCCGTACTGCTGTCGTTTTCCGCAGCGGCCAGTTCCAGTAATTCTTGGGATTCAATCAAGCCATTGTGCAAGTCGGTTAAGATATTGACTGCTTGCTCCAGTTGTACCCGTTCGCGGCCCAAGGCCTGGGCTTTTTCAGGATTGTTCCAGATAGCGGGATCTTCTAATTCGCGGGTAACTTCCACCAGCCGCTCACGCTTAGTGTCAAGGTCAAAGATACCCCCTAAGAGCGTCGGAACGGCTCTTCATGTCTTTAATACGAGCGATTAATAATCCTATTTCCATGATTGGTTCACTATAGTTTATGCACTACCTTAGATACGAAACGCGCAATGATACAACAAGATAAGCCAAAACTGAAAACACAGAAGGTGTGACCATATTGATTTTCTTCCAAGAGCCGCTAGGCGAATCGATTAAGCCACCGCTTGGGCGTGTTTGATAATAATCTGCACCGACCGGACACCATTGTACTCGTTGATGTCGAGGGTGTAGGCCAGACGGACTTTTGTGGCATCTTGTAGCCAGGCGATATCCGAGACGAAAAACGCCAACGCCTCCACTCGCTTACTGCCGCCAGGAAATTTAAGCACGAATTTAATATGCCGCTCGCCAATCACGCGCCTATCCACCACTTCAAACTCCCCGTCAAACACCGGTTCGGCAAATCCTTGCCCCCATGGACCGGATTGGCGTAACTGCTGAGCAAGTTGTAGATTGACATCCTCCTCGCTGAGTTCGCCGTCGGAAAGGATTATATGATGGAGATCTTTGCGATCCAGTTGACGATCCACTTCCTCGTTAAATGCTTTACTGAACGCCGCGAAATCATTTTGATATATACTCATGCCGGCGGCCATGGCGTGACCACCGAATTTACTCAGCAACTTAGGATGTTTGGCGGCCACCGTATCCAGTACGTCCCGTATGTGAATCCCTGGTATTGAGCGTGCCGAGCCTTTGATCACTGGTAAATCCGTCGCTGCGTCCACTCCGGCATCGGCGAAGGCAATGACCGGCCGATGCAATTTATCTTTGATGCGCGAAGCTAATATACCGATAACACCTTGATGCCAGCTTGGGTCGTACAAACTAAGTCCCAGCGGCAACTCGGCGTCCTCATCCAGTTGCATGCGTTGGATAATGCGTAACGCCTGATCTTTCATGTCCGCTTCGATGTCTCTACGCTCCCGGTTGAGATCATCTAAGGTCGTTGCCAATTGCAACGCTTTATGAGGATCCTCACACAGCAGGCATTCTATACCTATAGCCATATCTTCAATACGCCCAGCCGCGTTTAAGCGTGGACCTACCGCGAACGCCAAATCGGCCGCCACCAGACGTTCTATTTGTCGCCCGGCAACATTAACGATGGCTTTGATACCGGGACAACACTTGCCCGCTCGAATTCTGGCGATGCCTTGAGCCACCATAACCCGGTTGTTTTTATCCAATGGCACTACGTCCGCCACCGTACCCAATGCCACCAAATCCAGCAACTCGGCCAAGTTGGGCTCTGCGGTTTGTTGCTGAGCGAAGTACTTGCTTTCCCGCAGGTGAGTTCGAAACGCCAGCATTACGTAGAATATTGTGCCTACTCCGGCCAAAGATTTGCTGGGAAAAACATCGCCGGGAAAATTCGGATTGACGATAGCATCCGCGGCCGGCAACTGGGCACCGGGCAAGTGATGGTCTGTCACCAAGACTTTGATACCCCGTTTTTGTGCGGCAGCGACGCCCTCGATACTGGAAATGCCATTGTCCACGGTAATGATCAATTGCGGATCGTAATCCGCCGCCACCGCGACTATTTCCGGCGTCAAGCCATAGCCGAATTCGAAACGGTTAGGCACTAAATAGTTCACATGACGCAAGCCAAATTGGCGCAATGCTTTGACCGCCAACGCACTGCTGGTGGCGCCGTCGGCGTCAAAATCACCAACCACCAAAACCCGCTGTTGCTGCCATAATGCTTGTTCCAGCAATTTAACGGCAGCGGTTATTCCACTTAAGGAAGTGAACTGATGCAACTGGGTGAGTTTATAGTCCAATTCATCCATGGACGTGATGTTTCTGGCGCGATAAATCCGGTCCAGGACGGGATGCAACTCAATGGACAACGGCGGAATGTTCTCAGGCAATTCTCTGCGCGCGATTTTAAATTCCATAGATTTTTTTCATGCACAAGGTTGTTTCAAAGTCGGTATAATAAAAAATTTACTCCGGAAACAAAAATATGAATTCTGAAAAAACGTTTATTGCTCTCAACATTGCGGTTTTAACCGTATCGGATACCAGAACAGAAGAAAACGACAAATCCGGAAAATTATTAGTGGAGCGGCTCACCCAAGCCGGCCACAAACTGACGCATAAAAAAATCGTGGCTGACAATATCTACGCCATTCGCGCCGTGGTCTCCGACTGGATCGCCGATCCACACGTGCACGCAATAATCAGCACCGGTGGTACCGGGGTGACGGGTCGCGATGGCACCCCCGAGGCCATTAGCGTTTTGCTGGACAAACAAATCGAAGGCTTTGGCGAGCTGTTTCGCATGATTTCCTACCAAGAAATCAAAACCTCGTCCTTACAATCCCGGGCTTTAGCTGGTGTGGCCAACGGGACTTATCTGTTTTGCCTGCCCGGATCTTCCGGAGCCTGCAAAACCGGTTGGGATGAAATCATCCAAGCCCAACTGGACCATAGGACCAGTCCGTGCAATTTAACCATGTTGATTCCGAGGCTATTGGAAACCTAATCCTTCCCCTTCCCACCCCAATAGCCTGAAAGTTAAGACCTTTCCGCAAACAATAAGCAATCAATCCAAGGCGGTAGTTACGGATTTTATTAAAGAAAATCCGCAATTTACCGTTATTAAATAGACCAAATACCAGTTTTCATCATTGGCTGGCGTATTACCCTATTCTTAACCACAACCATAGGTTTGGATCGATTGAACAGTTGCATACTTTTCGCTACAAGCCGGAATTGCGGAGGTCTCTCACTCATCGAGGTATTAATGGCCATGGCCATTTTCGCCACGCTAATGAGCATTGCAGTACCCGCGTATCAAAAATACGCCGATGCGAAAGACGTGGTCTTAGCAAAACAAGAAATTGTCGTCATCAGTGCTGCCATAGACCGATATTTCACCAGCCAAAGCCGGTATCCGGATTCATTGGCCGATGTGGGCATGCATAATAAAACCGACCCTTGGGGCAATGTGTACGTCTATTTAAACCTATCCGATCCACCTTATTCCGGCACACCCCGAAAAGACGGGAAACTGCACCCTGTGAACTCCGACTATGACTTATATAGCGTGGGAAAAGATGGGATGACCAAGCCGCCATTTAATAACAGCAAAAGCCGAGACGATATAGTGCGTGCCAACAATGGTAAGTTTATTGGTCTGGCTGCCGAATATTAATTCCTAACCCGTGCATGAAAGTAGACGTTACCTTATTTAAAAGCAAAGTAGCGCGGCGTATGTTTATTCTGTTCGTGGTGACGGCAGTTATTCCGGTCGCACTGCTGGCTTTGTTGACGTTCAACCAAGTCACCCGCCACTTAAGTAAACAGACCCAGCTGCATTTACATCAAAATACCAAATCCATTGGATTGGATATTTTTCAAAAACTGTCCAATTTGAGCCAGGAGTTAGACCGACTGTCCAAACAATTCGCCGTTGAACCCAATCAAACCTACTTACTACAAAATTTGATACGTGATGACAAATACAATAAAAATTTTGTCAGCCTCGGTTTATACACAAAAAACGGAACATACACTCCTGTTTTCGGCAAGGAGTTGATAATACCGGAATTAACTCAAACGCAGATCGACCACAGTACCACAGGAGCTCCGCTGTTGCTCTCTCTTTTCGGACAAAGTGGAAGCACTCAATTTGTCATGATGAAAGCGCTACACCCCAGCGACAGTAACAGCGTATTTTTAGTTACCGAAATCAATCAGGAAAATTTGTGGAATATTGAACATTCATTGCCGACAAATGGTGAGTTCTGTGTTTTCGGCGTCACACATAATCCCTTCTATTGTTCGGGACAAAACACCGATGCACTGACATTGCGAAATAGATTACTGATTATCAACCCGTCAGTACCTCAATTCTTGTGGCAAAATAACGGCGCGGAGTATTTCGCTTATTCATGGCCTGTTTTTTTACAAGGAGCCTTTAACGCCGGGGAATGGGTTGTTGTGCTTTCCATTCCCAGCCACTACATCTACCAACCTCTTACAGAGTTTAGAAATATATTTCTGCCCATTGTTATTTTATCCATTTTACTGGTGGCTTATCTTAGTAGCAGTCAAATCAAACGCAGCTTGGTACCGCTGGAAAAATTGAAAGCCGGCACTGAGCGACTATCGGAAGGCGATTTCCAATCAAAGGTTAAAATATCCAGTGGTGACGAATTTGAAGATCTGGCCACTTCTTTCAACACCATGGCCGAACGCATTGACAAACAATTTACTAGTTTGCAGATCATGTCTGAAGTAGATCGCATCATGCTCTCCTCGTTGGATGCGAACTACATACTAGAAACAGTGATGGATCGCATCAAGGAGATCAGCCGCTCTCACAAAGCGTTGATATTCAGGATTAAAGGCAACCATAACTTGGGTGATGACCGGCTTGAGAGTCATCATCTGGATAAAACTCAGTCTTTTTTCCGCGACACCATCGTTATTGAGCCAACAGACGAGCAAGCCTTAGAGGCACACTCCCGCTATATGTTCGCGCATCATGACGCTAACCCGCCGGAATATTTAAAACCACTTATTTTAGAAGGAGGTAAATCCTTCATCATTTTTCCTATTTACTTACGGCAAAAGCTATTTACTTTGGTGGTATTGGTATACAAATCCAAAATACAATTTGATGACTATGACTTTTTGCACGCCAGGGAACTGGCGGATAGAATCGCCGTCGCGCTGACAAATGCGGATTGGGAAGAGAAAGTTTACCGCCAGGCAAACTATGATGTATTAACGGATTTACCGAATCGCAACCTGCTTATGGACCGCCTTGACCAATCCATACAACGGGCCAGACGCGATGGCACTCAAGTAGCGGTGTTTCTCATCGACTTAGATCGCTTCAAGGCCATCAACGATTCTCTCGGGCATAACGCCGGTGATACTTTACTACGCCGGGTGAGTACACGCTTGAAAAAAATCATCAGCTCGGCAGACACACTGGTACGTTTTAGTGGAGACGAATTCGTCGTCATTATGTCGGACATAAAATTTTACAGCAACTATTTAGCGAGTATTACTTTTATGGCTGAGCGTATTTTGGACACGCTCATGAAGCCTTATAACATTAACGAACACGAAATCAATATCACAGCGAGTATCGGTATTTCCTTATACCCATCAGACAGCCGCAACGCAAATGACTTGCTAAAATTTGCGGAATCCTCAATGTATCATTCGAAATCTCATAAAAAGGGATTTTACCAATTTTACTCCAGTGAAATTAATGCCACGTCCATTGCTCAACTGGTGCTGGAAAATGATTTTCGCCACGCCATTAAGCGAGAGGAGTTAGAGCTGTATTTTCAACCGCAATTGGATTTACGAAAAGGCGAAATTGTCAGTGCCGAAGCATTGCTACGCTGGAATCATCCCAAGTCGGGTTTGTTATCGCCCAACACGTTTCTGCCACTGGCAGAGAACATTGGACTGTTTATTCCGTTAGGCAATTGGGTAATGGAGCAAGTGTGTATTCAGTTGCGTTCATGGTTGGACAATGAAAAAACGGCCACTAAAATCGCAATTAATTTATCCGCACATCAATTTAAAGCAGAGAACTTACCTGAAAAAATATTGTTTCTTCTGCAAAAGTACCAACTGGATGTTGATTACTTGGAACTCGAAATTACTGAAGACGCTATTATGTCTGACATCAACGAGTCGACGCAAACTCTCAAACAGCTTTACCAGTTGGGAGCGCAATTGGCAATCGACGATTTTGGCACGGGTTATTCTTCGTTAAGCTACCTGACGAAGTTCCCTATCCACTTCCTAAAAATTGACCAGACGTTCGTAAGAGAAGCGCCTTCCAATAAAAATGTGAACTCTGTAATAGCTGCGACTATAGCTATGGCTCACAGCTTGAATCTAAAAGTGATTGCCGAAGGTGTAGAAAACAAACAGCAATTGGAATTTCTCAAATCCTTGGGATGTGACATAGTTCAAGGATATTTAATCAGTAAACCGTTAAAAGCATCAGACTATATTCAGTTGATAGCGAATTCCGCAACCCGATATGTTGCCTCATCCAATTAATGGTCAAAGCAAGAATACTATAGCGGCTTTGCTTGGTTGTTTACCTGGTAGCCACTAACAAAACAACTCCCGTTTTTGTTTTACAAAAAGTTTGCATTTATCTTTCAAACCTAGGAAAATTAAATAAAATCATCAACAAGCCAACAATAAAGTCCGTCCATGTTGAGTAAAAATAAATATTGTCAAATTCAAATTCCTTTCTATACTAACTCTAAATGTACTGATCAAGTTGAGCATAACTCAACCAAATGGTGGTGTTAAAAGACTTCTATGGCTTTAGGCGCAACTATATTAACGTTAAGAAAAGCGCGCGGCCTAAGTTTGACTGACGTAGAAGGGCTGACCGGCATAAACAAAGGCGCTCTATCAAAGTTTGAGCGGGGATTGGAAGGGCTAGGTCCTCAAAATTTCGATAAGCTCTGTACGTTGTTCGGTACCACGCCATCGGTGATTTACGCGATCTCTCACAATGCTTCGCAACAGCCGGAACTGTTAACCGATGCCACCAAACTGCAATTATTGGTACGAAATCTGACTAATTTGATTGACAAATACCTATCGGCATCGGAAGAAGTCCGCCACCAGGTGGACGAGCTATTGAGTTGAACTGTTTTGAAAAAACCAGCGATGACCTTAGATCAATTGCTAGATAATCCAGAGCTTCCCTCTTTACCCGAAGCTTTCCTCAAGCTGAATGATTTTATTAAACATGACCGGCCCATCGCGGAAATCACCAAAGTCATCGAACGTGATCCCAGTTTATCCACCAGATCTCTCAAGTTGGCCAATAGCGCATGGTATAAACGTTCCCGCACCATTGCCACCGTCAAAGACGCTATTACCACCATAGGTCTGGATGCCTTGCATCAATTGGTATTTGCCACCTCTGTGATTCGCACTTTCCAAGGAATCGACAAAAACATTACCGATATGCGATCGTTCTGGAATCAATCCATACTACTGGCTTGCAATGCGAAATTGATCAACGAAACCCGGGGTGAAAAAAACGCAATCCACGTGTTCACTGCCGGCATTGTCGCGTATATCGGAAAATTAGTTATCTATATGAATTTGCCGGAGCAATCCCAGAAAATACTGGAAGCCTCGCAACCGTGTCCGCAATTACAACATTTGGAAGAAACTAAGCGATTAGGCTTTTGCCACAATGAGGTAACCGCCGCATTGTTAGAAAAATGGGAAATTCCCTCAACTACCTACGTACCAATCCGGTACTATACTAACCCACTATCTGCCCCTCAAGAGCATTTAGCCAACGCAGCAGCTTTATTTTTGGCGCATCAACTAGTGTTCCAAGCCGCAGACGAACTTGACTTTGAGGACGACAGCAACGGCTTCAAACAAGCGCTTGAAGTTTTACAAATAGCACAAGACCAACTCCCCATTATTCAACAACAAGCGGATAGGGAACGGTCGCAAGCCGCTGCTCTTATGGGTATTTCCACCAGTTAACCGCGCTGTGACTCTCGTCACAACTCATTCCATCATCGCAAGTGAGGCTAACTTGCAATCGTCTGGTTTGTTGGCAAAATATTAAATTCCCTGAGCCAAATGTCGATATGGTGTCTAAGGAAAAACCCTATTTAATACACAATTCGTGCACTATGGAGCACCACCATGAACCAGCGCAGCTTGATTATCAGTTTGTTGGTCTTTGTTTTATTGTCACCGGCCGTGATGGCAGACGTATTGACGATACCAAATCTCGGCGGTAATTCCACTAGGCCCGCCGAGGACGTAGTTCGGCCGCAACGCGGCATGACCATGGAAGAGGTTTCCGCACAATTCGGTAATCCCCAACAAATAAAACCACCCGTTGGTGATCCCCCTATAACCCGCTGGGTTTATGAAAAATTCACTGTACATTTTGAACAAAATTATGTAATCCATACCGTTGTTCACCGGCAGTGATTCAGCCATTACACCAGAAATAACCTAACCTGGCGACAGCGCCCAATCCTCGATATACTGTTTTGAAATTCAAGTCTCGTCAAATTGGATAGTATTTCCTATGAACTATTGCAGCCACTGCGGCTCCACCGTTGAATTCAAGATACCCCCTGGCGACAACCTTCCTCGATACGTGTGCGGTCGTTGCGGCCAGATTCACTATCAAAACCCGAAAATCGTCACCGGGTGTATTCCCGAGTGGGAGGATAAAATACTTCTGTGTAAAAGAGCGATAGAGCCACGCAGAGGATTGTGGACTTTACCTGCCGGATTCATGGAAAACAAGGAAACCACCAGCGAGGCGGCGGTGAGAGAAACAATGGAAGAAGCCAATGCCACTGTGGAACCCATTGGACTTTATGCGCTGTTTAATATTCCCCACATCAGCCAAGTCTACATCATGTTTAGAGCCAGAATGTTGAACACCGACTATGGCCCTGGAGCAGAAAGCCTAGAAGTTGAGCTATTCGATGAACGCAAGATACCTTGGGAAGAGATCGCTTTTCCGGTAATCAAAGAAACCCTAATTCGGTATTATCGCGACAAAAGCAATGGTGTGTTCAGTTTACACGTTGATGATATAAATCCCAGCTTGACCGCTAAGCGTTAGAACACTTAAGTCCCCGTATTCGCTGCCGCACTGACTTTTTTGAAATACTCTCGAGTCAGCGCAAAAACCACTGGACTTAGTAAAAGTAGCGCTATTAAATTCGGTAAAGCCATTAATGCATTCAAGGTGTCCGCCACTAACCAAATGAAATCCAATTCCGCGGTAGCACCGACCGGAATCGCAAAAATCCACAACAATCGAAACGGCATTATGGATTTTGTGCCAAATAGAAATTGCACACAACGTTCGCCGTAATAACTCCACCCCAAAAGCGTGGTAAACGCGAACAACGCTAAACCAATTGTCACAATATAGTGGCCAGCACCTGGCAACACCGTTTCATAAGCCCGGGTTGACAAAGCGGCGCCGGTTTCACCACTGGTCCATGCGCCGCTGCTGATAATCACCAAGCCGGTAATACTGCAAACAATGATGGTATCGATGAACGTGCCCAACATCGCGATGGTGCCTTGACGAACTGGGTCATTCGTCTTAGCTGCAGCATGGGCAATAGGTGCGCTACCCAATCCAGCTTCATTGGAAAATACCCCCCGAGCTACACCAAAGCGAATCGCGGCCCACACCGCTGCACCGGCAAAACCGCCTTCCGCCGCCGCCGGTGTGAAGGCGTGGCTTATCACCAAACCGAACGCAGCTGGTAATTCAGCGAAATTAATCATGAGAATGACCAAACCCGCGCCCACATACGCGATCGCCATAAACGGTACTAATTTACCGGCAACTTCTGCAATTCTCGTGATACCCCCTATCAACACCAACGCAACCGCTATCATAATGATCAAGCCGGTGACGGGTTCATAAATACCAAAAGTGGAATGCATGGCGTCAGCCACTGAGTTTGCTTGCACAGTATTGCCAATGCCAAATCCCGCAATGGCTCCGAACACGGCAAATAATGTACCTAGCCAAGCCCAATTTTTCCCCAAGCCGTTTTTTATATAGTACATAGGACCGCCTACGTGCATACCATTATCGTCGGTCTCCCGAAATCGCACCGCACAAACTGCTTCAGCGTATTTGGTCGCCATGCCCACCAATGCCGTGCACCACATCCAAAACAATGCGCCCGGTCCGCCCAGGAATATGGCCGTAGCGACACCGGCAATGTTTCCGGTACCGATAGTGGCTGACAATGAAGTCATTAAGGCGTTGAAAGCGCTGATATCCCCTTCACCTTCCGCTTTTCGCCCCTGCCACAGCATGGTAAATCCGTAACTCAGCTTAATTAATGGGATTAGGCGCAAACCTAACATAAGAAAAAATCCGGTGCCAAGAATAAGGACCAGCATGGGCGTACCCCACACAATGCCGTTGAGCTGTTTGATGGCTTCGGTAAAGGATTCCATGGATAAATACCCCACTTTGTGCGTTGCGGTTATTGTTCTACATTCTGGTGTTTGCGCTTAAGAAGGAATGTAACTTCTTGAATCAATGTCTTAACTAAATGTATCACAAAAATTGCGGATCACAATAGTAAAGCAAATGGCGATCGGCAGTATGACAACAACCTGTTTATTGAAACCAATCATGCCACGGTCGCTTCTTGGGCCACCATTTATTCCACAACGTTGGCTTACATTCAAATGTCAATCCATTTTCGGATTCAATATCGAGTTGTAGTCGATGGCTTTCCACAGCCGCTTGCAACGGCGCGAACCAGTTTTCTTCCAATTCCACTAATTTGCATCTCCAAGATGCAAAGTCCTCCCCGACTAAAGTCCTCATGTCATCGAAAACCATCAAATGTCGGGCCGTTTGATTTTGCTCACTCCATTCGCTAAACGTAGAGGGTAAGTCGTGGCCGGGGCATTTAGCCCAGTGGGCCAGTCCCCGGCACAATGAGTCGTTACTCCACACATGATCGATCGCGTTCGCACGGTTTACAGGCCGCTGTGGCAAATCTCCTTCTCCCCACAACCAGACACTATTGATGGGTAAACGCCGGTTAATTTCTCTTTGTAAATTGACTTCGCTGTTATGCAGTAACATTTGGATTTCATTTAACACCGCTCTCCATTTATTCCCCCCTGCTCCCTGTGGCAAAAAAGTATTAATGTTTTTTCCGAACACTTCGGTTACAGAAAAAGTGTGAATATTGAAATTTTCTTCACAGCTGACATACCAACGTTCCGCGCTTCCCACTTCCAGTGACCAGGAAGTGTCCGTATACAATTGATTGATTTGCGCGGCAATCGACCGGGCTTCTTCCAGCGTCACTTGCAAAGCATCCCGCCCCAACAAATACAAGCTGTCTCGATCGACTTTGATATATACCGGATCGGCTCTTAACATCGCTTTGGCGGGTGGTTGTCCCTTATCATGCCAGTAAGTCAAAGCCGCGCTCGGCAATGCTTGATTCGGCGGTAATCCAAACTTTCGAGCCAGTATGGCCTCATAGCCGGATGTACTGTGTGAAATCCGTCGAGATCGACACAATAGGCGGCTTAGCGACGGTAAAGCCGGCAAGTGGGACTTAACCTCTTGCCACTGCGTCGCGGAGAATCCCGTTAATCCCGGAATTATCAGGGTCAGCGATGGCGGTTTTGCCACAGTCATTCGCTCAGTCGGATTTTTTGGTTAGAAACATCGCATCGCCGTAGCTGAAAAAACGATAGTTTTGCTCAACAGCGTGGTTATAGGCTTTTATTACTTGCTCATATCCCGCAAAGGCGCACACCAGCATTAATAAGGTGGATTCGGGCAAGTGAAAATTGGTAATCATGGCGTCAACGATGTTAAAAGTGTGACCGGGTTTTATAAAGATGTTGGTTAAGCCCTGGTAGGGTTGAATGCGACCGCTTGCTGCCGCAGTCTCCAAACAACGTACACTGGTTGTACCCACCGCTATGATGCGATTGCCGCGAATTTTCGCTGAATTGATCTTTTCACACACTGACGCACTAACCTCAATGTGTTCAGCGTGCATTTGATGTTCGTGAATATTGTCCACCCGAACCGGTTGAAACGTACCCGCCCCCACATGCAAGGTGACAAACGCGCTTTCCACACCTTTATCTCTTAGCGCTGCCAGGAGCACCTCGTCGAAATGCAAACCCGCCGTAGGCGCCGCCACGGCACCGGGTGTTTTGGCGTACACGGTTTGATAGCGGTCTTTGTCTTCGTGGTAATCATCGCGCTTAATGTAAGGCGGTAGTGGCATATGCCCGTGTTGTTCCAAGCATTCTATAATGCTCCGCTCGCCGGAAAATTGCAGCACAAACAGGTCGCCCTCCCTGTCTACCACGCGCACTACCAAATCGCCGTCTAATACCAAATCGCTTCCCGGTTTGGGTGATTTACTGGCTTTGACGTGAGCGAGCGTCTTACTAGCATCCAATAAACGCTCTATAAGTACTTCCACCTTGCCGCCACTGGCTTTGCGCCCATAGAGACGAGCTGGAATCACCTTAGTATCGTTGAAAACCATTAGATCCCCGGGTTTCAGCAGCGTCAACACATCAGTGAACTGCAGATCACGCATTTCACCGCTAACACCGTCCAAATACAACAGGCGGCTTTCACTGCGTTTAGCGACCGGAAATTGTGCGATCAAGGTCTCAGGTAATTCATAATAAAAGTCGGAACGGCGCATGGCGGGCAATACTAGCAAAATTATCGGTGATATGCCTTGCTCTTAATGGAAATTTCACTATACTATTCGGCTTCGTGCCGGGGTGGCGGAACTGGTAGACGCGCCAGACTCAAAATTTGGTTCCCGCAAGGGAGTGTCGGTTCGACTCCGACCCTCGGTACCACTTTAAAAATTAAGCGTTAAATCAAACGAGTATCAGGCAGTTTAAACATCTCATCTTACTGCCTGGATATTCCCTCCTAATTCACTTTGCCGGGCGCGGCATCGTGTGTCGATGAGTTGTTCACCAGTTGCAAATAGGGATTTTTGCCCATAAGCATCCTCGCTGCGTGTGGACGTGGGGTTTATATCTGAGGACGGGCAGAAAACTTTAAATAACTAAATTCTGATGGCTACACTGGTAACGTCATGTGGTTATAAGAAAGGCTTTATTGAAAAGACCAATCCTGTAATGCGCCCAATCTAAAGCGATATCCCTGGGATCGTAATACCACACCATCGACGGTGATTTCTTCTAATAAAAGCCCCTTGGTGACTTCTTGGCCTTCGCGCATCTTTTTACCGTTTAACATTACCGAACGCTGGCTTTGAGTGCTGGAATAAACATGGCCGGCAAAAGATATCGCCGGTAATTGGCGTTTTACTGAATCCGGCAACTCAGCGATGTCGTAGACTTTATCATCTACCGGTGCGGAATACTCATCCGCTATGACTTCGGATTCGGAAATAATTTGCACATCCGATAAAGCGGCTAAGTCATCGATGGCTTCTGCATTTTTCAGTTCTTTTTCCGATACAGTCAACGGTTCATCACTGAATATCACATTTGGTTTGCCTGCGTTGGATTTGCCGATTTCGGATTTCATCGTGGAACTGATGGTGGCTTCGGGAATATCTTGTGACGTATGGACACTGTTATCGTCACTGAAGTCTTTAGCCGCAATAAGGTTTGAATCTCTCTGCGCTTCGCGTTTCTGTGCGGCGGCACTGCCAGAGATCGGTGTATTTGCCTGCGATTCGATGCCGGCCACAACCGCCTCACCACTCGCAGTGGGCTCAGCCACTGCTGGCAGGTTTTGCTGATAGAACCAGAATCCCAAACCGCCGGCGCTTAACAACAACACGATCAGCAGGATATACGGCCAATGGGATGTTTTTTTATATTCAACCGCCCGTGGCTGGTGGATGGTCTTAATATCCGGGATCGTGCCGCGGGCACGTTCTTGTTCCGATTTTTTCAGCGCATCTAAAATATAAGACACTGTTAAACGCCTCTAGCTAAATATTTACAGCAGTTCAGGAGACACCGCCCACTTGCGAAACATGTTTATCCGCCGTCGAACTCTTGGGAAGTTCCCCCAACTTCGGCACCCCCAGTCCGGCCGCGGAGTTTAAAAAAATCAAAGTCTGAGCGCCGACAATGCCATCGGACACCAATCCCATCTTTAACTGAAACAGTTTTATTTGCTCGACGAGATTCTCATCATAAGTCATCACATCCTGTGGTGGCAGAGACTGACCATTGGCGGCAGCCAATAAATTGGCCACCCAAGTGACTTCCTTGCCACTTTTGCCCGGAGCGATAGCGCCGCTAAAGTTAGGCGGCGGCCGCCACAACAAGGTATAATCGCCGAACCATCTAGCCTCCAGGTCAGTCAAACTTAAATTCTCGGGTTCGCCGTTGATATGGACAGAGGCCCCGTTTTCATCCACATGCGTCACAGCAACGTAAATCGTCTGTCCTTTGCCGTTAATCAGAGACAACACAGCCGGACGGTTGTAAGCGCGCAAGCTGCGCAGATTCCCCTTGAGGTTCAGGCAACTCAAGCCGAAACTCGGCGCTTGTTCACACGGTTCCGGACCCAAATTTGGCCCGACATCGATGTTCCAGCGTTTATACACTTGTTGAAAGGCGTGATATTTACTTTGCTCCACTGCCAACGCGTCGATAGCCTGAATGGTTTGCGAGATTCGCATCGGCTTGGGATTATTGTCATTGATCCACGCCGCCAACACATCGGGTTTCGTATAGATGGCGTAACCCAAGATGATCACACCTGCCATAAGCACAACGTTTGCCACAAACCATGCGACCATGTCCGTTCTGAAACGTCTTTGTTTTGCGCTTTTGTTAGTTCGGCCGGCGACCTCTTTGGCGGCCTGCTTAACGGTCTTGGCATCAACAATTTTCTCATTATGTACATAAGCGCCAAGTAACGCCCTATCGCACAGCAAATTCACTTTCCGCGGCACACCCTCGGAATATTTATAGATTTGTTTTAACGCACTCAACGTGAAAATAGGATCGCGCTCCCGCGCCCCGGCTACTCCCAGGCGATGATTAACGTAATCGATGGTCTCCTTTTGGGTGAGTGGCATGAGATGGTAACGCGCAGTAATGCGCTGTTCCAGTTGACGAAGCTCCGGTTGTGCCAGAATATCAAGTAATTCCGGCTGACCTAACATGACAATCTGCATTAATTTGCGCTGATTGGTTTCCAGGTTGGTCAACAAGCGCAGTTGCTCTAAAACATCCGGTGTCAGGTTTTGGGCTTCCTCGATAATGACAACGGTTTTCCGTCCTTGCGCGTTTTGCTCCAGCAAGTATTGAAAAATGCAATCGATATAGACTTTGATGCTGTCGTTGCCTTCGGGGTATTTGATATGCAGCTCATCGCAAATAGTGGCCAGTAATTCACCGGCCAACAATTTGGGATTTAGAATCATGGCAATGTTGGAGTGTTCCGGGATCTGGTCCAGCAAGCACCGCGAAATGGTCGTTTTCCCTGTTCCCACCTCACCGGTGAGCAAAATAAAGCCGCCATCACTGTTGATCCCGTACACCAAATGCGCCAGGGCCTCGCGATGGCGCTCACTCATGAATAAAAACCGGGGATTAGGGGCGATGGAAAACGGGGTTTCGCGTAGTCCAAAATATTCGTCGTACATAAAAATCCAGGCTATTTAAATCGCGCGTTGATTATAGAGCAATTACCTACACAAAGCATATTGTTGTTGGACAACAATTAGTTAGGGATAGTTAGAGTCAGTTGGGGTTTTTCAAAATACAATTTTTTCCTTGGCCCCAAGTTTTCACCTCAAGCGGCCGTTAATAAGAAAATAACATACTGGTTCGCGGGTTGTAGATTACGCCTCAAAAACACAGCTTAAGCGACTGTTTTACATGTATAAACACCAGAGGAGTCAATTATGGGTTCTGCAGCATTGTCCCAACAAAATCTCAGCGGTATTGATGAGCGCAATCAAGAGCGCTGGCTACTGATCCATAATCTACGGGTATTCAATGCCGAAACCAATGCAATCCTGGGTCATCTGGTCAATGTTACTACGGAAGGTATCATGCTGATCAGCGAAAAACCCATGGCGGTGGACGCCGAGTTCCAGCTAAAAATGGCCATTCCCACGGGTGATGATACCGCTGACATTGAATTGGAGGCGCGCAGCATTTGGAGCAAAGCCGACGCCGATCCTCATTTCTACAAAACAGGTCTGCAATTCACCTATTGCTCCGAAGAGTCCCTCCAGGCTATCTCAACGCTAATCGAAAAGTTACAACAATTACAGACCAGCAAATACAACCCGCCGGATATCGAAGAATAAAAACTGACGATTTCTTAGTGGTTTATTTTCGCTGCACGATTGTTTACTCTAGTGCGCACGTCTATTTGCTATAGAGAAAAACACTGATGAACCAAGGATGCACCGCTGCGGAACCTTATGCGTTACGCGTCTTGGGCGATAATATGCTGCCGGAATTCAAAGATGGGCAAATCATAATCGTTGATCCCGCCTACCCCCCTTGTCATGGTGCGTTTGTGGTGGTGAATTACCGGGGTGAATATTTATTTGGTCAACTGCTCAAAGAAGCCAACCGCCAATGGCTGCACTATCTCAATAACGCACAAGCGAGCGTAGAGTTGCTGGAACCTTTCGAATTCAAAGGTGTGGTCATACAACGCGGCGGGCGCCGAAAAGACATAAAACACTACAATTATTCCGTTTAACACCTCGCGACCACAATCCCGCCTGATAACCATCAACTATCTGATATTATTGGCGTAATCTATTTTATCGCAAAATATTCATAGTTTTTCCCAAGCTGCCGTTAACTATTGCAAGTAAAGTTTAAAAGGCAAACCATACGGGAATTACCATGCGTTGGATATTATTGATTTTGGCATTGTTTCATGGCGGAACATCCATTGCGCAACAAGGCGAAACGATCAGCTACACACCCTACGAGGAAGATCAAAAAATCGTGTTTGAGTTCTACTTCGATCATCCCGCTAAAATCAACACCGCTCTGTATTGGCTAAAAGCCGTATTTACAACCTTGGGCAACGAACCCTACGGATTTGCGCCGGATTTTTTCGACATCAAAGTGGTCATTCACGGCACAGAAATCGCCGCGTTAGCGAAAAAAAACTACTACCTGTATAGCGAAGCGGTTGAACGTATGCGCTACTACCATGAATTTGGCGTGGAATTTAAAGTCTGCGCTTTATCGGCCGTCGAATACGGCTATGGAAAAGAGGATTTGCCTGAATTTGTTGAGTTGGTGCCTTCAGCGGTCACCGAACTTGTGCATTGGCAATCCAAAGGCTATTCCTTAATTGTCCCTAAAGTCTGGGAGAAAAAGTATTCGTTGGATGAGATCAGATGAGCCATAGCATAATTTTGCTTCATCCATTGGGCCAACTGATTAGTCTCGGTAACGGCCAAGTCTGATACCACCACAAACTGCAAACTGCTATTGCCCCAACTACACAGGCTTTTTGTATTTTCCCGTGCTGAACATCTAATTTCATCATTATTACTCTCGCTATCGCGTAATCCAACGTACAATGTCAGCTTTTGCCCTTGCTTGTCTTCATATAGTGTAACCATGGCAAAATTATCCCTGGCCGGCACCAACATCATACCCGCATTGCTGTATCCCATTTCCGTAAAATCAATCAAGCGAATCTCCTTACCTAATCGGCCGGACAACCATGTCAAAAATTGATGCTGTTTGTCTTGTTCAATTTCCAAGACGGTACGACCTTCTTTACGAAAGAACAAGTGCGCTTGCGTCGCTTGCGATTCAGCGAAACCTTGTTGTACTGATGCAACGGCTGGCGTGTTCGAAACGTCGCCCAAGGACGAACCAATCGCAATTCCCAGGCCTACGATACTAGCGGCGGCGAACAGGTTCACATCAGAAAAGGAATTGCCGATTTTCGTCAGTAAAATAGAAGTCCGCTGGCTTAGTTGTTTAACCCAGGCAGGAGCAGTCTGCGGAGTTAATCTAAGTGTAGCAAGGATCTTAGTGAATACACTTTGTTGTGTTCCGGCCGCGTCGAGTGAGAGCGCGGATCCAAGCTTGCTTATCCACTTATTGTCCAATAGACGATTTAGTAGTGGCGATGAATGAAAATGCCGGCTCAATTCTTTGGGTTTATCGAACAGCAAGGACAACAATGATTTCGGCAACCGGCGGATACCTCCCCCCGACGCAAACGGATCGTTCTTCTCTCCATAGAGCCGCTCAAGCATGCTTTGGGGAATCGGTTCTTTTAATACCGGCTCATACAAGGACTGATAGTGATCGTTAATGGCAAGAAATTGCTGTAGTTGCTCAAATTTATCCGGATTAACGTCAAAATAATCTTCCAAACGCTGACATTCGCCATCGCTTAGTTGCGCATCCACATAGGCATGAATGTGAGCCAGCGAGATTCTATCTGTGTCCAGATTCACAGTAATACCTCCACTGCTTCATCGTTGTTAATGGTTGGCGCGCGGGGACTGATGTTGTCTAAAGCAATATCGGCGTCTGCCGGAGAATAAACTTTTTC
>Ga0209536_100005592_pt1 | contig 19474 bp, 13 predicted proteins | sample DeeMarSeWOR28_12_FD_187461 | JGI IMG/M metagenome (GOLD analysis project Ga0209536, IMG submission 187461) | Marine sediment microbial communities from White Oak River estuary, North Carolina - WOR-2-8_12 (SPAdes) (version 2) | ecosystem: Environmental > Aquatic > Marine > Intertidal zone >...
GATTTTACGGCCTCGGTCAACACGGTTTTTTTGCAGGTCATCGAGCACCTCGATGCCGAGGGCTGCTCGGGCAATTTACTCGACGTGCTGCTGGTCATGGCAACCAATGACAATCGGCGCGCCTACGAAAACGGCAAGTTGAATTGCGAAGCCAATGGCCTGATCGTTAATTGGGAGCTGAAGGTGCTGATGATTCCACCCGAGCACCGCGAAAAAATCGAGCCGATTTTGCAGCAGCTGCGCCACATCCATCTTTGAGCTTCGAGGATTGGCGCAGTAATTTGCCGGGCTTTTCAGAAAAGTCTGGACATCTGATATAAATTACGTCATACTTCACCGGCAACTTGTCGGGAGCTCGGAAAAAATCGGGCTGAGAGGGATCCTGTCAACCAATATGGATCCGACCGTTGAACCTGATCCGGATAATGCCGGTGGAGGAAAACACTCAGATCTGCACCGCCCTCTGCCGAGGGCTTTTTTTTGCCCTCAAAGCCGCTTTCCCATCTTCCGTCACCAATTCCAACATCAAACGTTCCAGTTAACGAAGGGGGCTGTTTATGAAAAAGTGGCTAATTATTTGTTTATTGGTGATGATTCAGGGCCTGGCGTTGCAGGCCGTCACCGCAGAAAGCCGGCCGGTTTTGACCTTGATGACCCACGACAGTTTCGCGGTCAGCAAGGATTTGCTGAAAACCTTTGAAGAAAAACACGGCGTCACGCTCAAGATCCTAAAAGGCGGCGATGCCGGCGCAGCCCTCAACCAGGCCATCCTGTCCAAAGCCAATCCCCTGGCCGATGTCTTCTTCGGTGTGGACAATACCTTTATGAGCCGGGCGCTGGCGGCCGATATTTTTGTCGCCTATGCGTCGCCCAAATTAGCTGACATACCGGATGCGCTGAAGCTGGACCCGCAGAACAGGCTTTTGCCGGTAGATTTCGGCGATGTGTGCCTGAACTACGATAAGAGCTGGTTTGCCGGCAAACAACTGGCGCCGCCCCAGACGCCGGACGATCTGGTCAAACCCGCGTACAAAAGCCTGACCGTTGTCCAGAACCCGGCGACCTCATCTCCCGGGCTGGCCTTTTTGCTGTCCACCATCGGCAAGTACGGCGAACAGGGCGCCCTTGATTTCTGGCGCAAACTGCGTGCCAACGATGTCTATGTCTCCCCGGGCTGGTCCGACGCCTACTACGGTCAGTTTAGCCGGGCCAAAGGCGGCACCCGGCCTATCGTCGTCAGCTATGCCAGCAGTCCGGCCGCCGAGGTACATTACAGCGATAAACCGTTGGACGATTCGCCAACCGCGGCGGTGCTCGGCTCTGCAGCGGCTTTCCGGCAAATCGAATTCGTCGGCATTCTCAAGGGTACCCGGCAGCCGGATCTGGCCCGCAAACTGGTGGATTTCATGTTAAGTCCTGAGTTGCAACAAGACATCCCCCTGAATATGTGGGTTTTTCCGGCTGTGCCCGGCACGCCGCTGCCGGAAGTATTTCGCAAATATACCCGCCAGGCCCAAAACCCGGTTCTGTTGACACCGGAACAAATCGAAAACGGCCGGGAAAGGTGGATTGAATCCTGGACCGATGTGGTTTTAAGGTGAAAAGTCCTCTACGCTATTTGCTGATCGTGCCACCCCTGGCATTTCTGGGCGTCTTTTACTTCTATCCGCTGATCAGTATCTTCGGCTTGAGTCTGGCCCCCCGGGGTAGCTGGGAAATCGACAAGCTCTACCAGCTGGTGGCCAACAGCTATTATCTGCGGGTGCTGTGGTTTACCACCTGGCAGGCGGGGCTTTCCACTCTGTTGACCCTGATGTTGGCCCTGCCCGGCGCCTATGTCTTTGCCCGTTATGAATTCAGGGGCAAGGCGATGCTGCAGTCGCTGGTGACGGTACCCTTCGTGCTGCCCACCGTGGTCACCGCAGCCGCCTTCAGAGCCCTGCTGGGACCGGGGGGCCTGGTGAATACCGGCCTGATGACGGCATTTGATCTGGAACGGCCGCCCATCAACATCGATCACACGGTGTGGTTTTTTTTGCTGGCCCATGTATTTTACAACTACACGGTGATCGTGCGGCTGGTGGGCGGCTTCTGGGCGCGCCTTCCGCGGGACGTAAACGAGGCGGCCCGCATGCTGGGTGCTTCCCGCCGCCAGGTATTTGTAAAAGTTACCCTGCCGTTGCTGATGCCCTCCGTTCTGGCAGCATCGCTGTTGATATTCGTATTCTGTTTCACCAGCTTCGGGGTGATCCTCATTTTAGGGGGTCCCCGGCTGGCCACGGTGGAGGTGGAAATATACCGTCAGGCCGTGCATTTGTTCAACCTGCCGATGGCCGCCGCGTTATCGCTGGTCCAGATTTTATTTGTGTTCGCTTTGATGTGGCTTTACACCGGGCTTGAAAGACGCAGCGCGGTCTCTTTGATGCCGGCAATGAGCCGCAACGGCACCCGCGCGTCCGCCCGCAGCCGCTTTGACAGCATCATGATCGGCGGCAGCACAACGTTTCTACTGCTGTTGCTGGGCGCTCCTTTGGCAGCCCTGGTGCTCAGTTCACTGTTGACGGGCAGTGGAGCGGGCCTGACCTATTATCTGGGGTTGTTTAAAAACAGCGCCCAGTCTATTTTGTATGTCACACCGATCAGGGCCATGGCCAACTCCCTGGGATTTGCACTGGCCGCCACCGCAATAGCATTGATTCTGGGCTGGTGTTCGGCTGCCTTTCTGGCCGGGCGCCGCAGCTGGATGACCGGCCTCTTCGATCCCGTTTTCATGCTGCCGCTGTCCACATCGGCAGTAACCCTCGGGTTTGGATTCATCATTGCCCTGGATGAACCCCCTTTGAACCTGCGCACCTCTGTGGTGTTGCCGGCTGTCGCCCATGCCATGGTAGCTTTTCCGTTTGTCATTCGCAGCCTGCTGCCGGCCTGGCGCGGTATTCCTCAAAGCTTGCGGGAGGCTGCCGCCGTATTGGGCGCCTCACCGCTAAAGGTCTGGCAGGCAGTTGACTGGCCGATATTGGGCCGCGCCATGGTGGTCGGTGCTATTTTTGCATTCGCCATCAGTATGGGCGAATTCGGGGCCACTGTTTTTGTGGCGCGCCCCCAGACGCCCACCCTGCCGTTAGCCATTTATCGGTACTTGACGCACCCCGGTGCAATGAATTACGGTCAGGCTATGGCCATGTGCTGTATCTTAATGGTGACGACGGCCATCGGATTTGTGCTGTTGGAAAAAATAAGGCTAGAAGTGGTTTCAAAACCTCAGATCACGTCCAAAGACAAGGCGTCGATTTGATTTAGAAGCGGAGCGTACACGTTAGTACGTGAGCATTTTAAATCAAATCGCAACGCAGTATTTGGGCGTTAGATGGGGTTTTGAAACCACTTCTAAGCCCTGGAGACTACTGATGTGGCCCTGCTCGAGCTGAGAAACCTGACAAAAATTTATGAACAACCCGCGGTAAAAGGTATCAGCCTTACCCTGGAACGCGGCCGTATCCTGTGCCTTTTGGGCCCATCGGGCAGCGGCAAGACGACCCTGTTGCGGCTGGTCGCCGGTTTGGAGCAGCCCGATGAGGGGCAGATTATCTTTGACGGCAAGGACCTGGAGGGCGTGGCACCCCATCGGCGCCAGTTCGGATTGATGTTCCAGGAATTTGCCCTGTTTCCCCACAAGAGCGTCTATGACAATATCGCTTTCGGCCCCCAGGTTCAAAAAAAACCACCCGATGAAATTCAGCGGTTGACCCAGGAGATGTTGGAGCTCGTCGGTTTGACCGACAAGGCCGGGCGCAATGTCGCTGACCTGTCCGGTGGCGAGCGCCAGCGCGTGGCCCTGGCCCGCAGCCTGGCGCCCCGACCGGGATTGCTGATGCTGGATGAACCGCTGGGCGCCCTCGACCGCGCCCTGCGTGAACGCCTGATGCTGGAAATTCGGGTCATTCTCAAAACCTTGAACATGACAGCCATATTTGTGACCCACGATCAGTCCGAGGCCCTGGCCGTGGCCGATAAAATTGCGGTCATGAACCGGGGCCGGCTGGAGCAGGTCGATTCACCCGAAAAACTTTACCTGCATCCCCAAAGCATGTTTGTGGCCCGTTTTCTGGGTTTTAAAAATCTGCTGCCCGGCAATATAACACCCGATGGCGGTGTCCAAACCGATGTGGGACTTTTTTATCCGCCCCTGTTGTCGGATGTGACGCAAAATTCAGTCACCCTGGTCCTGCGCCCTGAATGCGCCCGGGTGGCATCGCCCGATTCCAGCCCGGCACCAATGCCGGTAATTTCAGGCCGGGTGTCATCCCGGCTGTTTACCGGGCAAAGCTACCGGATTGGGGTCGACATGTCGTCGGGGGTGAAAATGGTATTTGATCTGCCCAATGAAACCCCCCCGCCGGCCGTCGGCCGACAGGTGGATCTGAACCTGAAACCATCCGGCATGGTAGTTATTGAGTCATCTTAAATATTTAAGATAGAGGATAGCGATGCGCGCAATCATCTTTGCAAATGGAATTCTGGAGAAATGGCCGGCCGGCTTTGAATTAGCACCCACAACTGACCTGATTATCGCAGCCGACGGCGGGACCCACCACTGCCTGGCCAGGGGGGTGTCCCCTCATGTTGTGGTGGGCGATCTGGATTCTCTGGAACCGGAGACCCTGGCGGATCTTGAATCGAAGGGGGTCGAAATCAAAGCCTACCCGCCGCGCAAAGACGAAACCGACCTGGAGCTGGCGTTGCAAGAAGCCCTGGATCGCAAGGCCTCGGAAATCATCATTCTGGGCGCCCTCGGCAAACGCTGGGACATGACCCTGGCCAATGTCCTGGTGCTCACGACCCCTTCTCTGAAAGATGTTCGAACGCGGATTATGGATGGCCGCCAGGAAATCACCTGCCTGGCCGGCGGGCAAAAGGCCGTATTCAGCGGTCGGCCCGGGGATGTGCTCTCGCTGGCACCGCTGCACGGTTCGGCCGACGGCATCACCCTGTCCGGTCTGGAATACCCCCTTGAAAAGGCCACCCTGCCGCTCGGCTCAACCCGCGGCATCAGCAACGTGTTCGCCGGCCGCATCGCCGCGGTTGAGCTCAGAAGCGGCTGCCTGCTGGTATGTATTGCCCGGTTGCCAGAGCGTGATTCCTAAATCCACTCCAGTTGCCGTGGGTGCATGTTCGCTGGGACCATCTGGTAGAAGGTAAAAGGTCTAAGGTATGAGGTCGAACGTCAGAATGCCAGACCTTACACCTTATCCCTTATACCCTACTAAACCTTATTCCACCTGAAAAAACCCCTCATCATATTCTAATTGGCCCTGGTAGCGTCCCATAAAGAATCCGGGCAGGGCTTCAACATTCTCAAACAACCCGGGGTCGGCTTCGATCCCGGCCCGGTGCAGGGCTTTGAGCATATCTTCGGTTTTCGGCGGACAGCCCTTGATGGCGATGGCCTCCTGGATGCCGGGATTGTCCTTGTGAGCCTGATAGATGCATTTGCCCAACAAGATGGTCTTTTTCTTGCCCGGGCTCGGCTGCATGGATTTTCCGGTCAGAATCTCGACATCATCCCAGGCTTTGCCCTTCCACGCAAAGCGAATGGCGGACATCATCAGGCCGTTGACCTGGGAGCAATAGGTGCACATGGAAAGATCGTACTTCTGGTAAAAAACCCCTTTGAGGCCCTGCTTGACCAGCGGTGTGGGCAGAATTACTTCAGCGGTTTCACTGTATTCAAAGTCATAGGCATGATGACGCGCAACCGCGTCGATGCTTTCACCGACCACTTCGATATCTGAAAAGTCCCAGGGACGCCCGTGGTTTTCGGCGGCATGCATCAGGTGGGGTACCTGCTCGGGGCTGTAACCCAGCACGGCTGCGCCCACCAGGTCGGCTGACAGCACATCGGCCGAGGCCACCAGCAGGTTCGAGCGATGCAGTTTGCCGTCAGGTCCCGGGCCCCGCTCGTTGGTAAAAATGCCATCCTGGAGGGTCAACATGGGCGGCATTTTGTCGGCCAATTTGGACACCCAGAAGTGCAGATCCCTTCCCGGGGTCATGTTGTGGCATTTTTTGCGGGAGGGGATGTCAATCAACCCTTTGAGGTTTTTTATTCCCAGGCTGACCACCGTCTGGTTGTGGGCTTTCATGACGGGCAAATCCACCACAAAATCGCTGTCCAGCGCATCGGCGTTGAAGCGCAGCACGACCCCATCGCCGAAATCCACTTTTTTAAAGGGGCGCTCGAAAATATTCATAACGTTAATGCCGTATTTTTGCTTCATCTTCCCGTAGCCAAGGGTTTCATAGGCGTGGGCCGGTGTGGCCAGGTCCCTGGGATCCATGGTGACCATGCCCTCCCCGACGGTAATGTCATCGATACCGCGCTCCTTTAAAAGAACGATCACGTCCTCCACCACCCGGGAGGTGGTGATGACCCCCCATTTGGGAAACGGGACGGCCCTGGTCCAGAACACGATATTGGGCTTGATGAACACCTTTGCCTTGGACGGCAGGTGATCCAGTCCCCGGGAGAGCTCAACGGCTTGGCGCACTGATTCCAGGGGTTCGTCATAGCGCACGATGGCAACCAGATTTTTGCTCATAGACATCCTCCAGATTGAAACGGCTTGGAAATTACAGATTGAAAAGGCGTTGGGCATTCAATCCACAAATTTGACTGATTTGCTTCCGGGATAGACCGGCTTGTTGCATTTCACTGAAATATTTTTCAGGTGCCAACAGGGGGTAATCACTTCCGAACAGGATTTTGTCGATACCCACCAAATTGATGGCCATTTGATAAACTTCGGGATCATAAAGATAGGGAGAGGCGGCGGTGTCAAAGTACACATTTTGCAGGATTTGTTTGACCTCTTTTTTCATCAGGGCATAGAAAAACAGCCCACCGCCCCAGTGGGCCAGAACGATTTTGTTGTCGGCAAAGCGTCTGATCAGTCCGTAAATTTGCGACAGGGTAATCGGGGTCTTCCCGTGGTAGTCATGCCCCACCGGTTCATTGGTATGGATCAATACCGGCCGGTTGCGCTCAGCGCACATGCCCATGACAGGCACCAGTTGCGCCAGGGCCACATCGTCAATGCCGGACTTGTAAAAGGCCAGCTCACCGATTCCGGCAAGCCCCCCGGCCAGACACCGCTCCGCCTCCGCCGCCGCCCCGGCGCTGGCCGGGTCGAAACAGCCCAGTCCGATGAACCGATCGGCATAGGCTTGAGCCATGTTCAGGATGTAATCATTGTGTGTCTTGGCCAGCTCGATATCGGTCCAGGGAAAGCCGAACACCACCGCCCGGTCCACACCGTTGGCATCCATGACGCTGATCAGCTCCCGGCCACCGATGAGACGGGCTTTGGGGGACTGGTACAAGAGCTGGAAAGCGGATTCGGATGGGAAAAATTTTCCCCTGTTCCGGCGAATTTCGGCTGGAAAAATATGGGTGTGAACGTCGATGATCATTTAGGCGTATTCCGTTCTATTGCAAAATTCAGATTGATATTGAAAGTTTACTTAATAGAGATTGCGGGAACTTTCAACCTGTATCATGCATGATGTTGAGAACCAACCGGAAAAGGAAGGACAAAAATATAACAGCCAACTGGATTTTGCCAGTTGGCCGTTAAGGAGGAGAACAGATGAAGAAATTATTAGGCTTTGTGCTAATGGGTTATTGCAATAGCCTTGCCAAACTCGTTAAAAAGATTAAAAAAATCCGATATTAGTAAATATAAATATAAATTTCAGATAGATAAAAATTTCTATCCCCTCAGAAAATCTTTCGCCCAATGGCTTTGAAAAGCCGCCCAAAGGGCGGTTGGGTTCATAATTATTAACCAATTGGGGTAATATCTAAGAAACCTGTTGTTATTAATGCAATTTTTTAATATGAGGTGAAGTTCAAAATTTTGAACCCGATACGTGGACCTTATCATTCAAAGCCATAACTATCTAAATTTCTTTATTTTTTTGGGATTCACACTTTTGAACCCGGGATAAAATAACCTCCAAATCGGGGGCGTGAACACAAAAATTTTCGTGAATTTCCGCCTGCCGAACGGTGTCGCCAATTCAGAGAAACGCATCATTTATGCCTGTCATGCCGGACTTGATTCCTGCTATGGCACAACCGCGGTCACCGCAATCAGGATATTAAAATAATTCTTCCCAAGGAGCAACCCAGCCGGATGAAATCCTTTGACCAGGCTCGAAAAAATCCAATGTACCTGTACCTGATCGTCCTGTCAATTTGTTCGACTATGGGTTTGCAGGCCTGGCGGACGTTGTTTAACAATTTTGCCGTCGAGGCCGCCGGACTGAGCGGCCAGCATGTCGGCATGATTCAATCCGTCCGGGAAATTCCCGGTTTTCTGGCCCTTATGGCCGTCTATGTCATCTGGCTGATCAGAGAACACCGTCTTTCCGCCCTGTCAATTCTGTTGCTGGGGCTGGGGATCGCCGTCACCGGCCTGTTTCCTTCTTATCCGGGACTGATGTTGACGACTTTGTTGATGAGTTTCGGCTTTCATTATTACGAAACCACCAACATGTCCTTAACCCTTCAGTACTTCGATGCGCAAACATCGCCCTGGGTGTTCGGCAAGCAGCGAAGCTACGCGGCGGCCACCAATATCGTTATCGGTATTGTCATCTATTTTGCAGCTTTTTGGCTGGATTTCAACCAAATTTACCTGCTGGTAGGCGGGCTTATAATGCTGGCCGCTCTCTGGGGTTTGACCAGGGACCCTTCTGACACCAACCTCGTGCCCCAGCGAAAAAAAATGATTCTGCGCAAAAAGTACGGGCTTTTTTACTTTCTCACGTTTATGGCCGGGGCGCGTCGCCAGATTTTTATGGCGTTTTCGGTTTTGTTGATGGTGGAAAAATTCAATTACGCCGTTCAGGAAATCACCATTCTTTTCGCCGTCAACAATGTCATCAATTATTATTTGAGCCCCATGATCGGCAAGGGCATTATCCGTTTTGGGGAGCGCAAGGTGCTGTCACTGGAATATCTGAGCTTGATTTTCATTTTTCTGGCCTACGCCGCCACCGGATCGAAATGGATCGTCGCCCTTCTTTATATACTGGACCACATAGTTTTTAATTTCTCCATTGCCATTCGCACCTATTTTCAGAAGGTGGGCGATCCACGAGATATCGCGCCGACCATGGCGGTGGGATTTACCATCAATCACGTTGCCGCGGTTTTTTTGCCGGCCCTGGGAGGCATATTCTGGATGATCGACTACCGCATCCCCTTTGTCGGCGGCGCTGTGATGGCGGCCGTCTCGTTGTTGGCGGTGCAACTCATTCGGGTACCGGTAAAAGCTCATGGTTCGTAGCCGTGATGTTGTGGTTTCAGGTTTCAGGTGTCAGCTTTGGAATATACAGCCCGCTCCGATGCTTCAAACTGACACCTGACACCTTCACTTTATTTCCAGAAACCTTGAATCCGCCGCCCCCAAGGCTCCTACTGCCACACCCCATCAATCTCCACTCCACAATGGGTGCAGCGGCCCTTTTCGATGTCCAGCTTCCCCACCCGAAATCCCCAGCGCTCGATCACGCGTTCACCGCAGCCATGGCAAAAGGTGCTTTCGCCGGCATCGCCGGGAACATTGCCGGTATATACATATCTCAGGCCGGCCTCTAAGCCGATTTGTCTCGCAGCCGTGAGCGTGGCAACCGGTGTGGCCGGCCGGTCGGTGAGTTTGTAGGTCGGGTGAAAACGGCTGATGTGCCAGGGTGTTTGCGGACCCAGTTCTTCAACGATAAATGCCGCTAAATCTTCCAGCTCGGCCGGATCGTCATTCAATCCTGGAACGATCAACGTGGTCACTTCGACGAAAATACCGAGCGCTCGCATCCGTTTCAGGCTCTCCTGGACATGTTTGAGCCGGGCGCTGCACAGCTCCTTGTAATATTTGTCGGTAAAGGCCTTCAGATCGACATTGGCAGCATCCAGATAGGGGCTGATCATCTCCAGCGCTTCGGCGGTCATATAGCCGTTGGTGACAAACACATTGCGCAGCGCTCTTTCGCGGGCCAGCCGGGCGGTTTCATAGGCGAATTCGAAAAAAACCGTGGGTTCGGTGTAGGTGTAAGAAATGCTTCGGCACCCCCCCTGCTCGGCGGCCGCAACCACCTCCCGGGGGGTACTGGTGCTCCCCATAATCGTTCCCCCCTGATCGGCGGGCATCTGGGCGATGTCGGCATTTTGGCAAAAGCGGCAGCGAAAGTTGCAGCCCACCGTAGCAATGGAATAGGACAGGGTGCCGGGCAGAAAATGAAACAGGGGTTTTTTTTCGATGGGATCAATGTGCCGGGCAACCAGATTGCCGTAGACCAGGGTTTCAAGAATACCGCCGCTGTTTTCCCGCACCCCACATATCCCGCGGCGGCCGTCCTTGATCACACAGCGATGGCTGCACAGGTTGCACTTGACCTTGCTGTCCTCCAGCGACTCCCAAAGATAGGCTTTCATATTTCTTCTCCATCCAAGATGCGAGACCTAAACAAATTTAGCAATGTATTTCCTATGAGTAAAAGTCGAAAAAATTCGAAATTCTAAATCCGAAATCCGAAACAAATCCGAATGATCTGAACGCCGATGTTCAAAACGCCCAGCTGGCAGGGGAAATTATCACAACTTGTAACTAAGATTTCGTGGTTTGGAATTTGATTATTTTGATGTTCGAGCTTGTTTCGGATTTCGATATTCTGATTTCGGATTTAAAAAAAAATTAAGGAAATGAGGAAAAGGCTATTCCTCTTTGCGGACTGCCAGGTTAAAAATAATTTGAAAATTAACCCGTTGCGGCGCCCGTGGGATCCTTCGCCTGATACGGAGCGGCCAGCGGACGGGTCTTGAATCGGGGCACCAGGACGACCACCATCCCGGCAAAGGCACCAAACGGACAGCGCTGAACAATCTTGGAATGCTCCAAATTGGTGACCAGTTTGCCCGATGGTATCGGCAGCTGACAAACGGTACGCCAGGAAACGGGCACCTGTCCGATAATCGTCCGGATCATTTGCTTCAGCTCCCAGACGCTAAAAAACTGGGCATGATTGAATATGGTGGGTGAAAAAATCCCCTTGACCCGCCGCTGTATGCCCTTGATGGCATAGCGGTTGAACACACCGATAAAGACGCGATCTTTGGTAACCCGGAAGGCCTCCCGCAGGGCCTGGGCCGGATCATTCACAAATTCCAGGGTCGTAAAAAGGCAGGAGTAGTTAAACGAATTGTCATCAAAGGGCAGGTCTTCGGCAAAACCCCGGTACAGTTCAACGCGATTTCCCATTTTTTCCAATGCCATATCCAGCATATAAGTGGAGGGGTCCAGACCGGTAACCTGCAGTCCCATCTCATGCAAGGCGGACAAACAGGCCCCTGTACCGCAGCCGATATCCAACACGGATTCACCCCGCATGGGTTGAAGTAAGTCCTTCATCAGCTGCGTTTCCAGCTCAAAGGCCAGCTTATTGCGGGGGCTGTTAAACCACCGCTCATAGCTTTTCGCTTCAGTAAAATCAAAGACATGTCCCATATTTGGTAATTTAAGGAATAAATCCGACTTTATCAAGGGGAAATCCTGTCGCGGGGTCCAGAGGTTCTGGGTTCTGGGTTCAAAGGTTCGGGAGTACGGAGGTTCAAGAATAGCCCTGAACGTTGAACCGGGAGTTAATCTTCCTTCGATTCGGCGGGCAAATTTTTACTTTTTGCGGGTGGGCGTTTTTTCCTGCGGGAAGGTTGCTTCTTCTTGGGGGAAGAATCTGTTTTGGATTCCGGTTGGGGCTCCGGTTGGGGCTCCGAGGGCCCAAAGCCAAAAAAGGCCCCGGGAAAGTGAGAGGACTTTGGCTTGGTTCGGGGTCTGCGATGCTCCCGCCGTTTGCTGGCCACGCCTTTGTTGCGGCGCTGAGCGGCTCTTTTCGGTTGTGAGCTTCTTCGGAGCCTGAGCGGTTTGGAACGGTCCTCAATAAACCAGTCGTCTCCGGGCCAGACCACCGGAATCTTGTAACCCAGCATCTCTTCCAGAGGCTCTAGATGAAAAACGTAATGTTCGCAGGCCAGAGACAGCGCCCGACCGGATTTGCCGGCCCGGGCCGTTCGTCCGATGCGATGGACGTAGTTTTCCGAATCCTGGGGCAAATCATAGTTGATGACATGGCTGATATCCTCAACATGAATGCCTCTCGAGGCCACATCGGTGGCCAGCAGAATTTTAATCTGACCTTTTTTAAACTGCTCCATTAACCGGAAACGCTTGCGTTGGGGAAGATCCCCTGTTATCCCTTCGGCCGGCCATCCATTGCCTTTAAGCTTGTGCGTCAGCATCTCCACCCCGACCTTGGTGTTCACAAAAATCAGCATCCGGCTCCAGTCTTCCCGTTGTAACAGGCCCAGAAGCAGAGATACTTTTTTGTCGCTGCCCACATGATACATAGACTGCTCGATACCCTCCACCGTCACCGTCTCGGGGGTGACGGCGATAAACTCGGGCAAATTCATGAATTCGTAAGTAAGCTCCATTACCCGATAGGCCAGGGTCGCTGAAAACAACATGGATTGTCTTTTTTCATAATTGGGGAGCTTGCGCAGGATGTAGCGCATGTCTTTGGCAAATCCCAGATCAAGCAGGCGGTCGGCCTCGTCGATAACCAGGACCTTGATTCCCTCGGGTTTGAATATTTTCTGCTTGTAATAATCGATAATTCGCCCCGGGGTGCAGATAATGATGTCCACCCCCTGGCGAAGGATATCAGCCTGTTTTTGATAATCAACCCCACCGACGACCTGCACCATGGTTAAATCCGTGTGGCGGGCAAGTATTTCGGCCTCCTCATAAATTTGCCGGGCCAATTCACGGGTGGGTGTAACGATCAGGGCCGAAGGCAATCGGCGCTCTTCCGGGGACAAAGCCAGCAGTCTTGTCAGAAGGGTAACCAGGAAGGCGGCGGTTTTTCCGGTACCGGTCTGGGCCTGACCGGCCACATCGCGTCCGGTCAGCGATACCGGCAGGGTCTGGGCCTGGATCGGGGTACAGTTGACGAACCCGGCGTCGTGCAAACCGTCGACAACCGCGGCCGGCAGGTCAAATTGGTCAAACCTTGTCGCGGTTAAAAATTCAGGTTTTTCCGCTCGTTGAATCTGGGATGATGATTGGGGATCTTCTGCCATGGATTTTGCTATCAGTAATATACTCCTGTTAATATGTTTTCATTATACCCATATTTCTCATTTATGCAAGAGGCGCGGGATTCGAGTTGCGGGTTGCGCGGCTCGCAATTCAGAATTTCGGTTCGTTCCGATGCTCACCTCGCAACGCGCAACCCGCAACTCTTACTGCCAGTGACCAGCTTTCAGAAACCAGCGACCAGCAATCGGTACCGCTTGACAAGTGGGATGGGCTGGACCATATTGGACCCGTCTACAGATTCAGCAGATGTAACGAGGATGATCATGAAGGAATTCTTCAAAGTTAAAACAATCGAGGAAGCGCTCGCGTACCGGACGCAGTTTGCTCCCATGGCCAGTGAAAAGGCTCCCCTGGCCGATTCGGTGGGAAGAATTCTTGCCGAAGATATTCATTCCGACATCGACCTGCCCGATTTTCCCCGTTCGATAATGGATGGATTCGCCGTGAGTGGGAGTTCGACCTTTGGTGCCAGCGAGGGCAACCCAGCCTATCTTGTTGTCACGGGCTCCATTGCCATGGGCGAATCATCGAATTTATCCGTGGGCCCGGGTGAGGCGGTTCGAATCTCAACCGGCGGCATGCTGCCGCCCGGAACCGACAGCGTTGTCATGGTTGAGCACACCGAAGCCATCGACGACACCACTATTGAGGTCTATCGCAGTGTTGCCCCCGGGCAAAACATGGTGACGGTGGGCGAAGATATTAAAAAAGGGGATGCCATCCTGTCAGCCGGTCAGGTTATCAGACCCCAGGAAACCGGTCTGCTGGCCGCCCTGGGCAGGCAAAACGTCATGGTGTTCAAGAAACCGGTGATCGGCATTATTTCCACCGGGGATGAAATCGTACCGGTGGCCCAGGTGCCCGGACCGGGCCAAATTCGCGACGTCAATACCTATACCCTCATGGGCCAGATTATCGAAGCCGGCGCCGTCGCTGTCCCCTTCGGCATCGTGGGCGATGATTACGAGGCCCTGCTGGCGAAATGCTCCCAGGCCGTGGCGCAATGCGACCTGGTCCTGGTTTCCGGCGGCAGTTCGGTGGGGGCCCGGGATTTTACCATCGATGTCATCTCCGCCATGGAAGACTCGGCGGTCCTTTTCCACGGCATTTCAATCAGTCCTGGCAAGCCAACCATATTGGCCAGAATTCAAAACAAACAGTTCTGGGGGCTTCCCGGACATGTGGTATCGGCAATGATCGTCTTTGCAAGAATCGTAAAACCGTTTATTGAATATATCAGCGGCGCCGCCGGCAACAGACAGCAGACCATCAGACTCAAGGCCCGCCTGAGTAGAAATGTGGCATCGGCCCAGGGCCGGGTCGATTTCGTTCGCGTTCGGCTGTTGCAGGCGAGCGGTGCCACCTGGGCCGATCCGATCCTGGGCAAGTCCGGACTGATCAGTACCATGGTCAAAGCCGATGGGCTGATTGAGATCGGAATGAACACCGAAGGGCTGGATGAAGGCTCAGAAGTAGAAGTTATTCTTCTTTAGAGTATTTATGATAACCAAAGATTTGGTGATAGTAGGGAAATTAGATACCAAGGATTAGCTGGCGTATTGGCGTACTGGAGTGGTGGAGTAATGAAGATAACACTGAAGTGCTCTGATGCAGTTCGATGGATTTCCAACACTCCATTACCCCTGAATAATAATTAGGATAAGTTCCAATACTTAACAACTGGTGCAAGCATGAGTCAATCTCGCAACGTATATTTGAAAATGAAAACCCTGCCGGAGGCTCGCAAAATCCTCGATGAGGCCTTCGCATTATCCGATGTCCTGGAATCCGAGACGGTGCCGGTGCCCGAAGCTGTCGGGCGGGTTCTGGCAGAACCCGTCTATGCCAGGCTGTCCTCCCCGCATTTTAATGCCGCCGCCATGGACGGCCTGGCGGTGAAGGCTGACATCACTTTCGGGGCCAATGAATCAAGGCCCAAGATTCTCAGAGTCGGCCAGGATGCATTCTATGTGAACACCGGCCATGTCATGCCCGTGCAGACGGACGCCGTCATCATGATCGAACAGGTCCATGTTCTGGATCAAGATCAGGTTCAGATCGATAAGCCGGTGTTTCCCTGGCAAAACGTGCGCAAAGTCGGCGAGGACATCGTGGCCACCGAGCTGTTGTTTCCCCGCAACCATCTGGTTACGCCTATCTGTGTGGGGGCGCTGTTGACCGGGGGGGTATTCGAGGTGCCGGTTAAAAGGAAACCGAAAATTTTGATCATCCCCACCGGCAGCGAGCTGGTCGACTGGCGGGTGTCGTCGATGGATGACTTCAAGCCCGGCCAGGTGCTTGAGACCAATTCCTTCGTCATGGGCGGCTTGATCGAAAGCTGCGGCGGCACTTACACCCGCCACGATATGCTCATGGATGATTTGGAAAAAATCAAAGCGGTTGTCGGCGAGGCCGTCGAAAGTGGTTTTCAGATAGTTCTGATACTGGGAGGCTCCTCGGCCGGATCTGAAGATTATGCCAAACGGGTGGTTCTTGAAAGTGGCGAGGTCTTCGTCCATGGTGTGACCATTATGCCCGGCAAACCGGTGGTTATCGGCGCCGTCAAGAACACGCCGGTTTTCGGCATCCCCGGCTATCCTGTTTCCGCCATCATGGCTTTTGAGCAGTTTGTGCGGCCCCTGATCCATCAGATGCTGGGACAACCCGATCAAGGCAGGGAAACCGTCGAGGTGACGCCGACGCGCAAGATTGCCTCCAAACTGGGGGTTGAGGAATTTGTGCGCGTAAAGCTGGGGCAGGTCGGCGAAAAAATCGTGGCGACCCCCTTGCCCAGGGGTGCCGGCAGCATCACCTCTATCACAGAGGCCGATGGCATTATTCGCATCCCAAATCACATCGAGGGGCTCAAAGATAACGAACCGGCCACTGCCGAACTGCTGCGCCCCCTGCCGTCGGTGCGCCGCACCATTGTAGCGGTAGGAAGTCATGACAACACCCTGGATGTATTGGCCGACCAGATCAAGGCCCGGCACAGCCACCTGACCTTTTCATCCAGTCACGTCGGCAGCATGGGCGGTATAATGGCAATCAAGAGAGGCGTCTGTCACCTGGCGGGGTCGCATCTGCTCGATCCTGCCGATGGTTCCTACAACCGATCTTATGTGAAAAAATTTTTAGCGCAGCTGGATGTCAAGCTGGTCAATCTGGTTTTCCGCGATCAGGGCCTGATCGTCCAGCGCGGCAATCCCAAAGGGATCAAGGGAATCGAGGATTTGTCCCGCGGGGATATCGCCTTTATCAACCGGCAGGCGGGATCGGGTACCCGAATTTTACTGGACTATCGCCTGGGCCAGGTCGGAATCGATCCCGGGCAGATCAACGGCTACCAGCATGAGGAGTTCACCCATATGGCGGTGGCGGTGGCGGTACTTTCCGGAACCGTCGATACCGGCCTGGGCATCCATGCGGCAGCAGCGGCCCTGGATCTCGATTTTATCCCGGTGGTCACCGAGCAATACGATCTGATAATCCCGGCGCTTCACTTTGAATCAGAAATGATTCAACTGCTGCTGGAAACTATTCGTAGCACGGAATTCAAAAACCGGGTGGCAGCGCTGGGCGGTTACAGCACCCATAAAACGGGGGAGATAATTATATAAACGGCACATAGTTAATAGTAAGGTAAATAAAGGTTTACCCGCATTCAGTGAGTCCTTAGCTGGAGGAGTAATGGAGTGATGGCGTATTGGCGTATTGGAAAATGATAGTCGGCTTTTCAACCATTACTCCAGTACTCCAATACTCCATCACTCCGAATTAGATTGATTCTTGTCCCCAGTCTATCCGGGTGATATGCTGACTTTTTGGATGTCATCACATGGAGCGACTGGACAAAAAAATCTTCGGCACCCTTTTCTTTTCGATATTTGCGGCGGTAACCGGCGTCGGTGTCGTCGTCCCCCTGCTTCCGATCTATGCCCATGATCTGGGCGCCTCGGGTTTGTACATCGGACTTATCTTCGGATCTTTTTCCATATCACGAACCTTCTTCCTACCCTGGTTCGGCCGACTCTCGGATGTCCGGGGGCGCAAGCCCTTCATTGTCCCCGGTTTTCTCGCCTACGCCCTTATTTCCCTGGCGTTTATTTATTCCAGCGCGGTCAGCACCCTGATCGTCATTCGCTTTTTTCACGGCATTGCCTCAGCCATGCTGATGCCGGTAATCCAGGCCTACATTGGCGATATCACGCCCCGGGGGCGCGAAGGCATCACCATGGGCATTTTTAACATGTCATTGTTTCTGGGATTGAGTCTCGGCCCGTTAATCGGCGGGGTCATCAAAGATTATTTCAGCCTCCAGGCCTCATTTCTCTGCATGGGGCTGCTGGCGCTGGTCGGATTCTTTTTGAGTCTTATCCTGCTGCCGCCCGCACGATCCGAAAAAAGCATCGCCCAGGCCGATAAGCCCTTTTCATGGAAAGCAGTTGTTTATGACTGGCATGTGATCGGTCTTTTTACGTTCAGATTTGCCTACGTATTCTGTGTGGGCATCATTTGGGGATTCATCCCCCTGTATGCGGACTGGCGTTTTGAGGCTTCCAGCTCCTGGATCGGGATCCTGATCATGCTGGGGGTATTTGTCAGCGGCCTGATCCATTTGCCGATGGGTTACCTGGCCGACAGGCTCAACAAACAGCTGATGGTGGTCGCCGGCGGCCTGATCGTGAGTTATGCCGTCTTGTCGTTCGTCTGGGCCGATCAGCTGGCCGACTTAATCCGGGCCACCATTCTTTTCGGTCTCGGCGGGGGGGTCTCGATGCCGGCCCTGATGGCGATGGCGGTTTTAAAGGGCCAGAAAATCAACGCCATGGGAAGCATGATGGCCTTGATGACGGTCGCCCATAGTCTGGGAATGTTCAGCGGTGCCCTGATGGGGGGAATGATGATGGATTTTTTTCAGCTGCAGACCGTCTTTCCATTGGGCGGATGGATTATGCTGATTTGCACCGGCCTGTTTCTGGGCGGCACAAGTATCAAGAAAAATTAAAAATTGAAATAGAAAGCGTTTAAAAATTGCAGATTGTCCGCTTGAGGCGGATAAAATGTAATTTGGAGACAATTTCTGCAAATTGACAACCAACTATATTGCATTACATTAGAAACAACCTTGAGAGGGGATACCGGTCTAACAATCAAAAGCCATCTCAAGGGCCCACATTTAAAATTTAAAACCGAAGGGTCATCCAGCTGTGCTGGAAGGCCCACCGCTGAACATAAAAAATGAGGGGTCATCCAGCTGTGCTGGAAGGCCCACCGCTGAACATAAAAAATGAGGGGTCATCCAGCTGTGCTGGAAAAACTTTTTGGATGGATCAATCGATCCAGGAACCACCACAAGAGCAAATGAGCACCAAACGGGATTACTACGAAATTTTAGGCGTCCAGCGCGATGCCACCAACGATGATTTGAAATCATCCTACCGCAAACTTGCCTTAAAATACCATCCGGACCGCAATCCCGGTGATAAAGCCGCCGAAGAAAAATTCAAAGAAGCCGCCGAAGCCTATGAAGTTCTGCGTGATCCTGAAAAGCGGGGACTTTATGACCAGTTTGGCCACGCCGGCCTGGAGGGGTCGGGATTCTCGGGATTTGGCGGATTCGAAGACATTTTTTCAAGTTTCGGGGACATCTTTGAGGATTTTTTCGGGTTTGGCGGCCGGCGCCGTTCCGGCTCCAGAGCGCAGCGGGGAGCCGACCTGCGCTACGATCTCACCCTTGGTTTTATGGAAGCCGCCTTCGGAACCGAAACCGAAATCAAGGTTGAGAAAATGGAAACTTGTCCGACCTGCAACGGGGATCGGTGCGAGCCGGGAACCGCCCCAGAGACCTGCCGTCAATGCGGAGGCTTGGGACAAATTACCAGAAACCAGGGATTTTTCACCGTACGATCGACCTGTCCGGTATGCCGGGGCGAAGGCCAGGCCATCACCCACCCCTGCAACGGGTGCCGGGGAAGCGGCCAGGTGGCCGTCGCCAAAAAAGTATCGGTTAAAATCCCGGCCGGGGTTGACAATGGATCGCGCTTACGGCTAACGGGCGAAGGAGAGCCCGGCCGGCTGGGCGGCCCCAAAGGCGATTTGTATGTTTTCATCCATGTCGAGGCGCATAATTTTTTTCAACGCCGCGACAATCACATTATCTGCACGGTACCGATTTCATTTGTTCAAGCAGCCCTGGGCGATAAAATCAGTGTGCCGACTTTAAACGGCAATAAAAAGCTGCGAATTCCCAAAGGCAC